>Ga0172371_10000493_pt1 | contig 60803 bp, 59 predicted proteins | sample Lak12m_FD_114543 | JGI IMG/M metagenome (GOLD analysis project Ga0172371, IMG submission 114543) | Freshwater microbial communities from Kabuno Bay, South-Kivu, Congo - kab_022012_12m | ecosystem: Environmental > Aquatic > Freshwater > Lake | place: Democratic Republic of the Congo: South-Kivu... | reverse complement strand
CGCAAGGCTCCCCCTTTTGCCGTGATTTGCAGGGGAAAGTCTATCAAACCAGGCTCCGAAAGGATAGAGGGATCGATCTCATGAGGGGCAACTGTCCATCACGTTTTTCAGCAGCCTGCTAGGGAGGACCCATGCGTCTGTTTCCGGCCATAGACATCCAGGGCGGCCGCTGCGTTCGGTTGCGCCGCGGCGACTTCGCCGATGAGACGGTGTTCGGCGACGACCCCGTCACGATAGCCGAACACTGGGTCGCCGAGGGGGCGCGATTCCTGCATGTGGTCGACCTCGACGGCGCCCGTACCGGCGATCCGACCAATCTCGACCTGGTGGAGCGCATAGCGAGAGCGGTGCCGGTCCCCGTTCAGTTCGGCGGGGGTGTGCGCACGACGGACGTACTAGATCGGGCGATGAAGGCCGAGATCGGGCGGCTGGTCATAGGGACGGGCGCTCTGCTCGACCCCGAGTTCCTGGCTCGAGCCCTGGAGCGATGGGGCGACCGCCTCGTCGTCGCCGTCGATGCCGAGGATGGCTACGTGAAGACCCACGGCTGGCGCGAACGCAGCGGCATGACCGCCGCCGTGTTCGTGCGGACACTGGAGCAGATCGGCGTCGCCGAGATCCTTTATACGGATATCGGGCGCGACGGCATGATGCAGGGGGTGAACCTGCCGGCGATCCGCGACCTGGCTGAGGAGACATCGCTGGGCATCATCGCCTCGGGCGGCGTCACTTCTTTGGATGATCTGCGGGCTCTCAAGCGGTTTGAAGCCGAGGGCGTTACTGGAGTCATCGCCGGGCGGGCGCTCTACGAGCATCGTTTTTCTGTGCCTCAGGCCCTCGCGGTTCTGGACGCCTGAGCGGGAACCCGGCGACGTGCACCTGAAGCGCATCATCCCCTGTCTCGATGTCGACAAAGGTCGGGTGGTCAAGGGCACCAACTTCGTCGATATCCGGGACGCCGGAGACCCGGTGGAGCTTGCCTCGCGCTACGACGTCGAAGGGGCCGACGAGCTGGTTTTTCTCGACATCACCGCGTCGCACGAGGAGCGAGATACCATCGTCGAACTCGCCCGCCGCTGCGCCGAGGAACTCTTCGTCCCGTTCACCATAGGAGGCGGCATCCGCAGTGAAGACGACGTGCGGGCGCTACTGAACGCCGGGGCCGATAAGGTGTCGTTGAACTCGGCTGCGCTCCACGATCCCGGTCTGGTGACCCTCTGCGCGCGACGCTTCGGAACGCAATGCATCGTCGTGGCGATCGATGCCAAGCAGATGTCGGGCACGCCCGGCGAAGCCCCGCGCTGGGAGGCGTTCCTCAATGGAGGCCGCGTGCCCACCGGGCGCGATGCGGTGGTCTGGGCGGCCGAGGTGGTGGAACGCGGGGCGGGGGAGATCCTGCTTACCTCTATGGACCGGGACGGCACCAAAGACGGCTATGACCTGGCGCTCACGCGGGCAGTGGTGGACGCGGTGAACGTGCCGGTCATCGCCAGCGGCGGGGCGGGCACGCTCGACCACCTGGTCGAGGTCGTGCAGGCGGCCGGCGCCGACGCCGTGCTTGCCGCGTCGATCTTCCACTACCATGAGTACACCATCCGGCAGGCGAAGGAGTACATGGCGGCACGGGGCATCCCGGTGCGGCTCTGAGCGGTTCCGGTCCCCTCATACCAGGCGGCGCGCGGTCGCGTCGCTGGGTCATCTTCGCCCTACTGGGCGTGGCGTATTTCTCCAGTCAGTTCTTCCGCTCGGCGAACGCTGTCATCGCTCCCGATCTCTCGCGGGAACTGTCTCTCGGTGCGGCACAGCTCGGGCTGATGACCAGCCTCTTCTACGCCGCCTTCTCCGGTGTGCAACTCCCGTTGGGTGCTGCGCTCGACCGGTTCGGGGGCCGGGTGGTAACGCCCAGCCTCATGTTGGTGGCTGCGGGCGGCAGTCTGCTCTTCGGCACGGGACATAGTTTTGTCGTTCTGGCCCTGGGGCGGGCGTTGATCGGGATGGGCATGGCCGGCGTATACATGGGCTCGCTCAAGATCTTCAGCCGGTGGTTCGATATCCGGGGCTTCGCCAGCGCCTCGTCTTTCCTGGTGGCGTTGGGCGCGGTGGGTTCCCTGGCGGCCGCCACCCCGCTCGCCTGGCTCTCCCAGACGGTCGGGTGGCGGGCTGTGTTCCACTGGGGCGGGTTCGCCGTGATCCTGAGCGCGATCTCCATCTACATCTGGGTCCGGGATGCTCCTCCTGGGGTCGATTGGAGGAGTGGCCGGGAGACGGGAGGCCTGGGGCGCATCTTCCGTTCGCTCGCGTTCTGGCGCATCGCCTTTCTCGACCTTGCCTTGGTGGGCACGCTGCTGTCGATCCAGGGGCTCTGGGGCGGGCCGTTTTTGTACGATGTGTTCGGCATGTCGACCGTGCAGGTGGGCAACCACCTGCTCCAGATGTCCGCCGGTGCAGTCGTCGGCTACGTGTTCGGCGGATGGTTCTCGCGGCGCATGAGCCCTCCGCGACTCTTGGTGAGCGCCGGGGTGCTCTTCGTGATCAGCCTGGCACTCATGGCGGTGGGTGGGGCGACTAATGCCGTCTGGATGGTGTGGGTGGCATACCCGCTCTTCGGTTTCGCGGCCGCCTTCAACCCTCTTCTCATGGCGCACGTGCGCACGGTGTTCCCTACGTCGATGACCGGCCGAGCCGTCACTGCCGTTAACTTCTTCGCCATGGGCGGGGCGGCGCTGACCATGTGGGCGATGGGGTTGTTGATCGGGTCGTTCGGCCGCGATGCCCGGGGTCACTACCCGGCGGAGGCCTACGTGCTCACCTTTAGCATCAGTGCCGTCGTCACGGTGGCGGCTGTTCTCTTCTACGCGCCGCTTGCCCGACGCTCCGCAGACTGACCCTCGTCGCCTGGGAGCGGGCGGGTGTATCCTCGAGTGCGATAGGCGGCAGCGCCGAGAGGGAGGCACCTATGGATGTCCGGACGGCCGAACGTTTGCTGATCGGGGGCGAGTGGGTCGAAGGCAGTGGGAACACCTACGAGCTGCGCAACCCATTCGACGGATCGCTACTCGCGCGGGTCCCTCTTGCTACCCCCTCCGAGGTAGAGACGGCTGTGGCATCCACCGCCGCCGCCTTCTCGGTCGTCTCGACGATGTCGGCGCATCGGAGGGCGGGCCTGCTGTATGCGTCCGCAGACTTGATATCGCGCGACCGTGAGGTGCTTGCGCGTTCGATAGCCTCGGAAGGTGGCAAGGCACTCAAGTTCGCGTTGGGGGAGGTCGATCGCGCCGCCCAGACATTCCGCTTCGCGGCGGAAGAGGCCAAATGCATCCACGGGGAGACCGTTCCAATGGACGCCGCCATGGGCGCAGAGAGACGTCTGGGCTTCTGGCTCCGGGTCCCCCGCGGGCCGGTGGCGGCCATCTCGCCCTTCAACTTTCCCTTGAACCTGGTGGCGCACAAGGTAGCTCCGGCACTGGCGGCAGGTAACAGCGTGCTGCTCAAGCCGGCAAGCTCCACGCCCCTGACGGCGCTGCACCTGGGACGATTGCTCATGGAGGCGGGGTGGCCCGCCGGGACGATCAACATCATTACCGGCAGCGGCGCGGTGGTAGGGGACGCTCTGATCTCCGATTCCCGCATCGCATTGGTCAGTTTCACGGGCAGCGCGACAGTGGGCCGCGGCATCCTCGCCCGCGCGGGACTGAAGCGGGTCATCCTGGAACTGGGCTCCAACTCGGCCGTTGTGGTGACCGAGGATGCCGATTTCCGAAAAGTGTTTCCCAACATCGTAGCGGCGAGCTTCGCCAACTCGGGACAGATCTGCCTTTCGGTGCAGCGGATATACGTGCACCGGTCCCGCTGGGACGAGTTCGGGGAGCAGTTCGTGGCCCACACCAAGGCCCTTCGTGTCGGCGACCCCCTCGATCCCACGACGGACGTGGGCCCCATGATCAGCGAGGACGAAGCTGAGCGTGCCGAGCACTGGATCGCCGAGGCGATTGGCGCCGGAGCGACGCTATTGGTGGGCGGCGGCCGTCGGGGCGCGGTGCTTATGCCGACCGCACTCTCCGACGTGACCCCGGACATGAAAGTGATGGCAGCGGAGGTCTTCGCCCCGGTGGTCTCGCTGGTTCCGTTCGCGACCCTCGACGAAGCCTTCGCCTTGGCGAACGATACCGTCTATGGCCTGCAGGCCGGCATCTTCACCGAGAGTCTGGATACGGCGTTCCAGGCGGTCAGGTCTCTGGACGTCGGTGGAGTCATGGTGAACGACACCTCCAACTTCCGGGTGGATCACATGCCCTACGGGGGCATGAAAGGCAGCGGCCTCGGCCGGGAAGGCGTACGGTTCGCGGTCGAGGAGATGACCGAGATCAAGATGGTCGTGCTCAACCTGTAGTCGCCCGGCTGCAAAGGGGAACCCCGGGACTCGTCGGCTAGAGTCAGATCACCCCGCGGCGGCGCAGCGCCGCGACCGCCTCGGGGTCCAGGCCTGCGTGCCGGGTCAGTATGTCGTCGGTGTGCTCGCCCAGCGCGGGGAACCACCGGGGCGCGACCACCCCGGCCGCCGCCCGGGCGAGGGGGCTGCCGGCCACATGGAACACGTGGCCTTCCCGGTCCGCGACGTCGATCATCATGTTCCGGGCCGCCACCTGCGGATCGCCCATAACGTCGTCCACTCGGTTGAGCGGCCCGCAGGGCACGCCTGCCGCCTGTAGTACGTCCACCCACTGGGCCGTGTCGCCGCTGCCAAAAGCAACGCTCAGGGCGGCCTCCAGCTCTCCATGGTGGCGGACCCGGCCCTCGTTGGTGGCAAAGCGAGGGTCCGCTGTGAGTCCGTCGGCGCCTATGGTCCGGCAGAGACGTTCCCAGAGGCGGTCATTGCCGGCGGCCACCACGACGTGGCCGTCGCGGGTGGGGAAGGCCTGGAAGGGCGCGATCGAGGGGTGGCGCGTGCCCAGGGGGCCGGGAGCGGTCTGGTCCACGTCGGCCCGGACGACGGCGTTCTCGAGTAGGGCAACCACCGCGTCGAGCATGGCTACATCCACCCAGCGCCCCTGCCCGGTGCGGTCGCGTTCGGCGAGCGCCGCCTGGATGCCGATCACCGTGAACAGGGCGCCGGCGAGATCGCCGAGCGAGACACCGACGCGCACGGGAGGCCCTCCCTCGGTCCCAGTCACGCTCAGCAGGCCGCCTTCGCCCTGCACGATAACGTCATAGGCCGGCCGAGAGGCATAGGGGCCGGTCTGACCGAAACCGGAACACGACACATAGACCAGGCGGGGATTGATGGCGTGCGCCGTGTTCCAACCCAGTCCCAGGGTCTCCATGACCCCGGGCTTGAAGTTCTCGACCAGCACGTCGGCTCCGCCCATGAGCCGCAGCAGGATATCGCGACCCTCGTCCGTCTTCAGATCCACGGTGCAGCTCCGCTTTCCCCTGTTGACGCTGGCGAAGTAGCCGCTGGAGCCATCCCGGAAGGGGCCGAACCCCCGTGAATCGTCGCCGGTGCCGGGCCGCTCGATCTTGATGACGTCGGCACCCAGGTCGGCGAGGACCATGGTGGCGTAAGGCCCCGCCAGGACCCGAGTGAGGTCGATCACGCGGATGCCGGACAGGGGAGCGGTCGGGACATCCGTGGTAGGCTGATGCATAGTGTAGCTCCTTAGTCGCCGGGCCGGAGAGGGGTGCGGCTGATATGCAGTGGCTCCAGTGGGGCGTGTTGCTGGTGGGGTTGGTGACGCTGCTGTTCTTTGTCGTCTTCACAGGGTACTACTTCCGCAATCGGCACATGGCCCTGGAGGCGCGCGGAAGGGCGGGACCCGAGGGAACGACCGCCGAGGTGGCTGAGGCCGATGAAGCGGGAACACATTCCGCACAGGAGTGACTCTGTCGCGCAAGGAATCCTTTCATACGAGGAGGAGTGCATGAAACTGTCGCGTACGACGTCCAGAGCCAGCGGCCGGGGAGTCCCTGCGGTACTCGTCCTGGCCCTCGTGGCCATGATGGTGGCACTCGCAGGCTGCAAGATCCAGGTCGCCCTAGACACCAAGGTCGAAGCGGACGGTTCCGGTACCATCGGGGTACGGCTTGCGGCCGACAAGGAGATCCAGGGTCTGATGGCACAACAGGCGGATCAGGGCGACCTGTTCGGTGAGTTCACCAAGCAGATACCGGCAGATTGGCAGACCGATTCCGGTACCGATGCGGACGGCACGAAATGGGTTTCGGCTTCCAAAGCGTTCGAGAACACGACTGAACTCGACGCCCTTCTCACCGGGCAGGCGGAGGGAGGTCTCGGCGGGGCGCTCGCGGGCGATACCTTCTCGGTCAAGCAGACGAGCAGCCTGTTCATGGTCACGACCACCTTCGATGCCACCTGGGATGCGGGAAAGACCCTGGCCGACGCCGAAGCGGGCATATCCGACGCCATTCCCATGGATACACTTGCGAGCGTCTTCCAAGTGGAGAACCGGCTCACGCTGCCCGGCACCATCAAGGACAACAACGCTACGAAGGTGGAGGGGAACACGCTTATCTGGCAACCCCCGCTAGAGGGTGCGACCAAGCTACACGCTGAGAGTGTGGCCGTGAAGTGGGGCGTGGTAGGAGGTTTCATCGCGGGTGGCGCGTTGCTGATCGTGGTGGTGGTGGTCGTCGTGGCGCTGCTGCTTATTCGTAGGCGCCGTGCCGCCGTGGGCGCCCCGAGCCCGGATGCCCCGGTCGCCTCGCCGGCTCCACAAGCTGCCCTGACCTCGGATGCCTTACCGGATGGCCCTGTGGAGGCGGCAGAAGGAGAACGGCCTGGGCCTTTCCCGAAAACCGCGGACGTGCCGCCGGACGCCCTTGGGTGAGGTAGCAGACAGCGTGCACCGGAACCGTTGGTAGGCAGACCCTCGGAGTTCTGCTAGCATGTGACCCGCTCATGGTCTTGATCAAGACATCGGCACCGGGCCGTATCGGGGGGGTCTTTCGCTCGGGGATGCTGACTCTCGCGGCATTCCTGCTGATGATGGCTGTTCTGACGGGCGTGTCGTCGATGAAGACGACGCGCGCTTCCGCGGCGTCCCTCAGCGACACGAAAGCGGAGGCGAGCGCAGCCCGCAGACAACTGTCTCGGCTCCAAGAAGAACTCGACACCCTCGCGGCGACCTACAGCAAGGCCGAAGCCCGACTGTACGAGATAGACAACGCGGTCGCGAAAGCGGAGAAGGACGAAGCGCGGTCCCGCCAGGATCTCGAGACGATGCGCGCGCAACTCTCCGAGCGCGTCGTGCAGCTCTACAAGGGCAACCATGGGTCGACGCCGGCCGTTCTCGAACTCCTGCTCGAGGAGCATGATTTCTCCGTAGTGCTCGAGCGGATCTCCATGCTCAATAAGGTAGCCGCACAGGACGGTAAGACGCTCACGCAGGTGCGGACGCATATCGGCAAGGTCACGGCGTTGCAGGAAGACCTGGCCGCCAAGCGGACGGCGCAGACGGCGCAGATCAAGGATCTACAGTCCAGCCAGTCCGCTATGGAATCCCGTATGCAGGCCACCGCGGCGGAGTATAGGCGGCTCAAGAAGCAGGTGACGGCGCTGGAGGAGGCCGCGCGCCGCGAGCGGGAGGCGGAGAAGGCTCGGGCGCAGGCCAAGGCGGCCGGTTCGTCGGGTTCGACCAGCACGCGCGGTTCCGGTGGTTCCGCAGTGGCCGTCAAGGGGTTTGTCTTTCCAGTGGACGGCCCGCACTCCTATATCAACGATTGGGGCTTCGCGCGCTCAGGTGGACGTAGCCACCAAGGCACCGACATCATGGCTTCCAGGGGCACGCCGGTCGTGGCGGTGGTTTCCGGCCGCATTCGCCGCACCTCATACGGCTCAGGACTGGGGGGCACCACCATCTGGCTGAGTGGCAACAACGGCGTCAGTTACTACTATGCCCACCTTGATTCCATCGCGGGGGGTATCTCCGCCGGCGCCTCCGTCTCTGCCGGGCAGACCATCGGCTACGTGGGCAACTCCGGCAACGCCCGCGGGGGCGCCTGTCATCTCCACTTCGAGATCCACCCCGGCGGGGGCGGCGCGACCAACCCCTATTACGCGCTGCGGGCTTCGGACTGAATGACGCCCGCCTTCGCCAGAGACTAGCCGGCGATGGCACATCTTGTTGGGGGCCGCAGGCATCGATTGAGGCGCGAGACCGTGCTTCTGGCCACCACGGTGGCCGCCGTGTTCCTCGGAGTCGTCGCGGTCTATGCCGGGATCCGATTGTCCCGGTCGGGTGTCGGCATCCTTCTCTCAGCGGGGCTGGTCATCGTGCTGGGGGGCGTCATCACAGCCGGCAAGTTGATTGTCGACCACGCCTTGGTCGGCCGCGCCGACAGCAGGCGGACGGAAGATACGCAGCGACTGGCCGGGCTTCTGGCCGGATTGCCGGACTCGTGGTGGGTTTTCAGCGCACTCACCTTGGGCGACGGTGAGGTGGAGTTCCTCGCGGTCGGCCCTGGGGGATTGTACGCGGTGGAAGTCTATCGGTGGCTCACGCGGGAGACGGGCACGGCGTTCCCGGAACGCATGGCCGCCGATCTGACGGCCCGCTGCGCGGAACTCGAGGTTGCGGTGAACCGGCTGAGCGGCATGGGCGGCGCCCTGGCGATACAACCGGTCTACGTCTGCCTCGAAAGCGAGGGGTTGAGGTTGGGCGATCTGGTGCTGCATCCGTTGGTCACTGACGTCCGAGATGTAGGTGGTGTCCTCATCGCCGGGCCGCAGAATCTGCTTCCCCTGCTGCGCACGGGAGCGCCACACGTCGCGTCGCGTACGCGACGTGTCGATTCAGACAAGGTGCCTCGTCTGGCGAGATTGCTCCAAGAGCGTACCGGTCTGGTCTAATGGGTACACGTGCTGCGTCGGAGTGCCCTCACGAACGAGGAAGAAGCCATGACCCAGATGTTGCCTGACGATAGGAAGCTCTATTCCCGGTACCTCGAGCTCGGGGCTCTAGCCGACGCACTCTTGGACCTGGAACCGGAGGAGTTGCTGTTCTTCCGAGTGGCCGAGGATGGTTCGGTGGCCACTCACGGAGATGCGGCGGTTCTCATTGTCAAAGACACGAGCGTGCCGTTCATGGGTCGGGCGGCCGTAGCGTACGGCGATCTTCCCGACCCCGGTCCTACGCGCATATACTGGTTCACACCAGCCGATCTGGAACGTCCCTCGACGGCGGAGTTCGTCGCCGAAGTCCGCGCCGCCGGTGAGCCGATCGTGTCTCCGCCTTCGGAAGAAGAAGCCGCCGAAGGGCCGGCCTGCGGGGGGTGCGGGCTCGACGTCTGAAGATCCGGGGAGGCAGCGGACGCGTGAGGGGAGAGGAGCCGGGGTGGATCTGGTAGTGGTCGAGTTCGAGGCGATCGCGGACATGCGTGCGGAGAAGTTGGGTTCGATCCGCGTTCCTCTGTTGCCCGGTTTCCACGTGCACCTCGCGCATCAGGCCGAGCCGTATGCGGTCATGGACGGTCCGAGCCGGGCCGGGTACGTCTTGTTGCTGGTGGAGCATCATGAGGGACACGACCATGTGACGCTCATCGAGGCCTATCTCACGACCCCCTACCAGGACAGGTACGAGGACCTTGTGGAGCTGATCCGCGAACGTTTCGATCCGCGAACGTTCTTGGTCCGCAGCGACGATTGTCTCTTCACGGCGGCGTTGATCGCCGAGGGTCTCCCGATGGAGGCCAGCATGGCTGTGATGGTCGCCCGCGCTGCAGTCCCCCCCGATGTCGTCGAGGGACTACGGCTCGTGCCGCTTGACTATGCGTACCTCCAGGCGGCCCACGACCTCTTCATCCACGTGCGCGGGGTGCAGCAGGCCCCCACATTCGCCGAACTCGAGGCGGAGATGGAGCGCGACCGAGTCTCTGTGCTCACAGATCATGGCGAACCGGTGGGCGTGGTCGTGGAGGAGGAGAGTCAGAACCCGCACTACCGCATGTTTGACCTCATGGCCCCGCATGCCTCCCTCGACGCCCAGGTATGGGCGCTGCGGACCGCCGGCCTGGTCGCGGATCGCGAAGGTCTCACCGGGGCGGCCGTGATCGATGCCCGCGATGTGCGGCGTCAGCAGGTGTTCCGTGCCGCCGACTATTACACGATCGCCAGTTACCTCCTCTTCTACGATCCTGAAGCCGGGCGGCCCAGTGTGCCCACTGTCGAGATGGCGCAGCTGCAACACATGATCGAGTCGGGCGATACGTTCCACCTTGTCGACGTGCTTGGTGAGGACCATTGGAAGCGCGGCCACCTGCCGGGAGCTACGTGGATGGACTTCCGCAGCCTGGTCAGGGAAGCCCGAAGGCGTTTCAAGAAGGACGAGCGCATCGTGGTGTACTGCAACAGCTACACCTGAGAGTCCAGCGCGATCGCAGCTGATAAGCTGCGACAGCTGGGGTATACGGACGTGCTCGACTATGCCGGCGGCCTCGAAGAGTGGGTGGACGCCGGGCTTGCGGTGGAGACCGGCTGAAGCCACGACGCCCTGTGCGGTACCGACTCATGGGAGGTGAAAGTGGCCTCATTCGTTCGCCGGGAGGAGACCGAGCGACTGCTCATCATCGGTGGTGCCTTGCGGGCGGGCCTTGTCGATGCGATCTCCGGACCGGGGGCGCATCCGGTCGAGGAGGTGGCATCAATGCTCGGCGCCGATCTGAGGGCGTGCCGGATCATGCTCGACGCTCTGGTTGCCCTCGGAGTGGCTGCCGACACTGAGGGGGGCTACTCGCTCACTGATGCCGGTCGGCTCCATCTGGTCGAGCCGCTGCCGGGACAGCCGGTTTCGGCGGATCTGGAGCGGTCGTCGGTGCTGCACCAGCTTCGCAAAGCCCAAGGGATGCTCGATCTTCCCTACATCGTGCGGCACGGCCGGCCGCCGGATCGCGATCCATCGGAACGCGACCTACGCTCGTTTCTGCGCACGATGGCCGAGGGAGATCCGGCGCCCATCACGGAACTGATCGATCAGAGCTTAGCCTACGCCCTGCCCACGCAGGTGAGCACGATGATCGATGTGGGCGGGGCCGTGGGGCACGTCGCTTCGGCTTTCGCCGAGCGTGGGATACACGCCACGCTGTTCGACCATCCCGAAACGCTCCCGCGGGCCCGGGAGTACCTGGGGGCGAGGGTCGGTGATCTTGAACTCGTGGGGGGTGACTTCCACGTGGCCGTGCCGCCCGGTCCTTTCGATCTGGCCTACATGGGGAACATCCTCCACATCTACGGGCCTGTCGCCAACGCCGCTCTGGTGCGCCGGGTGTGGACCAGTCTCGCACCCGGCGGAGTGATCGTGATCCGCGACTTCGTGTGGGAGCGGAGTCGCCGCGCCCCCCTGTTCGCCGTCAACATGCTGCAGGCCACCGTTGACGGTGGCGTGTGGCGTGAAGCGCAGTTCCGGTCGTGGCTGGAGTCTGCCGGCTTTGCAGACGTGACCGTCGTCGATCTGACAAGCGCCGACAATCAGCTGGTCATGGGCCGCAAGACGACTGGGCTCTGATAGGTCTCGCGGGCACAGGTCGACGGAGGCGAGACCTATCTCTCGTCGAAATCAGGTTTGTCTTCTGAGCGTTCTGGCAATGCTTATTCCGGCCTCTGACACGTCTGGGTCTCGCGCGGTGCCGTGGGATACCTGTCGGCCGGAGACTGTTACGTCCACGAGTCCCACTAGAACGAGCCTCAACAGAAAGGAGTCCGTCACCGATGGCCGACAGCATGAGTAATCTTGCCGCAGCATTCGCCGGTGAGTCCCAGGCCAACCGCCGCTACCTGGCCTTCGCCAAGAAAGCCGAGGAAGAGGGCTATCCCCTTGTCGCCAGGCGCTTTCGGGTAGCCGCCGCCTCCGAGACGGTGCACGCGATGGAGCACCTGAAGACGATGGGGGGGGTCAAGTCCACGAGTGAGAACCTTCAGGGCAGTATGAGCGGCGAGAACTACGAGCATGAGACCATGTATCCCGAGTTCATAGAGACCGCGCAGAGTGAGGGCAACGAAGACGCCCGCTTCGCGTTCTATGCCGCCAACGAGGCCGAGAAGTTCCACGAGAAGATGTTCGCGGAAGCCTTCGCCGATCTGAACAAGGTTCCCGACAAGAAGTTCTACGTATGCCAGGTCTGCGGCATGACCTACGAGGACGGCACGCCGGATGCTTGTGTGGTGTGCGCCGCTCCGAAGAGCAAGATCATCGAGGTCCTCTGAGTCGGTCTATGCCGACCCGAGAGTCATGACCGGAGCGTCTGATGACTAGAGTACCGGACGTTCCCGTGGAGGTAGGGCGCTGCGTCTGCGGCGAATGCCCAAGCATGCCCGACGAGATGAAGAGCTTCTACTGCGCCCGCGGCGTCAGTCGGTCTGCAGTGGCGCGGCGCGGCTGCCTCTGTGAGGAGTGCCCCATCCAGATCGACTACGATCTGGATGGGGCCTACTACTGCATCGAGGGTGCTCCGGAATAGTCGGACAGGAGAGCCGGAGTACGACGCAGGGGTTCGTCCGGGCGGCGGCGCGTGAGCGCCGCCGCCCGGACGCGTAGTGGCCCATGTGTCGGAACGACGACCGCTGTTTCGGCTATCATGATGAGGGCAGGGTACGCTGCAACCGCATGCGTACGATGGAAACCGGCACGAAGGAGTGTGCGATCTATGGAGCGCTGCCGTCTGACCGACGACATCTGGTGGATAGGCGCCATCGACTGGAACGTGCGCGATTTCCACGGGTATGAGACGCCGCGCGGCTCCACGTACAACTCGTATCTGATCACCGACGAGAAACTCACCGTAGTGGATACCGTCCGTGCGGGCTTCGGCCCCGAGATGCTCCAACGACTCCGCAGCTGCTGCGAACTGCGCAACGTAGACTATCTGGTGGTCAACCACATCGAGATGGACCACTCCGGCTCGTTGGTATGGTTCTTGGACCAAGTCGGCCCGGTCAAGATCTTCTGCTCGAAGCGGGCCAAGGACGGCCTGGCCCTGCTCTATGGAGAACAGGTCGCGAGTTGGAACATCCAGGTAGTCGGCACCGGCGATGAAGTCAAGCTGGGTCGGAATACGCTGACCTTCGTCGAGGCTCCCATGCTCCACTGGCCGGACAGCATGTTCACCTACGTCAAGGAGGCGAAGGTGCTCCTACCCAACGACGGGTTCGGGCAGCACCTAGCTTCGTCCAAGCGTTTCGCCGACGAGGTCGAGATGGCCGTGGTGATGGACGAAGCCGCCAAGTACTACGCGAACATCCTCATGCCCTTCGGTGGCCAGGTGCAGAAAGTGGTCGACAAGATCGGGGAACTCGGTCTCGAGATCGACATCATCGGCCCCAGCCACGGCGTCATCTGGCGCCGGCCGGAAGATATCCGGGGGATCCTCGACGCCTACGTCCGATGGAGTCGTTTCGAAGCGGCTCCGCGAGTCGCCTTGATCTTCGACACCATGTGGCACTCGACCGAAAAGATGACCCGGGCGATCGAGGACGGCATCACCCAAGAGGGGGTCGAGTGCAGAGTCATCCGCATGGCCAGATCGTCCCTTGCCGAAGCCGCTCTGGCGGTGCTCACCAGTCGCTCATTCCTGGTGGGTACGCCCACACTGAACAACAACATGTTCCCCCCGCTGGCTGCGTTCCTCGCCTACATCAAGGGTCTGCGGCCGAAGGAGAGACTGGTGGGCGCCTATGGATCGTATGGTTGGGGCGGCGGCGGCGCCAAACTGGTCGACGCCGAACTGCGCTCGATGGGTCTGGAGGTCATGGATCCACTGGAGTTCAAGTTCGTGCCCACGGCTGCCAACCTCGAAGAATGCGAAGCGTACGGCCGCGACATCGCCCATCGGGTGAAGGCCTGGGGTACCTGAGGGCGCCCCTGAACTACCTCTCTTCCCGGATCAGGCCCGGCCTCTTGATCGCGGCATGGTTCTTGGGTGCGCGTATCTCGCGAAGGTTGTCGAGTTCCCCCAGCTTCTCCAGGCGATTGTAGATCTGAGTGTAGACGCAGGGCTTGTCGGCATCGACTTCGCACATGCCGTGGTTGGTGCCGCCGCATGGTCCGTTGAGCAGGCCTTTCGGGCAGCGGGTCACCGGGCAGATACCACCGGTCCATTCCAGGATGCACTCGCCGCAGTGCGAGCACTTCTCTTCGAAATGCATGTGCCGTTGAGCATTGCCGAGGAATAGGCTGTCATTCGCGGGGTAGACCGGTAGATCGGTGGCTTCCACGGCGGCCTGGACTCCGGCTCCACAGCTGAGCACGACGATAGCATCGGCCTTGGCCAGTTGCTCCTTGTGTTTGCGGAAATGCCGCTTGACGTCGAGTTCGTGACACGGTGCATACACAACCGTCGATCCGGCGGTTTGGTGACCCTCCTCTTCGAGTAGTCGGCCCAGTTCCTCCACCTCCCACTCACCGCCCGTCTGGCATTGGGTGGAGCACTGGCCGCAGCCCATGAAGAACAGGTGCTTGTGCTTCTTCAGCATCTCGGTGATGTCTTCGATGGGTTTCTGCTTGGTAACGATCATTGCTCGACCTCCGGTTCAGTCTTGATGGGGGATTCGTAGGTGTGGATACAGGCCGTTTCTCGCCCTCCTCGGCGGGTCCATTCGCGCAGCGTCAGCGGTCGATCGGCGCGGGACAGAAGGCCGTCGGTGATCGCCCCGTCGAGGATGCAGATCAACCGGGGGCGACGGGTCGACACTTCACTAAAGAGGCAGTTGCGCCGGGTGATGCGCACCTCACCATCGGGTTCGGAGGTCGAGATCTCGGCTCCTGCCTGAACCAGCGGAGCGAGGCAATCGAGCGGGCTGCCGCTGCCGCCGGCGTCGGCCCACTGACGGCCGAACTCGAAACCGACATCCTTGACCACCAGTTCAGCGGCCTCTCCGAATCGTGTAAGCGCATCGACGAGTAGTTCGGCGAGCAGTTCGTACTGTCGGGCGGGTAGCTGCAGATCGACCCGCTTGTCGCTGCGGCGGTACACCTTGGGTGGGCGGCCCCCTTCGGGGCGGTGGCGGAACTCGGCTGCGAGCAGTCCGGTCTCCATCAGCTTCTCCAGATGCGCTCGAGCGACGGTTCGGTGTATGCCGAACGTCACGCCAACGTCGGCAGCGGTGACGGGGTCGGGAGTCTCGGCCACGTATTTGAAGACCGCTCGGCGGGTAGGATCCCCGAGTGCGTCGGCAAGGAGGTCGAGTTCGGCCGTGTATGACGGTGGTTTTGGGGTGGCCATGACATCAGTCTAGCCGGTGAGCCGAGCCCCGACAAGAGGTTTGGAGCGTTTTTGTCGACAAAACCTCGAGCGGAACCCGGGCTGATACAATGGTGGCCGTTGGAGACCGGAGAACGCAGCACGGAAGGAGCTCAAGGATGGCGGGTTTTGTCATCGTCGGGAACGGTGTGACCGGGATACGCGCGGCCGAAGTGCTCCGTCAGAGCAGGGACGACGCGGACATCACCATTGTCGCGGAAGAACCGTACCCGTTCTACCGTCGCCCGCAGCTTGCCGACTTCGCCTCGGGCGTTGTGGGAGAGGCGAGACTCTGGGCGAAGAAGCCGGCGTTCTACGAGGAGAACCGCCTCCAGGTACGCTTGGGCGCACGCGTCACCGACGTCGAGCCGGAGGCGCATTCTGTGAGACTCGCCGACGGCACCACGCTCGCGTATGACAAACTGCTGGTGGCGAGTGGGCGGAGAGTGGGTGTGGGGGCGTTCGCCGGTAGCGATCTGCCCGGCGTAAACCACTTCAAGACTCTCGACGACGCCCGGGCCATCCGGGTCCTTGACGGTGCGGGGAAGACCGGCTTGGTGTACGGAGACGGCCTCGTGGCCCTTGAACTGGTGCGGGCGTTGACGGTGGCCGGGTTTGCGACAACGTATGTGGTCCCCGGTGAGCGTCTCTGGCCTGAGATGCTGGACGAGAGCGCCGCGGCGATTATCGCCGGGCGGATCAAGGCGACCGGCGCCGAACTCATCATGGGTACGCGGGTGCAGGCGGTCGAGATCCACAACGGCCGCGCAGTGGGTCTGGTCCTGGCCGGAGGCGACACGCGGCTGGCCGATGTCGTGGGCGTGTGCTCCGGGTACCGGCCGGCGGTGGAGTACCTGCCTGACGGTGGTCGGGGGTTCAGGGTCGACGCAGCGTTCGCGACTCCATGGGAAGGCGTCTATGGGGCCGGTGACGTGACGGTGGATCCCGATCGATCGTATTTCAACTGGTTGCGCTCATGGCGTCACGGAGCGGCGGCGGGAGCCGTTCTTGCGGGCGGCGCGGCCGATCTTCCGGCCGATGTCAACCTGCTGAACATGGCCGCTCTCGGGTTGAGCCTGGTGGCGATGGGGCGTACGGTGGTGCCGTATCGCTCGAGCGACCGTGAGATGGTGGGCGACTTCCCGGTGGGTGAGTTCTACAAGAAGCTGGTTTTCGACTCCGACGATGTGCTGGTAGGGGCCCTGCTCGTCGGCAGTATCGCCGAGGCCGGGGCGCTCGAGGAAGCCCTGCGCGCGCACACTCGTAAGGCCGACCTGGACGCGGCGCTGCTCCACCAGATGTTCGAACGGACCTACCGCACCGAGTTCCAGGGCGTCCAATGTCCTGTGTGCCGGCACGAGATCCAACTGGCCCCGGGGGCTAAGGCGGGCGATACGGTCACCTGTCCGGTGTGCGGCACCGACATGGTGCTGGTCCCTGGCGAGGTCGGCCTCGTAGCCCGCGGAGCCCGCTGACAACGTGGGCATCACGGTGCTCGGGCTGGCCGGCAGCCCACGACGCAACGGCAACACCGAGACACTGCTCGATTGGTGTCTCGAGGCGGCGGCCGCTGAAGGCGCCCAGGTGGTGAAGTTCCGGCTGCGGGAACTCGACATCGGCGGGTGCATCGCCTGCGACGGATGTTTCGAGGATGGGGCATGCATCGTGGAGGACGGCATGGACGAGTTGTATCCGTTCCTGCGTTCCGCCGACAGTGTGATCCTCGCCGCTCCGATCTTCTCCATGGGTCTCTCTGCGCAGGCAAAAGCCATGGTGGACCGTTGCCAACCCTTTTGGGCGCTGAAGTATGTACTCAAGGAACCGCTGGTGGCTCCGGGTCGTCCGCAACGCATGGGTTCGTTCCTCTCCTGCTCGGGCACGAGCTTCAAGAACGTCTTTGACGGAGCCCGTCAGGTGGTGAACTACTTCTGGCACATTCTCGACGTGCAGTCGGCGGGCGATCTGCTCTGTCCGGGCGTCGACGCGAAAGGCGAGATCAAGGAGCATCCGTCTGCTCGAGCGGTGGCCGAGGATATCGGGCGACGGCTCGCCGCCCCCCGGTAGCCGGCCGCTGATACGTGACGCCTCGCCGCCAGAGCATGTTGGAGGGCGCATGAACGCGAACGACCAGGCGCGAGAGGTGCGTATTCTGGTCGTCGATGACGATGACAACGTACGCCGCTTGGTGACCGCCTATCTGGAACGTGAGGGCTACCAGGTGACCCAGGCGGCCGATGGGTCGGCCGCGCTCCGGGCGGTCGAAGCGTCGGCTCCCGATCTGATCGTGCTCGACCTTATGCTTCCCGGCACGGGTGGGCTTCAAGTGGCCCGACGTATCTCGGCTGCGCGCGAACTCCCCATACTGATGCTGACTGCGCGCGGTGACGAGGACGACGTGTTGCGTGGGTTCGAAGCGGGTGCCGACGACTACTTGGTCAAACCTTTCAGTCCGCGGGTGCTGGTGGCGAGGGTGCGGGCGATCCTCCGCCGCGTGGGTCTGGAGGGGGAGGAGCGTGAGGGTGCGGTGGAACAGGGGGGACTGCGCCTCGATCCTCGCACCCGCGAAGTGACGGTGGATGGCGCGCCAATGGACCTCACTACCCTCGAATTCGATCTTCTGCATGCACTCGTCGACCATCCAGGCTGGGTCTATTCGCGCGAACAGCTCCTCGAGCAGGTGTGGGGATACGACTACCTGGGGGACTCCCGCGTGATCGACGTGCATGTCGCCAACCTGCGCAGGAAACTCGGCGACGACCCTGCCGATCCCCGTTTCATCCGTACCGTGCGTGGCGTGGGGTACAAGTTTTTGAGCGCCGGGTCGATGGCGTGAAGTTCCGTTGGCGGCTCTTCTACTCGCATATCGTCGCCATCGCGGTGGTGGTGCTGGTAGTGGCTATTTCGGTGCGCAGCATCGCCGTCGGTGCAATCTCGGCACATATGAGCGGCATGATGAGCCTGGTGAGCCGCAGCATGGAGATCGCCGTCGTGGACGGCCTGACCGAGGCATTGCTCTGGGCGACGGCGGCAGGCGTCGCGGTCGCCATCGTGGCCAGTTTCGCCGTGTCGGGTTGGCTCACGTCCACTCTCGGCCAGATGGCCGGTGTCACGCGTCGAATCGCGGCCGGGGAGTACGGTCAGCGAGTGAGCTACGCCGCCGACGACGAGGTGGGTGAGCTCGCCCGTTCCTTCAACGACATGGCGGCGCGGCTGGAAGAGACCGAGAACGTGAGGCGAGAGTTGCTGGGGACGATCTCCCACGAACTCCGTACGCCTCTGAGCAACATCCAAGGCTACATGGAAGGTCTCATCGACGGGGTGGTGCCCGAGGACCCGGAGACCTATCAGTTGGTGCACCGTGAAGCCGCACGGCTCTCGCGGTTGGTGGCCGACATCGAACGGTTGTCCAGGGTCGAGGCCGGGGCCGAGCGTATCGTTCCCCGGCGCCTCGCCACGGGGACCGTGGTGGGAGACACGGTTGGGCGGTTGCGCCCTCAGTTCGAGCAGAAACCCCTCTCGCTGAGTATCGAGATCGCAGAGGGGGTGCCCGATGTGTGGGTCGATGAGGACAAACTGGTGCAGATACTCACCAACGTGGTGGGAAACTCCTTCAAGTACACGCAGGAGGGCGGCCACGTCACGGTGCGCCTCCGGTCGTCGAACGCTGTCGGAGTGGCCGGCGACGAACGAGGAATATCCGGCGGAAGCGAGATGGTGTTGTTCGAGGTGAACGACGACGGCATGGGCATCCCCGCCGAGGACCTGCCCCACATCTTCGAACGGTTCTATCGGGTAGACAAGTCGCGTTCGGTGCTCGGCGGCGGAGCCGGGATCGGCCTCGCGGTCGCTCGAAGCCTGGTGGACCAGATGGGGGGTGTTATCGGCGCCGAGAGCGTGCTGGGCCGGGGCACGCTGGTATGGTTCGCGCTGCCGGCGGCTACCGGCGCCCGGGCGGCCGCTTCCCATGAGCCTGCCGAAGACGGGAGCCTTGGCCCCCAGAACACGCCGGACGGCGCGAAACGACGTCCACGGTCGCGCACATAGCAGCGCTAGTTGCGCGACCGAGGACGACGTATCGCGCCTCCCAGTGCGCTTCGGCCGCCGGGTCCTCGTTGTTCAGCAGCCTCCTAGTCGAGGACGCCGGCGGCCAGGTCGGCAAGGTCTTCCGGCGTCGTAACCGGCTCGAGGCAGGTGCCCTCTACGCACAGATAGGCCTGCGCGCCGGCTCGGTCGCCCGAGAACCCGGCGGCGGACATCTTGTCCTCGTCTGCGTCGGGGTCGAGTATCTCTATCACTTTATGCACCCGAGGGATGCGGACGGCCTCGTCGAGGAGCGCCACAGTGTCACCGGCTCCCGGCCGACCCACGACGACCACGTGCAGTGGTTCCTTGAGGGCCACGATCGTTGCCCGCGCGATCTCGGCACCGAAGTCGCCGATGCTCTCCGTGAAGGGGCTGAGGGCGGCGATGATCTCGCCTGCCTGTGCGGCCAACGAGTCGTCTCGGGTGATCCGCGCCAGGGTCGCCAGCGCGGCGGCAAGCCGCGCGTTCTCGGGCAGCGGCGCGTCGGCGCGCTGCAGCCGTCCGATGGAGGGCGACCCTGCGGGCGGAGCCGCCGTGGGGCCGTCGCCCGGCGTGTCGGGATGCGCGACATCGGCGAGCAGCGGTCCCGTGTCCATGATGAAGTGTCGCATGAGAGACGCGTGTGTGTCCCGGGCTATGTCGAGCCACCGCGCGGAGCCGGTGGCCTGGTGAAGAGCCACTCCCGCCTCCAGCATGGCGAGCTGATCGCCGAGAAGGCCGTCCAGGGCGTCCGGGAGGGAATCGTGCCGGAAGAGCCCCCGCTCCGTTCGCCGAGCGAGGAGGGTGTCGGCGACGTGGAGGGCACGCTTCAGTGCGGAGGGGTCGCCGGTGCCCGCACTGAGACTGACGAGTGCTTGGACCTCGAGCGCGTTCCAGTCGGTGTAGGTCATGGGGTCCACGTAGGGGGCTCCGTGCGCGGCACGTTCCGGAGGTGTGGCGAGTGCGTAGTAGGTCTCGTCGGAGTCCTGACTGCCTCCGTAGGCGCCCGCCTCCGGCTGCCACAGGCGCGTGTCCAGATAGGCCTGGGCCTGCTCGGCGAGGCGCAGGTAGTCCGGACGATCGAGGACGACACCCGCCTGGGCGTAGGCGCGGATCAGATAGGCGTTGTCCTCCAACATTTTCTCGTAGTGTGGCTCCGACCAGTCCGCCTGGGTCGCGTACCGGAAGAACCCGAGCTCCACGGCATCCCACAGGCCTCCCCGGCTCATGGCGTCGAGGGTCTCGCGCAGCATGCGGGCAGGCACTTCGCGATCGTGCCGGGCCTCCGTCTCGGCGACCAAGGCCAGGAGAATGTCGGCCCGGGGGAACTTCATGCCCGATCCGAACCCGCCGTGGTGAACGTCGAAACTCGCCTGCACGGCCGTCAGCACACGGTCCGCCACCTCTTCGGATGCGGGGCCCGTCGGCGCGGGCGGATCGTCCTGTTCGGTGAGGCGGCCGTGGAGGGCTTCAACTTCGCCGCGCAGCTCGTCGCGGCGATCGCGCCACAGATCGCGGATGCGGTCAAGCACGCCCAGGAATTGGTCGGGAGGCACGTACGTGGCGCCGGTGAGCACCTCGGCCTCGGGGGTCAGGAAGGCGACGGTCGGCCAACCTCCCATGTTGTAGCGTCGGTTGATGTCCGGCCGGCGGTCATTGTCCACGCGTACGGGGATGAACCCCTCGTTCAGACGTTGTATGACGCGTTCGTCGGAGAAGGTGGTCTCGTCCATGACGTGGCACCAGTGGCACCACACCGCCGAGATGGAGAGCAGTAGGGGCCGGTCGGTCGCCAGCGCCTCAGCGAACGCGGTGTGGCTCCAGGATCGCCAGCGTATCTGGTCGGCCCGATTAGGGCGTGGCGAGAATCGAAACTCCATGACGGCCTCCGGTCTGGGCTGGTCGCAGTTGTCTCTGGGCGGCTGTTGAAGACCGAAGCCTTTGCCTCCAGAACGCACCGCGCTCGCTCATCGTGCCCCGGTGGCGAAGCGTCACGTTCCAACAGCCCGTTACCTAGACATACCCGAATGGTCGACCGGCGAAGCGGCCCCTTCGGAGCCTGCCGGTGCATCGCCGAGCGGAAGGGAACTCAGGAGCCGAGCCGCCCGTGTGGGCATACGGCGACGCATACACCGCAGATGGAGGCGCCGCTCGCCTCCTTGGCTGCGAGGCGGTACTCGTGGCAGGCCCGCACATCCATGCGTTCCTCGAGAGGGCGGTCTGCCTGGAAGGCTTCGCCCGTGAACGCCTGCGCGGGACAGGAGTCGACGCACATGCGGCACCGGCCGCAGTCGCGCTGAAGCGGACTGCCGGCCCGCAGGGGCGCGTTGGTCAGCACGCTCACCAGGCGGACCCGGGGTCCGCACCGAGGAACGACCAGCAGGCAGCTGCGGCCGATCCAACCCAGACCAGCGGCTCGGGCCACCAGCTTGTGTGAGACCGCGCCCTTGAAGCCGGTGGCGTCGACCGTCAAGGACGTGGGCACCGGCACTGCCAGGAAGCCGGCCCTCTGCAGTTCGGTCGCGACGCGATCGGCCGTGGCGTCCAACAGGTCGTTCACCGTGCGGTAGACGTGGAAATGGTAGAGGCGTGCCACGGCCGCCTCTCTGTGGTGATCGGGAAGCTCCTCGACGATGCCGTCCTGCAGACGGTGGACAATAGAGACGGCCCGAGGGAACCTTCCCAGCCACTCCCCGCCCTGGGCCACGATCTCCGCGTGGATTCGGAGGGCGGTGAGGTCGGCCACCCCAAAGGCGAAGGCGCCTTTTTCGCCGAGCACGGCCGCGAGGCGCTCATCGAGTGAGATCGTGCGGGTGTCGCCGCGATCTGTCATTGGGTCTCTCCAGTCACGTCGGTGAACGCTTCCCACATACGTGAGGCCGTGGGCCCCTCCTGACCCTGGTATTTGCTGCCCGAGCCTTTGCTTCCGTAGGGGCGGGAGGCAGGTGACGAGAGCCGGGCGAACGAGAGTTGGCCGATGGGCATGCCTGGATACACCCGGATGGGCAGATTGGCCACGTTCGACAGCTCGAGCGTGATGTGGCCTGAGAATCCGGGGTCTATCCAGCCGGCCGTGGCGTGACACAGCAGCCCGAGGCGACCCAGCGAACTCTTGCCTTCCAGGCGCGCGACGTAGGCGCTGCCCAGCGCAACCCGTTCGATGGTCGACCCAAGAACGAACTCTCCGGGGTGCAACACGAACACGTCTCCTTCCGGAACCTCGACGACCTCGGTGAGTTCTGTTTGACGCTCGCGGGGATCGATACAGCTGTATCGGTGGTTCGTGAAGATGCGGAACAGCTTGTCGACCCGGATGTCGATGCTGGCGGGTTGCAGCATCGCCCGTTCGAACGGTTCGAGCGCTATCTCTCCTCCGGCCAGGGCGGCCAGGATGTCGCTGTCGCTGAGGATCACGCAGGTATTCTCGGGTCGGTCGGTTCAGTGCCCATGGTATGGCGCCATTCTAGCAGCCTGCTGAGACGCTTCGCCATCAAGGCGCAGTGGGCGAACGTGATGCCAAGCGCCCGCGAATTCAATCGGGAGCGTGGGCGGTCCTCAAGAGAGGCCGGCACTCCCAACCCGTGCGATGCCGGTGTACTATGCAGTGAGCATGCATACACAATGGTGGGCGGAGCCGTGCGAGGCCACGGACGGTGGGCGAGGAGGGAGCGATAGTGGCGGCAGATGTCAAGACGTGCATCAACTGCGGTAGGCCCTTGGCCGACCGCGTCGAAGAAGGGCAGAGCCCGGGTTCGACGGGTGGTTCCTCCACCGGTGAGTGCGATACCTACCGGGTATGGTTCTGCGTGAATCCCGATTGCGTGATGTACAACAACGACCTGTATAAGGAGCAGCTCGGTCAATCCTGACCGAGTCGGACGATCCTGCTGTAGATCGCGTCGGAACGATGGGGGAGGTACCTCATGGCTGAGATCCACTACTGCGATAACTGTGACGAGCACGAAGCCGAGGTGGTGCTCACCGGGCCTGGTGGAGAGACGACCTATCTGTGCACGTCGCCGGAGTGCATGATGGCCGCGGGCATATGTCCGAGTTGCCAGGTTGACCTCGAGGTGAGGATCTCCAAGACCGGCGAACAGCTGTACGCCTGTCCGCACTGCGATTTCGAGCAGACCTCGAAAGACCTGGGTTAAGCTCGTCTCGCCGCGAGTTTCAGGCGTTCCGGGGCGCGACCGCGCATGCTGTGACCACCGTCCTCGAACTGGATGGAGTGACGAAGGCGTTCGACGGCGTCGTGGCGGTCGACGATCTCTCGCTGCGGGTGTCGCAAGGCACCATCCTGGGCTTCCTCGGACCCAACGGAGCCGGGAAGACCACGACGATGCGCCTGGTGCTCGACATCCTTCGCCCGGAAGCGGGTCGGATCACCTGGCGCGGAGCGGCGATCACCGACGCGGTCCGGCGTCGTTTTGGGTATCTGCCTGAGGAACGCGGTCTCTACCAGAAGATGAAGGTCGGAGATCAGCTGCTGTTCTTCGCCCGGCTGTACGGGATGGAGCGACGCGAGGCCGAGCGTGCCATCGACTCGTGGCTCGAACGGTTCGATATCTCCGAGCGCAGGCAGAGCCGAGTGGAGGAGCTGAGCAAAGGCAATCAGCAGAAGGTGCAGGTGCTGGCGGCGCTGGTCCACGACCCCGATCTGGCCCTGCTCGACGAGCCCTTCAGCGGCCTGGACCCTGTGAATACCGAGCACCTCACCGCCGCGCTCTTGGAGTTGCGCGATGCGGGCAAGACGGTGATCTTTTCAAGTCACCGGCTGGAACAGGTGGAAGATCTCTGTGAAGAGGTGGCCGTCATCTCCCGGGGGTCGCTACGTCTGGCCGGGAACGTCGACGCCATCCGCGACGCCGGCACGCGGCGTGTGATCGACCTGCGCGTGGCGGGAGGCGTGGAGCCCGATGTGCGCGACCTGCCGATAGAACCCCTCGAACCCGGTCGTGAGCATCGGCGGTACGCCATGCTGCCCGGAGCCGACGCGCAGTCCATCCTGGCCGCCCTGGTGCAGCGGGCCGCTCCCATAGAGTTCTTTGCCCTGGAGCGTCCCAGTCTGCAGGAAGTCTTCTTGGAGGTCACGGCCGACGAGCCGGTCGCCGGGCCGGTGGTTGCCGGATCGGGCGGGCCGGCTTGAGCATCTGGTTGATCATTCAGCGGGAGTTCCGCACCCGGGTGCGCACGAAGGGTTTTATTGCGGCTACTGTCATCGGGTTGCTGGTGATCGTCGCCCTCAACGTGGCTCCGGCCCTGCTCGAGTCGGTCTTCGGGGGTAAGCAGATAACGATAGCGGTCGTCGACGCCGATTCCGAAGCGGGCGGTGAGGACACGCTTCTTGCCCGCCTGCGGGCGGATCTTCCCGATACTCTCCCCAATGGTGAGCGCCGCTTCGTGTTGACCGCGGCGGACGGCGACCGGACGGCCCTGGAGGAGCAGGTTCGCGCGGGGACTATCGACGCGTACATGGTGGTGCCGCAGTCTCACTCGGGCGCCCCCGCGCCGTACGAGTTCGTGGCCCTCGACTCTCCGGGCGCTATCGATCTGTCTCGCCTATCGGCGGCCTTGAACTCGGCCACCGTCTATCTGCGTCTGCGGGCTCAGGGCCTGACCGCTTCCGACGTGCAGGCCGCGTTCGTGCCCGTGCAACTCGACGCCCGGTCGCTCAAAGCGGGTGCCGCGGCAGGAGAGGCGTCCGGCGCGACGTGGGGGCTTACCTATGTATTGGTTCTCCTTTTGTACACGACCATCGCCATCTATGGGACGTATGTCGCCATGGGAGTGATCGAGGAGAAGAGCACCCGGGTGGTCGAGATCCTTATCTCTACAACGCGGCCGTTCTCCCTTATGGTGGGCAAAGTGGTGGGAATCGGCATCGTAGCCCTGCTGCAGTATGCGTTGTGGATCGCTGCCGGGCTCCTGCTATTGGCCGCCCGGGGGTCGTTGAGCACCGTCAAGGTGGGGTCGGTGTCGCTCTCCTTCTCCGGCATCGATCTGTGGTTGCTGGTGGCGTTCGGGGTCTGCTTCGTCTTGGGGTTCTTCGCCTACGCCGCCCTCTTCGCCGCCGGAGGGTCGTTGGTGAGCCGCAGCGAGGATGCTCAGCAGATCACCGGTCCCCTGACCATCGTGTTGGTGGTGGTCTTCTTTGTCGCCCTCTACGCGATGGAGCACCCCGATGGCGCTGTCACCCAGATTCTTAGTATGGTTCCGTTCGTCAGCCCTATCGTCATGTTCGTGCGCCTTGCAATGGGCTCTCCGGCGGCATGGCAGGTTGCGGTGGCGGCGATCTTGCAGGTGGCGGCCATCATCGCGTCCCTCTGGATCGCGGGACGTATCTTCCGGGCGGGAGTGCTGCTGTACGGCAAGCGTCTGAGTCTCTCGGTGGTGGCGCGGGCTATGCGCTGACCGGCTGCTGCACCTCCACGTGCATCATGCCCTGTCCGAGAGAGCCGGGTTCGGCGAGGTATCGTTCCCGAGGTGGTCCGTCGGACCTAAGGCCGAGTGTATCTATCCACTGCTCGAGGCGGGCGTAGACCGCTGGGGAGGCGGCGGCCGGACCGGCATATTCCACCACCGCTGCGCCGACGGAAGGAAATGTAGCAAGTTCGTAGATATCGTCGACGCTGGTCGTCTCCGCACCGTCTGCTGGGGGCGGCGTGGCCGCCAACCGGGGGACGTCGTCGGCGGCGACCGGGTAGCACACGCGATATCGGCAGAGTTCTGCCGGAGTTACCGCCGGGTCGTCGAAGAACAGTGCCACGGCGCAGTCGGTGGGTTCGACAGAAGCGGCGGCCAGCCAGGAGCGCAGCCGCGCGAATGTGGGCGACAGTTTCCAGTACGGCCCGCGGGTGGTCAGAGTCGCGGCCGGGAACGACGGTAAGCGCCGAATCGACGGCGAGGCGTCGGGAATCGAGGCGATAGGCTGGGTTGTCATGGTAACCGGGAATCTAGTGCAACCAGGAGTGGGTGTCAAGGTGATTGCGGCGCCGTGCTTGGCGAGGACGGGCCGGGTCTGGTAGCCTGCCGTCGGTAGGCGAACCGCGCGCGGGAGAGGAGGTGCCCCCATGGAGGAGCTTCCGCGGCTCACGACTCTGTCTCACGGCTCCGGCTGAGCGTGCAAACTCGGCCCCAAGGACTTGGGGTACGTCATCGCTCAGCTTCCGCCGCCGACCGATCCCGACCTGCTGGTGGGCAGCAACACCGCCGACGATGCCGCCGTGTACCGGGTGTCGCCCGATCTCGCCCTCGTGCAGACGGTCGACTTCTTCACGCCGGTGGTCGACGACCCCTACGATTTCGGGCGGATATCGGCGGCGAACTCGCTGTCCGATATCTACGCGATGGGTGCGACGCCTCGTCTGGCACTCAACATCGTCGGCTTTCCATCCGGGGTGCTGCCGCTCCACTACCTGGTCGACATACTCCGTGGCGGAGCCGAGGTGGCCCGGCTGGCGGGCGTGACCATCGCGGGCGGCCATACCATCGACGACCGCGAGCCCAAGTACGGCATGGCGGTGACGGGCACCATCCGACCGGGGGACCAGATCACGAACAATTCCGCCCAAGTGGGCGATTTGTTGGTGCTCACGAAACCGCTGGGTACGGGCATCATCGCCACCGCCATCAAACGCGGCGCGACCGGGCCGGCGGTCATCGCCGCCGCCACGGCGTGCATGACCACACTGAACAAGGACGCGTCTGCCGCGGCCCGTGGGCACGGCGTGCATGCCATGACCGATGTGACCGGCTTCGGGCTCCTGGGTCACCTGCTCGAGATGTGCCGGGGCAGTGGTGTGAACGCGGAATTGTGGGCCGAGCGTGTGCCGTGGCTGCCGGGGGCGGCTGAGCTGGTTCGCGAGGGCGTCGTGCCGGGCGGCACCCGGCGGAACCTCGAGCACGTCGCTCCCCACACGGAGTGGGAGGGCGACTTTGCCGAGTGGGAGCGTCTGCTCATCGCCGACGCCCAGACCTCGGGTGGTCTCTTGATCGCAGTCCCGGAAGAACAGGCGGCCTCCCTGGTCCTCGAACTTGAGGGGCGAGGCACGCCGGCCGCGGCCGTCGTGGGCCGCCTTGCAGCCGTCGGCGGCCCCACGCTCACGGTCTGTCGTTCGGCCGACGGTGGGTAGGAAGGCGGAGTGACGCCCGCGGACGTATCGCCTGCGGGCGGCAGGCCGGCGGTGCAGCACAAATGGCTGGTTCTGGCCACCGTCATGGTCGGGACCTTCATGGGCCCCCTCGACGGCAGCGTGGTCAACATCGCGCTCCCCACCCTCACCGAGTCCTTCGGCGTGCCTATCAGTACCGTCGAGTGGGTCGTGCTGGCCTACCTCCTCGGTGTGAGCACGTTCCTGCTCACCTTCGGGCGCCTCGGCGACATGCTTGGGCTGAAGCGTATCTATCTGGTGGGATTCGCCATCTTCGGAGCCGGTTCGCTCGCCTGTGCTTTCAGCTGGAGCATCTGGGCGCTGGTGGGCTTCCGTGTTGTCCAGTCCCTCGGTGCGGGCCTGCTGTTCGCCGTGGGTCCGGCCATCATCACGCAGAACTTCCCGCCGCAGGAGCGGGGAAAGGCTCTCGGCTTCGTGGGTGTCTCGGTGGCGGCGGGATTGGCGGTCGGCCCTACGCTGGGGGGACTGATCATCGGTGCGGCCGGATGGCCCTGGATCTTCATGATCAACGTGCCGGTGAGTATGGTCGCCTTCGCTATGGCCTGGCGGGTCCTGCCTGCGCGGGTTCCGCAAGGGCAGCACTTCGATCCCTACGGAGCCGTCCTTTCGTTTCTCACCCTGTTCCCGCTGTTGTTAGTCTTGTCGAAGGGGGAGTCGTGGGGGTGGGGTAGCACCGTGGTCATCGGTCTCGTGCTCCTGTCGGCCGCTTCAGGGGCGCTCTTCGTCTGGACGGAGCTGAAGGTCGCGCAACCCGTGCTTGACCTCCGCCTGTTCCGCATCCGGGTGTTCTCCGCCTCGGTGGCCAGTGCTCTCGGTTCCTACGTAGTGACCGCCACCATCATCTTCTTGCTGCCGTTCTATCTCATGCAGATGCGGGGATTCACCGTGCAGCAGGCCGGCGTGCTGCTCACTCCCATCCCGCTGGCCACGGCGATCGTGGGCCCATTGTCGGGTTCGCTTTCGGACCGTATCGGCTCCCGGCTCTTGAGCACTCTCGGTCTCTCGATCACTCTGGCGGGTGTGCTGTCGTTCTTGAGCTTATCGCTCACCACCAGCGCCGTAGGCATCGCCGTCCGCGTGCTGATACCGGGCATCGGTCAGGGATTGTTCCAGCCCCCCAACTCCAGTGCGATCGTGGGGGCGGTTCCTCGGGATCGCCTGGGTATCGCTTCAGGGATGGTGGCGACCGCCCGGAACGTGGGGATGGTACTTGGAGTCGGGTTGGCCGGCTTGATGCTCTCGGTCCGCGAACCGCTGTACCTGGAACAGTTCCAAGCCACGCTTCCGCCGGGTCTCGCATCCAAAGAGGCCTTTCTTCATGCCTCGCATGATGCCTTCATCGTGGCCGCCGTGATCTGTGCACTGTCGGCTTTGGTCTCGCTGGTGCGGGGCGATACCGGTTCTCGTTCGAATTTCGCGGATCGCTAACGAATGACGTTTCCCCGTCAGGGCGCGATGGGCATGCGCGAGACAAGGACGCAACGAGGGTGAATAGCAGCGCTCATCACGCGATCACCCCCGCCGGCCGCCCGGTCTCTAGCCACTGACGAGGAGTGAGAGAGTGACGTTGGTGCCGCCCCCGGGCGTCTTGCGGATGCGCACCTCATCCATCAGTGCCACCATCAAGGGCAGGCCGAGGCCACGACTGTCGGTGCGCGGGCGCCGTTCCACCTGAGGCACGCGGAATCCTCCGCCATCGGTGATCTCGAAGTCCAGTCGGTCGGGGTGGAACCTCGCGCATAACTGTAGGGGGACGTGCGACCCACCTGAGTGCTCCGCCGCGTTGGCGCATGCCTCGGAGACGGCCACCTTGAGGTCGAACACCCGTTCCGCGTCGAGTCCGAACTCGCCTCCCACTTCTTCGACGAAGCGTCGAATCTCGGCCAGCCTCGCCGTCTGGGCCTGCACGCTGAACCGGAGGCAACGGCCTGCAGGGCTCCCCGGTTCCGGCCCCGCGCCGGTGGGGCTCATCATCTGCCGAGATCCTCGAGGGCCCGGGATGCGTCTTCCCGATGGTCGAAGACGCGGAAGCTCGTGTCGACGGTGAGACCGACGATCTCGAATAGTCTGCGCACGTTGTCGTTGGGCGCCAGCACGCCGAGCCAACCGCGGTCCCGCAGGGTCCGCGCCGCTCCCAGCAAGACCGAGATGCCCCCGCTGTCGATGTAGGTGCACTTCTCCAGATCGATGAGAACGACCCGCGTATCGGCGGAGAGGGCCTCCTCGACCGCCGCCCGCAGGGCGCCGGCACCGCCGTGGTCGCATTCCCCGTCAATGACGATCAGAGGCGCCTGCACCAAGTGTGAACTCGCAAGCTGCACGTCGTGTTCTCCGATCTTCTCGAGAGACATCAGCCGACCGGCAGTTCCGGCGGACGGTAGCGTCGTACCCTGGTGGGAGGCGGTCGAATCCTGCGACCTCGGTGCCGTCGCCGGGCAGCGCTATGTGCGCGACCGAGGACGACGTATCGCGCCTCCCAGTGCGCTTCGGCCGCCGGGACCTCGTTCTTCAGCAGCCTCCGAAGGGTCAAGGCTTCGATCTTCAGCAGCCTCTTACGGGAAGCCGTCCTTGTTGACGACCTCCTCCGGTCCGGCAAAGCGTCGAAGCATCATCGCGCGGTCGTAGAAGAGATCTCGTCGTTCGCGACGGGCGTAGTCGAAGCCCGCCGACAGGCTCAGGGTCTGAGTCGGGCATACGTCCTGGCAGAAACCGCAGAAACAGCACCACTCCATATGGAAATCGTATCGTTCGACACGTCGTTCGTAACCGGTGTCGTAGCCGCTCACGTCGATGCAGTTGTCGGGGCACACCCGGGCGCACATGGTGCACGCCACACAGACCTGGGTCTGGCAGCGCATACAGCGGATAGCCTCCCGCTGTCCGCCGCCCTTGCGCCAACCCAGCTCCACCTGGGCTCCGGTACGGATGCGGTTGGCCGGGTTAGATTCGGGCATGTGCACCCGCCGTCCGCCGGGTCCGAAATGCTCGAAACCGGGGGGGTTGGGGGCATACATCTTCTGCAGATAGTATTCTTGAGGGTGTACCGGCGGCCGGCGATCGGCCGCGAGATCGAGGCCTTGGATATAGCGATGGACGGATACCGCCGTCTCGTGACCTTGGCCGATGGAGATGATGATGGTTTTCGGTCCCGTGGCCAAGTCCCCCGCCAGGAAGAGGCCGGGTACCCCGGTCTCACCGGTTCGCGGGTTGCACAAGGGCCGACCGAGAGGGTCGAAGCGGATGCCCGAATCGGCCAAGAAGTCGATCTCCAGACCTTGACCGATGGCGAAGATGACCGTCTCGCACGGCACCATGGTGGTCTCGTCAGAGAACTTCGGATTCCATCGGCCCTCGCTATCGAAACGAGAGATCACCCGCTTGAGTCTCATCCCGGCCACCCGGCCACCCTCGACCACGATGGAGTCGGGGCCCCATTGGTGCATGATCTCTACGCCTTCGTCCAGGGCACCGTCGATCTCGATGTCCTGCCCGGGCATCTCCTCTCGGGTCTCGAGGCAGGCGAGATACGACTGGGTCGCTCCACACCGTAGGGCGCTCCGGGAACAGTCGGCGGACACGTCTCCTCCACCTATGACGACCACCCGCGGGCCTACGGCGGGCTCATTGCGCATGGTGTACTGATACAGGAAGTCCAAGGCCGACCACACCCCGTCGGCGTCGTGGCCCGGAATGGGCAGCGTGCGCCCCCCGGAATACCCGGCGGCGATCACCACCGCGTCGTGGGTGGCGCGCAGCTGATCCAGGGTGACATCGCGCCCGACACTCACGCCGAACTCGATCTCGAGCCCCAGTTCGACGAGGTCGCGTATCTCCTTCTCGACGACCCTGCGGTCGAGACGGTAAAGAGGGATGCTCGTCGTCAGCAACCCACCCGCCGTGTGCTCGCGCTCGTACACGGTCACCCGGTAGCCCATCTGCACCAGATCGTAGCCGACGGTGAGGCCGGCCGGGCCCGAACCGACGACCGCCACATGCTGGGGACGGTGCACCAGACTATGCAGATGGCCCGGCCGGCGGACCTCCCGGTCGTAGACCTCGTAGCATTCGCGGTGCAGTTGTCTGATGGCGATGGGGTCGTCCAGGTAGGAGCGGCGGCACACATCCTCGCACGGGTTGTTGCACACGTAGCCGAGGACACCGGGCAGAACGTTCCGCCGCCTGACGACGTTGTAGGCCTCGACCGCCCGCCCGGCCGCCACCAGGGCGTTCTGACCCCGCGCGTCGACATTGGCCGGGCACCCGCCCTGGCAGGGCGCGATTCGCCGCTGGTCGTGCAACTCGGTCATGAGGTCGTTGAACTCGAGCGGTCCGGCGTCGGTCACGGGCGGCGGCTCGTGGTCCATGACGCCACGCAGCCTCAGAGGCCCCCGCCAGCGGGGGGTCGGATTGGCCGGCTCCGTGGGGTAGCGGATCGTGATGGGGGGCGAGACCATCTGTTTGAAGGTCTCGATGCTTCCCCTGGCGATGCCGACCCAGGGCCGGATAAGGTCGTCCCAGGTCACCGGTCGACGTCTCCCATGACCGGGTCGAGCGTACCCACGATATTGATGAGGTCGGAGAGTGTGTAGCCGACCGCGAGTTCCGAAAGCATGGCCAGATTGTGGAACGACGCGCCGCGCCACTTCATGCGCCGGGGTTTGATCGATCCGTCGCTCACGAGGTAGCAGCCGATCTCGCCCCGGGGGGATTCCAACCGTGCGTACGCCTCGGCTCCCGATGGCGGCGCGGGCAGGCGTGGAACCCGCTGCGCGATCACCGGCCCCGTCGGCAGATCGGCGAGGGCCTGACGGACGATCTTGGCGCTCTCGATGATCTCCTCGAAGCGTACCTCGGTGCGGTCGTAAACGTCGCCGGTCGTCCCCACGGGGATATCGAACTCGAAGCGATCGTAGATCGAGTAGGGGATGTCGCGGCGCAGGTCCCACTTCACCCCCGTCGACCGCAGCAGCGGACCTTGGGCGCCCAGCCGCAGGGCCTCGGCCCGGCTGAGACGGCTTACGTCCTTGGAACGCAGGTGCCATATGTAGTTGTCATGGAACAGTGTGCGGAAGCGGGGAAGCTCCTCGATCACGCCATGGACGGCTTGATGGGCCTTCTCCACCCAGCCCGGATGCGCGTCGTAGCCTACCCCACCCAGGCGATGGAAGACGTAGGTCAGGCGTGCGCCGCACAGCTCCTCGAACAGGTGGACCAGCTTCTCGCGGGCGGCAAAACACCAGAGGAAATAGGTGGTGGCGCCACTGTCCAGCCCCAACGCCCCAATCGACAATAGGTGACTGGTCATGCGGTTGATCTCGCCGGTGATCACCCGCAGATACTCGGCCCGCTCCGGCACCTTGATGCCGAGCAACTGTTCGGCGGCCAGGCAGTAGACCCAATCGTTGTGCATGGCGGCCAGGTAGTCGGCCGTACGATCGGTGAAGGCGATGATCTGGTGATAGCTGCGGTTCTCCGCGATCTTTTCCAAGGAGCGGTGCATGTAGCCGATGCGGACGTCGAGTCCCACCACTTTCTCGCCGTCCAGCCGCGTGACCAAGCGGAGGACGCCGTGCGTGCCGGGGTGGTGTGGGCCGACGTTGATGAGGAAATCCTGGATGTCCTCAGGCGGCAGGTCGGGCCCTTCTTCGGGTACGAGCCGCTCGGGGGCGGACGGTGCGTTGTCGTGATCGACGGGCATCTCAGAAGTATTGAGGGCGGGTGATGTCGACGTGGTCAACGTAGTCGCGGCGAAGCGGATGGCCGTCCCAGCGCTCGGGGTTCAAGATGCGGCGGAGGTCCGGATGGCCGGTGAACACCACGCCGAACTGGTCGAAGGTCTCGCGCTCTTCCCAATCGGCGGCGGGCCACAGGTCGCTGACGGTGGGCACGTCGGCTCCGTCGCGGGGGATGTCGGCCACCAGGCGCACCACGGCGCGCGACTCCATCTCGTAGACCTGCAGTGTGAGAGCGAAGTGATCATCCCAATCAACGCAGGTGAGGAAGTCCAGTCGCACAAGCCCGTTGCCGGCCAGGGAGGCGGCCGCCGCGCGCCACGCGGCGGCCGCGACCCGAGCATAGAGCGTGCCGTCGGTCTCGGTACGCTGCTCGATCAGGGCGGCGCCGGCGGCAGACGCAAGGAGAACGGCTATCTCCGCCCGCCGGTCCCGGCCGGCCGCGGGTGCCGTCTCGTCGACAGCGACCGCATCCGGTCCGGTCTTGCGTCGCGGGCTCACTGGTCGCTCCCTGCCACCGGTCGGGGCTCTTCACCCCGGATGATGCGCTCCAACTCCAAGATGCCGTCGATCAACGCCTCCGGCCGGGGTGGGCACCCCGACACGTAGACATCCACGGGCACGATCTGGTCGACTCCCTTCACCACGCTGTATGCGTCGTGGTAGTAGAGCGATCCGGCGGTGGCGCAGTCGCCCATGGCGATGACCCAGCGGGGCTCGGCCATCTGCTGATAGACGCGTTCGACCATGCCCGCGACCTTGTACGTCACCGTGCCCGATACGATCAGCAGGTCGGACTGGCGGGGCGAACCCCGGGGCATCACACCGAAGCGGTCGAGGTCGTAGAGCGATGCGTTGGCCGCCATCATCTCTATGGCACAACAGGCCAGCCCGAACATCATCTGCCACAAGGAATGGCTCCGGGCCCATTCGATCATCTGTTGCACCGAATGCGTGGCGAAGCCCGGCCCGGTCAGCAGAGGTCCATAGGGCACGGCCGTCGGGCGCGTAAGTGGCACCATCGGGCCGTCGGGTCGCTCGGGATCGGGGATGACGCACCTCCTCGTTCGCGCGGACCGGCAAACCCTGGTAGAGTTCTTGCGGGCTCCCGATGTCGCGGGGCACCGGCCTCTCAGTGCCGGTCGGCCTGATTGATTATGCCGCTGGACTCCGGGGTACGCAAGCTATCGGCGGCGATGGTCGGTCCGGGAGCGGTGGTGGAGACGTGATCGGGGAGTGCTAGGGTGAACGAGCCGTACCAGTCGGATGTTGTCTTTCTGGTCGGGTTCGCCTTCGCCGTCGTGCTTCTCCCGCTCGTGGCGCTTCTCGTGTTCCGGTGGGTCCGGCCTACGCATCCAGGCGCCTTGAAGGCTCAGTCGTACGAGTCGGGTATGCCCCAGGCCTCGGCCCCGCGCAGGCCGTTCCACATGGCCTACTACACCTTCGCCTTGATCTTCATCGTGTTCGATGTAGAGGCCCTCCTCCTGTTTGCGATCGCCCCGGTGCTGCGCGATCTCGGCTGGTCAGCCCTGGCCGAGGTAGGCGGCTTCGTGCTGCTGGTGGCCGGCGGCTTGTTCTATGCCTGGCGCAAAGGCGTGCTGGTCTGGCGATGAGCACGGTGCTGACCCTGGGGGAGGGGTTCGGTCTCGGGGTGGTGGCCTTCACCCTCGTGGGAGCGATCACTACGGTCTTCGTGCTCCTGGAGCGGAGGGTGTCGGCCCGTATCCAGATGCGCGTCGGGCCTACACGCACCGGCCCACATGGCCTGCTGCAGACCATTGCCGATATCGTCAAGCTGCTGGTGAAGGAAGATGTGCGTCCCGAGTACGCGGACCCGGTGGCGTTCCGCCTGGGGCCTATGCTGACGGCGGTGCCGGCGGTGCTGTCGTTCGTGGTCATCCCCTTTGGAGCACCGCTGGTGATGCGCGCTCTCAACGTGGGTATCGTGTATTTCCTGGCCGTTCCCGGCATGACCGTGGTGGGTCTGCTGTTGGCCGGGTGGGCGTCGTACGACAACTACTCATTCTTGGGCGGATTGCGCTCGTCGGCCCAGTTCATCAGCTACGAGATCCCGCGCACCCTGGCGGTGGTCACGGTGGTCATGCTGGCGGGCAGCCTAAACACCGTCGATCTGCTGGACGCTCAGAAGCCGGTGCCGTACATCGTGCTCCTGCCGGTGAGTTTCGTCATCTATATGGCCACTACGCTGGCTGAGGTCAACCGCATACCGTTCGATATCCCTGAAGCCGAGTCGGAACTGGTGGCCGGCTACCACACCGAATACTCCGGGTTCCGGTGGTCGCTGTTCTTTCTGGCCGAGTATGGCGCGCTCTACGCTGCTGCGGCCTTCGCCACCCTGCTCTTCCTCGGGGGCGGGAACGGGCCTGTGCTGCCGGCGGTGGTGTGGTTCGTGGGGAAGTCTCTGGTGGTGGTCTTCGTGTTCATGTGGGTGCGCTGGACCCTGCCTCGTTTCCGCGCCGATCAGCTGATGCGGCTGGCGTGGAAGGTGTTCCTGCCGGCTTCCCTGGTCAATCTGGTGCTGGCGGCGTTCGTGATGATGGCGGTGGGGTCGTGACCGGGGATCCGGTGTTGATGGCGGTCGGTCGGTGACTGCCTCCGACGTGCTCTTCATCATCTTCGGGGTGATCGCGGCGGCGTGCGCCCTCTACGGCGTGCTGACCCGCTACCTGCTGCGCAGCATCGTGGCCCTTGGGGCGTTCCTCACGGCCGTGGCCGGGGAGTTCTACCTGCTGGCGGCCGATTTTGTCGCTGTTGTGCAGATCTTTGTCTACGTGGGCGGTATCGTGGTGCTCATGCTCTTCGCTCTCATGTTGTCGACGTCGGGGGAGCGGCAGCCTCTGGCCGGATCCGACCGTCGCGGTCTCGGTTCTCTGCTGGCGTACGTGCTCGGCGGCATGGTGGTGTGGGCGACGGTAGGTACCCGGTTGCCCGTCGTACCCGGCCGGCTGCCTGCGAGCGTGCCTTACCTGGGTCGAGCCCTGCTGGGCGGGCAGGTGTTCGCCTTCGAGGTGTTGGGGGTCATCCTGCTGGCCGCCGTTGTCGCGGCGCTGGCCCTGGTGCGGAGCGAGCGGCTGTGACGGACAACGGGCCGGCGAACGATACTGCGGTCCCGCTGGGACAGGCGCGCGATGCGATGGGTGCGGCATGACCCCGGTCCTGATCTTGTCGGGAATCCTCTTCGCCATCGGCGTGTTCGGGGTGCTCACCCGGCGAAACGCGATCACCATGCTGGTGGCCGTGGAGATCATGATGAACGCCGCCAACCTCAACATGGTGGCCTTCTCGCGACTGTATCATCCTGAACTGATGACCGGGCAGGTGCTGGCCGTGTTCGGCATCGGCGTCGCCGCGTCCGAGGCGGCCGTGGGACTGGCCCTGATCCTCACGATCTACCGGCGATACGGGTCCACTGACGTCGATCGCGTCGATCTCTTGAAGGGGTAGCGTGGGCGGGCTGCTGGTAGCGATCCCCTTGACTCCGTTGGCGGTCTGCGCCGTGCTGCTGGTGGGTGGGGCCTACCTGCGCCTGACAGGCGCGCCGGGGGCGCGGGGGGTGGCGGCCGACGTCGGCACCGAGATCGGGCCGGGTGCCGGCACGATCGGAGACCCACGTGCCGCGGCTCTGCGTGTGGCCGCCGGGTGGCTCTCGGTGGCCGGGGTGCTGGCGGCGCTGGTCGTGGGCGTCGTGGCGCTCCTGGCGTTCCGGGGCGGCGCCGAGGTGGCGCTTTCGACCACGTGGTTCCGGGTCGGATATCTGGAGGTGCCCTTCAGCCTGCGGCTGGACGGATTGCAGGGCCTCATGGTCATCGTCGTGGGTGGGGTAAGCGTCCTGGTGCACCTGTTCTCCGTGGGCTACATGCACGGCGACCGCGATGTGGTGCTCTACTTCGCCGAACTGTCGCTGTTCAGCGCGGCCATGCTCCTGCTGGTGCTGGCTGACGATTTCTACGTTCTGTATCTGGCCTGGGAGTTGGTGGGGGTGAGTTCATACCTTCTGATCTCCCACTACTTCGAACGCCCCCAGGCGGCGGCCGCAGGCAAGAAGGCGTTCCTCACTACCCGCATCGGCGACGTCGGCCTGCTGCTGGGCATCTTCGCGTTGGTATGGCTCACCGACAGCCTCGAGTTCCACACGGTATTCGCTTGGGCCTCCGGGCCCGGCCTACCTGGGGCTTGGCGGGTGGCGGTGCCGCTGCTGATCTTCATGGGAGCGATGGGCAAGTCGGCACAGCTCCCTCTGCACGTGTGGTTGCCCGATGCTATGGAAGGTCCCACGCCGGTGTCGGCTCTCATCCACGCCGCCACTATGGTGGCGGCGGGGGTGTACCTGGTGGCCCGCACGTACCCGATCTTTGCGGCGGCGCCGGAGGCGCTCACGGTGGTGGGCTGGATCGGTGCACTCACCGCGCTGATGGCGGCGACGGTAGGTCTGACCCAGCGGGATATCAAGAAGGTGCTGGCCTATTCCACCATCAGCCAGCTTGGGTTCATGGTGACCGCGCTGGGCGCCGGGGTGCCGGCGGCGGCCGTGTTCCATCTGTTCACCCACGCCTGGTTCAAGGCCCTGCTGTTCTTGGGGGCGGGCAGCGTGATCCACGCCGCCGGCCGGCAGGTGGTGGACGAGCTCGGCGGCCTCGGCCGACGCATGCCCATCACCGCACTGACCTTCGCCGCGGGCGCCCTTTCGCTGGCCGGGATACCTCCGTTCGCCGGTTTCTGGAGCAAGGAGGAGATCCTGGGGGCCTTGGCCGGAGGGCACCCGGCGTTCTTGGCAATGCTGCTGGCGGCCTCGTTCTTCACCGCGTTCTATGTCTCTCGGCTGTTCTTCGTCGTCTTCCTGGGGCCCGAGGTGGAGACCGCCGCCGAGACCGAGACCGAGGCCCCGGTGCGGGAGTCGCGAGCGGTCATGTGGCTGCCGTTGGCTGTGTTGGCGTCGGCGACCGCGGCTGTAGGATTATGGGGCGCCGGGTTCCTGGGCTATCCGCTGCAGGAGTCGCTGGGGCTGGAGGAGGGAGGAACGTCTGTCGGGGGGCCGGTGTGGGTGACCGTGGTGGCCGTCGCCCTGGGCCTGGCGGGCATTTCGCTCGCGTGGCTCGCATACGCCAGACATCCCGCGCGGGTCTCCGCCGCGGGAGAGGACGCCGCCGGAAGCGCGCCCGCGGGCGCGCCGGCCCGGGTGGGGCCCGGCCGGCCGGCCTTCGACGCCCGGCTTGAGGACTCCCTGGGGTGGACGTACCGCCTTGTCGACAATGGCTATTACCTGGACGCACTCTTCGGGCGCTGTCTCGTGGCTCCCTTCGTGGGCGTCGCGGGCTTCCTTGCCCGGGCGATCGACGCCAACCTCATCGACGGCATCGTCAATGGCATCGCCTGGCTGGTGACGGGGGCGGCCGGTGGTGTGAGGCGGCTGCAAAGCGGCCAGGTGCGTGACTATGTGGCTGCGGTTGCCGCGGGTGTCTTCGTGGTGGCCGCTCTGGTAATCGAGGCACTGCGATGACCGGCTACGGGCTTCTGCTGCCCAAAGCGAGCATCACTCTGGCCGTGATCCTGGGCCTGTTGATCGACTCGCTGCCCGCCGGCCGAGCGCGACGCTGGGGTGTTCTGGCGGGAGCCGGCCTGTTCCTGGTGGGCCTGGGGTTCGATATCGCCCTGATCGGGCAGGAACCCGCGCGCTTCTGGCACGGAGCCCTCGTTATCGACCGAGTGTCGATCTTCGCCGACCTGGTGCTCTTGTCGCTTGGTGTGGTCGTGACCTTGGCCGCACTCGACGGCGTGGGAGCGGGCGTCGACGCGGGCGACTTCTTGCTGCTGTTGAGTCTTTCTCTGCTCGGTTCGTCGGTGCTGGCGTCGGCCGGGACGCTGGTGGTCGTGTTCTTGGCCTTCGAACTGGCGATCATCCCCACGTTCGCGCTGGTGGCCTTCCGCAGCGAAGACCGCCGCAGTTTCGAGGCAGCCCTGAAGTACTTCATTCTGAGCGTATTCGCCTCTGCCGTGTTGTTCTACGGCATCTCGCTGCTCTATGGAACGACCGGTAGCGTGGCCGTCCCTCTGCCCGAGAAGGTGATCGGTTCTCGGCTGCTCTACGTTGGCCTGGGCTTCGTGCTGGCAGGTTTCGGGTTCAAGTTGGCGGCCTTCCCCTTCCACCAATGGCTCCCCGATGCCTTCGATGTCTCGTATCCGGAGGTGGCTGCCTTTCTAGCGGTGGGACCGAAGGTGGCCGCCGTGGTGGCGTTGGCGCGGATCCTGCAGGGGCTGGCGGGGCTCGAGGGGGTGTGGGGGGCGGCGGTGGCCGTCGTGGCGGTGCTGACGATGGTGTACGGGAACCTAGCCGCCTTGCGGCAGGAACGGCTGAAGCGGATGTTGGCTTACTCGGCCATCGCCCACGCGGGCTATGCCTTGGTGGGGGTGGCGGCAGGCTCCGCGCAGGGCATGGAGGGCGCCGTGGTGTACTTCGGTGCCTATGCGGCGGGAGCCGTGGGCGCCTTCCTGGTGGTGGCGGCGTTGAACCGCCAGGGGATCGGCGACAGCATCGCCGAGCTTCGGGGGATGGGGCGGACCCGGCCGACGTTGGCGGCTGTGCTGACAGTGTGTTTGCTGTCGTTGATCGGCATTCCGTTATTCGCCGGCTTTTGGGGCAAGTTCTCCGTCTTTCTGGGAGCGGTGGAGGCCGGCTGGGCGTGGTTGGCCGTGATCGGTGTCTTGAACAGCGTGGTGTCGTTCGGCTACTACGGCAACGTGATCAGAAAGATGTATTTCGAGGCGACCGAGATAGGTGCGACGACGTCACCGGGACCGGGCGAGCCTCCGCCACCGGCGGCGCCGAGCACCGGCTGGGCCCTGCGCATTGCCCTGGGCCTTTCGCTGGGACTGACGCTCCTCCTAGGGATCGTGCCCCGCCTGTTGTTCGGCGCGCTCGGCTAGGCGCGAGGCCCGGTATGGACGCCCGGCGACACAGGGTGGGCTCAGGCGGAGGCTCTGCGCCGGTCGCGACGCCTGCGGCACCGCCGGTGCCGGCGATGATAGCGATGATCGCCGGTGCGCTCCTACTTGTGGTTTTGATCATGGGTTGCGGATTCACCGGCCGGGTGGCGGGTGGAGACACGGGGTCGACGATGCCGCCCGGGACACCCGCCGTCCACGCCACCCTGGTGTTCGCAGGCGACCTGCTGATGCATACGCCTTTGGGGGCCTCGGTGCTCGATCCGGCGACGGGCCGCTACGACTTCAGTTCCCTCTTCGCTCCGATCTCGCCCTACGTGGCCGAAGGCGACCTGGCCGCCGCCGATCTGGAGACGGTGCTGGCCGGAGCCGACCGCGGGTACACGGGCTACCCGCGCATGAACAGCCCCAACGATCTGGCCGCCGAGGTAGCCGAGTCGGGCTTTGATTTGATCGCCACCGCCACCAACCACTCTCTCGATCAGGGTTGGGATGGCCTGATCGCCACCGCCGCGGCTCTCGACGCCGCGGGGCTTGCCCACGCCGGAAGCTACCGCTCGGCGGCCGAGCGGGGCACGCCCCTGGTGCTCGACGTGGGCGGCGTCAAGGTGGCATTCCTGGCTTACACCGAGTGGCTGAACGGCCTGCCACTTCCCACGGATCGCCCCTATGCCGTAGGCCTACTGGAACGCGATCAGGTGCGTGACGACGTCCGGCGTGCCCGCGCCGCCGGCGCCGAACTCGTGGTGGCTCAAGTGCACTGGGGCAGCGAGTACATGCGCCAACCGAGCCGCCCCCAGCGCGAGGCGGCGCGGATGCTCTTGGAGGAAGGGGTCGACGTCATTGTAGGGTCTCATCCGCACGTGGTGCAGCCCATCGTCCGGCTAACGGTCGACCGCGGCGGCCGTCCGTTCAGCGGTTACGTGGCCTACTCGTTGGGCAACTTGGTCTCCACACAGATCTGGCGCTACAGCGACAGCGGCCTTCTCCTGTATGTGGATATCGCGAAGGGTGCCACCGGTGCGCGGGTGACGGGCCTGCGCTACCTGCCGGTGTACGTGCAGCGGGGCTGGGAGGGCGGCCGCCGTGTCTACCGGGTGGTGCCGGTGGACGCCGACGTCGCGCCCACATGGTCGCCCTCACCCACAGAGGCCGACCGCCGGCGGATGGCCCAGGTGGGGGAGGAGTTGGGTCTGCTGCTGGGTGGGCAGGTCGGCGTCACTGCCAGGTAGGCGCCGTGCCGCTGGGGCGGCGCCGGCGAGTCGTACATACACTCACGCGCGCCACCCAGCGGTCGCCCACGGAAGCCGGTGATCGAGGGGCAGGAGGTCGGACGTCGAAACGCGCCGAGCCTACTTGAATATCGGCTTCCCGAGCGGAAGCACCGGTCGCTGGAAGTGCTCTCCCAGCACCATTGCCGACGAGGCATAGAGGCAGAAGGCACTGAAGACGATGAGCAGGTAGCCGGCTATGAGGCCGGTGGTGCGTGGGGAGGCGGAGAGTGCGCTTATCCCGAGGAACAGAAACGACAGGCCGACTTCGCCTATTCCCACCATGATGAACCAACTCGCCCGGCCGAGACCTATGGCGATGACTTCGGCGATGACGAACAAGACGATCCAGAAGACCCCCATGACTTCCGGAGTGATCGCTCCCGGCTCAGCCGCCCCCAACTGCTGCCACAGGGTGATCGCCGCACCGAGGGTGATGACGGTTCCGAAGAGGCCGGAGAGGGAGGCCACGAGAATCTCCCCCCTTTGGAAAAGGATGATTCCCCCGAGCAGTTGAGGCAGCGAGCAGGCCAACATAATTCCAAAGAGTAGGGGAGTCGTGCTGGCAGGAACCAATTCAGCGTACACACAACCAACACATGCAGTCAATACTGCCACTGCCATAATGGCCCAGGGAAGTGGATTAGCCCACGACGGCTTCGGTTGATCCATTTCTCATTCCCCCTTGTGAATACTTTTTCCCATGCAGTAACCCTGCACTTTACTCTTGTATAAGATTAGTGATACGGCAAAGGCTATCCTCTCCTTTCAAGAATGTTCGAGCTTTCTTCGCACGAGACTACAACGCCGGCTCCGACGAAGTCAAGCGTCGGTTTTGGCACCTCGAGCGACGCGCGATACGCAGTGCGCGCGGGCGACGAGAGACGCTGGTATCATGGCCGACGGGCGACGCGCGAAGAGCGTGACGTGGGGGTACTCGCAGTGGGGGGCACGCGAAGTTGACCGAGATCGTTCTTGATGTGAACCACAGCCTGTATGCGCTCGCCGTCGAGGACCACTGGACCCTGCTCGACGTGCTCAGGGATAAGCTCGGGTTCACCGGTGCCAAGAAAGGCTGCGACCGCGGCGAGTGCGGAGCGTGCTCCGTGCTGGTGGACGGAACGGTGGTGCAGTCGTGTCTGGTGTTGGCGGTGCAGGCCCAGGGCAAATCCATCGTGACCATCGAGGGGTTGTCACGAGACGGTCGGTTGGATCCATTGCAGACCGCATTCCACGAGGTGGGAGCCATCCAGTGCGGGTTCTGCACCCCGGGGATGATCATGGCGGCCACGGCGCTCCTCCGGCGCAACCTTCATCCCACGGAGGACGAGATCAAAGAAGCGATGTCCGGGAATCTTTGTCGCTGCACCGGATACGTGAAGATCATCGAGGCCGTCCGGCGGGCGGCGGCGGCCGAGACCGGCCTGTGAAGTCGGATTACGTCAACATCGGTGGGCGCCCGCCCCGCGTCGACGGCATCGTCAAGGCCGCGGGGGAGGCCAGGTACACGGGCGACCTCTCTCTGCCGGGGATGCTTCATGGCGGACTGCTGCGCAGTCCGCACCCCAGTGCCCGCCTGCTCGGCGTCGACACGACTGCGGCCGCAGCCCTGCCCGGTGTGCGCGCCGTGGTCACGGGACGCGACACGCTGCGCTTCTTGGCGGGCGGCATCGCATCTCCCGGCAACGAGCCGTATTTGGCGTTCGACAGGGTCCGTTTCGTGGGCGATGCGGTAGCGGCGGTGGCGGCGGTCGACGAGGAGACCGTCGAGCAGGCTCTGGAGCTCATCGAGGTCGACTACGAAATCCTCACTCCGGTGCTTGATCCGTTCGCGGCCATGGCCGCGGGTGCTCCACTCGTGCACGACGATGCGCCCGGCAATCTGTCGTTCAAGACCAATCTCGACTTCGGGGACGTCGACCGAGCCTTCCTCACCTGCGACTACGTGCGCGAGGACCGTTTCAAGACGGCGCCCATCCGCCACGGCTTCATGGAGCCCCACGCCGCGCTCGCCCATTGGGAGAGCTCCGGGCGCCTGACCTTCTGGGGTTCGAAGCAGAGCCCCTATTTCACCTACAGGAACCTGGCGAAAGCGCTCGGCATATCTATGAGTCGAGTGCGCTTCGTGCATCCTTGCCTGGGCGGCGGTTTCGGCGGAAAGAATGAGATGTTCAACGTCGACTTCTGCGCGGCTCTCTTGTCCATGAAGACGGGGCGCCCCGTCAAAGTGGTGGTGAGCCAGGAGGAGGTGTTGTATGCCTACCGTCAGCGCCATCCCGCCTGGATCAAGCTGAAGACCGGTTTCATGAACGACGGTACGCTCGTGGCCGTGGATGCCGAGATCATCGCCGACGGAGGAGCATACAAAGGTATAGGCGCGCTCAGCCTGTATCTGATGTGCACCTTTCTGGCCCTCCCCTACCGGCTGCCTCACCTGCGGGCCAAGGGGTATCGTGTTTACACCAACACGCAGCCCTCCTGCGCCATGCGGGGACACGGTGTGCCCCAAGCGCGCTACGCGGCCGAGGTGCAGCTCGACATGGTCGCCCACGACCTGGGGCTCGACCCGCTCGAGGTCCGTCTCAAGAACGCAGTTCAGGCGGGAGACATCACCGGCAACGGCTTCGAGATCACCAGCTGCGGATTGAGCGATACTCTCGTTGAAGCCGGGCGAATCGTGGAGCGTTGGAAGAAGGAGATCCCGGACGCGGACGAGCCTCACCTCAAGCGCGGCATCGGACTGGCCTCGTACGGCTATCTGAGCGGGCCGCGTATGGCCGGTCACAACACGTCGGCCGCGCTCATCAAAGTGCATGAAGACGGACGTGTCGCGCTGGCTACCGGTTCGAGTGAGTGCGGCCAGGGCTCCGACACGGTGCTTTCCCAGATCGCCGCAGAGGTGCTCGGCGTTCGCCTGGAGGACGTGCAGTATGCCGCGATCGACTCGGACATCGTTCCCGTCGACCCGGGGGTCTTCGGCAGCCGGGTGACCTTCATCACCGGGAACGCGGTCAAGCGGGCGGCCGAAGATGTACGCCGGCAACTGGCCGACGTCGCGTCTCGGGTGCTTGGGGCGCAGCCCGAAGACCTGGTGTTCCGCGATCGGCGGGTGTTCGCGGCCGGGGAGCCCGACCGGGGCCTTCCGTTCGACAGGCTGGTCAAGTCGGCGCAGTATTCGGGCACGGGCATGACCATCCTGGGCCGTGGATATTGGGCCCCCGAAGGCATCGACCTGCCCCATTTCGACACCGGGATGGGGAACCAGGCGGGCGCCTACTCGTTCGGCACCCAGGTGGCCGCGGTGGAGGTGGACACCGAGACCGGGCGCGTGAAGGTGCTCCGGCTGGCCGTATCCCACGACTGTGGGCAGCCCATCAACGAGATGTTGGTGGAAGGGCAACTGGAAGGCTCCTCGATCGGAGGTATCGGCCACACGTTCACCGAGACCATCACGCGCAGGCGGGGACAGACCATGAACGCCTCGTTCTTGGAGTACCGTATGCCTACGACGCTCGACGCCTGCCCGGTGGAGTCTATCCACACCGACACGCTGGACGAGATGGGACCCTTTGGAGCCAAAGAGAGCGGCGAAGGCGTGCAGGTGGCCATCATGCCGGCTTTGGTCAGCGCGGTGCACGACGCCGTCGGAGTGTGGTTCACAGAGGTGCCGGTCACCCCGGAGGCGATCGTCGACGCGCTGCAGGCGGGCGACGCCGCTGACTTCGAACACCGCATGCCCGTCGCCCCCGGTGACCGCGCGCCCGTCGATTACGGGGGACCGGCGTGAGCCTTCCTCGGTTCGTATTCGTGGCGGCCGGTTCTGTCGAGGAGGCCTGCGTGCTCGCCGGGCCGGACAGCATGTTTTTGGCGGGCGGCACCGACCTGCTGGTGAGCATGAAGCAGCGCATCCGCACACCCGGTCGACTGGTCGGGCTGGGGAGCATCGCCGAGCTGCGGGGTGTCTCGCTCACAGACGACGGCGGGCTCCGGATCGGCGCTGCGACGACTATCACGGCGCTGACGGACTGGGCTTCGGCCCATTCCGAGTGGGCGCCGCTCGGCGAGGCCGCCCAGAAGACCAGTTCCCCGTTGCTCCGCAACGCGGGCACGGTGGGCGGGAACTTCTGCCTCGACGGCCGCTGTACCTTCTACAACCAGCCCCCGATCTTCCGGAAGCGCTGGGGGCCGTGTCTCAAGCTCGGTGGCGGCGTCTGTCATGCCGTCCGCAGAAGCACGACCTGCCACGCCGTCTACTCGGGCGATTTGGCAGGACCACTCATAGCCTGGGCGGCGACGGCGACCGTTGCGGGGCGGGCGGGCAGGAGGACGGTGGCGGTGGCCGATCTCTTCACCGGCGACGGCATCCAGCCGCTGCGTCTCGAGCCTGCAGAGATGCTGGTCGCGCTTGACATCCCGAAGCCGCCGCGCCTCGTGCGGTTCTCGTATCAGAAGCTGCGCCTCAGGGACACGCTCGACTTCCCCCTGCTGGGGGTGTCGCTCTTTCTCGTGCTGGATGGACCGACGGCCGACGCGGACTGCCTCGATGCCCGGGTGGTGCTGAACGCGGCCGGACCGGCTCCCCTGTTGGTTCCCGAAGCACGCGACCTTCTCGTGGGCCGTGCGCCGAGCGAAAAACTGGCAGCCGAGCTGGGCGCCGTCCTAGGTGCCCGCGCACACCTGGTCGGCAATACAGCCGCCGGGGCCGGGTACCGCGCTAAGATGATCCCCGTCCTGGCGCGGCGTGCGCTGCGGGACGTGAGCCCATGACCACACGGAAGGAATAAGAGATGCACCACACCGGCGTCCGCTTGGATCTCGATCGGTATCCGCTGGGGACGTTCGCGGACATCATGTACCGGAACTCCCTGCTCTACGCCGACAAGGAGGCCTTCGTCTGCGGTTCGGAGCGCGTCAGCTTCGCCGGCTTCAACGCGGGGTCCAACCGGCTGGTCCACGCCCTACGCGGGCTCGGTCTTGCGAAGGGCGAGACGATCGGCGTGGTTTCCTGGAACTGCATCGAGAGCGTCTACGTGTACGGCGCCGCCATGAAGGGCGGGTTCGTCGCCGCACCCTTCAACGCACGCCTGCAGGACGACGAACTGACCACCGTGGTCAACGACTCGGCCACCAAGGTGCTGCTTGTGGGAGTCGGATGCGAAGAGGTGGTGGACCGTATCCGTCCCCGGTTGGAGCACGTGCGTCACTATATCTCCTGCGACCCGGCATCCGAACGCTTGATGTCCTACGCCGACGTGGTGGCCGGCCACTCGGACGCAGAGCCGGATGCGTCTGTGGAGGAAGACGACCCCTTCCTTATCATCTATACGAGCGGCACCACCGGCGCGCCCAAAGGCGCCCTCTACACGCATCGCCGCAAGATGGAAGATGCCAAGGTTTGGGCGCTCAATCTCACCGTTGAACCGCGAGATCGGGCCATGCTGGTGCAGCCGTTGTTCCATATCGCGGGAACGGTCATCCTGGCCTTCATGTACGTGGGCGCTACGCACGTGATCGCCACCAACGCCTCGTTCGACGCGGAGGCGACCGTCCGCACGCTTGAACAGGAGAAGATCACGTTCCTTCAGATCGTGGCCACACACCTCATCTCCATCCTCGAGGCCAAGGAGCGCATCCAGCCGGATCTTGGGGCGCTGACGCGCATCCTGTATGCCGCCTCACCCATGCCGGTCGATCTGTTGCGCCGGGGGTTGGAGGCATTCGGCCCCATCTTCGTGCAGTCGTATGGACAGTCGGAGGCGGGTCCCAACATCACCTCTCTACCTCGGCACGACCACGAGGTTCTCCACCTGCCCCCCGACCAGCAGCGGGTGCTGCGGTCCGCGGGGCGGCCCTGCGTAGGTGTGCAGGTGAGGATCGTCGACGGAGAGGGCCGTGAGTGCGACCGGGGCGAGACGGGCGAGATAACCGTTCACAGCAAGTCGATGATGGCGGGGTATTGGCGTAAGCCTGAGGAGACGGCCAAGACCATCATCAACGGCTGGCTGCACACCGGCGACATGGGCTACTTCGACGCCGACGGTTACCTCTATCTGGTGGATCGCAAGCGGGACATGATTGTGACCGGCGGGGAGAACGTGTTCCCGTATGAGGTGGAACAGACCCTCTGTCGGCACCCGGCGGTGAGGGAGGCCGCGGTGATCGGCGTGCCGGATCCCTACTGGGTGGAGAAGGTGCATGCGGTCGTGGTCCTGGAGGAGCAGGCGCCCGCGCCCGCCGGTGTCGCCGCCGCGGCCTCGACCGGCGACGCGCCCGCCGCCGCCGCGGCTGTCGGCCTAGCCGAAGAGCTGCGCCGGTTCAGCCGACAGTACCTTGCCGGTTACAAGGTGCCGAAGTCCGTTGAGTTTATTGACGCGCTGCCGCGGAACGCCGCCGGCAAGGTCATGAGGCGCGAACTCCGCGCGCGCTACGGCGGGGGCAAGGAATAGCGGGTCCGTCCGTTCCCTGATCGACGGGGCGGCCTACGACTGCGCTGAGGTCGCACGTGGCGCTTCAGCCGGTCTTGGCGCGTCTCGCCATGCGCGGCACGCCCGCGGATCTCTCACGTTCGTGCTTCAGCAGCCTCCCAGTGGTTGTGTCCCTCGACGTGCTCCTACCGCTCCGTGCGCCGCCACCGAAGCACCGGCTCCCGGGCGGCTTTGGTCTCATCCGGGCGGTGCACAGGGGTGGTGTGCGGCGCGTCGAGCACCACCCGCGGAGTCTCGGTCGCCTCTCGATCGATCGTGTCCATCACCGCGGCGAAGGCGTCCAAAGTGCGCAGGTCTTCGCTCTCGGTGGGCTCGATCATCAGGGCTTCGGGGACGATCAGCGGGAAGTAGATGGTGGGAGCGTGCACGCCGAAATCGAGCAGGCGCTTGGCGATGTCCCCGGCACCGACCCCGCGGTGGTGTTGTCGGACGGCGGAGGCCACGAACTCGTGCATGCAGGTGCGGTCGTGGGGCACGTCGTAGCGGTCGCGCAGGCGCACACGCAGATAGTTGGCGTTGAGCACGGCGTCCTCGGAGGCTCGGGTGAGCCCGTCGGCCCCCATGCGCAGAATATATGCGTAGGCACGCACCAGCACTCCGATGTTCCCGTAGAAGCCTTTCATCCGGCCGATGGAGTGAGGACGGTCGTGGTCTAGGAAGAATGATCGATGGGCCCCGGCGGTGACGCCAACGTCGCCGTCTCGACGGTCCACCAACGGCACCGGCAGATAGGGCTCGAGCAGCTCACCCACAGCCACGGGTCCCGCCCCGGGTCCGCCTCCGCCGTGGGGGGTGGAGAACGTCTTGTGCAGGTTCATGTGCACGACGTCCATGCCCATGTCGCCGGGGCGGGCCTTGCCCATGATGGCGTTCAGATTGGCTCCATCGTAGTACACGAGCGCCCCAGCCTCATGGGCGAGGCGGGCGATGTCGAGGATGTCCTCTTCGAAGAGGCCCAGGGTGTTGGGATTGGTCAGCATGAGGGCGGCGGTGCCCTCTCCGAGGGCACCGCGCAACGTCTCGAGGTCGATCAGTCCCCGATCGGAACTCGGGATCTCGACCACCTTGTATCCCGCCATGGTGGCGGTGGCCAGGTTGGTGCCGTGGGCAGAGTCGGGCACGATCACGGTGTCGCGCGCAGTGTCGCCGCGGTCCCTGTGATAGGCCCGTATCATGAGGATCCCTGTCAGCTCCCCGTGGGCACCCGCCGACGGCTGCATGGTGGCCCGACGCATGCCGGTGACGGCGCAGAGGGCATGCTCCAGTTCCCACATGAGCGCGAGGGTTCCTTGGACCTCGGTCACGTCCTGGTAGGGGTGCAGATCGCGGAAACCGGGCATGCCGGCCACCTCGTCGTCGAGCTTCGGGTTGTACTTCATCGTGCACGAGCCCAAGGGGTAGAAGCCCAGATCGATCGAGTGGTTGAGATGGGAGAGCCGAGTGTAGTGACGCACCACCTGCGGTTCAGCCAGTTCGGGCAACTCGGGTGGCGTGGCGCGTAGGGCGCATCCGGCCAGAAGGTCGGCCGCCGACGGCGTGTCCACGCCTGCGCCGGGCAACTCGGCGCCGTGGTGGCCGGGGGTGCTCTTGGCGAAGATAGGGGGCTCCATCGGGCGGCGGAGGTCGGTCCCGGTGCGTATGGAGGCGTGTGCGGCCGGGGCGGTGGGACCGTTCATGCCGTCACCTCTTCGAGGACTTGGCGGGCGGCCGCAAGATACCGTTCCAAGTCGGCCGGCGTGTTCATCTCGGTGACCGCCACCAGCAGGCAGTCGTCGAGCGCCGGGTCGAAGCGGCCCAGATCTACCCCGGGATCGACGCCCCGAGCGCGCATGGCGTCCCGGAAGCCGATGGCGGGCACGGGCAGCCGCAGCGCGAACTCGTTGAAGAAAGGACCGTCGTGCATGCGGGAGGCCCCGGCGCAGGCGGCCAGACCTTCAGCCAGGTAGTGGGCGCGACGCACGCATACATCACCCAGGGCCCGCAGGCCATCGGGGCCGAGGAGGGCCAGATGGATGGTGGCGGCCAGGGCGCACAGGGCCTGGTTCGAGCAGATGTTCGAGGTCGCCTTGGCCCGGCGTATGTGCTGTTCGCGGGCCTGCAGGGTGAGCACGTAGCAGACGCGGCCATCGGTATCGGTGGTCTGCCCCACCAGGCGACCGGGCAGTTGCCGCAGGTACTCAGATCGGCAGGCCATGTAGCCGGACGTGGGTCCTCCGAAGTTCATATCGCCGCCGAAGGCCTGCACGTCGCCCACGGACACGTCGGCTCCGAGAACTCCGGGAGATTCGAGCATGCCCAAGGTCACCGGGTTCTGAGAGACCACGAGTAGAGTTCCGGCCGCGTGAGCGGCGTTGGCCAGGGGCTCGAGGTCTTCCACCACCCCGAAGAAGTTCGGCTGTTGTACCAAGAGCGCGCCCACGTCGGTCAGCTGTTCCGGAAGCGGCAGGTCGGTGCGTCCGGTCTCCGGATGGAGCGGGAGGAGTTCCGCCGGGAATCCCGGTCCCGACGCGTACGTGGCCAGCACCTGTCGGGCTTCGGGATGAACGCCCGCCGAGCAGAGCACGCGTTCGCGGCGGGTGTACCTGAGGGCCAGGAAGGCGCCTTCGGCCAGGGCCGAAGGCCCGTCGTACATACCGGCGTTGGCCACATCCAGACCGGTGAGAGCGCAGATGACCGTCTGAAACTCGTAGATGTGTTGGAGCGTGCCCTGGGAGACCTCGGCCTGATACGGCGTGTACGCGGTGGCGAACTCGGATCTGCCCGCGAGCGCCCGCACCGCCGCCGGCACGTAGTGGTGATAGCAGCCGGCGCCCAGGAAGGTGGCCGAGCGGCAGACCTGGTTGTGGGCGGCGAATTCCTGCATCCGGGCGGCCACTTCGGGCTCGGACAGCCCCGGTGCCAGCTCGAGCGTGCGGCTGCGCAGTTCCGCCGGGATGGGGGAGAAGAGGTCGGCGATGGAGTCGACTCCGACAGCGGACAGCATCGTACGGCGGTCGGCGTCGGTGTGGGGCAGGTAGGTCACGCCGGCTCCTTTGCAGCCGAGGACGCCCCCGGCCGCGTCGCCCGACGGCGTCCCGCCGAAATGGGCGTGACACCCGTGCGGTAGAAGGGTCTATCTGTGACCTTTGCCGGCACGTCCTTCTCGCCCACCTGGATCGTCACCTCGGTGCCGATGGCGGCGTACTCAGGCAGCACGTACCCAAGCGCGATGGGGTGGCCCAGGACGGGGCTGTGGGTGCCGGAGGTGACCCTTCCCACCAAGCTCTCGCCGACGGCGATGTCGTCTCCGTGACGGGGGATGGGGTGGCCGGCGGTAGCGAGCCCCACGAGCAGCTTCTCGGGCCCGCGCGCAGCAGCTTCGAGCAGGGCTTCGCGGCCTACGAAATCCTGCCGGCCGGGTCGTTTGAGGTGGGTGAGCCAGTCCAGACGGGCCTCGAACGGAGTGGTGTTCTTGGTGATGTCCTGTCCGTAGAGAAGAAGAGCGGCCTCGAGGCGCAGCGTGTCTCGTGCGCCGAGGCCGCACGGGGCCACCGTACCGGGTGTTCCTGCAGCGAGGAGCGCGATCCATAGAGTGCGGGCATCCCCGGCCGCAGCGAGCAATTCCGCGCCGCTCTCGCCGGTATAACCGGTGCGCATCACCATGACTTCCACACCGGCTACTTCCGCGGACGCGAACGTGAACGACGGCATCGAGGTGATGTCGAGCCCCGGCGTCAGATGGGCGAGCGCGGGTAGGGCCGCCGGGCCCTGCAGAGCGAGTAGGCAGGTGAGGTCGGTGAGATCGTCGAGTTCAAGGCCGGGATCCCCCGCGGTGAGACCGGGCGACGCGGGCAGGTGGCCTTCGATCCACTCCCGATCTTGGGCCGTGCGCGCGGCGTTCACAATCAGGAGGATGCCGTCGTCGCGTCGGTAGACGATCAGGTCGTCCTGGATACCCCCCCAGGGCGTGAGCATGACGGTGTATCGGGCTTGGCCGGATCGTAGACCGGAGATGTCACTGGCCACCAGATGCTGCACGGTGGCGAGCGCACCGGGTCCCCGCAGCAGGAGGCGGCCCATGTGGGACACGTCGAAAAGCCCGGCCTGGGTACGCACATGCATGTGTTCGGCGATGATCGACCCATACGATAGCGGCATCTCCCAGCCTGCGAAGGGGCTGAAACGCGCACCTAAGGCGGCATGCTCGTCCCGAAGGGGCAGCAGTCGAAGGTCCATGTTCCCCGGTGACGCTTCGGATGGCCCCATAGTGTTCCTCCTCAGGAATCGTGGAACGGCGTCGCCCGGCGCGGCAGGACGCAGGAATCGAATACCCAGGCCCGGGCATTCCCTGAACCTCCCGGCGTTGCCTCACTGCCGGGAAACGCTCGGGAGCGGATGCTTTCTCGGAACTTTGGGGATTCATTCACACTTCCCTCATACGGAAGGACCACACTATGAGCCACATGGCATCCGGGAGCTGATCCCGCAGCGAAGGAGGAACGGCGTATGAAACAGTTCTGGCAGCATAAGTGGGTCATCGGGGTGGGGGCGCTTGTTCTCGTGGCTGCACTCGGTGCCATCGCCTGGGCAGCCCCCGGCGACACGACAACGACCGCCCCGACCGTGACCCCTCAGCAGGGTGCGATTCAACCGCAGGGCCCGGATCCTGACCACATGGGACCGGGAATGTTCGGCGCGGGCATGCTGCGCCACGGTAGGGGCGGACCCGGGGTTGATGTGGACCCTGAGCAGTTCCAGCAGGACAGGGAGCAGCGTCAGGCTGATAGGCAGGCCCGCCGGGACGCGTTCCTGAAGCTGATCAGGGAGAAGATGACTCCGGAGGACCAACAGAAGCTCGACAGCCTGTCGGCCACGGCCAAGCAACAGCAGGCCGCCCTGGAAGCCGCGCGGCAATCGCTGCACAAGACCACTACCGAGATGCGGGCTCTCGTGGGCAAGTACTTCCCCGAAGGCACGTCTCCGGATTCGGGTTCCCCATCGACGGCTCCCAGCACGTCGACACCCAGCACGTCGACGAACTAGCTCGGCGACGCCGGTAGTAGACCTCCCTACGGCGTGGGGCCGGCAGAGCCGGCCCCACGCCGTACTCCTGACGGGACGCACGGTACAGTAGAATGAGATCTGAAGATGCACTGATGACGCTTCCGGGTACCGGCGGGGAGGCACAATCCATGACGAGGCGCAGCGCGGAGCTCGGCACGATCCTGGTGGTGGAAGACGACCCCTCCATCTCCGAGCTACTGCTGCTGTATCTGTCGCGGGAGGGCTACCGCGTCATCTCTGCTGTGCAGGGCGGACCGGTAGTGGATATCGTGCGTGAGGAGCGACCCACCCTCGTGGTGCTCGATCTCATGTTGCCGGACACTTCCGGTTTGCAGGTTCTGAGGAACCTGCGTACGTTCTCCGAGGTGCCGGTCATCGTCTTGACGGCCAAGGACGCCGAACAGGACAAGATACTTGGGCTGGAACTCGGCGCCGACGACTATATGACCAAACCCTTCAGTCCGGGCGAGTTGGTTGCCCGCGCGCGCGCCGTGCTCAGGCGCGCCGCCCCCGCCGACGAGTCTACTGCGCAGGTGCTCGGCGGTATCGAATTGGTACCCGACGAGCGGGTGGTACGGGTCGATGGGCGGACCGTCGATCTGACCCCCAGGGAGTTCGAGCTACTCCACTACCTGTTGGTCAATAGGGGTATCGCGCTTTCGCGGGAACGGCTGCTGGAAGAGGTCTGGGGTTACACGTTCTATGGGGACGCGCGCACGGTCGATGTCCACGTTCGTCAGGTTCGCAAGAAACTCGGTCGATGGGCACCGGCCGTGCAGACAGTGTGGGGGTTGGGCTACAAGGCGGACCCCGAGGCCTCCCCCGCAGCGAGCGACGCTGAGGGTGAGCAGTAGTGGACGAGTGCGGCGGCGCCGACCTGCCGCCGTCCCCCGACGCACACCACCCCGAGACTGTGGGCCCGGTGGCCGCGGGCGGATCGATCGGCCGGCGCCTAACTCTCGCGCTCGTGGGCGTCTCCATACTCACCCTGGTGGCGGTTGGAACCCTGTTCTACGGCTTTCTGGGTCAGTACGTCGTTCGAGAGAAGCAGGATCAGATGCTGGCGCACGCCACTGCGGTCGCCGACCAGTTCGGAAGGCTCTGGAGTGTGGCGTCTCTGCGTCCGATCCGCAGCACGAGGGACCTCGAACTGCTTCTCAGCATCGATACCCAGGTGTTGCCCACGGGAGCCGGTATCACCATCTTTCGAGGGAACGAGATAGTCGCTACAGCGGGACCTCCTCGCGTGCGGGGGGAGGAAGCGCAGGAATTGTATCCGCGGGCGGCAAGCTTGGCAGTCAATGGTCCCGCCGCGGCGGCTGTCGCGCTCTCCGAGCGGACTCGGCTTATCGTCGCGGCGGCACCCACCGACCTGGGCGGCGAGGCCGGCATCGTGGTGGTGAGTCTGCCCATCGCCGAGGCGGTTTCGGCGCGGCGGGGCCTCTTCAGCGTCCTTCTATTCTCGGGGATCATTGCCGTGGGAGTCGCAGTACTGGCCGGACTGGGGCTGGGCCAATGGCTTACGCGGCCACTCAAGGGCCTGTCGAAGTCGGCCAGGACGATGGCGGCGGGCTCTTACGCCGAACCCGTGCAGGGGAAGTACCCCGGCGAGTTGTTCGCGCTGGCCGCAAGCCTGGAGGCCATGCGCCGTGAAGTGCGGCGCAGCGAACATTCCTTGAGGGGGTTCGTCGCCTCGGCGGCGCATGAACTGCGCACGCCGCTGACCTCCATCGAAGGTTTCTCGCAGGCGCTTCTGGACGGCACGGCCGACACCCCCGAGCAGCAGCGCAGGTCTGCGGCCGCCATCTACCGGGAGTCCACCCGACTTCACCGCCTGGTGAACGCACTCCTCACGCTCTCTCGCTATGACTCCCGGGAGTACCGACCCGCTTCGGTCGAGATCGATGGCGCCCGGGTGGTGCAGGAGGAGGTCGACCGGCTGGTCGAGGCTGGGCTCTCCGATCCGGGCAGGATCCGAGTGACGAGTGCCGGGGAGGAACCCGTCCGTGTGGTCACCGACCCCGACATGCTGCGGCAGGTCGTCGGTAATCTGCTGCGCAACGCCGTACAGTATGGCGGCGCCGACCCGATCGAAGCCCGCGTGGCCGTGCAGGGTGATTGGTTCATCCTTGAAGTGTCCAGCGGTGGCCAGACAGTAAGTCCTATGGACCGGGGGCGGCTGTTCGAGCGCTTCTACCGCGGACGTACGGGGCAGCGTACCGACGGGTTCGGCCTCGGGTTGGCTCTGGTTGCCGAGATCTGCGAGGTGCTCGGCGGCACGGTGGAGTTGACGCCCGAGACACCGCGCACGGTGTTCCGGGTGACCCTGCCCGGGGGGCTCTGGGGCGGCCGACGCGCGGGGACGGCTGACCCGCGGTGACGCCCGCCGACTTCTTCCTGATGGCCGGGGACGACCTCGTGCCGGTGCGCCTGCCGGGAGAAGTGGCGTTCGTGGAGCCGCCGCCGCCGCTCGAGCCCCTACCGTCGTTCAGAGAAGCCGTTCGGCACGCGCTCGAAGCCCCCCTGGGTTCCCCGCCCCTGGCCCGCCTGACCCGCCGGGGGGCCCGCGTGACCGTCGCCTTCGACGACCCCTGTCTGCCCCTGCCGCCCATGCTGGACGACCCGCGGCGCGTAATGCTCGAGGAGGTTGTGCGCACCTTGGAGGGGGCGGGGGTGCGGGAGGTCGACATGGCGCTCGTGTGCGCGAACGGCCTGCACCGGCAGTGGACCCGGTGGGAACTGTTGCCGTTGGTCGGTCCGGCACTGAGCGCCCGCTTCGGCGGCCGTGTGACCTGCTACGATGCGGCGGATCCCTCGGGCAGCGTCTCGCTCGGACGGAGTTCGTCCGGGCTTCTGGTCGAAGTCGGCCGCGCGGTGGCCGAGGCCGATCTGGTGGTCTATGTCGGAGTGCCCTGGACGGAGATGAACGGCGGCCATAAGTCGCTCGCCTGCGGGCTCTCCACGTACGCGAGCATCGATCAACACCACGGGCCGGAGGTGCAGGAGCAGAGTCCGCTCATGCATCCCGGCGGCTCCGAGATGCATCGGCGTCTCTGGGAGATCGGCCGTCACATCGGCGGGCGTGTGCCGGTGTTCCAGGTCGAAGCCGTGGTCGACAATCGGGTGTGGGCCGGACCGCTCCAGCTCCTCGATCTTCGCCGCCGCCGATTGCCGGCGGGGCTCGGCGCGGCCCGGCGGCTACCGCCGCGGGCCCGCCGCTGGATGCGCAAGGGCCTGAGAGGCTTCTACCGGCCGGCGGGAGTATGGGCCGGAGCAGTGGAGCCGGTGCACGAGGCCGCGCTGACCCGGCTCGCCGCTTCGCGGGCGAGCGTGGACGGACAGGCCGACATCCTGGTCTTGGGGTTGCCCGACCTCAATCCCTACGCAGTGCACTCCGACATGAATCCGCTGCTGGTCGCCAACCTGGGCTTGGGCTATGCGTTCCAGTTTGGCCGACCTGTACCTTTAGTCCGTCCGGGTGGGTGGGTCGTGCTGGCCAACCCCTGTTCACCGGGGTTCAACCGGCGCCATCATCCGGCGTACGAACGGTTCTGGGACGAAGTGCTCCCTGTGACACGCGACCCGGCGCGCATGCGCGCGGAATTCCAGGATGCCTTCGTAGACGATGCCGGTCTGATCGAGGCGTATCGCCACGGCCGCGCGTACCACCCGGCGCATCCGTTCTATGCGTGGTACTGGACCGCTCGGGCGCAGCGTCACGTGGGTGGTGTCGTGATCGCCGGGTGCACCGACCCGGCAGTGGTCGAGCGGCTCGGCTTCCGGGCGGCCGCCCGTGTGGAAGAGGGAGTGGCCCTCGCGCGCTCGGTCTTGGGCGGAGCCGCGCGGGTGGTTGTGCAACTGATGCCCCCCGTGTTCTCGGTTGACGTGTGTCAACCGGGCGAGAGGTGGATTCAGCGATCGACGTGAGACGTGTCGGGAGCGGGAGGGTTGTCGGCACTACCCGCGCGGGCTAGAGTATCTCCAGGGAGTGTGCCCGTGAAAGTCACCCTGATCGAACCCGCGCCGCCGGGTTTTCACGTCTACAGCTTCATCCGCCAGGTCCGTTTGGGCCTGCCGCTGCTCGGTACCCTCTTGCGGGACCGGGGCCACGACGTCGTGATATTCGTGGAGACCCTGGGCGACATAGACTGGGATCGGGTCCAGGAGTCCGACCTGGTGGGGATCTCCACGATCACGTCCACCGCCATGAGAGCTTATCGGTATGCGGAGCGCGCCCGGGAGGCGGGGGCCGTGGTGGCCATGGGTGGCCCCCATGTGACTTTCTTGGCCGACGAGGCTCTGGAGTTCTGCGACTATGTCGTGCGCGGCGAAGGCGAGGACACCCTCCTTGAGCTGGCCGACCACATGGAGCGCGGACGACCACTCGGGGGTATCCTGGGCCTCTCCTACCGCGACGAGGACGGGTTTCCGGTGCACACGCCGGCCCGTCCGCTGCGGCCCACTCTCGACGACCTGCCGTCGCCCGACCTGTCTCTCATCCGCAACCATGAACGTATCGCTCCCACTCCCTTCCTAACGTCGCGCGGGTGCGCGTTCGATTGCGAGTTCTGTTCGGTGATCATGATGTTCGGGCGCCGTGTGCGGGTCGATCCGCCGGAGAAGATCATCGCCGCCATCAGGGCGTCGCAGCCGGAGAGCATCTTCTTCTACGACGATAATTTCATCCTGTCGAAAGCCCGCACCAAACGCCTGCTGGCCACCATGATCCGTGAAGGTATGAGCGTGCCGTTCTCGGCACAGATACGGGTGGACTCGGTGTGTAAAGACGGTCGCGTCGACCACGAGTTGCTGCACCTCCTGCGCGAGGCCGGCTGTTTCCTTGTCTACATGGGCCTGGAGTCGGTGAACCCGGCCACCTTGGCCGCCTTCAACAAGCGCCAGAGTGTGGACGATATCGCCGGCGGTTTGGCCGCTCTCCGTTCATACGGCATCAAGACCCACGGCATGTTCGTGTTCGGTTCCGACGCCGACACGCGGGAGACGCTGCGAGAGACCACCGATTTTGCCATCGCGCACGACATTACCTCGGTTCAATTCATGCTGTTGACGCCGCTGCCGGGCACCCGCCAGACGGCCGGTCTCGAGGCCGAGGGTCGCATCTTCACACGAAACTGGAGCCTCTACGACGGCCACCACGTCGTCTTCTGGCCCAAGAACATGAGCCCGCTTGAGCTGCAAGACGCCGCCATACAGTCACATCAACGGTTCTATCGTCCGCACCGGTGGCCGGCGAGCCCGCGCTACCGGTGGTGGGGCTTCCTGATCAGCCACGGCTGGGAGCGTGTGCCGGACAATATGGCCTATAACCGGGAGTTGCGGGCGTTCGTGGCTACGCACGAGCCGCCGGGTTCTCCTCCAATCACCGGTCCGGCCGACGGAGACGGACGTCCTGAGGTACGGCGTGCTACCGTGGCGCAAGGAAAGACGGGGTTTGGCCCGAAGATATAGACGCCGTATACTGTGCCGTGGCCGCGCCGGCCCCTGGCGAGGGCGGCGCCGGAGGAGAGGCGTGTGGCTCGGGTACTAGCTCTCGCGAATCAAAAAGGCGGCGTGGCTAAGACCACGTCTACTCTCAACCTGGGTGTAGCTCTGGTCGAACTCGGTCACCGAGTACTCGGTGTCGACATGGACCCGCAGGGCAATCTGACCATGAGTCAGGGCCTGAACCCCGACGAGATCAACCCCAGCATGTTCAACGTGCTGGTGCAGGGTGTCGACATCCGGGATGTGGTGTATCGGCGTGAGATCGATCTGGCCGCTTCCAGCATCGATCTGGCCGGAGCCGACATGGCCCTCGCTTCGGTTATCGGTCGCGAGCGGGTGTTGAGCAAGGCGCTCATGACTGTGCGCGACGAGTATGATTTCATCCTCATCGACACGCCGCCGTCCCTCGGGTTGCTGACCATCAACTCGTTGACTGCGGCCGACGGTGTGATCGTGCCGGTGCAGTGCGAGTACCTCTCCCTTCGTGGCCTTGCCCAGCTGGAACGCACCATGGAGTTGGTACGCGAGAACCTTAACCCCGGTGTGCATATCTCAGGCATCCTGCCCACCATGTTCGACTCGCGGACCATCCACGGGAACGAAGCTATCGAGATCTTGCGTGAGAGTTTCGGCGACCTGGTGTTCCAAACGGTCGTCAGGAAGACGATCAAGTTCGCCGAAGCCCCGGTCCGCGGGGCGTCCGTCCTCGCGTACGCTCCACAGAGCGATGCAGCCGAGGCCTACCGCGCGCTGGCTAGAGAGGTGCTGAATGGAAAAAAGGTCTAGCATGAGGAACAGTGGGCTGGATTCTCTCTTCCGGGCTACGGAGTCTCGGCCCGGCGTGTCCGACGACGCAGGCGGGGAACAGACGGGCGGGGGTGGGCACACCCCGCCTACCTTCGAACCGGGCTCGACATCTGACTCCGGTCGTCTGCTCATCCAGCCCTCCCGTACCTTCCCCGCGGTCATCCGTGTGGTGGGAGTCGGTGGAGGGGGGGTCAACGCCATCAACCGTATGCTGGAGGCCGGTCTCGAGGGCGTGGAGTTCGTTGCGGTCAACACCGATGTCCAGGCGTTGCAGATGTGCGAGGCCGATCACAAACTGCGCATAGGAAGAGAGCTGACCAAGGGTCTCGGTGGCGGGTCCGATCCGCAGGTCGGCCGCGATGCGGCCCTCACCGCCTACGATGAGATCAAGGGGCTGCTCAAAGGCAGCGACATGGTCTTCATCACCGCGGGGGAGGGCGGGGGCACGGGCACCGGGGCGGCGCCTGTCATCGCCGAGATCGCGCGCAGCGTCGGCGCCCTCACCATCGGGGTGGTATCTCGGCCCTTCAACTTCGAAGGCAAGCGTCGGCAGGCGCAGGCCGGCGAGGGCATCGACGAGCTTCGGCGTCAGGCCGACACGGTCATCGTAGTGCCCAACGACAAGCTCCTCGAAGTGGTGGAGCGCGGCACCTCGATGGTCGACGCGTTGCGGGTGGCCGACGACGTGCTCCGGCAGGGCGTGCAGGGAATCTGCGACCTGGTCACCGTTCCCGGTTTGATCAACCTCGACCTTGCCGACGTGCGCACCATCATGACCGGCGCCGGCACCGCTCACATGGGCATTGGCCAGGCGCGGGGGGAAGAGCGGGCGCAGAAGGCGGCTGCCATGGCCATCAATTCGTCACTTCTCGAGACGTCCATCGATGGGGCCCGCGGCATACTGTTGAACGTCAGCGGCGGCTCCGATCTGTCTCTCTTCGAGGTCAACGAAGTCGCGGAAGCCATAAACGGCGCCGCCGACCCCGATGCCAACATCATATTCGGCGCTGTGATCGACGAGGGGCTGGGCGATTCCTTGCGGGTAACCGTGGTCGCCACCGGTTTCGAGGTCGGCCACCAACAACCGCGACTGACCGTGGTGGCTGCTGCGGAACCGTCCGACGACGCCGCCCCCCAGCACGATCGGCCGGCAGAGCCGACCGCCGCCCCACCGACCGACGACGAACTGGACGTCCCGGGCTTCCTGCGGTCTCTGGAGGACGACGAGAACTAGCAGGCTGCTGAAATATGACTTCTCGCGGCGGAGGTGCGCTGGGAACGCGCCAGACAAGGACGCAGAGAGCGCGAATAGCAGCGCTATGTGCGCGACCGAGGACGACGTATCGCGCCTCCCAGTGCGCTTCGGCCGCCGGGACCTCGTTTTTCGGCAGCCTCCTAGGTCAGAGCGCGGCCTGCGCCTTCCGCCAACCTTTGGCGGCCAGTTTGGACGTCCGGTCCTTGGTCCAGGTCTTCATCTCTTCGAAGTATCGGCGTTTGTCGCCACCGCTCTGCACGAGG
>Ga0172371_10000490_pt1 | contig 61008 bp, 36 predicted proteins | sample Lak12m_FD_114543 | JGI IMG/M metagenome (GOLD analysis project Ga0172371, IMG submission 114543) | Freshwater microbial communities from Kabuno Bay, South-Kivu, Congo - kab_022012_12m | ecosystem: Environmental > Aquatic > Freshwater > Lake | place: Democratic Republic of the Congo: South-Kivu... | reverse complement strand
CAGCTCGGGCACGCAGGTCCCGTCGGGGGTGAAGGGCAGGTCGGTCCCCGGCTCAGCCAGGACGCGGTTGGCCGGATCGCCAAAGGCGGCGAGGCGCGCGGCCGCCCGGAGGCGCAGCCAGGGGCTCTGCGGCTCGTGGGGGTTGGCCACCCGCAGTCCGCCGGCGTCACCCGCGTGCAGCAGATGGCGCGGGGCCATGGCCAGGGGCCGCACCTGCCAGGTGCCGTCGGCGGCGGGGTCGAGTCCGTGGCGCTGTGCCGGGTCGGCCAGTTGGCGGCGCACGTCGGCCGTGAAGTAGCCCGCCGTCTTGAGTTGGTCGCAGGTCCGGATCGCCTCGAGCATCTCCGGGGTGCGGCGGTTGGCGTAAAGGTTGTCGGCGGCGACGATGAAGGAGATGGGGGCCTTGCCCGCGAGGGCCTTGAGACAGAGCAGCATGACCTCGTCCGGGGTCACGGCGTGGGTCGAGAGCGACTCGACATGGGGGGTGAACCAGCCCACGTCCCCGACCAGGAGGTCCCTCGCATGGCCCGCCGGGTTGGGGCCCTTGAAGCGCAGGGTGAACTCGTCGCGGCCGTAGTACATCGGGTCGTAGTAGGGGCTTCCCCGGGTGATGACATGCCAGGAGAGATTCGTATACAACGCATTGCCGCCGAGGAAGAAAGGCTTGCGTACCCGCTTCATGACGCCAAGGGCAATGCGGCCCTGGTTGCGCCAGTGGGGCGGCTGGCAGGCCACCTCTTCGCCGCCGTCGAAGTAGGCCATGTCGGCGTCCGTGGCATCGAACACCCGGGCCAGGTGGTCGCAGATCTCGTCGATCATGGACGAGTCCACGGCCGGAGCGTAGATGCAGTACCCCCAGAGGGGGAAGCAGTTGACCAGGTGTCCCAGGCGGGTGCCGGCCGGATGGGGGGTCGCCCTTGTCCCGTGCAGGCCGCGGGTGCAGTTGGCAAAGCGGGTCCCGGCCCGGCTGGCGTAACGGACCAGCTCGCCGTCGAGGAAGAGGTCGCCCTGCTCGGGCCAGGCGGCCAGGTCCTCGGCAGCCGCCAGTTCGGTGGCCTTGTCGTCGACCGCCTCGGAGAGGGCGGTGTGCCGGTCCTGCAGCAGGCGGGGATCGGCGACGGGGCTGACGTAGGGGTCCCCCATGCCGACGCCGCCCCAGCCGACCATGCCCTGCATGGCGTGGAGGCCGACCTGCATGCCGGCGGCGTGGATCTTATCGGCGCAGGCTTTCAGTCCGGCCATGCCGCCGGGGAAGTCTTTGCGGCTCGGCGCATAGGTCGGCGTGGACTCCCACCAATTGAGGATCTCGATGCAGCCGAAGCCGTTGCGGGCGAACTCGATGACGGCGTCGATGTTGGCTTCATGGGTGCCGTAGGCCATGAGGTACGAGGCGAAGCGGCCGGGGTGATTGCGGAGCCAGAGGCCGTCGCGGACGGGGTGGGGAAGCCCAAGGTCAGTCTCCGCCTGCTCGATGACGGCCGGCAGGCAGTCACGTGGGGCCCCGACCAGGGCCACGGCGGCCCCCGGCAGGCCGTACTCCGCGAAGGCCGTTGCCTGGAAGCAGACCCCCGGCGAGAGCGGGGTGCTGGTGGCCAGGGTCTGGTCATTCGCCGCCAGCAGGCAGGCGGCGAAGGGGCCTTCTTCGGCCAGGTTGAGCAAGGCGCCAAGGCTGTCATCCATGAGCAGCGCCAGGTCGAGGAACCGCAGTTCGCTGATGCCTTCCCCCTCGACGGCCACCACCGTGAGGGTCAGGGAACCGGAGCGCGTGGTCGCCCTGAGCGTAGCGCGGACCCCCGGCTGGCCGAACCAGACGCGCAGGAGCTCGCCGTCCCGCGTCAGGCCCAGCGCCGGCAGGACGGTCTTGCCGCGTCGGGCCGTGACCAGCGGCTGAGAGGCCGTGGCGTTGGCATAGTTCGTCCCCGTGGCCCGGTCCGTGAGATCGGTGACCTCGCCCCGGGAGGTGAGGACCAGGCGGAACCGGTCCGTCTGCAGCTCGATGGGGTCGGCGGCGAAGGCGAGATCAGGCACAGGAACGACCTGGACCTGGGCGATGTCGATGGCGTGTCCCGGTGCGGCCGCCAGGTACAGGGAGGCGTTGCGGAAACCGTTCTCCGGCGGCCGGTACCAGGTGCTGACCTCCTGCCAGTCGGCATGCTCGCCGGTGACCGCGAGGACCTCCGGCGTGCGCATGGGGGCGGCGGCGAAGTACTCGTAGAACCCGATGCGGCCAGGGCCGCCGCGAAGCTGTGCCTTCACCAGGTAGCAGCGCTCGCTGCGCAGGCCCTCGCAGGGCTGGCTGAGGTGGGCCTCACGGTCGCCCGCCGGGGCGCGGAGGCGCAGGTACCGGCCGCCGGGGGCGGCCGCGTCAGCGATCACGGCGACAGCCCCCGTCAGGGCCGGGTTGAGGCCCCAGGCCGCGGGGACGCCGGGGCCGCCGGCGAGCGTCCAGACGCCAAAGCCCTGGTCTGCCGAGAGGGGGCCCTGCACGGCCTGCACGTCGGCGAAGTCCCCATTGCGGACGAGGGGGGCTTCCTGCCCGTCCAGCGGCAAGACCGCCGTCATGGCCATGGTGGCGCCGCAGACCCAGTGAGAAGAGGACATGGTGTGTACTCCTGGTGACGTGATGCCGTGCGCCGCGGCCACTCCACCGCTACCTCGCGCCTAACCGGCCAGCGAAGCTCCGCCTCAGACCGCCAGGAGCTCCCGGCGGTCTGGAGGCCGGGATCTCATCCCGGCGGCGGGTTACGGAGGACCCGCCCTCCAGGCGTTCCCGGCGTGGCCGGGAACTTGCCGCAACGGTGCAGAAAGGCCCCGCCGCCTCCGCTGTCCTTGGGCAGTGGAGCGAAGATCGAGCAGAAAGGGCGGCTGGCGCCCCTTTCTCGCCGGTCTTCGCTCCACCGAGACGAGCTCGGTGGCGGCGTTCCAGGCTCACGCGAGGCCACGAGACCTTTCTGGACAGCCTCCGGCTACTGGCGTTCGCCGACCGGCCGCTCCGGCAGGAACGGGAAAAGGGTCCGGTACTGGCTTTCGGGCAGGGCGCGGCCGTACTCGGAGAGGCTGACCGTTTCGGCGTGGTGGATGGCGTGACCGCGTTCGGGGCCGTAGAGAGCCACCAGGGTGTCCCGGGCGGCATCGGCGACGCGACGGGTATACTCGGCAAGGCGGTCATGGCACCAGGCCCGCCGGCCGGCGGGGTCCTCTGGGATCGCCTCGGCGAAGATGCCGTTGTAGGGGAGCCACTCGAAGACCTGGGATTCGTGGCAGGCGAGCATGTCACCCTTCACGGGGAACACCTCGTCGATGTCGATGGCGACGTGAGCGCGGTAGGGGACCGGGATGCGGAAGCCGTCGAAGAAGTAGCCCACCACCGGGCTGCGATCGAGGTGACGGGTGAGGGGGGCGACATTGGGCACGGTGACCGTATAGGCGGCATCCTGCACGACGATACCGACAGCGCGGTGGTCCGGATGGTAGTCGAAGGGGCGGTGACAGAGCACCAGGTCGGCCTGGCGCTCCCGCATGATCTGGATGGTCCGTTTGCGCAGTTCGACGGTGGCCTCGAGTTCGCCGTCGTGGATATCCAGGACGAGGTATTCGACGCCGGCCAGGCGGGCGGCTGCCTGGGCCTCGGCGTAGCGGCGGCGGGCGAGGGGGCCGCCGCCCTGGAGGTGGTGGCCGGCATCGCCGTTGGTCATGGAGACGAAACTCACGCGGTGCCCGAGGCGCGCATAGAGCACCGCGGCACCGCCGAAGACATAGTCGCAGTCGTCGGGATGGGCACCGAAGCAGACGATGTGCAGGGCCTGGGCAGGCATGCGAGCGGCCTCCGGTCAGGGTCTCGTCACTCCCGCAATGTGCCGCGTCTTCTGCCGGCATCAACCGCAGGGCGTCGCGGCCCAGGGCGGTTCCAAGACCGAGCGCCGGCCCCTCCTTTGCTGGAGCGCTCGCGGTCCCGCGGTCGCGGGAGCACTGGTCCCGCGCCTGCGGGACCGCTCCACCCTCCGTTGACAGCCAACGCCAGAGCGGGAATGCCGAAGACGGAACGGCCCTGGCCGCGGCCGATCGAAAGCTGTGAGGGTCGTGGACAACCGCCTCTTGAGGCAGTAGACTTCACCAAGCCTGTAGAGACTCTGGGGACTGGCCAGCGGGTTCGCCCTGTGGGTCTGGAAGGCCGGGTCACCCCCGAGGACGGGGTCCTGCGGCGTGACCGCCAACCGTGTCGGAATGCAGGGCTGTCTATGGCGATGAAGCTCACCGTCTGGGGCGCGCGCGGATCGGTGCCGACGCCGGGCGCGGAGTATGTGCGGTACGGCGGCGATACCACCTGCATGTCCCTGGACACGGCGGATGGGTCCCTGATTGTGCTGGACGCCGGCACGGGTCTGCGCCGACTGGGCTGTGAGCTGATCCGCAAGCCGCCACGGCGCATCGCCTTCCTGCTGAGCCATGCGCACTGGGACCACGTGATCGGCTTCCCCTTCTTCAAGCCCCTTTATCGCAAGGGCTTCGAGCTGGATTTCTACGGTTGTTCTCACGCTCAGGCATCGGTGCGTGCCATGGTGGAGAAGACCATGCAGGCGCCCTTTTTTCCGGTGGATCTGAGCCGCGTGGGTGCGACGCTGAACTTCCACGAGCGTTGCGGTGACGGCTGCGGCATCGGCGACATCGCGGTGAAGCGCTTTCCGCTCAGTCATCCGAACGGGGGCACGGGTTTCCGCATCGAGGAGGGTGGCCGGTCGCTGGCGTTCTTCCCGGACAACGAGTTCACCTTTGACCACCAGGGCGGCCGTGCCTTCCAGGGCTACGTGGATTTCTGCCGGGGCTGCAGCGTGCTGGTGCATGACGCGGAGTACCGACCGGAGGAGTACGCCGCGTTCTCGCGGGGCTGGGGCCATAGTGTCTACAAGGACACGGTTCGGCTCGGGCTGGAGGCGGGGGTGGAACGGCTGATCATGTGGCACATCAACCAGGACCGGACGGATGTGCAGGCGGATGCGCTGTTGGCGGACGCCCGCAAGGACGTCGAGGTTGCGGGCAGCCGGATGCTGTGTGACATGGCGGCGGCCGGGCTGCAGGTCGAGGTGTGAGTGATGAGGGGCGGTGCCGGACGTACGGCCCAGGTCGTGCTGGCCCGTCTGGGGGCAGCCGGGGGAAGGGCTGTCTCGGGGGAGGAGCTGAGCCACGAACTCGGGGTCTCCCGCATGGCCATCTCCAAGGCCGTGGGGACCCTGCGGGCCCTCGGTTGGACCATTGACTCCGCGCCGCGCCGTGGCTACCGTCTCCTGGAGGGTACCGATCAGCCCGTGGCGTTGGCCGTGCAGCCGCTTCTGGGCACCACGGTCCTGGGCCGGCACTGGGTGTATGAGGTCCAGGTGCCTTCCACCAACCGGCTTGCGGCCGGCCTGGCCGCGGCGGGGGCCCCGGCGGGGCTGGTGGTGGTGGCCGACGCGCAGACGCAGGGGCTGGGCCGGATGGGGCGGGGCTGGCACTCGCCCGGTGGCCGGAACCTCTACGTGTCCCTGGTGTTGCGGCCGGGCGTCCCCACGGTCCGTGTCCCCCAGATCGCGTTGCTGGTAGGGCTGGCGCTCCGCCGGGCCCTGGCGGCGGTGTGCCCTGCCGTGGCCGTCACACTGAAGTGGCCCAACGACCTGTGGGTCGCCGGGCGGAAGCTTGCTGGGGTACTGTGCGAGATGGACGCGGAGGTGGACCGTGTCCGTCACGTCATCGTCGGGGTCGGTCTGAACGTGAATGCGGTCCCGGACGAGTGGCCCGCCGACCTGGTCGGGCGGGCGACGTCGCTGCGGGTCGAGACGGGTACCTCCTGGTCGCGGCCCCAGGTGCTGGCCGCCTTCCTCAACGCCCTGGAGCCGCTGCTGAACGAGTGGCGCGGCGCCGAGGATCTGGGCCCCTTCCTGGGCGAGTTGGACGGGGCCTCCGCGCTCTGCGGCCAACGGGTGCGGGTCGAGGCCGGGGGGCGCGGCGTGGAGGGCCTGGTCGTGGGCACTGCCCCGGACGGGCGTCTGCGCCTGGAGACCGGCGCCGGGGCCGAGGTCCTGGTGAGCAGCGGCGACGCCCACATCGTGGCCGGGCCGGGCTAGGGGACACGGACGGACACGGACGGGCACAGACCGGGGACCAGAGGACGCCAGGACCGCGGGCCCTCGGCCCTCGACGCCCGATGGGCGGGGGTTCAGCGGTCTGCCGGCTTGAGTTTCAGCGCGAAATCGCGCGAGAAGGGGGGGAGGGCAATCTGCAGCGTGGCCTGGCCCTTGGCCACCTCCACCGGGCGGGTCTCGGCGACGCGGCCCTCGGCCACACTCCACAGCTCCAGGGCATAGGACCCCGGCTTGAGGGCCGGCGTCTCCAGGGTCAGGTCGGTGTAGGTCGCGGGAAGGACGTTCTCCTCTTCCGACAGGTAGTAGGCCGCATCGAAGCCCCACGCCAGCAGCCGTTCATCGCTGCGCAGTTCACTGACCACGATCTCCTTACCCGGGAGGGGCCGCAGGGCGGGGGACAGGCCACGGCGGTCTTCGTCGGCCGTGTAGTTCGACATGGCCGAGTAGAGGGGGTAGAGGCCCTTCTCCTCGACCAGGGCGAACCACCAGAACATGGGTGAGGCGGGCGCCTCGTTGAAGAAGCCGGTCCAGATGCCGAGGTGGGCCTGCTTGATCAGGTTGCCCATGGTATCGGCATGCGGCGAGCCGCCATATTCGGTGATCAGGAGCGGCTTCTTCATGGCGGTGGCGAAGGCGTTTCCGCCGCGCAGCATCTCGAGGAGCTGGGCCGTGCCGCCGCCCTGGTAGTAGGCGTCGGTGGTCAGCACATCGAGTTCCGGGAGGCTGGCGATGGCGGAGTTGATGCGCGCATAGCTCAGCATCCAGTGGGTGGTGGACAGGTGCTTGTAGATATCGATCTGCTTGAGGTACGCGCACATCTCGCGGTGCCATTCGGCGACCTGGGGCTGGGCATAGAAGTCGTAGCTGGTACCGGTCAGGTCGATCTCGGAGAAAAGCTTCCACATCAGCAGGTTGGGTGAGGCACCCCAGCGGGCGACGATGTAGTCGGCGGTTCGACGGAAGGCGGCTCGCGCCTCGGGGTTGGTGAAGTACTCTTCGCAACTGTCGAGGAAGCCGCCATTGGCGCGGTTGTAGGGGTTGCGGGCCCACTCCGTGTCGTTGAGGGCCCCGAACTTCCCGTGGTTGTTGAGCACCAGGATCAGCAGGATGCCGTTGGCCTCGGCCTGCTGGAGGATGTAGTCCAGCATCCAGGCCCGGTACGGGTTGTAGTGCCCGACGCCATGGAAGCCCTGGTTGTCGTTGATCCACTCCAGGGCCAGCCACCAGGAGGACATCCACACCTCCACCACGTGGATGCCGTGTTCCCGGTAGGCGGCGAACAGCCGCGGGTAGAGGGCCAGCCCCTGGTCGCGCCAGGGGGTGTAGGGAACGACCTGGGCGTAGCGCGTATCGTAGGGGCTGCGGACGTTGAGGCCCAGGGACCAGAAGTGCGTGCCGTCCTCCCACGTCAGGTACCGCGGGTAGGCCGGGTCCCGGCGGACGAAGCCGTGGTAGTCGGTTGCCGGCGTCGACGCCAGGAAATCGGTCGCCGGCAGGGCGATGGTCCGACCCTCTACCGTCGCCGTGGTGCGGACCGTGTGCCGGCCGGGGACGCGCGGGCAGTAGCGCACCCGGAACTCCGGTGCTCCGCAGGGGGTCAGGCTGGCCGAGATGTCACCCCCTTGCGGCTCGTAGAGGAAACCCTCGTAGTAGAAACCGCGGACCGTCTCGGTGGCGCCGGCGGGGGTGGTGATGGTCGCCTCGATCCTGACGCTGTCGGGGTGGAAGGGGTCACGGTAGTCATCCCCCAGGCGGAAGGAGAGCTCGAAGCGCTCTCCCACCCGCGGCGAGCGCGGGTGGGTGGTCAGATCGCGGAGGGTGTCTTCCGGGTGCACCCATCCGGGCGTGCGCAAGGTGACGCTCACCAGGAAGGCGTCGCCCTCAAAGGCATCCGTGACCCCGGTATCCGGCTCGAGGGTAAGGCCGTACTCGACCAGCGAGCGTGGCGTCAGGGGGTGCCACGGGCGCTGGTGATCGCGGAAGGTCCAGCGGTTCGCGGCCTGGGGGCCGGCGATGGGCAGGACGATGTCCACCGGCGATCCCCGTTCGGGCGGGGCGGGCATCCGGACCTGGCGCCAGAGGTGGTCGTTGTCCTTGGCGAAGACGCAGAGCACGGTCGTGGGGGGCAGCCCGGCGGGGAGCACGACCCGGATGACGAGCTCCTGCCAGCCCTGCCAAGAGGAGGTGACCGGGACGACGAACTCGTTGCGGCTCGGCAGCTTGACCGGCAACCGCAGCCAGCGTCCCTCGCCCTGGGTGGCGGGGACTACCTCCAGCGCGGAGGCCTGCGGGTGGCCGGCGGCATCCCACTCACGGCGGACCCACTTGCCGGGGCCGTCGGCGAAGGCCGCCAGGACCTGTTCGGAAGGCTCGGCACCGCGACCGCAGGGCAGGAGGCCAGGAAGAACGGCCAGCAGGATGCAGGCCAGGCTTAGCCATGGCCGCGGCGGCCGCGGGGGCGTGGTGTAGGGGTATGTCTGCATAGAGTGCGGGGTCTGTGCCCCAGCGCTTACCATGGAGCAAGACGGGCAAACATCAACGCTGCGGCCCGAGCAGGCGCACGGCATCTTCCAGTCTCCGCAGGTCGTGCACCGTGGCGGTTGTGTCCGGCGAGGGCTTGCCGGCCGGGTTGAGCCAGGCGGCCTGCATGCCACAGGCGGTGGCGCCCAGGACGTCATCAGCCCAGGTGTCTCCGATGTGGAGGATCTGTCCCGGCATGGCGCCCAGGGCGCGGATCGCCAGGTCGAACAGCCCGCGGGCCGGTTTCTCGCACCCCACCTCCGCTGAGATCAGCACCGGGTGGGCCCAGCGGGTGAAGCCAAGCTCCTCCAGCAGCGGCCGCAGACGCAGGTCCCAGTTGCTGACGATGGCCAGGCGCAGGCGGTGTGCGCGGCAGGCCGCCAGGAGGCCCTCCAGCCCCGGGTTCACGCGCCAGGCATGGGCCCGTCCGAAGGTTGTGTAGAGGTCGTCCACCAGGGCCCGGATCTGCCGGTCGTCGAGGCCGGCATCGCAGAGCACCCCCCGGTTGACCTGGTACCAGAACCCCAGGGCTTGCTCGTGGGTGGTGCCGTAGATCAGGCCGGTCTGACGGGCCTGGGTGTCCCGCCAGGCGGCTTCGAAGCGTCGTTCCACGACCGCGGGATCCAGATGGAGCCCGTGCCGGGCCCCGACGCCAGCATACACCCTGCCCAGGGACGGATGGGGGAAGATGAGCGTGTTCCCCACATCCAGGCTCAGGGCCCGCACCGGCACTTGGATGGGTGAGTCCATGGACGCGAGGCAGTCCCCGCCGGCATGCCGCCCGGCAGAGCGCCGCGACGCCGGATGCTGTGACAACGCGCGGCGACGCCGTGGCATTGGCAGCGGTCCGGGGAAACCTGCCGCGGGCCGGGCCCCAACGCCAGGCTGGCGCCGGCTTCCTGACGGCCCTGCGGCGGCAGCCAAGGTCGTGGACGGCTGGCCCCCGAGCGGCTACAGTACGCCCCCGTGTACGTCCCCCCTGGACCCGCCAGTGCGCGCACCCAGGCTTGCCGCCGCCCAGACTGGACCGAGAAGGCGTCTATGCCCAAGAACTCACTGAACACCGTCCTGGAACGCTTCCAGGCTATCATCGGCGAGGACAACTTTCGTCTCTCGTTTCTGCACCACCTGCGGTACACTCGGGGCAAGGACTGGCGGAGCGCCTCGCTGCAGGACAAGTTCGAGTGCCTGGCCCTGGCCGTCCGGGACCGTGTTCTGGAGCGCATGATTGCGACCCAGCAGACGTACCTCAGCCAGGACGTGAAGCGGGTCTATTACTTCAGCATGGAGTTTCTGGTCGGCCGGCAGTTGCTGACGAATGTGCTGAACCTGGGCATCGGCGACCTGGTCAAGGAGGCTCTGCACCGGCTCGGGTGCGACTTCGACGAGTTGGCGGACCTGGAGCCCGACCCGGCCCTGGGCAATGGTGGCCTCGGGCGCCTTGCGGCCTGCTACCTGGAGTCGCTGGCGACCCTGGGCTACCCCGCCTATGGCTATGGTATCTGCTACGAACTGGGGTTGTTCCGTCAGCGCTTTGACGACCAGGGGCGCCAGGTGGAGACCCCGGACGACTGGCTGAGCCAGGGGTATCCCTGGCTGATGCCGCGGCCCGAGCACCGGGTGGAATGCCCGATCCTGGGCCGGGTGGGTCACGACGAGCGGGGCGACTTCAAGTACCACCCCAAGTGGGTCGACTACCAGACGCTCCTGGGGCAGCCCTGGGATCTGCCCATCGTCGGCTACGGCGGCCGCACCGCGAACCTGCTCCGGCTGTTCCGTGCCTGTTCGGAGGAGCCCCTGGACATGGGGCGCTTCAACCAGGGCGACTTTGTCGAGGCCCTGCACGGCCGGGTCCTCAGTGAGACCATCTCCCGGGTCCTCTACCCGGTGGACACCACGGACCGCGGCCGGCGGTTGCGCCTGGCGCAGGAGTACTTCCTGGTGGCCTGTGGCATCCGCGACATCGTCCGGCGCTACCGCAAGTGCCACGACGACTTCGAGGCCTTCGCCGACAAGGTGGCCATCCAGCTCAACGACACCCACCCGGCGCTGGCGGTGGCGGAACTGCACCGCTATTTCATCGACGAGGTGGGGATGGAGTGGGATGACTCGTGGAGCATCGTGCACCGCACCATCGCCTACACGAACCACACCCTCATGCCCGAGGCCCTGGAGAAGTGGTCCGCGGCGCTGCTGAAGGAAACGGTGCCGCGCCACTACGAGATCCTGGAGGAGATCGACCGGCGCTTCGTGCGCCAGGCAGAGAAGTCCCTGGGCAAGGACTACGCGGCCCTGGGCCGGGTATCGCTGTTCGAGCACAGCCCCCAGTCGCAGGTCCGTATGGCCAACCTGGCCGTGGTGGGGAGCCACATGGTCAACGGGGTGGCTGCTATCCACAGCCGCCTGCTGGTCGAGCGCCTGTTTCCGGATTTCGCTCGGGTGTGGCCGGACCGCTTCACCAATGTTACCAACGGGATCACGCCGCGCCGCTGGCTGTTGGCGGCGAACCCGGCCCTGTCCGCGGCCATCAGCCGCCGCATCGGCGAGTCCTGGGTGACCGACCTTGACCGGTTGGCGGCCCTGGAGGAGCACGGCGCGGACGAGGCCTTCCTGGCGGAGATTGACGCGGCCAAGACCGTCAACAAACAGCGCCTGGCGGCCCTGGTGGCGCGCGAGACGGGGGTCGAGTTGCCTCCGGAGATGATCTTCGACGTTCAGGCCAAGCGCCTGCATGAGTACAAGCGCCAGCTCCTCAACGCGTTGCACGTCGTGGACCTATACCTGCAACTGCGCGATGACCCGGGGCTGGACCTGCCACCCCGGGCCTGCGTTTTTGCGGCCAAGGCGGCCCCCGGGTACTGGATGGCCAAGCTGATCATCCAGTTCATCAACGCGGTGGCCAAGGTGGTCAACGCGGACGAGAGCACGCGGGACCGCCTGCGGGTGGTGTTTGTCCCCGACTACCGCGTCACCCTGTCGGAGGTCCTGATCCCGGCGGCGGACATCAGCGAGCAGATCTCGCTGGCTGGCACCGAGGCCTCCGGCACCGGGAACATGAAGTTTGCCCTGAACGGGGCCCTCACCCTCGGCACTCTCGACGGCGCCAATATCGAGATCCGCGACGCCGTGGGTGCCGATCACATCTTCATCTTCGGCATGACGGTCGAGCAGGTGGACGCCCTGCGGGCCGCCGGGTACCGGCCGGGTGACTACCTGAAGCGGACGCCGCGCCTCGAAGCGGTGTTTGACGCCATCGAGGACGACCGGTTCTCGGCCGGCAGCCCCGGTGCCTTCAGGCCGCTGGTGGACGCGCTGCTGGGCGGCGGGGATCACTTCATGCTGATCGCGGACTACGCGGACTACGCGGTCACGCGCACGCGCATGGGAGAGTTGTTCCGGGACCGTCAGGCCTGGTTGCGGATGGTGTTGCGCAACATTGCCCGCATGGGCCCCTTCTCGAGCGACCGGTCGGTCCGGGAGTATGCCGAGCGCATCTGGCGCATCCAGCCCGTGGAAGTCCCTCCCACACCGCGCTGGGAGTGACGGGGCCGGGCCGCCCTGCCGGATCCCCAGGGCTGCTCCAAGATCACGGCCTGCGGGGGGGGGTGGGCGGGTCCCGCTTGCATCGGTAGGTCCCGACTCCGATCGGGGCCCTGGGCCGAACGGATTTCGGCCCCACAGGCGCAAGGTCGGCAACGGTTTCTCGAAACCGCCCAGCCGGGTCCCGCCCCGCGGTTGCGCCGGGCTGCTCTGGGGGTACTGTGTGGCAGCACCGCCGTGGCCGGCGGTGTGACTGCCGTTCCGCGGCGGGCGTCTGTCTGGCCAGGGCGGCCTGACCACGGGCACCGAGAGTGCTGGAGCCTGCATGAATGCTGCTGCGAGGCCGGTGTGTTACCTGAAGGTCCGGTACACGGATCGCGCCGCCGAGCTGTACCGCATCGAGGATTTCCCCTGCCGGGTCGGCCGCTCCGCGGACTGCGACATCACCCTTGCGGAGCCCTCCATATCCAGTCTGCACGCCGTCCTTGCCCTGACCCCTCAGGGAAGCGTGCAGATCGAGGACCAGTGGAGCACCAACGGCATCTACCTGGACCGCCGTCGGGTCACCCAGTTGCTGGTGGACCGTCGGCTGGACCTGGTTTTCGGGCGGGTCCATGTGGCCGTGGCCCTGCACGAGGCCGAGCTCAGCCGGCATGCCGATGCGGCCGGAGCCGCTGTGGAGGCCGTGCCGAGGGAGCCGGCGGCGCCAGACCAGCCTCAGCCGGTCGGGATCAAGGGGCCCCCCAAAGCCGCGGCCCAGCCCCGGCCCAAGCGGGCTGAACGCGAGGCCGGGCCTGCCGCCACCTTCTCGCGCACCGTCGGCAGCGGCCGGCGCGGGATCGTCTGTCCGCACTGCTGGCACCGGTTTGACGTCGAGGAGTTCCTCTTCGTCGCCCGCCATCAGAGCCTGGTTGGGGACCCGGTCCTAGGGGCCGATGCGCCGCAGCGGTTTCTGCCCTCTCGCTTCACCCCGGAAGGCAACGCGGTAGACGCGGCCGGGATGAGCTGTCCGGACATGGCCTGTCCGCGGTGTCACCTGCGCATCCCGCAGGCCGCCAGCGAGATGCCGCCGCTCTTCCTCTCCATTGTGGGGGCCACCGCCAGCGGCAAGTCCTACTTCCTCACCAGCATGACCTGGGAGCTGCGCAACACCCTGAGCCGGAACTTCGCCATCAACTTCACGGATACCGATGCGGTCAACAACCAGATCGTGAACGACTTCGAGGAGACCGTCTTCCTCAACTCCTCGTCGGACGAGTTGGTGGCGTTGCAGAAGACGGAGTTGCAGGGCGAGCTCTACAACCAGGTGCTTCTGGACGGGATGCTGATCAACCTGCCGAAGCCGTTCCTGTTCACGGTGACGCCTTCCGAGCACCACCCGGAGTACGAGGCGGTCCGTGAGCGCATGAGCCGGACGCTGGTGCTGTACGACAACGCGGGTGAGCACTTCGAGCCGGGCATGGACTCGGTGGACAACCCGACCACCCAGCACCTCCTGCACTCCGACACCATTTTCTTCCTCTTCGATCCCAGCAAGGATGTCCGTTTCCGGGCTCGCCTGCGCAGTGCGGATCCGCAGCTTGCCGAGGGGGCCCGCGTACAGCGCCAGGAGATCATCCTCACGGAGATGATCAACCGCATCAAGAAGTACTCCGGCATGCGTTCGGGGACCAAGACCGCCAAGACCCTGGTGATCGTGCTCAGCAAGTTCGACGCCTGGCGGGAGCTTCTCGACGAGGAACTGCCCGAGGTCCCATGGCAGTGGGACGCCCGCTGCAATACCTGCATGCTGGACGTACACCTGCTGCGCAACGTCTCGTTCCAGGTCAGGAGCCTGCTGGAGGATGTCTGTCCCGAGATGGTCCCCACGGCCGAGTCCTTCGCCGGGGAGGTGCTCTACCTGCCGAACAGCGCCCTGGGGCACAGTCCGGAGCTGAACCCTGAGACCGGCATGATCGGCATCCGGCCTCGAGACGTGGCGCCCTTCTGGGTGTCGGTGCCCATGCTGTACTTCTTTCATGAGAAGGGCTTCATCCCGGCCCTGCCGGCGTCACGGCGTCCGCCGCGGCAGACGGTCCCCATCGAGTGCAAGGTCTCGGGGGACGTGGTCTTCGTGAGGCTGCCGGGGCGGGAGAAGCCGCTGCAGGTCCCGGTTTCCTACATGGGCTATCGCCTGCGCTGTCCGGGAACGGACCTCTGGTTCGACATGCCGCAGCGGCGTCGCCCTGCGGCCCGCTAGCCTCCGGCAACGGTCCAAGCACGCATGGCCTTTGAGCTGATATACACCTCGGCGGAGCGGGGGCTTCGGCCCGGGACGCGGGGCTACTGCACGGTAGCCTACACGCGGGGCATGCTGCCGCAGATGATCCAGTTGCTGGAAGGGCTCAGCGCCTACAAGGCCATCTTCCCTCTGCACCACGAACGCGAGGCGGACAACCCGGTTTCCATCAGTCACTACCGGCCCACCATGGCGGGCCGGAACGCCAGCATCCTCTCGCGCGTGGCGCCGGCTGAGCCCGAGCACACGCAGCGCTCCAACAAGATCGCGCACCACGTGGTCCTGCGCGAGAGCGAGTGTCCGCCGGCAGGGCCGGCCTGGACCGCCTCCCAGCCGGGCTTCTTCCGATCCACCTGGGACGAGCCGCCGTGCCTGATCACGGAGCCGAAGCCCATCCCGGCAGGAGAGGAGCTTCCCACCCACGCGGCGCACTGGCAGGCGCTGACCGGCGACGCCGGCTGGGCCGGCGCGCTGGCCTGGCATTTCCTGAGCCAGAACAGCATTCCCGCCTACCTGTTGTTCGGGCCGGGCATGGAGGTGTTGCCGCTGATCTCGGAGGCCCTGGCGCTCATTCCCGTGCACCGGCGCTGGGAGGTGACCTTCAACACCTACTTCACCTCGCTACCGGCCGGGGCCACCTGCGTCTGGCGGTGCTGTGTCCCGGACGCCGACGTCGTCCGGGAGGTGCGACGCAACCCGCGCGCGCTGGTCATCGACCTGACCCTGCCGTTGGGCGAGCCCAAGGCCAATGCCCTGGTGACCTGCGCTCGGGAGGGAAGCCCGCTCCCGGCCGTGCCGAGCAAGACCGCCCTCTCGGCGCTGGGACGTGCCCACGCGCCCTTCGTTGCCCTGCCTACCCGGGGCAAGACGCGGCTCCAGATGCGGCCGCCTGCGCCCAGGAGCGCTCCATGATCCCGGAACAGCAGCTCATCCAGAAGATCGCCGAGGTCCTCGACAACGAGACGCTGGAGCGCAACCCGGTGGTGGAGGAGTTCGCCGAGCAGTATGCCGAGCTCTGCCAGGACATCGTCACCCGGCTGCAGCGCTGCACGGAGTACCTGGACCGGGGCATGCGCTCGGAGGCGGTCCATGAGGCCACCAGCCCGCCCTCGCTGCTGGCCCTGGTGGAGATTGTGCGTTTTCCCGAGCTGCGGAAGTGGGGCAACGTGGTGACGGACCTGCAGTTGGCGCCGTTTCCGCAGATCCCCATGGACATCGTCGAGAGGCTGCGCCAGGAATGCGCCACGGAGGACCAGTTGGCGCCGCTGCTCAAGGAGTACCGGCGTTGTGTCTACCAGGGCGACCGGCCTGGGAGCATCCGCGTCCTCCGCGCTCTGCGCGAGCGCGACCCGCAGAACCCGAGCTGGCCGCAGAACCTGCGGCCGCTGGAGGAGGCCCAGGGCCCCGTGTTGGCGCAGCAGGTCGAGGAGGCCCTGACGGCGCAGGACCTGCGACGCCTGCGGGAGCTCCACGAGGACATGGTCCACCCGCAGCGCGTGGTGGCGGTGGCCGAGGATCTCCTGGCCAAGGTGAAGGAGGCGCTCTCGGCGGAACGACGCGCCAGCACGCGGTTGCAGGCGACCGAGCTGGCCCAGCGGGTCCGGGCCGCCCTGGCCGCGCAGGACCGCGCCGGGGTGGCCGCCTGCGTGACCGAGTGGGACCGGCTGAGCGCCGAGGAGTCGTTCGCGCCGGAAGCGCGCAGCCAGGCGCTCATGGCCGAGGCCCGGACTGCCCACCTCGGCTGGGAGCAGGAACGGGCCGCGGAGGAGGCCTTCCGGGCGTCCCTGGCGGAGGTCCATGACCTTCTCGGGTCCCGCAAGGCGTCCTCCCGGGAGATCGAGGCGAAGCTGGACGGCCTGCGGCGGACGGGTCGGCAGGTCCCGGAGGCCCTCCAGGCCGAGGTCAGGGAGGCCCTGGCGCAGATCGCCGCCCGTCGGCGCCGTCGCCGGCGCCTGGGCTGGACCGTGGGGAGCCTGGTCTGTCTGGTGGGAACGGCGGTTGCCGGGGTGGCCTTGTGGCGTGTGAATGTGGCCAATGCCCGGCGGAAGACCCTCACCGAGCTCACCGCCCTGCTCGAGGGCCGGGACTATGCGCGGCTGAAAGCGGACCTGGAGGCGGTCCGGGCGAGGGACCCGGCCCTTTACGGTTCGGGTGAGCTGCGCCACCTCGTAGCGGCCGCCGAAGAGGGGCTGCAGAAGCGGCTCGAGGCCGAGCGGCGTTTCGGTGCTGTCATGGCGCAGTTGGCGCAGATCCGTGAGGCCAAGTACCAGGCCGACGAGGAGCAGATCCAGGCCCTGTTGGCCGAGGCCCGGCAGGGCGCCGGCGACGCGGAGGCCGACCGGCAGGCCAACACCTGGCAATCCGAGTGGGACAAGTGGCGCCGGGGGCGGCGAGCCGAGGCGGACGACGAGCTGGTCCGGGTGACAGCCCTGGCCCGGCGCGTCCTGGACAGCAAACGGCAGCGGCCCTTTGCCACGCTGGCCGACGAGGAGAAGGCGCTGGTGGCGGTAGAGCCCGTCCTGCGCGACGCCCAGCCGCAGGCCCCCCGGGCCAGCACGGAGGTCGCCACCGCCTACCAGGCGGCCTGCACCGACGTCGAGAGCTGGCGCCGGGAACTCGATCAGCACCGCGGGGATGCCCGCCAGCGCGACGACCGGCTGCAGGCCCTCCGGGTGCAGGTCGACAAGGCTCTCCCCGACCTGGGGCAGTACCGCAGCGTGCTGGAGCAGTTCACCAAGGAGTTCCCCGAGGCCCCTGAGACCGCCCCCTTCCTCCGCGTCCTCGCGCATCTGGACGCCTGGACCAAGGCCGAGGCCCTGCGCGCCTTCGAGATTCCGCGGATGCCGCCGGGCCCCGAGACTTCCCGGCAACTGCGGGACTTGCTCGCCTCCGAGGCCCTGCGCGGGTCTGTCTGGGAGGCCGATATGAAGGCCCTTGTCGCCTGGCTCGACCTCAACGAGACCGTGCGTCAGGAGGTCCCGACCCTGGCGGTGACCAAGGACGACTCGCTGCGGTTGCTGGTGCTGTACTACCGGCCGGTGGGGACCCAGGAGTGGCGGTCGTTGTACCACCCCAAGCCCCTGATGAGCCGGAAGGAGACCGATGTCAACGGCGAGTTCCAGGTCTACTGGGGGCTGGTCTACCACGCCGAGGCGGACGACCAGGTCCCTGTCGTGATCCATACCAGCAAGGCCTTCCCCGATGGCCTCAATACCCGGCGCTACGAGATCCGCATGGAGCCGCGGCCGCAGGATAACCTCGTGCCCCACGGGAAGTTCCTTTACCGCTTCGTGGCGGAGGCGGCGGAGGCGGCGGAGTTGGACGTCCACCTGCTGCATGGCATCCAGTCGGCCAGCGGTGACCCGGGGATCGAGCCCATCCCCAGGGCCTGGGTGCTCAAACGACTCGTCCATCTGCTCGCCGCGCACTATGGCGACACCCTCCCGGAGAGCCTGGCCATGGCGGAGGCCCTGCGAGACGTGAATACGGAAGTGCCCTGGCTGAACCCGCTGCACCCGGACACCATCGCGGCGTCCGGGCAGGCGACGGCGGTGCTCAAGGGCTTGCCGGAGGCGGGCCTGCTGGTGAGCCGGGTGCAGGCGGGTCGGGCCCTGCTGGCCGCCAGCCTGAGCCGCAAGGTGGCCTGCGTCGGCTGGCTGAGGCGGGGCCGCGACGAGGCCCTGACGCCAGCGTTCCTCAATCCCGGGGAAGGAAGCGTGTGGGTCCTTGGGGCCGGGAACCTGGGAGTGGCGCCCGAGTTCAAAGTGGCAGGGCTGCGCTCGGCCGACGGACGCCTCGTGTTCAAGCCCGGCCTGGACCGCGAGGCCTTCGAGGGTCAGGTCCTCTTTGCCCCGGGCGATGGGCGGACCACTCGAGACGTGTTCGATGCGGTGGTGCCGGCGGAACTGCGCGACTCCGCCCGCCGGCCGGGGTGCTGGCCGCTGAACGATTGGCCTGGCAAGTAGAGCCCGCGGCGCGGCCGGTCCCACCCGTTCCCCAGGGCTCGGCCGGTCGCGGCGAGTCGACATTCGGTGCCTCATGGCGTTGCGACGCACCAGAACAGCCTTGGGCGTGGACCTCGGGGCCGCCTGCCTCAAGAGCATGGCCATGGTCCTGCGGGAAGGCGGCCCCGAGGTGGTGCGCTGTCATAGCCTGAACGCCCGCCAACAGGGGATCCTGAACGAGACCGACCTCTACGCTGCCGTGGCGGACTGGCTGCAGCGGACGGACGCCCTGGGTCCCCCCACGGCGGTGGCCCTGCCGCAGTTCCTGAGCACCACGCAGCTCATCGACTTCCCGCCCGGCACCGGCCAGAGCGGGTTGGCCGAGATGGTGGCCTTCGAGACGCGCCAACTGGCTGGCCTGTCTGACGAGGCCTTTGTCCACGACTACCACGTGCTGCCCCCGGGCTTCGGCCGGCGCAACCCGGTGCTCATCGGCATCTGTCGGGAATCGGTCATCCGCGAGCGCATGGCGGCATTGCAGACGGCCGGCATCGCCGTGCCGCACCTGGCCATGAGCGGCATCGCGGCGGTGAACAGCCTGCTGCATCTGCACTCGGATGCCCTGGGCGGCGCCGAGCCGGCGCTCCTGGTGGATATCGGTCACGAGAACTCGACGGCGGTGGTCCTGGCGGCGGGCCAGCCTCTGTTTGTCGGCAGCCTGCTGTTCGGGTCAGAGCGACTGGTGAAAGCGGTATCTGAGCGGGAGGAATTGGCGGAGAAGGCCGCCGAAGCGGCGCTGGTCTCGGTCGACCTCATGGAGGAGTCGCCGCGCTCAGCCCTGATCCAGGCCGTGCGCAAACTGCTGGCCGAGATCCAGGAGGCCGTCGAACACTGGCGCGCCCAGGAACGGCAGGAACTCAACGAGCGGCCCCTTTCGGCGGTCTGGCTTTGTGGCGGGGCGGCGCAGCTCAAGGGCCTGGCTCCCTACCTTGCCGAAGGCCTGGGCTGCCCGGTGAACGTCTTCGGGCCGGCGGACCCGCAGAGCGGCCGCACCATGCCCGAGATGGCCGTTGCCCATGGTCTGGCCCTGCAGGCTCTGGGCGCCGGGGCGGTGGCCATCGACCTGACCCCGGGCGATATCCGGGACCGGGTCCACCACGCGCGCCGGTTTCCGCTGCTGCTGGCCGCCTGCGTGCTGGGCACCGTGTTCATGGTCTGCGTGCTGGCCCGTGCCTTCCTGACGGCTCGTGCGGACCTGGCTCTCATTGGCGCCGAAGTCGTCGAACTGGAAGCCTGCGAGCGGCTCGTCCCACGCCTCGAGGATGCCCGGCGGGGCATCGACCGCTACGAGGCAGGGCTGGTGCCCCTGGTGCAGGCCGGCAACCGCGGCCGGCGCCTGGTCGAGGCGCTGGATGCCCTGGCTACGGTGTGCGGCGAGAAGGACTGGTTCGTCTACCTTGGCGACGAGGGCAGCTATCACCGCAATGCCGAGCCGGTGGCGCCTGCCAAGGGCGCCCCTGTGCCTGTCCCGGCCCCCGGCGGCTTCCCGGTCGGTGAGGTCCGGCCGGTGGTGGGGTCCACGGTCCTGGCGCCGGAGTTCCCCGGCCGCGTCCTGGCACGCCAGGCGGCAGGCATGCCCTCGTTGATCGCCGCCGGCTATACCCCGTACCAGCGCGACCAGCGCTGGGAGTCGATCCGGGAGATGATCGACCGCTTGCGGGACCTTGGTCCCTATGGCAAGGTGGATCTGCTGCTGGAGGTCGAGCGGGTCGGCCGGAAGGACATCTTCGAACCGTGGGTGCAGCATCTTGTGTCGCAGCCCGGGGCGCTGTATAACCCCTTCTCGCTGCGCCTGACCCTGGCCGCCCCGGACGTCGTCCCCGTCCCGGCCGCCCCGGAGGCCAGCCCCAAACGATGAGCACGTCGCCCAGCCGCAAACGGCAGACACTGGCAGTCGTCATGCTGCTGGTGGCCGCCGCATGCTCGCTCACCTGGCTGCTGGTGGTGCGCCCTCAGCGACAACGGGTCGTGGACGGCCGCGGCGCCCTGGCCGCCAAGCACACGTCGTTGCGGCAGCGGGGCTGGACACTGGAGCGTGACAAGCTGGAGCGCCTCCTGGCAGAACGTCTGCGCGTCCTCGATGGCAACGGGGCCGGTGACCCTGGCCTGAGGCTCCGGTCTGAGCAGGTCCGTCAGCATGCCACCAGCATGCTCCGCGACCGCATCCAGAAGGAGTTCCAGAGCCCCGAGGCCTTTGTGCGGAACGCCTCCAACATCGACTTCCGGGAGGCCTTCACGAGCCTGCAGCGCCGGCTGGCGGAAGAGGGGATCTGGCTGGCGCCGGAGGTCTTGAACCTGTCAGAGGACAGCTCGGTGCCATACACCTACCAACTGCTGCTGCAGGTGTGGACCGTGGGCCGCCTGGTGGACGTGGTCCTGGAGAACCGCCTCCAGGTCCTTGCCGACCCCAAGGTCCGCGTCCGCTCGGGCAGCGGCGAGAAGGCGGCGGCGCGCATCCGGGTGCAGCCGGTAGAGGCGTACTACCTCGAGGGGAACAGCCCGGTGCCGACGCTGTTGGGCATCCCCGTGAGTCTGCGTCTGTCGGGGCAACTGGACGACGTGCGGGCGTTTCTCCTGTCGTTGACAGCGGCCGGGAACTTCATCCCGCCCGTAAGCGTCGAGATCTACGCCGCGGATCCGCGGGCCCGGCACGGCCAGGGCGCGGATGGCGGGGCGATGGCGCGGGTCGAGGTGGACGTGACGTGCAGCGCCTTCTTTGCCTTTCCCGGTGGTGAGGTGTCAGCGCCGGCTCCAGGGACCGCGGCCGCCGGCGCAAGGCCGGGTGGCGCATGACGCGACAGAAAGGCCGAGCCCGCGACAGCACGGGACGACAGCGATGAACACCATGTCCCGGTTTATACAGCGCGAGTGGGAGCTCCTGCTCTGCCTTCTGGCGGCCGTTCTGCTGATCTGGCTCTTCGGCGACTGGCTGTTGCGGAGCCGGGGTGCGGCGCCCGCCTCGGGGTCATCGCGTCTGGACGAGGCCCCCTCGATCCTCGGGCCGGACGCCTTCGCCTTCCTGCAAGAGCCTGTGCCGGCCCCGGCAGCGCCGCGGGATCCCTTCCTGCCGAGCCTGGCGGGGGTCGCGCCTGCGCGGTCGGCAGAGAGGCCGGCGCGGCGGGAGCCGCCCAAGCCCCCCACACCGGAGCCCCGTCCTGCTCCGGTGCCGGTCCCGGCGGCGCCGCCGGAGCCGCCGCCAGCCACGGTCGTGCCGCCGCCGGCGGCGGTCAGCCCCGCTGGCCCCCGCCTGGGGGTGTGCGACCTGCGCTACGTCTTCAGCTCCGTCAACCGTTCCGGGCGACCGGTGGCGTTGGTGGAACTGCAGGACCCGGCCCACCCCGGTGGCGCACCGGTGGCGCGGAACGTCAGTGCCGGTGACGTGGTCCTCGGCCTCCGTATCCAGAGCTTCAGCGATGACGCGCTGCAGTTGGTGGACGCGGCCGGCCGGAAGCACTCCGTCGCCTTCGGTGGGACCCGACGGGTGGCGGTCGACACGGGCGGCCGGCCGTAGCGGGCCGAGGCGCCCCCGCCGGCGGCGGGAGCTCGCGATGGCACGGAACAGAGGGAACCCAGCCATGGGCACGATGCACACAGGGGCGCGGAGCACGCTGGTCGGGCCCGCGGGGCGGCCACGGCGGGCCCGGGCCCAGCGCTTTACCCTCATCGAGCTGCTGGTGGTCATCGCTATCATCGCCATCCTGGCGGGGCTGGTTTTGCCCGCGCTGGGCAAGGCGAAGGAGAAGGCACGCCAGACGGTCTGCCTGAACCACCAGCGGCAGCTCTGCCAGGCATTCGCCATGTATCAGCAGGAGCACGAGGACACCTTCCCCTACTACACGAACGGCGGCGCGGGCGCCTGTGCCTACGGTGGCTGGGTCTACTATGACGGGTTCCCAGTACCCGCAGCGGGGAACTTCGACGTGCGGCAGGGCGTGCTCTTCGACTACGTGGGGAATCAGGAGGTCTTCCGCTGCGCCAACGACAAGACGGGCAGCCTCTGCAGCTACGGGGCCAATTCCGACACGCGCGGGGCCGCCTTGGGTACCCTACCGTCCCCTGCCGATACGCCCCTGCTCATCGAGGAGGGGACCGGCACTGCCGAGACCACGAACGATGGCTTCTTCGACATCGACTGCACGCCCCGCGACCACGTCGTGAACCGGCACAACAAGGGCAGCGTCTACGGCTGGTGCGATGGCCACGTGGACTGGCAGCGCTGGGACGATACGTACGTCCTCTACGTCTGCGACGCGATCGCTCCCCGGACGAACTTCTGACGCAGGTCACACGTAATTCCCCTCGCGGCGCCAGACATCGAGGATCGCTTCGTAGCGTTCCATGGCCATCCCGGTATAGACGCAGTTGCTGGTGGAGAAGATGTACCCACCGCCCGGCATACCGGCACGCAGGGCATAGCGCGCCGATTCGCGGGCCTCTTCCTCGGTTCCCGTATCCAGGAGGCCGCAGTTGACGTTGCCGATGAGGCACACCCGGTCCCCCACGCGCCGCTTCACCTCGGCCATATCGACACCGCCCTGGGGGTCGAGGGAGTGGAGCGCGTGCGGTCTCGCCTCGACGAGCTGGTCGAGGATGGGCATGATGTTCCCGTCTGTGTGCTTGATGCAGTAGAACCCCATGTCGCGGTAGCCGGCGATGAGGCGAGAGAGGAACGGCGTGACGAACTCACGGAACTGGGCCGGGCTCAGGAAAGGCCCCACATTCAGGCAGTAGTCGGAGCACAGTGCAAACCCGTCCAGCCCGCCGTGCCGGCGCAGACGTTCGCCGCGCTCCAGCGCGCCGGTGACGGCATCCGCGGCTTCCTGCCTGAGCTGCCCGGGGGCGTCCGCCAGGCGTCCGGCGAACTCGAGCATGTGGTGGCCGTCGGGGATGCCGAAGGTGGCGTCCCCGTGGAGCATCAGGAAGTACCGGTCCCCCGAGATGGCCCGCACGGCATCAATGAGGCGCAGGGTCTCCTCCTCCGAACCGGGGTTGGGGTGGAGGAAGATGGCGCTATGCTCGAAGCGCTCGGCCGTGAGCACGAAGACTTCCGCCATGTCCTGCCGGTGGCGCTGGCGTTCGGTCTCGGACATCTGCTGCCACTGGTGGTAGCTGCGGTGCGACGGGTGAACCCGACCGAAGGCTTCCATGGTCAGGTAGAAGACCAGCTCGAAGTGGGGTACCCGGCCACAGAGCGGTCGGCGCTCGAGCGCGGCGATGAAGCGTTCGCGAGGTGTCGTGGGTGCCATGGGGACTCTCTCCTCGTCGTCGGACAGCCTGCAGTCAGGCCTGCGCAGGACGCCTCCGGGGCCGGGCTACGGGGGCGCTGCCGGGGCAGCGGGGACCGGCCCTGCCGCTGGCTCCGGGAAGAACAGCTCCAGCGCCATGAGCATGGCGTGCAGTTGGTGCTGAACGGTATCGATGCGCACGAAGGCCGAGGTGTCCGAGGAGAGGACTCCGCCGATGGCCTTGGCATGCGTGCGCGTCTTGGCCAGGAAGGGATTCCGGTCCTGCAAGGGTCCCCCGATCTGCATACTGATGAGGCGCACCAGGAGGCGGTCGCACACACCCCTGAGGCTCTGCATCGCCTCCTGGTCACCCCGTTTACGGGCCACCCGATAGGCGGCCAGGAGCCCCTCGACCGCGTAGCCCATGTTTCCACGCCTGGATTCGATCTCATGCCGATGCACCAGCCACCAGGCTAGGGCCATGGCCGAGTCCCCGAGGACTTCCGCGTCGGCCCACTCGGCTTCCACACACTCGGCGAAGGCCAGGCAGCCCCACTGCGCGAAACCCTTGGTCTCGTCGGAGGCGGGGTCCTTGGCCCAGGCGTCGGTGGTATAGCGCTGAGCCAGCACCGGCGCCATCTTCGCGATCCTGGGGATCAGCTCCTTGCGTCCCATGTAGCGGGCAGCCTTGCAGTACACCAGCAGGGCCTCCCCATCGAAGTAGGGGCTGGGGTCGCGGTCCACCTCATTGGGCGCCACCAGGTATTCCTTGGCCCAGCCGCCGGTCTCGATCTCCATGTGCTGCAGATATCCCAGGTACGAGGTGAGCCAGGAGTCGTAGAGGCCGCGGCCGGAGTCGGTGAGGTAGTCCTGCTGGCCGCGGCAGAGCTCGATGATCGCCAGCGACGTCAGCGCCACGGTGCCGGTCTCGATGCTGTCGTCGCCCGGATAGATGGGCGCGATGCAGCCGAGTTTGACGGGCTGGCTGCAGCGGAAGAAGGCGTCGAGGTTGCGGACGACGGCGCTGCGGGTGGCTGTGGTGTGGCGGTCCCGGCAGAGGCTGCTCAGGCCCCAGACGGCGCCGGCCTGACGGACCTGGCTGTCGTCCTTGGTGGGGGTGTTGGTGGCGGCGTTCAGGCCGTAGGTGAAGGTCCCTTCCGGGAGCTGTTGGTTGAGGTAGTAGACTCGCGCTGCCTCGATGCTGTCCACCAGGAGCTTGCGGCTCAGGGGAGGCAGGGCGGTGCTCCCGATCCAGTGCTCCTCGGCCGCCGCCGCGTGGATGGTCTTGGCAAACCCTTCGCCGGCCTCAGCGGCCGGCACCGGTACCGGCCCGGCCAGCGCCAGCCAGGCCACCAGCCGGCCGGCAGCCAGTACGGTCCCCGCCATCGACGCCGTCCGCAACGGGGTCATAGACCTGTCTCCACCTGCACGGCGCCGTTGGCGACGTGCAGGGTCCTGATGTGGCTGAAGAAGCGGCGGGTGTCCGGGTCCTGGAGAACGCGGTCGGCCAGGTCCTGCGTCCGGAGTCGGTTCACCAGCACGGCAGGCAGGGGCTGGCCGCGGACCGTGACCTCCCGCACGTACACCTGGAGTTGGCCGTTCTCGATGCGGGCGTCGACCGTGAACTCCGCATTCAGATAGCGTCCCTGGAAGCCGGGGACCTGCTGGAGCGGCACGCCGGTCTGGACCTTGAGTTGGTCTCCGGCCACCGCGACGGTGGCATGGCCGCGGAGGCCCTGGGTGTCCGGGAGCGTCGCGATCAACTGGTTGATCTGGGTCTCGGTGAAGGTGAACTCTCCACGCCGGTTCTCCTTCAGCGCCCGGCCGAACTGCTCGGCCGAGCGGCCCAGCCGCCTGGCGGTTTCCGCATCGACCTCGGCGATCGGCAGAGGCTTGAGTTCCGTGTCGGTAAACTCACTGCGCAGGCGCCGGAACTGCCAGGCCGCGATCCCGGCCACGATGGCAACGACCAGCACCACGACCCCAAGGCCGATGCCCGCCGCGATGAGGCAGCCCTTGAGCCGCGAGCGCCTCGGACCGGAGCGTGGGCTGGCGGGTCTGGGCGGCATCCAGGATCTCCGGTTGACAGGCGCGGTACGATGAAACCACCGATGGGCCAGCCAAGCTGCGCCTCAAACCGCCGAGAGCTCCCAACGGTCTGGAGGCCGGGATCTCCGCATCCCGGCGGCGGGCTACGGAGAACCCGCCCTCCAGGCGTTCCCGGCTTGGCCGGGAACTTGCCTCAACGGCGCCGATGTTCCGTCATCAAGCGCGCCTCGTACTGTAGCGGCGGGCAGGGCTGACGCAATGGCGCCGTCGAAGGGGAGCAGCGTGACGTAGACCCGGCCCTTCGGCCCCACGGCCCCGACGCCGGCGCGGAACCGCGGCAGCCCTACCGTCACTCCAGGGCTTCCGAGATCGCGGCTCGTGGGGCAGCGTACCCGCGCTTGCATCTGTAGGTCCCAGCTCCGACTGGGACCCTGGGCCGAACGGATCTCGGTCCCGCGGCCGCCGGACTGGCGACGGTTTCGCAAAACAGCCCTGCCGCCACTCGGCTGGGGTTTGCCTTTGGGGTCCCGTGCGGCCATGTTTCTGCGCTTCGTTCGCTGGCGGTTCCCCACGGCCGTCATGCGGGTCTGGCGCGGCGGGGGCATGGTGGAGGATTGCATGCTGGCGGCAGTGGCGCCAACACTGGCGGCCTTGGCTCGCGTGGCGGGGGAGACCCCGGCCGGCGGGGCAGCGGCCCCGTCCGGGGTCCTGGGGGCATGGCTGGCTCTCGGCGCGACGGCGTGGGTCCTGCCGGCCATCTCGTTCGCCATCCAGGTTGCCTGCATCGTGCATGTGGTGCGGCGGCGCGAGGACTACGGGTGGATCTTCCTCATCCTCTTCTTCCCCGTTGTCGGCTCTCTGGTCTACATCCTCGCGATCGTGTGGCCGGACTGGCGTCGGCGCCCGCGCCGGCGGTGTGGCGGGGCAGGGGTGTTCGGGATCGCCAGCACACGCCGGCGGCTGAAGGCCCTGGAGCAGCAGGTGTCTCTCTCCGGCACGGTCGATGACCGGGCCGAACTGGCTGCCGCCTACGCCGATGCCGGCGAGTACAGCCTGTCGAGGCAGTGCTACGAGGTCTGCCTGCAGGGCCCCAACGCCAGTGATCCACACCTGCTCCTGGGCATGATCCGCGCCTGCTCTGGCGAAGGGCAGTTCGAGCGCTGCCTCGAGTGCGCCTCCCGGATTGACCGCCGGGAGATCCCTGAGCGGGTGAAGGAGCTTGACCTGCTGCAGGCCAAGGCCATGATGGCTCTCGGTCGGGACCAGGATGGCATTGCGCTGTTGCGCACGCTGGCCCCCAGGGCAACCGGGCTGGAGGCCTGGTGGCGTCTGGCCGAGGCCCTCGCGCGTTGCGGCGACGAGCGTGGGGCGGAGGACGCCTGCCGCCGGCTCCTGGACGCCGCCATGGGTCTGGGACCGGCCTCCCGCAAGCGTGACAAACCGTGGATTGCCCTGGCCAGGGACCGCCTCAGAGCACGGACCTGACCAGGGCCGGGCCGCCCATCCGCGCCACCAAGGAAGCCGCCATGAAACTCGGACTGGTGACCTACAACCTGGCCGCCACGTGGGACATCGAGACGGTCCTGAAGGCGTGCACTGAGGCCGGCTTGACCGGCGTCGAGCTGCGCACCACGCACGCCCACGGAGTCGAGACCTCCCTGTCGCCAGCCCAGCGCCGCGAGGTGGCCCGGCGCTTCGCCGACAGCCCGGTTCGCCTGGTCGGCCTGGGCAGCACCTTCGAGTACCACGCCGCGGACCCGGCCGAAGTGCGTCGCCAGGTCGAGGGGACCAAGGCCTATGTGAGGTTGGCCGCCGATGTGGGCGCAGCGGGCGTCAAGGTTCGGCCCAACGGTCTGCCCGAGGGCGTGCCCGTCGAGAAGACGCTGGCGCAGATCGGTCAGGCTCTGGACGAGGTTGCGGCGGATGCGGCCACGCTGGGTATCGAGATCCGCATGGAGGTCCATGGCCGGGGCACCTGTCTGCCGCAGCATCTGGCAGCCATCATGGCGGCCGCGCCGCACCCGAATGCGAAGGTCTGCTGGAACTCGAACCCGACCGACCTGGATGCCGCCGGCCGACTGGAGCCGGGCTTCCGGCTGCTGGGATCACGCATCGGCCTGGTGCACATCAACCGCCTGCATTGCGGCTACCCGTACGCGGAGCTCTTCCGGCGGCTGAAGGCCTCAGGCTACGACGGTTTCTGCCTGGCCGAGGTCGCTGGCCAGGGCGATGCCGCCATGGCCACCGAGTTCCTGCGCTACTACCGGCAGTGCTTCGAGCTGCTGGGTGGGGCCTAGTTGGGCTTGACGACGCGACCTCTGCACGGTTGAGGCAAGGTCCCGGCCAGGCCAGGAACGCCTGGAGGGCGGGTCCTCCGTAACCCGCCGCCGGGATGCGGAGGACCCGGCCTCCAGACCGCTGTGAAGCCCTCGGGACCGGCCAGCTCGAAGCCCGGGTTGGCCACCGAGTCTTCCTGGTCCCGGAGCAGCCCGAGGCATAGTCCCATGCACAACGCCGCCGCCCATCGCCCACCGCGGTGGCAACGCCGGTTGGACTTGTAGGTCCGCATCGTCATCCCCCCGCGTCCGACCCCCTGGCCGGACGCCGATCCTCCACCGCCATGGCGATGCCTTCGACCGTGTTGTCTGCAAGGGTATTCTCGCCGGCCGTCGGGCCGATGCAGATGCCGGCGTGCATGAGGCCCGGGCGGGTGCAGGCGATGTGGTTGGCGCGGAGGACATTGCCATGCACCGGACCGCCGATATCGATGCCGCAACCCGGCTTGTCCGGCGTGCCGATGTCCTCGAACAGGTTGCCCTCGACCCGGTTGTCGTGGGCGGCTTGGTGGGGCGGGTCCGGGCGGTACACGAGGCCGCCCTGGGTACAGCGTCGTATCGCATTGCCGCGCATGATGTTATCTGTATCCCGATGGCCGATGTTGATGCCGATGGCGCAGTCCTCGATGGTGTTGTCCTCGGCGAGGCCATGGCGCACGCCCCAACACCAGACCAGGCCGCCGTTTCCCGTGGCGCCCCGGATCAGGTTCCCCCGGATCACCGGTCGTTGTGAGCCGCTGCCGGCGTGGACCCCCTGGACGGCATCGAGGAAGCGGCAGTCCCGCACGGTCAGGTCGTGCACGACCTGGAAGCTCAGGCAATCGCTCTCGATGTGGGCGACCTCCACGTTCTCGATCAGGACCCGCTCGCAGTCCTGGAAGTAGAGGGCGGCGCCGTAGTTGCCGTTGAGGTAGGCGCTGCGGCCGCGGTTGCCGTCGATGGCCAGGTCTGCCACTCGCAGGTCGGTCGCCCAGTTGGCGGTGACCAGGGAGAACAGGGTCGATGCCGTGGGGCTATGGCCGACCCAGAAGTTGCCGCGGTGGGCGCCGCCGTCCGGGCCGCGCGCCTGCGAGGCCAGATCGAGGCGGTGGCCCTGGATCCCCAACACGGTCGTGATGATGACCTGCTCACTGCCAGAGTGCGGACAGGTGGCCTGCAACAGGATGCCGCCGCCGACCCGGAAAGGCGAGGGATCGGCCACCGTCACGTGGTGATCATACCAGTCCGTGTCATCCGTCAGGGGCACCGTCGTCGAAGGCTCCTTGAACAGGACCGTTTCCAGGCCGCTGCCGACGAGGCTGACGCCGCTGCGCAGGCGCACCGAGTTGTGCAGCCGGTAGGTCCCTTTGCCGATCCTGACCGTACCGCCACCGCGCAGCGCCACGAAGTCCACGGCGGCCTGGATCGCGAGGTCGTCAGCTCCGACGAAGTCTGCCCGGTCCCGGCCTACGGTCACCTGCAGTCTGCCTGCCATGTTCCGGCCTCCTGTCCGAGTCAGCGTCTATCCCGGCAGATGGTGGCTCTGCCCCCAGGCCCCTGCCGAGGGAGCTCGCTCCCCCGGGCCCCCACACGCATGCAGGCTGCGGCAGACACCGACGTCTTGTTCGCTGCGGCGAACTGCGCATCGGCGTCGCCGCCGCCTGCGTTGGCCGATGCTGCGCATGGCAGAGCCGGTCCCCCGGGTGTCGGTCGCGGCGGCTCACTGTACCTGGCTCAGCGGGCCATCACAGATGCCTGCGGAAGGTGGCCAGGGTCTGCTCCCACATGGCTTCCGAGAGCACGTGGTCAGCGCCGGGCTCGATGAACCAGGTGAACTGGTCCCTGGCGCCGGCTGCAGCGTAAGCCTGGGCGATGGTGTCGATGCCGGCCCGGGCCTCCTGGATGGGGCTGCCGCCATCGTTCTCGCCCAGGTTCAGGTGCAGGGCCCGGGGCGCGATCAGACCGGCGATATCGGGGGTGTCGCCATACCGGTGCCAGCCCGGGATGAAGTTGGGGAAACAGTGCAGGATCTTGGTCCGGTGGATGGCCGCGTAGGTGGGCAGGCAGCAGTTCCCCACCAGCACCTTGAGGCGGGGTTCCCAGGGGCCCACCAGCCAGGTGTGCGTGGATCCCATGGAGTGCCCGTAGCAGCCCAACCGGTCCGGGTGGGCCTCCGGGCGCGCGGCCAGGTAGTCGACCGCGCGCCGCATGTCGAGGATGTTCTTCCAGGCCATGCAGCGGCCGGCCACCAGGTGGCGGAGGAACTCGAAGCGCTCGTAGGCGCCACCCTCGAGCTTCCTCTCGGGGTCCTGTCGTTCCTCGAAAGAGAGCGCATCCGGGCAGAGCACGGTGTAGCCCTGCTTGGCCAGGGCGACGCCGGTGTGGTGCATGGGTGCCCCGGCGAGGCCCGCTGGCTCGCTCTTGCCCAGGTGCCACTGGCCCGCGTGCTGGTGCCACACGGCGATGCCCGGTGCGGGGTGGCCCTGGCTCACCCCATCCGGGACGATCAGGATGGCCGGGACGCGGTCGCCGGGCTCGGCCTCGTAGCTGACCCAGTCCAGACGGTAGCCCTCCTTCTGTTCGGTCCTCAGGTGCATCGGTCGCAGGTCGCAGGGCTCTGGCCAGGGCCCGCCGAGGCACTCGAGCAGCCGGGCCCGTCGGGTCGCTGGGTCCGACGCCGGCCCCGGGCGGGGCGGTTCCTGGCCAGCGGCCGCGGCGCCAGCCGTGGAGGTCAGCGAGAGGCCCGCGGTCAGCGCCGCGGCGCCCTGCAGGACCGTCCGACGGTCAGGGGTGGCCATGGGGTATCTCCTCCAGTTCGGCGCCGCCCGGGGCTGACGGGGCGGGGGTGGTCGCGGGCTGGGCCTGTGGCCGGGCATGCCGGTACGCGTCCCCGGCGATCAGTGCGGCCAGGATCAGATAGCACGCCGGCACCAGGTAGAAGGCGACACCCAGGCCGCTGCTGTGGTTGCCTAGCAGCCCCATCAGCCAGGTGCAGACCCCGCAGCCCGGGATGCCCGCACAGGACAGCAGGATGAAGAGCATGGTGGTGTCCGTCTCCGGCAGGCAGTCGGCACAGTAGCTCTGGACGCTGGGCCAGAAAGGCGCCGTCGCGACCCCGGCCACGAACAGCAGCCCGAAGAATACCCAGAGGTGCCGCAGGACCGGAAAACAGAGGGTCACCGCCGCGCCGCCCAGGGCCGAGAGCACGATCAGGTGGCGGAGTTGGTGCTGGCGGATCAGGTAGCCCCAGCCCGTCCGCCCCAGGACCATGCCGGCGGCGAAGCAGGCGGTCCCCACTCCGCCCGCCCACGGCGCCGGCGTGAAGCTCAGTTGGATGTAGCTCGCGCACCAGAAGGTCAGGCAGAACTCACCGCCGCCGGCGACGAACATGGCCGCGAAGAAGACCCAGAAGCGCGGTATGCGCAGGATCGCCAGCGCGTGGTCGAGCACTGCCTGCCAGTGCACCGGCTCCGCAGACTCGTGGACCGCCTGGGCCCGCCTCGATGGCAGAAGCAGCAGCCCCGCCGGCAGCAACGAACCGAGGGCGATGGCGCCGACGATGGGACGCCAGGGAACGCCGGCGGAGAGCAGGGCCCCGGCGAGCAGGACGGTGAGGGTCACGCCGACGGACCAGAACCCGTGCGCGAAGTTGAGGTAGCGGCCCGGTTCGTCGGGGTGGAGGTCCTGGACGAAGGGCGTCGCGAGGCCCTCGATCACGCCCTCGCCGGCACCCGCGATCATCAGGGACACGAACAACAGTCCGTACCCGGGCGTGACCGCGCACAGGCCGATGCCCAGGCCCATGAGCACCACGGACCAGCCGAAGGTGCGGCGCTTGCCCCAGCGGCCCGCGGCGAAGCCGCAGAGGAGCATCGAGAGCACCATCGGCAGCGTGCGTCCCAGGTGCAGGGCGCCGCCGGCGGTCATGCCGCCGGCGTCAAGGGAGAAGTCCAGCTCCCGCGCCAGTTGCACCAGGACCACCGGCACCACCACCGAGCCCGCCGCATAGGCCAGGAAGCTGGTGAAGGCAGCGTAGTCGTAACGTCCGAAGGCCATGGCGCGGCGCGTGTGCATGGGCTTGTAGGATACCGCGCCACCGGGGCGACGCAAGGGCCGCAGGCGGAGCCGTGCGTGCGGCTGCGGTCCGGCGCGCCGGCCAGCGGAGCTGCCGCCTCAGCCCGCCAAGAGCTCCCAGCGGTCTGGAGGCCGGGATCTCCGCATCCCGGCGGCGGGTTACGGAGAACGCGCCCGCCAGGCGTTCCCGGCTTGGCCGGCAACTTGCCGCAACCGTGCCGGTGTTGCGTCACCAAGCGCAGTTCGTCCTGCGGCATCGCAGGAGCGCGCCGCCGGGTTCCGGTGTGGCGCGGTGGCTGCCCACCGGGGTTCGCGGCGCGCGCTTTCGTGTGTAGGGTAACCAACGAAGCCGGAAGGCGCTGTGAGCATCGGTCTGTCGCCTTCGGCCGTAACATTGCGGGGGGAATGCCATGCGGACGCGAGGGCTGTCGGGGGCGCTAGCCACGCTGGTCACGCTTGCCTCTTTCGCGGCGGCCGCTGACCTGCCGCCCCTGTGGGTCGAGTTGGGACCGGAGAACCGGGGGCAGGGGTTGGTGGTCCCCTCGGGAGGGGACGGCATGAACCAGCCCGAGTCGGTCGGCGGGAAGCCTGTGCGGCGGATGGCGGCGGGCAGCCCTTACCTATACATACGCATCGCTGACCCCGCCTACGCCGCGCAGGCGCCGCTGGATCTCTACGCAACCGTCGAGGTCGCCGACGACTCCTTCAACCGCGTGGGACTGCAGTACGACCGCCAGGCGGCGACACCGAGTACCGGCACCTGTTACACCCACTCGCCGCAGAGCGTGCTCTGCCTGGCCCAGGGCGGGGTCCGCAGGCTGGTCTTCCACATGCCGGAGCACCGCGTCGGCCACGGCCAGAACCAGCAGACTGATTTCCGGCTCTGCGCCTCGGGGCTGGCCGTAGGCCGCATCGAGGTCAGTCCGCGACGGCCGGAGGGGTTCGGCGCTGAGACCGGCTTCGACCCCGAGTCGCTGGCGGCCTTGCGGGTCACGCGGGCCCCCGGAATGGAGCTGACACTCGGCAACGACGCCTCGGCGGATGACGCGGCCCTGTTCCGGGCGTTGTCGGTGACCAGCGTTGAGAGCTACGTGCACTGGGCCGGGGTCGAGCCGGAGGCCGAGGGCACCTGGGACTGGCGTCACTGGGACGAGCAGGTGCGTGTGCTGCAGGCCAGTGGCCTCAAGTGGGTCCCATTCCTCATCGCCGGGCCCGCCTACGCCACCCCGCTGTGGTTCCAGAACAGCCCTGACTCTCACGTGTTCGTCTGCCTCGACCATGGCCAGCCCAGCCTTGTGCAGTCCATCTTCAACCCGGCGCTGCCAGCTCGCGTTGGGCGCTTCCTGGCGGCCTTCGCCGAGCGTTACCGCGATACGGGTGTCATCGAGTCGGTCCTGCTCGGCGTCACGGGCATCTACGGCGAGAGCATCTACCCTGCCGGGCCCGAGGGCGGCTGGACCGCCGGCCTCACGGGCGACTACCACAACCACGCGGGCTGGTGGGCCGCTGACACCCATGCCCAGGCGGCCTTCCGCGAGGCCATGCGGCGGCAGTATCGTTCGATCCGTCGCCTGAACCGGGCTTGGGGTACCGCCTTCGCGGACTTTGCCGAGGTGAGCACGTTCCTGCCAGACAAGGCGCCGTCGGACAGGGCCCGGGCTGACGTCGTCGAATGGTACCAGCGCGCCATGACGGACTGGGCCGTGTTCTGGGTCAAGACCGCACGCCGGGTCTTCCCGCAGACGCCGGTCTACCTCTGTACCGGCGGCGACGGCCATCCCGTGCTGGGGGCTGATTTCACCGCCCAGACCAAGGCCATCCGGGACGCCGGGGCGGGCGTTCGCATCACCAACGAGGCCAGCGACTACGCCGCCAACTTCACGGTCACCCGCGAGGTCTCGACTGCCACTCGGCTCTATGGGACCTTTGCCGGGTTCGAGCCGGCGGGGGAGGTGAATGCCCTGGGGGTGACCGCCCGCATCTACAACGCCACCGCCTCCGGGGCCCGGCAGTTGCACTACTACCACCCGAACCTCCTGAACTCCGGTGAGGCCCTGCGGCAGTTCCGCGAGAACGCGGCCCACCTGGTGCCGCGACCGCCGCGGGTGGCGACCGGGCTGTACGTGCCGCGGGAGACCTGGGCTCTGGACCCGAGCAGCATGACGCGGTATTACGCGCACGCCCGGGCCTTGCGGGACATCACCGACTACGAGATGCTGACTCGTCTCGCCGTTGAGGATGGCGGTCTGCGCGGGGTGCGGTTGCTGGTGTTGGTTGAGTGTCCGGTCCTGGAGCCGGCCGTGGCGGAGGCCCTGAGGGAATGGGTCCGGCGTGGCGGCGTCCTCGTCGCCGCGCCCGGCGAGGGGCAGGGGTTCGCCTCGCGCCTCTATGACCTTGGCACGTGGCGGCAGGAGCTGTTCGCCGTCGACCCCGTCACCACCGGCCTGCTGACGCCGATGCTGTCGGGCGCCGCGCCGCCGGCATGGGCCCTGCACGTGGGTACCGAGGCGGACGGCCCGTGGCTGTTCGGCGACTGGTACCACCGGGAACAGGGGCTCGAATGGCCTGCCGTCAAGGACGCTCACAAGCGCTGGAGCGGCCGCCGGCCCGGGATCTGGCTGCCGACGGTCCCGGGGGCAGCCTACTCGCTGACCCTCGACGCCTGCCTCTCGGGCCATTCGCTGAAGGGTGAGCCCAACCCGGTCACGGTGAACGGCACTGCCGTCGGTCGTCTCGACCGCGACGGAACCCAGCGCTACCGGTTCGCGGTCCCTGCCGAGGTCGTCGGCAGCGGATCGCTGGCGCGCCTGGAGGTGGCCATGACCACCTGGTCGCCCAAGGCCGTCGGGCAGAGCGGCGACGACCGCGATCTCGGGGTCGCCCTTCATCGTGTCGAGTGGGTGCGGGAAGGCTCTGCGGGAGAGCGCCTTGAAGCGGCTCGCCTCGAGTTCCGCCTGGCCCCGGAGAAGCTCGCCTCGTGCGCCCGGCGGGTGAAGCGCGGCTGGACCGTCCTTCTGCCTGGCCTCGGCAGTCGTCCCCTGGAACTGCAGTCGGCGCTCTCGGGGCTGATCCGTGCGGCGCCGGAACTCCTCGCCGGCACGCCGCCGCTGGCGCGGGTCGATGGCCTGGCCGATGGTCGCTTTGCCACCGAGACCCAGGACGGGGTCCTGTGGTACGAGGCGGCCACTGGGCAGATCCGGATGGAACCGCCGCCGTCGGCCCCGTGATGGGGATGCGCCTGGCCTCGGGCGCGGGTTCAGTGGAGATGCGCCCGGCCTCGGGCGCGGGTTCAGTGGGGATACGCCTGGCCTCGGGCGCGGGTTCAGTGGAGATGCGCCCGGCCTCGGGCGCGGGGCGGCGGAGCCCGCCGCATTTCCAGGGGACACCGGATGCGCCCGGCCTCGGGCGCGAGGCGGCGGAGCCCGCCGCATCTCCAGGGGAACGGGAGGCGTCGGGGCCTCACTGGGCCTGCAGCGTCAGGCCGGCCAGGCCCAGCACGCCCTCGCTGCAGGTGGCGCGGATCTCGACCGCAGCGAGGGTCGCATCCGCACGGCAGGGGACCTCCAGCGCATCGGCGTGAGCGCCGCACAGGCCACCCGGCACGAACGACCAGCCACCCCCCGTCGGCGCCACCGCGCCGAACGGCACCGCAACGCCCTCCCGGCTGAAGTGCTGGAACCACGTATCCAGGTTGTAGGGCGGCACCAGGGACACGGTGTCGACCTTGCCATCTGCGTAGGTCAGCACGACCTCGCCGTTGGGGAGGTAGCATTTCATCGGGTGCACGTAACAGGCCAGGAGCAGCCACAGCCGGCGGCACTGGAAGCCTATGGGCAGGCGCGCCCCGGCAGGTGCGAGCCCTGGCCGCCAACTGCTCAGGCTCAGCAGAGCCTTGCGCTCCCGGTCCGCTGGAAACAGGGGCTGGCCGGCAGTCATGAAGCGCACGCCCTGGGCGGTCTCGACCAGGCGCCCTGCGGGAGGCATGCGCCAGCCCGGGTTGCCCCACCAGGAGGACAGGGGACTCGGGGTGTCGGCGTGGTCGAAGACATAGGCCGTGGCACCGAACGCCTCGGTGGACTGGTTGTACGCCGCCGCGAGGTCGACCAGGACCAGTCTCCGGACATCCGCTTCTGCCAGAGGCTGAGGCGCGGGCGGCGGTTCCTGCTCCGCGAGGATGGTCGGGCGCGGCGGCGGGCCCGGGAGCGGAGGCTGGTTCACCGGCTCCAGGGTCACCAGGGAGTCCGGCTCGACTGGGGTGACGGTCTCGGGTCCGCCGGGACGGGCGCGGACGACCTTGGTCACGGGGACATCGGTATGGATGCGCAGCGTGGCTCCCGGGCCTTCGCGGCGATAGGCTACATCCAGTCCCGGCAGGTGGAGGCTGGCCTCCTGCCAGGCGGTCGGGAATGACGGGCTCAGGCTCAGGCGGCCCTCGTGCAGAGCTGGCTCGATGCCGAACAGGCCCCGCAGCACCACCTGGAGGTGCGGATCGACGGAGTCCACATCCTCCCGGTCGCCGCCGCCGGCGCCGAGGTTGGAGATGCCCATGCTGATGCCGGGGAACTCGCTGCGGAAGGCCGATTTCACCACGGTATCGATGTAGGGCCACCAGAGCTCGACGTCGCCGGCGCGCACACCGGCCAGGGCGGCGAGGAGGGTATCGCCGGTGGGGACCCACTGGACGCTCCAGCGGATGGGCCACCAGTCGCTGCAGGCGAGGAGCTTCACGCCGGGGTTCGGCTCGAAGCCGTAGTAGGCGGCCAGCCAGCGCATGGCGCGCCCGCTCTGCTGCGGGCTGAGCAGCCCCACATTGGCAGCCAGGTATTCTTCCCAGACCTGGGGATGTCCTTGCCAGAGGCCACTGGCGCCGATGGAGCCCAGGTGCCCGGCCTCCTCGTGCCAGAGCTCGCGGAAGACCGCCTCATGGGTTTTCCCGGCCAGCGCCGCATAGTCGCTGGCCGCGGCCCCTTCGCCGAGGGCCGTGGCGATGCGGGCGGCGCGCTCGAGCATGGCCCAGGCGGTGGCGGTCGAGGCGGCGGCTTTGGGGCCCTTGCCGTTGGAGTCGCAGTTCCAGTACTCGTAGGCCCCGCGGAACAGGCCATCGCCGTCGGGGTCGTTCACCGTCTGCATCCAGGTGCAGGCCTTGCGCACCGCCGGCCACATATCGCGGAGGAACTGGCGGTTGCCGGTCCAGGCGTAGCACTGCCAGACCTGGTCGACCCAGTAAGGGGTGTTGTTCTCGGCCGGGAAGGCCACCAGGGAGGGCGCGATCCAGCGGATGAAGCCGCTGTCGTCCTGCATGGCCGCGTAGAAGCGCAGGCACTCCTCGATGGCCTGGTGATCGCCGCCCCAGAGCTTCCCGGACCACCCCACGGAGATATGGGAGTACATCTGCCAGACCTGGGCCCCCAGCACCAGGCCCGGGCCCTGGCGGTGGTACTCGCTGGTACAGCGGGTCCAGTTCGCCAGCGCGTTCAGGTGGGGGTCCGGCGTGCGCACCTGGAACTCGGCTCGGCGGCGGTCCCACCAGGCCCGGGTCTGATCCAGGCAGGCGGCCGGGTCCTGCAGCCAGAGGTCGAGGCGCTGCTGGGGTCCCAGGGCGGGGGTGATGTAGGTCTCCAGCCAGGCCTGTTTCAGGCGGTCGCGGGCCTCTGGCCACAGGGCGGCGTTCGGCGTGTCGAGGCGGGCGACGGTCGCCTTCACGCGCGCGTCGTCGATGGTGGTCACACCCCAGGCCGCGGCGATGTGGTAGACGCGCCCGGCCGAGGTTGTGGTGAACTCGGCGCTCTGGCCATGGGCGGCCGGGATGGCCCTGCCCTGGCCTTTGCCATCCCAGCCCACGACCACCAGGCCATTGGGGAGAGCCGGGCTGGTGATCCGTGCCTGATGCCCGGCGATCTGGACTTGGTTCTCGGCGGTCTCGGACGCCTGCCACCAGATGCCGCCGAACTGCCATGTCAGAGCCACCTCGCGGTCGAACTGGACCCGGCACACAAGGCCGTGGCCAGCGCGGGTGGGCGCCACTGTGACCCGCACATGCCAGGCCGTCTCCGGGCCGCTCACGGCATACTCGGTGTAACCCGGCCTGAAGACGGCCTCGGTCCCTGCCAGGTCATCCAGCCACAGGATCTTGCCGTCTGCCGTCGGCACGCCGAGGCGGAGCGTACCTAGGACCGGCGTGACGTTGCCGGCAGCGGCGTCGGGCCGGGGCCAGAGCGGGAAGACGCGCTCCTGGGCGTAACAACCATTGCCGGTCGCGGTCTCGAGGCGGACCATGGGCCGGTCGCCGGTGACGACGCGGTTCTGGCCCTGGACGATGGGCCGGTTGAGGCGGTGCCGGCCATCGCGGATACGGAAACCGCCATCTTCGATAGGCTCGTAGGTCTGGCTGGCGCCGCCGAGGCCATCGCCGGGCGCCATGAAGAACGAGCGGCCGAGGAGCACGCTCTGGTCGCTGGCGGGGATGGTTGCCGGGGCCAGCGGGCCCTGGACGAGGGTCACGGCCGGGGTGATGACGCGCAGGCCTTCGGCCAGGGCCCCGTCGGCCTGGTCCATAGCCTGTTGCCGAGCCTGCAGGTCAGCCACGAAGTCCGAGGCCGGAGCCGGGCGCTGGCAGAGCGTCGCCGCCAGGGCCTCCACCGTGGTCCCGACGCCCGGAAGGGCCAGCTCCTCGACCACCAGGCCAGGGGCTGCCGGGTGGCTGCGGCCATCTCCGGAGGCCACCGCGCGCAGCACGGCCATGGTCGGGAACCCTTCGCCTGTGACGGGGATCAGGACCGGCTTCTCCGCCACCAGGAACGGTACCCCCAAGTGCCGCTGATACAGGATCTTGCCGCCACCCGAGAGCAGCCGTGCCCGGTTGTGGTTGGCGTCGGCCAGGTAGCGCAGCAGGTTGGCGAAGAGGCGTTCGAGGTTGGGCCGGTGGCTATCGTTGGCCGTGGAGAAGTCCGCCAGCCGCCAGCCCACGAGGACAGCCCGCCCGGCCCCGCAGTGGTACTCGACCAGTGGCCGCTCGCCGACGCCGGCGTTGCCCTCGGCCAGGAGCTCGCCATGGGGCCCGGCGGTGCCATAGAAATCGGCCAGGGCGATGCAGCCCTTGCTGGTGAGGAGGAGGTCCTTGCCCGTGTCGAGGCCAGCGAAGGCTGGATGCCCACGGTACTCAGGCTGTACGCGCAGGCCGCTGACGTAAGGGGCGTCCGTGGGCTCCAGAACGCGCGGGGGCGTGCTCTCGAAGCCTGCCAGGTGGAGAGCCTGACCGGCCGCGCCGGAGGCCAGCACGCTGCCGCCGTTGCTGAGGTAGGCCCCAAGGTCGGCGACGGCGGCCTCGCCCGGGCTGGCACGCGAGGCCACGTCGGCTTCGTGGAACCAGACCACGTCGAACTGCTCGGGGGCGCAGGCCACGCCGGCGGCATCTGTCCAGGTGCCGTCCGGGGCGAGGCGGATGCGGGTGACCTGTCCCTGCTGCTGGGCGAAGGCCAGGGCCGCGGCGTTCCGGGCGCTGCTGGCACCGGGCAGGGCCTGGTCGACGAAGCCGATGCGGAGGGCCGGCTGGGCGAGGGCAAGCGGGGCTAGCAGCAGGACCGCGAGCCCTGCGCACCGTCCCCGGCGCCTGGCAGGCCGACCGGGACTGCCTGCAGTGCCGCCAGCCCAGGTCCCTGCGTGCTGTTTCATGGTGAGTTACCTCCTGCGCCTGGAGGCCGGGACCTCCGCATCCCGGCACATCGTCGACCCGCGGCATGCGGGGATGCCGCGCTCCAGGGCGGCATGCGGGGATGCCGCATTCCAGGGCCGCCTCAGCGCTCGGCCCACGGCGGCTGCCGCGACGGCGGCTCCAGCAGGAAGTCCAGCCCAGGCCGGAGCTCCCCCGCCCGCGTGAACCAGGCATGAAAGCCGGTACCGTCGAGGCCATTGCCATCGATACGGTCGCGCCGGGTGGCGATGGCCTTGCCCTCGCGCACACTCCAGCCCATCCAGCCGAAGCCGGCGGCGGCCAGCATCCCGGAACCGTAACGGGCGGCCTCAGCCCGCTTGGCGTCGTCCAGGCAGCCCGGGACGCACTCGTTGACCAGCAGCGGCTTGCCCAGGCGCAGGCTCAGCGCGGTCAGGGCCTCGATGGCCTGGGCCAAGTCGGCCTGCGACCGGGCATAGGGGTGGGCACAGAGCACGTCGCAGAGGGGTGCGTAGAGCTCGATGTTGCTGCCGGCCATGGTGCCGATGGTGATGGGCTGTTTGGCGCCGGCGGCGCGGGCCGTGGCGGCGACCGCCTGCAGGAAGGCGAACTCCCGGCGGTTGGTCTCCGTGTCGAGGGCAAAGGCCTGCGGTTCGTTGCAGAGGTCCCAGCAGAACACCCGCGGATCGCTGGCCAGCGGGGTCACCAGGGCGCGGACGTACTCCAGCTTGGGTCCCCAGTCGCGGTAGAGGTCCTCGGTGTAGGTGCCGCCGTAGTCCCAGGAGTTGTCGTGCCAGCGGTTGAACAGGCAGGGCATGGCCTTCATGCCGGCCTGGTCGATGGCGTCGACCGCATCGAGGAATCGTGCCGTGACCGCCTCCGGGTCCGCCATCCAGGCGGTGAACTCGATCCAGAGCCGGACGCAGTTCCCGTGGATCCTCCGGACCAGAGCCATCTCGTCCCGGAAGGCCTGGGGATCGTAGCGCCACCAGGCCTCTTCGATGCGCGCGCCCCAGGATGGGATGCAGTTCAGTCCCCGCAACCAGCCGTAGTCGGCGTAGGCGTGCAGCGTGGGCTTGGGCGGCGGCGGCAGGGGCCGCATGGTCTCCGGCAGCGGCTGGGCGGAGGTGATCTCGAAGGCGCTGATCTCGGCCGTTGTCGAGGGGCAGTCCGGCACGGTGCTGTTGGCGGCGTAGAAGCCGACAAAGCGCGGCAGGCCCGCCCATTCCAGGGACCCGCACTCCCGCCAGGGGCCCTCGCCGGCCGCGAAGGACGCGCTCAACTCCTTGCCGCGCAAAGCCAAGCGCAGGCGGAAGGGCCCTTCGCCGAAGTCCACGGCCTCGCCGCCGACGTGGCGCTGCAGGGCCACGTCTTCGCGGTCGAGGTATACGGCGCGGTCGGTCCCGCGCCACCAGTAGGTCACCCGCACCAGGTTGTTCTCATCCTGGAACAGTCCCAGGCTGAGGTGGTGGATCGGCCGGCTGGGCTCGAAGCGCCGGACGCTCAGCACCACCTCCATGTCGCTGGCGGGCGCCGGCACCCAGAAGAGGTTGGCGCCATCATTGCTGGTCTGGTGGATGTCGCCCCGACGCGTGTCGAGCGCCAAGACCCCCGCCGGGCCGCCAACCCGGTACGTGGCCCGGTCCTCCCGCAGGATCTGCAGCGGCTTGGGCCGCTCCGGTTTCGCGAAGTCCGCGCGCCAGAGCGTCGGCTTGGCTTGGGCTTGCGCGCTGGCCGCGGCCGCCGCGGCCAGGAGCACGGCAGCAGCTCCGGCTAGTGGCATCGAGTGTGGCATCGTCTGTACCCCGTCTCGTGGTGGCGCGCGCTGGCCGCGGCCAAGGGACTCAAGGGACGGAAAGGACCGAAGCGACGGAAGCGACCGCACGGACCATGGTGCTCTGTCCGGCGGTCACGGGTGTCTCTGGTCTCCTGGGTCCCTGTTGTCCCTCGCCGTCCGACCGCAGCAGGGGGGACCCGGCGCTCCGCGAACCCTTGGGGCTGCCCCCCGGGGACTCGCCCGCCACGACCTACTGTGTCCTCCACGGAGTGCCGCCGCAAGCCCGGGCGACAGCATGAGGCCCGCCGCGAGCGGTTGCAGCCGGCCCGGTGCGATGGCAGGTTGGTGGGGTGTGCGTGGTGACGGAACCGGAGGTGCAGCGTGGGCAGAACCGGGTTCGGGGCGGTGGTTGGGTGGCGGCTGGCGCTCCTGGTGGGGGCGGCGGGTCTGGGCCTGTCGGGGGCCGAGAACCTGGTGGGCAACGGCGACTTCGAGGACCCGTCGGCCGCCAGCCCTCCCCCGGGGTGGGTGATGTGGGGGGCGGAGCCGTACAAGGACCCGGCGAACTACACGCGGGACTCGGCGGCTCCACACGCGGGCACGGGGTCCTTCCGCATCCACCATCCGGCCAATACCAGCGGTTACATCGTGGTAGCGCCCGAGAAGGCCATCCGGCCGCAGGCGGACCTCACCTACACCATCCGTTTCTGGGCCCGTGCGGACCGGCCCGGTCCAGCGGTCTACCAGTGGGTCGCCTATGTGAGCATCCAGCCCTATGTGGATGCGTCCTGGCCTGGGCGGGAGGTGTTCGAGGTCGGCACCGAGTGGCAGCGGTTCGAGTACGCCATCACCGAGGGCTGGGAGTTCTACGCCACGCATGCTCGCTACCTCATGCCCAGTTTCGTCGCGACCCCCGAGGCAGGACAGGAGAGGACCCTCTGGCTGGACGATGTCAGCGTGGCCGCCTCTCCGTCGACCCGCCAGGGACGCCTGGTGGACGAGCGCGCCCTGCGCTACGAGCCCCTGAACCACCGTCTCCAGCCTGGCGACCGCCTGGAGTTCAGCGTTGACGTGGGCAAACCCTTGCGCGACGCCACGCGGCTCGCCGGCGGAATCTCTTTCCACCGGGTCTGCGGCTGGACGGGCCAACCCTACGACCGCCAGGGGCGCTACGCCCTGGATCCGCAGATCGAGGCTGCCATCCGGGATCTGCGGTTGCCCATGACCCGCTTCTATGGAGTCGGTGACGAGCCCTTCGGTCTCGATGGCGCCCTGGACCGGGTGGCGGAGGTCGTGGGCAAGGTCGGCGTGCCCCAGGCGTCGACGGTCCTCGAACTCGAGACACAGGGGGCCACCCGCCTGGTCCCGCCGGCGGACTGGGCTCGGGCCGCAGGCTATTGCCGGCAGAAGGGATACGGGTTCCGCTACTGGGAGGTGGCCAACGAGCCCTACCTGCGCCGGGCAGATTCCGTGTTCGCCACTCCCGATGCCTACATCGCGCACGTGCAGGCCGTCAGCGCCGCCGTGCGTCAGGTGCAGCCCGACGCCCGCATCGGCATCGCCATCGGCGACGGTCTCTCCTGGGGACCCTACGTGCTGCAGCGTGCGGCCGGCAGCTACGACTTCGTGGTGCCGCACTACTACGCCTTTGTCCCGCAGATCCACCGCCGCCGCTTCGAGGTGGCCGTGCTGACCGAGAACTACGCCCTGCTGGACCGGGTGTTGCGCACGCAGGCCCTCATCGCCGCCTGCAACCCCGGCCGTGAGGTCACCCAGCTCGACACGGAATGGGGCGTGCACAGCAGCGGCCCCAACGGCGAGGTCGCCGATGCGGTCGACCGCAACGCCAGCATCATCGGCACACTGCACCGGGCCGTACGACTCCTCTACTATGCTCGAGAGGGCATGGTGCAGGGCGCCAGTTCCTGGCAGATGCTCAGCCGCACAAGCCACCAGGGCTTCGGGGTGCTGGCCCAGGAACGGCCTGAACAGCGCTTCATGATCTACTGGCTGTACCACGCGTTCAACGCCTTTCTCGGCGACCGGGTGCTGGACCTGCAGGGCACGACTCCTTACTACACTCCGGCCGCCGGCGACGACCCGCTCACCCGGGCCGGCCAGTCCCCGGGGCCGCTGGCGCCGGCGATGGCCACGCTTTCCGCCGCCGGTCACGAGGTCTGCATCATGGCCGTCAACGGCTCTTGGGGGCGCGAGATGCCGATGCGGGCGCGGTTGTCGGGATTCACGGCCGGCCGCGCGGTGGGCCTGTACCTCTCCAGTTCCGATCTGGATGCCAAGCCGCTGCTGGAGCGCCGGGAGGACTTCGTGCATGATCTGACGGTGCAGGTCGAGGGCGAGGCCGTGCTGACCTCACTGCCGCCGCATAGCGCCTCGTTCATCCGGGTCAGGGCACGGGAGTAGCGGCACGGCTCAGCGGTCCCTTCGCCGAGGCTACGAGGCCTGTGGAGCCCTTCGACGGAGCCCAGGGCCTTCGGCTTCGCCCTCCAGGGGGGGCCGTTCTGTCAGCGCTGGGTACGGAACTGAGGCAGGGGGAAGCGGCGTGTCAGCGCCCGTACGTCCGTGGCGACGGCGTGTGCGACGGCCTCGTCCGCAGGGGCATCGAGGACCCGGCCGATGCAGGCGGCGATCTGGGCCATCTCCGACTCGCCCATGCCGCGCGTGGTCACCGCCGGGGTGCCGACCCGGATGCCGCTGGTGACGAAGGGGCTCTCGGGGTCGAAGGGGATCATGTTCTTGTTGACCGTGATGTCGGCGCGATCGAGGGCTGTGGCGGCCACCTTGCCGGTGACCTTCTTGGGTCGCAGGTCCACGAGCATGAGGTGGTTGTCGGTACCCCCGGAGACGATGCGGAGGCCCTGAGCGGTCAGCTCCCGGGCCAGGCGGGCGGCGTTGCGGACCACCTGCTGCTGGTAGAGCTTGAACTCGGGCTGCATGGCCTCCTTGAGGCAGACGGCCTTGGCCGCGATGACATGCATCAGCGGGCCCCCCTGAATGCCCGGGAAGACCTGCGCGTTGATCTTCTTCATGACCTCGGCCCGGCCCAGGATGAGGCCACCTCGAGGGCCGCGCAGGGTCTTGTGGGTCGTGGTCGTCACCACGTCTGCATAGGGCACCGGGCTCGGGTGCTCGCCGACAGCCACCAGGCCAGCGACGTGGGCCATGTCGACCATCAGCAGGGCGCCCACCTCATCGGCAATGGCCCGCAGCCGGGCGAAGTCCATGAAGCGTGGGTAGGCGCTGGCGCCGGCCAGGACGAGGCGGGGCTTGTGCTCGCGGGCCATGCGGGCGATGACGTCGTAGTCCAGCATCTCGGTCTGTGGGTCGACGCCGTAGCCGACAAAGTGGTAGAACCGGCCGCTGAAGTTGACCTTGTGGCCGTGGGTCAGGTGGCCACCATGGTCCAGGCTCATGTCCAGGACCGTGTCGCCCGGCTCGAGCAGGGCGAAGTAGCACGCCATATTGGCCTGGCTGCCGGAGTGGGGCTGGACATTGGCCGCCTCGGCGCCGAACAGGGCGCAGGCCCGCTCGATGGCCAGCTCTTCGGCGCGGTCCACGTGAACGCAACCATTGTAGTAGCGCTTGCCGGGGTAGCCCTCGGCGTACTTGTTGGTCATGACTGAACCGCAGGCCGCGCGCACGGCCGGGCTGGCGAAGTTCTCGCTGGCGATGAGTTCCAGGCCCCGGTCTTCGCGGGCCGCCTCCAGGTCCATGAGCGCCGCGATCTCCGGGTCGACGGCTCGGATGGCGGCCACCTCGTCGTAGGACTGTGTCTCGACCTTCTCCAGGCGGCGCACGTGCCGTTCCGCCCCCGAGAAGGGGGTGCCAAGCCAGGTATCCACGGTGGCCAGGAGGTCGGCCTCCGACATGGCATCGCCGCCGGTGACCAGCACATTCGCCGCATTGTGGTCGCGGCTGGCCTTGGCCTTGGCCGGGTCCTCCACCAGGGCTGCTCGCACCCCGTGGAAACGGTTGGCGACGATGCTCATGCCGATGCCACTGCGGCAGATGAGGATGCCTCCCGCGATCTCGCCGCGGATCAGGGCCTGGCACAGGGGCGTGGCAAAGTCCGGGTAGTCATCCTCCGGGTCCACGCGACAGGGACCAAAGTCTCGCACCCGGAAACCGCGTTGCGACAGCACTTCCAGCAGCCGCGTTTTCTTCGCCACCCCGCCGTGGTCCGTGGCGATACCGAGGGGAAGGTCGCGTACGGAACCGTCTTGCCAGTCCTTGATGGGGGCCATGCGGGTATGCCTTGTCCGGTTGCCGGGAGTACCGAGGGTCGTTGGGTCACCGATGGGCCTAATCTACTGCCGGCAGGTGCAAGTGACTACCCCGACGCGACCCATCCCCAGGGCGGTTCCATGGCCGGCATTACCGCCTTGCAGTCGGCTGCCATAGGGGCTGGAGCGGCCGCGCGGCCACCGCCCGAACGGACACGTCCGGCCACGTGATACCCAGGCAAGCTCCTGTAGGCAGTCACTTCCGCCCGCCCGCCCTGGCGGCGCGCCGATGGGACGACGCCAGAGCATGGGAGAGATGCAAACAATGGGAGCGCGCGCCGCAGTGGAAACCGGCATGAGAACAGAAGCCTGGAGCCAATCATCCCGGTGGCACGGGACCCCGCACGCGGGGCCCACCACCGGCACGTTACCCGGGATCCGGTACCCGGAACCCGAACGTTCCCCTCGTCCCTCGACCCTCGACCCCGCCGGGGCGGTTCTGTCAGGCCAGCCGGCGGAGGCGGACGATGGTCTCGCACATGGAGCGGATAGTGTGGTAGCAGATCTTCCAGTTGTGCCCCATGTAGTCCCAGAGGACGGCCCCGTCGCGGGCCAGGAGCGGGAACCACTCGCCCTGCTCCCAGTTGATCATGTGGCGGAAGACGAAGGTATGGATGTTGAGGAAGGCATCCCAGTAACGCTTGTCGCGGGTGAGTTCGTAGGCATCGAGGAAACCCACGAGGGCCTCTGCCTGCTGCCAGAACTCCTTGTTCGTCTCGGTGGCGCCGCGGCGCCGGTCACCCTCGGTGTAGAGGCCGCCGCACTCGCGGTCGACGCCGTGGGCCAGCGTATGCTCGAAGATGGGGACCGCCCGCTTCAGCCCTTGGTGCCGGTCCCGGCCCAGGATCGTGAGGCTGTGCAGGTAGAGCCATGCCAGCTCGATGTTGTGGCCATAGGAGGTCATCTCCGGCGGCTTCCCCGACGGGTCGAACCGGTCGCTGCCCCAAAGGGTGCCCAGTTGCATGTTGGGCACCGGGGTCCAGTCGGCCGCGAACATGCTGATGCCGGTCCCGGTGGGCGGGTCGATCATGGCCGAGAAGATGAGGTCGGTGACCTGGCCGAGGGCCTGCCGGTGCCGCGGCCGCCCGGTCAGTTCGGTGAGGGTGGTGAAGGCCTCCATGAGGTGCATGTGCACGTCCAGCGACTTGTGCACGATGCCGTCGGGGCGCACTGCCTCCAGGGCCCAGTCTCGAGTGAAGTGCTCGAAGAAGCCGCCGTGATGGAGGTCGGCGGCGCGGGCGGCAATGAGGTCGAAGAGGTCACAGGCGCGCTGCCGGTACTCGTCGGACCTGAGGGTCAGGGCCACCTCGCTATAGGCATAGATCAGGAAGGCGTGGCCGTACATCACCTTGCGTTCGTCCTTCCACCCGCCGTCCGCTTCGGTGACCCAGACGTAGCCATCGTGGTCCGGGTCGCGGAAGGCCCGTTCGAGGAACTCGGTGCCCTGGCGCAGCGTGTCCTCCCAGCCCGCCCACTGCCAGCCCAGCCGCACCGCGTGGGCCAGGGTCACCAGGCAGCGGGCCTGGCACAGGAGGGTCTTCTCCGTGACCGCGGTCCGGCGGCCATGGCGGTCGTAGTTGGTCTGGAAGCCTCCCAGGATGGGGTCCGGCGCTCGTTCGATCCAGAACGGCAGCAGGCGCTTGGTCAGGTAGGTCTCGGTCTGCTCGAGGACATCGCGGACCATGGTCGGTGTCTCCGGTCCCGGGCGGGCTACTGGGTGAGATCATGCTGCTCGCGGATCTGCCGTGCGCGGCGGCGGGCGTCCTCGGCAGTGGGCAGTTCGAGGTCAGCCAGGTACTCGTAGAGATTGGCTGCCTGGGACATATCGCTTTTGCGGCCGCTGATCTCCAGGAGGCGGGCGGCATCATAGATGCTGCGGGCCAGGTAGAGGTAATCGCGTCGGCGGTTCTGCTTCCGGTCCTGCTCGTACTGGTAGAAGACCTCCAGGTAGGACGTCACCGCGCGGGTGTTGTCGCCGGCGGTCTCATGGCACTTGGCGAGGCGGTACATGGCGATCTCCCAGAGGTCGGGGGGGGTGCTGCGTCCTTCGGTGAGCGCGGAGAAGCACTGGATGGCCTCCTTCAAGCGGGCCCTGTCGGCGCTGGCCAGGGAGTAGAGCATCTCGCCACGGCGGCCCTCCGCGGCCAGGCCCAAGCGGGTCTCGCCGGCGATCTGGCGGGCCTTGGCGAAGTGGGGGATGGCCTTCTCGTACTGGTCCTGCAACGCCAGGGCGTCCCCATAGAGCAGTTCGGCCCGGGCCAGCTCCTCCGCTTTGGGTTTGGGGTTGTCGGTGGCCAGCAACTGGTCCAGCAGCAGCGTGGTGGAGCCCAGGTGCTCGAGGCGGTAGGAGCACAGGGCCGCCTCGTACAGGGCCGTCGGGGCCAGCGGCGAGAGAGGGTGCTTGCCGGCCAGTTCCGAGAAGCACTCCTTGGCCTTCTCGTAGTCCCGGCGCGTGCCGTAGTAGTCGCCCAGTTGCAGCAGGATATCGGGGGCAATGGGCAACGCGCTGAACTTGGCGATGAAGGCGTTGGCATCGGCCACGGCCTTCTCGTAGTCGGCCTGCATGAAGTAGACCATGGTCCGGTGGTAGAGCGCGTGCGGGTAGAGATCGGAGTCCGTGTGCTTGTCGATGACGGTCGTGAGGAAGGCCAGGGCGGCGTCCCAATCGCCGGCGCCCATGGCGGCCTCGAAACCCTCCATCAGGGCCCGGGGCAGGATGGCGGACTCGGGGTACTGGCTGATGAAGGCGCGGAATTCCGCCAGGGCCGCCTGGAATTCCTCCCGGCTGCCGGCGCCGTAGCGCAGGGCAATGGCCCGTTCGATCCGGGCTGTCTGCACGGCCGCGCTCTGCGGGTACTCCGAGGCAAAGCGCGCGTAGGCCGCCGACGCATCGGCATAGCGCTTCATCTCGAACAGGGCCCGGCCCTGCCGGAAACTGGCCTCCTCCGCGAACTCGGTCTCACGGTAGCGCTCGCAGACGGCCGCGTAGTTCAGGGCCGCCTCGGCGTAGCTGCCGACCGCGAAGGCGGTCTCCGCCGCCAGGAATACCGCCCGGCCCTTCTCCTGCGGCGTCGTGCCCAGGGCTTCGGCATCGGCGAACACCTTGACCGCCTGCTCGGGGACGCCGGCATCCTTCAGGCACCAGGCCCTGCTGATGGCCGCCCGGTAGCGGAAGGCCGGCGTCGCCCCGGGGTGGGCGATGACCTCGCCGAAGTAAGCCGCGGCAGTGATGGCGTTGTTGGTCTCGCGCAACAGCTCCGCGAGGCGGATGAGGCTGGGGACTACCTCCGGCCGGCCAGCGTACTCCCGTTTGAAGCGCTCGAGGGTATCGATAGCCTGCGGGATGCGCTTCAGCGAGATCTGCGCTTCGGCCGCGCGCAGCAGGCTGTCGACGCGCTGGTCTTCCGTCAGGGCGGCGGCGGTCACGTGCGGCAGGACCGCGAGGGCGTCATCGAACCGCGATGCCTCGCCCAGGGCCGCCGCCAGCGAGGACGTCATCAGCCACCACTCGCCATCCGGACGCTTGGGACGCTGGCCGGCAATGGCCTTGTAGGCATCGAAGGCCCCGCCGAGGTCGCCCTTGTGCAGCAGGACCAGGACCCGGGCCAGTTCCACCGCCAGCCGGTCCTCTTCACCGGCGCCCTTGGCCAACTCCGCCAAGGCGACCTCTGCCTGCGGCACGCGGTTCGTCACCAGCCAGACCGTGACCAGTCGCATGCGGACCTGGCGCAGGTTCGGGGCCGCCGGGAACTCCTGGATGAGCCGCTGCAGGTAGGTCTCGGCTTCCTGCCAGCGCTGTTGCAGGAGGCTGATATCCGCCAGCAGGTAGAGCGACTGGTTTCGCAGGTCCGCGTCCACGGTCTGGTCCAGCAGGGGCAAGGCTGCCTGGGTCGCCTCCTGGAGCTTGCCCTGGGCCCGCAGGATCACGGCGCGCCAGTACTGGAGGGCGTGGAGGAAGTAGGTCTCGGTGAGCCCCTGGCTCTTGCCGCGGTGGAACTCCAGGGCCTCGGCCGCCTTGTCGTAGGCGTCCTCCATGATGTAGGCCTTGACCAGGTTGATGGTCGCATCGGCGAAGTCGGGTTCCTTGAACTCGGTGGCTTTGCGGTAGTCCAGGAAGAACTGGGCCGCCGCGTTGTAGACCCCCTGGCTCATGGCGCGCAGGCCCTTGTCCCGCGCGGCATACGGGTCGGCGACCGTGGGGTTGAGGGGGGGGGCCGCGACCGGCTGGGGGGCTGCCGGCGCGTTCTGGGCCGCCAGCGGCAGGACCACCGCCAGCAAAGCGCCCGCCAGCAGGCGCGCCAGGGGCCACGTCGCGCCGGCTGTGTATGGACCTGGTAACGCTATGCGGTATCCCGCCATGGAGGCTTCTGTTCAGGAGGTACCCATGCCGCACCCCGGGCGCCGATCGAGGCGCCGTCGAAGGCCCACGGCGGGGTTACTGTAGCATCCCGCCTGGGCAAGTACAGCGTAGCCCGCGGTCTGCGCCGGCACGGGGCCGATGCCCGCGAGGTCCCGGGCGGTCCAGGGAGGGGGGATGGCCCATCAGCGCCAGCCACTCGTGCGCGAAACCGTGACCTGGGGGTGGTCTGCGGGACCGGTTGCTGAAGCTCCCGGGGGCTGCCGCCCCGCATGCGGGGCCGAACTCCGGCCGGAGTCCCGCGTTCACCTGCCTGCAGCGCCTGGGCGGGCGTCCCCGGCACACGCACTCCAGAGAGTCCCGCCCGACGCGGGACTCGGTAAGCGCGTACAGCGCAGGCCGCAGGTCGAGCTTTGGAGTGACGGCCTGCCTGTGCGGGTACGCACGCAGACAGGCGGCATGACGCCGCTTTGGGTTAGGTTGGCGCTGATGCGCGACGCGGTGTCCCCTCAGCCGCACACCCCGGTGCGGGAGCAGGGCTTCTCGGTGCAGATCGAGTCGATGACGTGGCCCTGCTCATCGAAGACGATGGTCAGGGCGCCGACGCGCTTGGGGTCGACGCCGGCCGGCAGGTCCCACTTCAGCATCGCGGGCGGCTGGCACTTGCCCGTGGGGATGGCGAAGGGGTGGCTTTCGGAGACCTGTTCGCGGACCACGTGGTCGCACTGCCAGCCGCCGACGGTGACGCCATTCTCGAAGGCGAACATAGCCGAGCTGCCGTGGGCCTCCTTGCGGGAGCCGTGGTTGCACATGATGAAGCCCAGCGAGAGCTGTTTGCCGGCGATGACGCCGCCGTGCATCTCCATGCTGAGGTGGGGTGGGGCCTTGTTGAAGCACCGGTCGAGGGTCCCGTCCACCGCCGCCGCGTTGCTGGCGTCGACGCTGAGATGGGCATCGAAGACGACGCCGGGGGTCTGGGTGACCTGGTAGCGTTCGCGGAGGGTCGCGAGCAGCGGCGCTGGCGTGACCCCGTCGACGAAGCACAGCACGTGGATACGGTGCGGGGCCGCCTGGCGATAGGTCTCGACCCGCTCGGCGAGTTGGCGCGAGGCGTCGCCGGTATCCAGGAAGAGGTAGACCAGCACCGAGCCGTCGGCAGGGTAGCCGGCCTCCGCCTCGAGAGTCGCTGCCGGGCCGCTGCCGGGCGCGCCTGCCGGCGAGGGGGCCAGGGCGAACCAGGCGACCAGCAGCGCCACGGCCTCAGCCCCGGCAAAGGCCGCCAGCACCGCGGGGCCCTGGCGGCGGACGGAGATCATGAGGAGGGTCGCCGCGAGGCAGATCCCCGCCAGCACCCAGGGCCGGGACGACGACGGCGCCGGGGCCGGTCCGGCCTCGGCCGTGGTACCCTCCGGCGCCGGGGCTGGCGCGGCCGCCGCCGCCCCTGCCGCCGACCCGCAGTGAACGACGGGACCGCAGGAGGTCCTGCCGGCATCGTCCGTGGCCACCGCCATCCCATAGAGGGGCCCCTGGGTCATGGCCGGGAGCTTGCCGTACCAGGTCGTCGGCTCGTACCTGCGGGCCAGGTCGATGGGCTGGGCCTGGGCCATGAGCTGCCGGCCGCCCAGAGAGAACCGCAGGATGCCCTTTGCGGCGAGATCCTGGGGGGCCTCCACCCCCGTCGCTTCGGGCGGCACCTCGGGGGTGTACCAGAACCTGACCTCCTTGACGTAACGCTCTTCATCCAAGGCCGTAACGTTGACCGCGAGGGGGACCTCCTGAGCTGGCGGCAGGACCTCCGGGAGGGCTGGCCCCTCGACGCTGCAGGTGGCCACCTGGCCCAGGACATAGGCCGCCTTGACCTCGCCCGAGTCGGGGCTGGAGACGGTGATCGCTATGGGGGCCTCGGCGTTCGGGTCGGCACGTTTCAGGCGCCAGCGGAAGGTGGCCCAGGCCTGGGGGGTGCCGCTCACCGGGGCCTGGATGGCCGGGTAGCTCGCCGGGTCCGGGCCGCTGACAACAGCGACCCCCGCGGGGACGGCCAGGGCGGCGGTGACGTTGTGGCTGGTCAGCGGAAAGCAACAGCCGCCGAGCACCGGGACCGTACAGGTGAGGTCGACGGCGCCGTCGGCGGCGGGGGCGGTGGTGATCTTAGGCGCCTGGAGGTGGGCCCCGAAGAAGGTCCCGGCCTCCTCGGCGCCGCGGGTGGCTGCGGGTCCCAGCAGGAGCACCCCGAGAGCCGCCAGAGCGAAGGCAGCGCGGGGGGCGGTGCCGCCACGAGTTGCCCGTTTCCCGGCCGGTAGGGTGGAGCAAAAGGCTCTCATGACCGTCACGGCTTCCCTTCGGTTTGGGCGCCGAGGCACCAGAGGTGGCCGCTGCCGCGCAGGTAGATCCGGCCAGCGCTCATGGCCGGCGTGGCATCGGCCGGCTCGCCCAGGGCGCAGGTGGCGATGGCGCGGAAGCTGTCCTGGACGGCCACGATCTGCATGTTGCCATCGCGCCCGAGAGCATACAGACGGTCCCCGCTGGCGACCAGTGACGCATAGCCTCCCGGGACGCGCTGGGTCCAGAGCTTCTTGCCGGTGTCGGTCTCGAGGCAGGTCAGGTAGCCGCCGCCGGTGGTCATGAACAGCCTGCCTCTGACCGCGATCGGGCTGGCGGTATCGCTCAGGTGTCCGCCGACGTCCCAGAGCTTTGTGATCTCACCATAGACGCGGTGGCAGAACAGGCGCGAGCCGACATTGACGGCGTAGACCCGGCCCTCCCACCAGGCGGGCGAGGGCGCCACTTCGCCGGTGGCCCCATCGACGTCAAAGACGACGTTGCCGGCCAGGTCGAAGCCCGTGGTCGAGCCATTGGCGTTGGCGACGATCAGGGGCTTGCCAGCAGCATCCGGCACGACCATCAGCGACGACCAGGAAGCGCCCCGGGACCGGTCGACATCCCAGACGATCCTGCCGGTCCTGGTGTCGAGGGCGACCACCCGGCCGGCGGCATGGTGGTCGTACTGGACGCAGAGGAGGCCGTTGACGACGTAGGGCGACGACGAGAAGCCGTAGCCGATGGTCGGCCGGCCCAGGAACATCCGCCAGAGGAGCTGGCCGTCCGGCGAGAAGGCGGCCAGGTCGCCCGTACCGAACAGGGCATAAACCCCGGTGGCGTCGCAGGCGGCGGTGGGCATAGCCAGCCCGTAGTCGGAGACCGAAGGCAGAGCGGTGGTCTTGTCGCCGTCTTCCACCACGTGGCGCCAGAGCTGCCGGCCGGTCGCGGGGTCAAACGCCAGTACGGCCCGCTCCTTGTCGGTGGCCTCGGTGAGGTAGAGCCGGTCGCCCCAGAGCACCGGGGAGCTCACGCCGGCGACGGCCAGGGGCGTCTTCCAGATCACCCCGCGGCCGCTGGGGCCATCCCAGTCCGTCGGAGCATTGGCCCAGGGGGAAACGCCGCAGGCCGGCCCCCGGAAGGTGTTCCAGTGGGTGGGCGTGGCGGACTCGGCGGCTCCGGCCCAGGCGGTCGCGGCCAACAGGAGGGATGAGAGGCTGGCACAGGGACGTTTCATGGGATCGAGACCTTCAGGCGCCTTCAGCAGGTCGGGGGACACCCGTCGGCGGGTACCGGCGGGTGTCCCCCTGGGGGCTCCCCTCCGCTCCTCAGTCGAGGCGCAGGGCCGGGTCGCCGAACAGGACCATCGACGGGGCGTCGATCTCCAGGGCGTTGTCCGAGTCCTTGCCGCGATCTTCGGCGAACTGCTTGTCCTTCCAGTTGTTGTAGCCCTGCCACTTGGCCTCGACCAGGGCCGGGCCCACGGGCATCTTCTTCTGCAGCAGGTTCTCCCAGAGCACCATGCACTGGTCCGAACCGGGGCCCTTGGGGGCCTCGCGCCAGAAGCAGATGGCCTGGCACTTGTTGGGGGCCATGAAGGCGACCGCTCCGGCATGGATGGCGGCGGCCGGGAGGAACTCGTCATTACTCTTGAAGGGCGCCAGGATGCAACCGACGTTGCAGCCGATGACGTAGGCGATGGTGGGGGCCTTGAAATCGAGGCGCTTGCGGAACTCGGGACCGGTCGCCATGTAGTTCTTCATGTCCTTGCCGGTGCGGCCCGCCTCGATGCGCATGTAGGGCGGGTCCCCGTGGGTGACGTACTGGATGAACCCGTAGGGGCTGGTCTGGCCGAAGAGCTCAGGGGCTGCCGTGCCCTGCGCGTCCTTCTTGGTCTGATCGCGCGGGAAGACATACTCGCCGCTGAGGCCAGCCTTGGCGTGGAGCTGCTGCACCTCGGCGGCCGGGAAGAAGGGCTTGTCCGGGGAGGCGTCGGGGCCGCCCTCATCAGGCTGGTTGAGGCGATGGCCGTCGTAGACAACCGACTTCTTCTCCCAGCCGGCGGGGGCCAGGCCGGCGTACTTGCCGCCGGGGGCGTACTCCTTATAGAAGAAGGTCTTGACGAGCTGCAGGCTGACGTCGAGGACGCCGTCGCCCATGAGCCGGCCCACGGCCAGGTCCGGTTTGACGTAGCGGGTGAAGTCAGTGTCGCTGCGCAGGCAGCCATAGGGATCGTCGGCGGGCACGTAGTCGATGGCGATGTTCCAGAACACGTACTTGGCGTGCAGGTCGATGATGTAGTGCGGCAGCTCGATGGCGCCGCCGACCATGGCCAGGTACTTGGGGGCGCCGCCGTTGGCCGTCACGAGCTGGATCGCGGCCAGGGACTCGTCCTTGACCTTCAGGAAGCTGGGCTTGACGTACTCGTACTTGGCCTTGTCGCCGGCGTCGCCGAGGCTGACACCCAGGGCATTGAGCCGGGCGCGGTCACCGGTGTAGTTGCCGGTCTGTACCACGGCCTGCCGGAAGGCGGCCAGGGGGGCTGCCGCCAGCGACAGGCCAGGCCACTGGACATTCGGGTTCAGCGGGCTGTCGGCATCGTGGGGGTTGGTCATGACGATGTAGTCGCATTTCCGGCCCTTGGCGGTGAGCTGGCCGAGGTGGTACTTCCACACGTCTTCCTTCGTGGCGAGGTTGGTCACCTTGGCCACGGCCGGCTTGGCCGCGCCGACCACGACCGCCGCCTGGGCGCCCAGGGCGGTCAAGGTGGCCTGGGTCGGGTTCACCAGCATCGGCGCCGCCAGCAGGGCCGCACTGGGCGCAACCCACAGGGCCTGCTCGTAGGTGTCCACCACGAAGACGGTCGCCGCCTTCTTCCAGTAGGTCGTGGCGATCGTGGCCGTGGCCGTCGCGGCGTCGCTGCCCAGGGCGCTCACCACCAGGGTGTCGTGGGGCAGCGCGATGTCACGGGCTTCCGAGCCGTCGTCGAAGATCAGCGGCACCGCACTCTCGGCGTTGTAGAAGGCCGGCGTCAGGCAGACCGCCGCCAGCGCCTGCCACGGTTCGCGCTTGAGTTGCACCACTGCCGCCTGCGTCGGCGGGACCCGTACGGTCTGGGCCTCCTGGGCCAGCACCACCACGCCGGCCAGCAGCACGCCGGCCACGGTCAGCAATCTCTTCATCGTCGGGCCTCCTCTGCATTCCACCATCATCGTGCGTACGGAATAACACACCCGGATCCAGGGCGCGGCCCTCAGTGGCCGGTCGCCAGTTTCACCAGGTACAGCGCGAACAGGACCAACAGCACGCCGCTGCCCTTCTCGATCCACTCCCGGTACTGAGTCCGGTCCTGGAGCTTCTTCAGCCCCATGAGGAAACCGGCGAAGCTGCCGGCCAGGAGCAGCGGCACCACGAATCCGAGAGAGTAGGCCAGGAGCAGGCTCACGCCGTAGGCCAGCCGGGCCTGGGCGGCGACGTAGGCCAGGATGACCGTCAGCACCGGTGTCGTGCAGGGGGTGGCCACCGCTCCGGCCGCCATGCCGACGAGCAACGCCGCCCACAGGCCGCGCTTCTTGAGGCGTTCCTGGAAGGGGATCTGGGCCAGGCCTGGCAGGCGGAACTTGATGGCCCCCAGGCAGTAGACGCCCATCAGGGCCGCCACCACCGCGATGGCCCACAGGCAGACCGTGCGGAAGGGCGAGATGAAGGCGCCCACCACCGAGGCCAGGGTCCCCAGCACACAGAAGGTCAACACGATCCCGGCCGAGAAGATGGCACTGTAGAGTACCGCCCGGCCGCGCTCCTTGCTGCGCGAGAAGCCACCCACGTAGCCGATCATCATCGGCACCAGCACCACGTTGCAGGGGCAGAAGTTCGTCAGCAGGCCCCCGGCAAACACCAGGGGATAGGCCACCAGGCTGACATCGAGTGAAAACAGCCGGTCGGCCATCTGGTGCAGGGAGCTATCGTACCAGGTCATGGGTGGCCTCGGGTGTCGTTGCGGGCTGCCGTCTCTACCTGTCGTGCCGCTCAGAAGCCCAGCACGAAGTTCATCTTGGCCACATAGCCTGCCGGCTCGTGCGAGTCGCTGGCGGTGGAGAAGTTGGCCCAGGTCTCGAAGACGAAGTGCTGCAGCACCGCGTCGACGCCGGACGCCTCCTCGCCCTCGGCCAGCTTTCTGCCCAGGCCAAACTTGATCCCGGGCGCATAGAGCGCGTCGTCCCGCTCGTTCGTCTGGATCACGTCGGCGCAGAAGGTCACATCGCGGCCCAGAAGGCAGAGGGTGGTGTCGACACCGGCGAAGGCCCCCTGGTTGTCTTCCTGGATGTCGTAGCCGGCGTGCACCCGGAACCAGCCCTTCACATCCTGGGTGATCACCGCGTAGGGGAACACATCGCCGTTCCGGTCCTCATCGTCGGAGACGTTCGCGATGCCCACCGCCGCGCGGGTGCCCCAGTCGTTGAGATCAATGCCGTACTTGCCCTGGAACTGCACGTGGCGCGAGGGGTCCCCGTCAGCGTCCCAGTCGGCCCCGAGTTCCAGGCCCTTGATCAGGCCGAGCTTCATGCCGGTCCACCAGTCGGGATCCACGTCGTGGGCGAAGCCCGTCCAGCCCTGGATCACGACCGTCTTCACCGGACAGGTGTCCGCCGTGGGGGTGTTGTTCAGCCCTGACGGCGAGGCCGATAGCGGCCTCGAGAGGGCCAGCAGGATCAGCCCCGCCAGGGCCACCCCGAGCCCTCGCCCAGCCCGACTCCGCCTCACGCTGACCGTCGCCACGCGTTCCATTGTCCGTCCTCCTTGGGATGCACTCGGCGCCCTACCGGGCCGCCACTGGCTGGCCGTCCGCCGGCGGCACCGGACCGCCCGGACGGAGATTCTGCAACCGCACGAGGTGCGCCCGGCGGGGACCATTGGCCGCGGCGGCCAAGGCCTTCTCGACGATGCCTTTGAGGTCATCCTGGCTGACCTCAGCCCGTGCGTTCAGGATCAGACTCGCGGCCAGCGCCGGCGCGCCGGCGTCGCCCGCGACCGTCGGTTCGGCCGCGGTGCCCACCTGGGTCAGGGTCAGCGACCCGCCGGCGGTCGTCAACAGCAGCTTGAGGTGCTGCAGCCGGGCCTGGCGCTGGGCCAGGTCGGTCACGACCTCCTCCAGGCAGCGTCGGGCCACGTGGGCCCAGTCCGAGTCGACGTCCGCCTCGAGCTGCACCACGGCGTTGATCCAGCCTCCGGCGGCGGCCTGGGCCGTGCCCGAGTCCGCGGCCTCCGGGGCGACCTCCCAGGTGGAGGCCTGGCCCGCCGTATGGCAGTCGCAGTCCGGCCCGCAGCAGGGCGCCTCTACCGGAGCCCGTCGCCGCAACCACGCCACGCCCCCCAGGCCTGCCAGGGCCGTGAACACCAGCACGCCCGCCGCGGGGAACCGGAACCCGATCGTCCCCAGCAGCACGGTCCAGACCAGCAGCACCGGCGAACTCATCAGCCCGCGCCCGAAGGCCGCCCCCGGCTGGACCTGCTTGGCATGCGTCCCGGCATACACCGCTACCCCCACCGCCACGAGCACTGCCAGGCTTGCCAGGCAGGGGTCGTCGCGAAAGACCGCCGCGGCCGCGCCGTAGGTCAGGCCTGCGAGGGTCGAGCCGGAACAGTCACACGCTGCATCGCCACATGCTGCCATTGAACACCATCCTGTACTGATGGTGATACGCTACTGACACTAGTCCAGTAGGTCCAGCGGCGACCTGTGAAGAGTCTGTGAAGCCAGGGCTCAGCGCCTCGCTGGTCGCCGGGTCCAGGGCAACCACCGCCCCCGTGGGACCCCCGGGCTGCACCACAGCCCTCCTGCATGGGTGTGACTCAGCGAGAGGCTAGCGGAACTCCGCCTCGAACCGCCAAGAGCTCCCAGCGGCCTGGAGGCCGGGATCTCCGCATCCCGGCGGCGGGAGTTCGGATCGGCCGCGCCCACGGCTGGCCTTCACAGATTCTTCACGCATTGCGGGGTTGTCCGCGGGGCTGGAAAGGGTACTCTTTCAATAGATGACTTAGGCCTCTAGCGGAGATGCCTCGATGACGGAACCGAGTGACTGTGCCTGCAGTGGCAAGACGCTGGGCAAGCATGTGCGGCCGGCGGTGCTGGCGGTTCTGGCGGCGGGGCCGACGCACGGGTACGACATTGCCCAGCAGTTGAGCCAGTTGGCGATGTTCCAGGACGGTTCCGAGCCGGACGCCAGCGGCATTTACCGGATGTTGAAGCTGATGGAGGTGGAGGGGCTGGTGCACAGCGACTGGCAGTTTGGCGACTCCGGTCCGGCGCGGCGGCAGGTGGCGATCACGGAGGATGGGCGGGACTGTCTGCGGCGGTGGATCGACTCGCTGACGCGCTATCGGGAAGGCATTGACGAGTTGCTCGGGCTGATGCGGGCCAACGTCGGGAAGGGCAAGGACTGAGCATGGAGCGTGATCTTGCCAGGGCCTGTTTCGCGGAGTTCCTTGGCACCTTCGTGTTGGTGTTCTTCGGCGTGGGAGTGGCGCACACGGCGGTACTGACGGGGGCCCAGTCGGGTCTCTGGCAGGTGGCGGTGGTGTGGGCCATCGCCGTGGCGCTGGCCATCTACACGACGGGGGCCATCTCGGGGGCCCACATTAATCCGGCCATGACCCTGGCGTTTGCGGTCTACCGGGGCTTCCCGGCGCGGCGGGTTGGGCCCTACGTGGTGGCGCAGTTGCTGGGGGCGGTCGCCGGGGCCGCGCTGCTGTATGGGCTGTTCCACGGGGCCATCGCGCATTTCGAGGCGGCCAAGGGGCTCGTTCGGGGCGATGCCGCCAGCGTGCTTTCGGCCATGACCTACGGCGAGTACTTCCCGAACCCCGACCTGGTGGCGGCGGGGCGGCTGGCCAACGCCGACGTCTCGCTCGTTCAGGCGATGCTGGGCGAAGGCATCGGCACCGCCTTTCTGGCGCTGTTTGTGTTTGCGCTGACGGACCGGCGCAACGGGGCCGGCCCCGGGTCGGCGTTGCTGCCGGCGTTCATCGGCCTGGCGGTGGCCCTGAACATCTCCATCATCGCCCCGCTGACCCAGGCTGGTTTCAACCCGGCGCGGGACTTCGGTCCGCGGCTGGTGGCCTGGCTGGCGGGATGGGGCTCCGTGGCCATCCCGGGTCCGCGCGGCGGCTTCTTTACTGTATACATACTGGCCCCCTGCCTCGGGGCGCTGTGTGGTGCCGGCGTCTATCAGGTCCTCCGGCGTGGCCACGCCGAGCCCGCGGCCAGGGGCTGAGGCCGCCGGAATGCGGGGAGCGCCGGGATGCGGCCATCCCGGGCTCCAGTGGAGCGCGGCATCTCCGTATGCCGCCGCCGGGGTGCATCGAGAACAGGAGACCGTGGGCTATGGCAGCGAGGCAGACGCGACTGATCCTGGTCGGCGGGTTCCTGGGCGCCGGCAAGACGACCCTGCTGTGGGAAGCGGCCCGCCGGCTGGCGGGCCGGGGCCTGCGCGCGGGGCTGATCACCAATGACCAGGCCCCCGAACTGGTGGATACCGCCCTCCTCGCCCGCGACGGCGTCAAGGTCGCTGAGGTCTCGGGGAGCTGTTTCTGCTGCAACTTCCAGGGCCTGATCGACGCCATGGCCAAGGTGCGCAAGGAGGCCGAGGCCGACGTGCTCATCGCGGAGCCCGTGGGCAGTTGCACGGACCTGTCGGCGACCATCGTGCAGCCCCTGAAGGAGGGCTTCAGCCGCGACCTGGTGACAGCTCCCCTGTCGGTCATGGCCGATCCCGGCCGGCTGAGCGCCGTCCTCGCTGGCGGCGACGCCGGGCTGCACCCCAGCGCCGCCTACATCTTCCGCAAGCAGCTCGAGGAGGCCGACATCGTCCTGGTCAGCAAGTCGGACCTTCTGGCCCCGGCGGCCCTCGAGGCGCTCTGCGCCCAGGTGCGCGGGAGCTACCCATCGGCTACCGTGATGGCGGTCTCCGCCAAGACCGGTGCCGGCTTGGACGGCTGGTTGGAGGCGGTGCTGAGCCGTTCCGATGCCGGTCAGCGCATTGTCGCGGTGGACTACGATGTCTACGCCGAGGGCGAGGCGGTGCTGGGCTGGCTCAACGCCACCGTGGCCCTGCACGCCGCGTCCCCCGACTGGACCCGCTTCGCGGAGCAGCTCCTGCGTGCCCTGAGCCAGCGCTTCGACACGCTGGGCGCCGCCGTGGGCCACGTCAAGCTGCTCGTGTCCGCCGGGGCCGGCTATGTCATCGGCAACGTCACCGGCAAGGCCGAGACCGCGACCCTGCGCGGTACCGCCGAGGCCACCCTCGACGCCGTGCTCACGCTGAATGCCCGTGTTCAGATGTCGCCCAAGGCCCTGGAGGGGGTGGTCCGGGACGTCCTGACCCAGGTCTGCCAGGGCACGGTGACGGCCGAGGCCAAAGCCTGGCGCTGCCTCAGCCCGGGGCGGCCCAACACGAGCCACCGCTAT
>Ga0172371_10000489_pt1 | contig 61204 bp, 55 predicted proteins | sample Lak12m_FD_114543 | JGI IMG/M metagenome (GOLD analysis project Ga0172371, IMG submission 114543) | Freshwater microbial communities from Kabuno Bay, South-Kivu, Congo - kab_022012_12m | ecosystem: Environmental > Aquatic > Freshwater > Lake | place: Democratic Republic of the Congo: South-Kivu... | reverse complement strand
GCAGACGGCTATCGACTGATGCCGACAGATTCGTCACCGCAGGGACGCAGTGCTCTTCAGATCAGATGAGAAGTGGAGACTTTCAAGTGGCCACAGGTGGAGACTTTCTCATGGCCATGGACAACCGGGACGTCCGTCTAGTCCCGGTCAACTCCAGGCCGATTTCGCCGATACATGGTCGGGAGGCGTAGATCGGCGAGCCGGCAGGCAGCCGCCGCGGAGGGGAGCGTCATGGACGTCGTCTTGATCGTAGCCATCGTCGGATTCGCCGTGCTCTGCGGAGCGGTGAGCATGAAGATCGCCGCAGGCAAGGGTCGTAACCCCGTGGTCTGGGGTGCGATCGGCCTGATCCTCAACCTGCCGGGACTGCTCATCGTGGTCGTCGTGCCGAGTCACGACGAGCGGCGCGCGGTCCCGCAGGACCGCCGGCACGCGGGCGGCGGTGCCGACCCACGGGGCGCCAAGGCCGCCATAGCCTGAGCATCCCCGGCACGGTCTGCGGCGGGGAGTCCCGGCACCGATCCTCGAAGGCCTGTGCCGCATGGCCGTGGACTCCGTGACGCGTCGCCCTTGCCGCGCAGGTGGTCCCTCTACGCCGCAGCTCCGTATCGATCGTCGAGGGCCCGCCTCAGGCCGGCTCTTTTCCTGTGTCGAACGGCGGTCCCGGGCCTCCGGCTGGTAGACTGCAGGCGCTGCGCCAGTGTCGGCCGGTCCGCGCGAGTGGATCGAACGGCGTTCGCTTCATCGCGGGTGTCGCGCGGCGCAGACGGCGCCACCGGCCCGTGGCAGTACCGGGTGTCACCCCTGTGAGCAGCACGCGAGCCATGAAGCTGGGTCTGATCGTCAATCCCGTCGCCGGGGTCGGCGGCCGTGTCGGCCTCAAAGGCAGTGACGGCCGCGACATCCTGGTGCGCGCACTCGAACTGGGCGCGCAGCGTGAGAGCCCGCAACGCGCCGCGGCCGCCCTGCGGCGGCTGGGCCGGCTGCGGAACGAAGTGACCGTGCTCGCGTTCCCCGGTGAGATGGGTGCCGACGAGGCGCGCGCCGCCGAGCTCGCGGTGGAGGAACTGGAGCCGTCGGTCCGCCACGGGCTCATCGAAGCCGGCGGGCAGAGCTTCACGGCGACGACCGCCGAAGACACGGAGGAGGCCGCGCGGCGCATGGTCGACGCCGGCGCCGCGCTCATCCTGTTCGCCGGCGGCGACGGCACGGCGCGCAACATCTTCAACGCCGTCGGCGACCGCGTACCGGTGGTCGGCATCCCGGCCGGCGTGAAGATCCACTCCGCCGTCTACGCCAACACGCCGGCCAACGCCGGCGATCTGGCGGCGCTCTTCCTTGCCGCCGAGGGCGGCTTCCGGATACGGGAGGCGGAAGTCATGGACATCGACGAGGATGCCTTCCGTCACGATCGCGTCGCCGCCCGTCTCTACGGCTACCTGCGAGTGCCCTACGAGCGGCAGCTCATCCAGAGCGCCAAGGCCGGCAGCCAGCCGAGCGACGAGGCGCTCGCCATCGGCATCGGCAACGACGTGGTGCACGCCATGGAGCCCGGCGTCCTCTACCTCATCGGCGCCGGCACGACCACGCGGGCGATCATGCGACTCCTGGATCTTCCGCACACGCTTCTCGGCGTGGACGCCGTGCGCGACCGGCGCCTGGTCGCGACGGACATCGGCGAGGCCGGGGCGCTGGAGCTTGTCGAGGCGGCCTCGCTGAACGGCGGCCGCGCCCACATCGTCGTGTCGGTGATCGGCGGCCAGGGTCACGTCTTCGGCCGCGGCAACCAGCAGCTCAGCCCGCGCGTCATCCGCGCCGTCGGCACCGGCAACATCACCGTGGTGGCCACCCAGTTCAAGCTGCTTTCGCTGGACGGCGCGCCGCTGCGGCTCGACACCGGCGATGAGGATCTCGACCGCGAGCTGGCCGGCTGGACCAAGGTCGTGACCGGTCACGGTCAGCGCACGATGTACCGGGTCGAGTAGGCGCCGCGGACTGTATGATCGGTCGCGTGGCAACCACGCGACAGCCCGACGGCGCCGCAGGCAGCGGCCGGCCACGATCGCCGGTCGCCGATCCCGCCGCGGCGCTCTCACCGACGGCGAAGCGCATCCTCGAGGCGGCGCATCGCGTGCTGTCGCGCGACGGTCTGCCCGGCCTTACGCTCGACGCGATCTCGGCGGAGTCCGGCGCCAACAAGTCGCTCATCGCCTACTACTTCGGCAGCAAAGGCGGGCTCGTCGCCGCGCTGATCGACTGGGTCGACCATGACGACACGGCCAGGCTGATCGGCGCCCTGACCGGGGAGGGCGCCGCCGGCGATGCGGTGACGACGCTGCTGGACATCGAGCGGCAGGGCTCCAAGGCCGTGGCCGCCGGCCAGCTCTTCTTCGATCTGCTGCCGTACGTGCTGCGGGACGACGCGCTGCGGGCCCGCCTCGGCGAGCTCTACCGCTGGTACCGGGAGCTCGACGGCTGGGCCTTCTCCAAAGGGGCCGGCGAGGAGCGCGACCGGCGCCTGGAACAGCTCGGAGCCCTGACCGTGGCCGTCTGCGACGGCCTGACCATCCAGTACGCGGCCGACCCGTCCTTCGATGTCGATGCCGTCTACGACCTGTGGGAGCATATGGTCAGGGCTCTGCTGCGGGACCTTCACGGCGGCCGCGCCGAACCGGCCGAGGCCGGCAGCTAGCAGTCGATGACACGGTGCCCGGCCGCGACGCCGGCGGCCGGCTCCACTCTTGACCGCCGCGGGGGCCGGCGCGTATCGTGGATTGATCAACCGGTTGATCTACCGCGGCCTGGGGACTCGGATGGACCGCTATCGCTCGTGCAGCCTGTGGCTCGATGAGGTCGGCGAACATCTGACGCCGCGCCGACCGCTCGGCGGCCCCATCGACGTCGACGTCGCCATCGTCGGCGCGGGCTTCACGGGGCTCTGGACGGCGTACTACCTCATCAAGGGCGACCCGCGCCTGCGCGTCGCCATCGTCGAGAAGGAGATCGCCGGCTACGGCGCCTCCGGGCGCAACGGCGGCTGGGTCTCGCCGGCGTTCTCGGTCCCGCCGGCCAGGATCGCGCGGCGGTACGGACGGCCCGCCGCCCTGGCGCTTCAGCGCGCCATGGTGGACACGGTCGACGAGATCGGCCGGGTGGTCGCCGCCGAGGGCATGGACGGTGCCCACTACGCCAAGGGCGGCTACCTGTGCGCCGCCACCTCCGCGGCGCAGGTAACGCGCCTGCGCGCGTATGTCGACGAGCAGCACCGCTGGGGGATACCCGAGGAGGACTACCTCTGGATGGACGCGGCCCGGGCCTCGCAGCGCATCCGTGTGGCGGGCTGCCTGGGAGCCAGCTACACGCCGATCTACGCGTGCGTGCAGCCGGCCGGTCTGGCGCGGAGCCTCGCCGAGGTCGTCGAACGCAGCGGCGTGCAGGTCTACGAGCAGACGCCCGCCGTCGGCTCGCGCGCCGGTGTCGTGGACACGCCCGCCGGCCGCGTCAAGGCAGCGGTCATCGTGCGGGCCACGGAGGCCTACACGGCCGAGCTGTCCGGGACACGCCGGCAGATCCTGCCGCTGTACTCGCACATGATCGCCACGGCACCTCTGCCCGGCGACTTCTGGGAGGAGGTCGGCTGGCGGCGGCGCGAGGTGTTCAACGACGGCCGCCACCTGATCGTCTACGCGCAGCGCACGACGGACGATCGCATCGCCATCGGCGGCACGCGCGCGCCGTATCACTTCGGTTCACGCGTCGAGGATCGCTTCGACCTCGACGAGCGCATCTTCGGCGCCCTGCGGGCGAGCCTGCGCGAGCTGTTCCCGGCGATCGGTGACGTCGAGATCACCCATCGCTGGGGTGGCCCTCTGGGAGCGACGCGAGACTGGCACGCCGTGGTGCGCTTCGATCGCCGGACCGGTCTGGCCTGGGCCGGCGGCTACGTGGGTGACGGCGTTGCGACGGCTAACCTGGCCGGGCGCACGCTTGCGGACCTGATCGGCGGGCGGGAGTCGGACCTGCTCCACCTGCCCTGGGTGGGCCACCCCTGCCGCACGTGGGAGCCGGAGCCGCTGCGCTGGGTGGCCGCGGAGGGCGTCGAGCTCCTGCTCGGGCGGATCGACCGTGCCGAGAGCGGGCGCGGTCTTCCTCCGGGAGTGACGGCCGCGGTCGAGAAGCTGGAGGAGGTCGTCGGATGGTAGATGCCCCATGAAGGCACTGTTCCAGGTGCTGTCGGCGGAGGAGCGGGCGGCCGTGCACGAGCGGTCGCTGCGGGTGCTCGAAGACGTCGGGATACGGGTCGACACCGAGGAGGGCCGGCGCATCCTCGCCGCCGCCGGTGCGCGAGTGAACGACGCCGACAGGATCGTGCGGCTTCCGCCGGCGCTGGTGCAGGAGTCGCTTGACCTGGCCCCCAGGAGCTTCTCCCTCGGCGCGCGGCGGCCGGGCTGGAGCTTCCCGCTCAACGTCGGCGAGTCGACGCTCGTGATGGACGGCGAGGGGACCATGGTGCTGGACCGCGCGTCGGGAGAGCCGCGCCCCAGCACCCACGAGGACTGGCTGACGATGACCCGGCTGATCGATGCCATCGACGAGATCGGTGTCTACTGGGCGATGGTCGAGGGTGCGACGACGGGGTCCGGCCCGGCGGAGTGGGTCGACTACAACATCGAGCTCATGAGCACCTTCTCGAAGCACGTGCAGGACTCGTTCTCCGACCCGGCCGGCGCTCGCTGGGTGCTGGAAGCCCTGGACATCGTCTTCGGCGGCCGGGAAGAGGTGCGCCGCCGCCATCCCTACTCGTTCCTGCTCACGCCGCCCTCACCGCTGGTGATCGAGGAGCACTACACCGATTCGTGGCTGGCTCTGCGGGGCTGGGGCATCCCTATCGCGGTCATGCCGATGCCGATGATGGGCAGTACGGCCCCCGGCAGCCTGCTGGCCACCGTGCTGCAGGCCAACTGCGAGACGCTGGGGGTGCTCTGCCTGGTGCAGGCCGCCGAGCCGGGCACCCCTTTCATCTACGCGCCCATCGCGGCCGCCATGGAACCGCGCTCCGGACGCTACGCCGGCAACGCCGCCCTGGCTGCTCTGAGCGCCGCCGGCACCGAGATGGCGCGCTTCTACGGTCTGCCGGCGATGGGTTCCGGCTGCGGCAGCGACCAGTTCGTCGCCGACGTACAGGCAGGCTACGAGAAGGGGATCGACGCGCTGGTCGGCGACCTCGCCTGGCCCGACCTGATGGTCGGGCCGGGAGGCCTGGGCGGCTCCATGATCGTGTGCGCCGAGCAGACGGTGATCGACGTCGAGATCTACCGGATGTGCCGCAAGGCGCACGAGGGTATCAGGGTCGACGAGGACAGCTGGCTGGACGACGTGCTGGCCCGCGTCGGCCCCGGCGGCAGCTTCCTCGCGGAGTCGACGACGCGCGCCAACATGCGCGGCGGCGAGTGGTTCCTGGCCGGCCTGGGCACCCACTGCTCGCATCAGGCGTGGGTGGACGCGGGCCGGCCGCAGCTCGTCGGGGAGGCGCGCGCCAGGGTCGACGACGTCCTGGCCCATCACACGCCGCTGCCGCTTCCCCGGGATGTGCTGGACGAGCTCGACCTCCTGCGCAAGAGGGCCGAGCAGGCGTAAGCTGGTCGGGGGAAGGCAAGAGGGGAGAGAAGAGGGGGGAAGACATGGCCGGAAGGACGGACGCCCGACTCCGGGTGTCGGCGGCAGTCGTGGTACTGCTTCTTGCCGCCGCGATCGGAGCGCTGAGCGCTGCGGCGCCGGCTGGGGCCGAGAGCCCCTCACCGGCGAAGAAGGTGGTGCTGCGCATCGGCTGGCTCGGTGAGCCGGACAACATGAACCCGTTCATCGGGTGGTCCAATCTCGTCTACGAGATCTACGCGAACGAGTATCTTCTGCCGTTCGGTCGCAACGAGGAGACCATTCAGTTCGACGCGGCGAACGGGGTCCTCGAGAGCTACGAGGTCTCTCCCGACGGTCTCACGTGGACGCTGCACGTCAACAGCGGCATCACCTGGCACGACGGCGAGCCGGTCACCGCCGAGGACGTCGCCTTCACCTACAACTACATCATCGACAACGAGATGTCGGCCTTCATCGGGTTCCTGGACGGCGTGCGGGAAGCGGTCGTCGTCGATCCCGACACGGTGGAGGTCCTGTGCGACAAGCCGAAGGCCAACTTCACGAGGCTCTGGATCCCGATCCTGCCCGAGCACATCTGGAGCAAGATCCCCGGTGAGGAGGCGGGTACCACGTATGCCAACGACCCGCCGATCATCGGGAACGGGCCCTATCAGGTCGTGGAGTGGAAGAAGGGCGCCTACGTGAAGATGGTCGCCTACGACGACTACTGGCAGGGGACGCCGACCATCGACGAGGTGTACTACATCACCTACGACAACGGCGACACGATGGTGCAGGACCTCAAGTCGGGGACCATCGACGCCGCGTACCTCTTCCCGCCGGCGCAGTGGGAGGCCCTGAGGAGCACGCCGGGCATAGCGACGCTCGAGTACAACTGGGCGAACTGGGACTACATCGGTCTCAACTGCTACACGGGGAAGTCGCACGGGAACCCCGTGCTCCTCGACAAGGACTTCCGGACGGCGCTGGAGTACGCGATCGACCGCGAAGAGCTCGTCGATCTGGCCTACGGTGGTCACGCGTGGCCGGGCTACACGTTCATGCCGCCGAAGAACTGGAAGGACCCGGACTACGCGTGGGCGCCGCCTGAAGGTCGGCGTCGCGACTTCGATCCCCAGAAGGCGGAGCAACTGCTCGAGTCGGCCGGCTATGTGGACGCCGACGGCGACGGCATCCGCGAAGACAAGAAGGGCAAGCCCATCGAACTGCGTCTGTGGGCCGACGCCACCGCGCCCGAGTCGCAGCGGGCGACCAAGCTGATCGCCGGCTGGTGGGAGAGCATCGGCGTCGGCGTGGTGCTGAGCGTGCAGGACACCGGCGTCTACTTCGACAAGATCTGGAACTACGACGGCGACGAGTACGCGCCGGATTTCGACACCTACTACTGGGAGTGGGACGGCTACACCGATCCCGGGCAGACGCTGGACTGCTTCACCACGGCGCAGATAGAGGGATGGAACGAGTTCGGCTGGTCCAACGAGGAGTTCGACCGCCTCGATGTGGAGCAGAACCAGGAGATGGACCCCGACAAGCGGGCGGCGCTGATCCACCAGATGCAGGAGGCGATGTATGAGGACTGCGCCTGCATCGTGACGGCCTTCCCGCTCAAGCTGGAGGCCTACCGCACGGACAAGTGGACGGGCTGGCGGCGCTGCAACTACGGCAACGGTCCCACCTTCTGCAGCCAGTCGTTCCCGTCGACGTTCCTCGGCATGGAGCCGGTCGTGGCATCAGAGGACGAGGGCCATGTCGGTCTCTGGATCGGCATCGGTGTGGCCGCCGCGGTCGTACTGGGCGCGGCGGTGTGGTGGATCCTGCGGTCGCGGCGGAAGGGGCCGGCGGAGGAGGTCTGAGCGCGGGGCGGGCGTCCGGACTCGCGCGCGGCGGACCTCGAGGCTCGCTCGGTCAGTCGTCGGCGGCCGGCGGCCGGCGCTCCTTCTTGAGCCGCGCGCGGCGCGTCTTCTGCTCCAGCCGGGCGGCCTCGGCCGCCCGCGAGGGCCTGGTGGGCCGCCGCGGGGGCGGCGGCCCCCGCAGCAGGTCTTCAAGTCGCCGCCGCAGCCGCCGCAGGCACGTCCGCTTGTTCTGATACTGGCTGCGCTCGCTGCGGCAGCTCACGGTGATGCCGGAGGGGCGGTGCCGCAGGCGCACGCCGCTGTCGGTGACGTTCTGATGCTGCCCGCCGGGTCCGCCGGAGCGGAACGTGTTCACCGTGCACTCGCCCAGCAGATCCTCGTCCGACTCGGGGAGCCGGTACGACTCGGGGAGCGAGTGGCTCATGCGGAAGGCGCGGGGTGCGGGACGGAGACGCTCATGTGGGCGGTCCGTAGCAGGCATCCGGCGCCAGGACGTCCGGGAAGCGGTCGCGTAGGCGGGTGCGCAGCTCGTAGCAGAGGTGGCACTCGTCGGCGTAGGTCTTCCGTGACGGCTCGAGGCCGCCGGCGCGGGCGAGCTCGGCCGGTCCGCCGGTGAGCAGCTCGCGGATCACCGGGCGGATCGCCGGATCGTAGCCCGCCACGATGTCGGCCAGGTCATGCTGCCACAGGTTGCCGGCGCTGATGCCCTGGCAGACCTGGAGCTCGCCGTCGGCGCCCAGGTGTACCCGTTCGGGGACCTCGAGGTCCTCGAACGGGCAGCTGGTGAGCGACTCCGGCGCTCGTGAGGCGGCGGCGGGGGCCAGCTCCACCGCCGCCCGGCCGCGGTACATCACGCCGGCCGGGTCGCCGCAGGCGAGGCCGACGGCCGTCAGATCGGCTGCGGCTCCCACCTCCAGGGCGGCGACCGGGATGCCCAGCCGCCGCGCTGCCCGCACGGCGTTGTACAGCAGCGCCGGGTCGGCCGGCAGCGCGTCGGGCGGCTTCTGCTCCCCGGGGAGGCCGAAGTACGGGTACGTCGAGACCGACAGGTCGAAGATGCCCAGCTCGGCGAACGGTCGCAGCCAGACCTCCGCGTCCCGTTCGTCGATCGCCCAGAAGCAGTTGGTGACCAGCCCCACATCGAGGCCGGCCGAACGGGCGCGAGCGGCGGCTTCGAGAACTATCGGGTAGGCGAGCGTCGGCTCGCCCCCCTCGAAGTAGACGTGCCGTACCGAGTCGAGCGCGGCGGCCTGGTCGATCACCGTCTCGAGCTGGCGCAGCGTCATGGTCGATTCGTTGTCGGGGCCACCCCAGACGAAGCAGTGCTCGCACGCCCAGGTGCAGCGGTAGGTGACGAGCAGATGCAGGCCTTCCAGTGCCATCGGCATGGTCTTCTCCTTGCTCGGTCCCCGGCGGTGTGCCGGACCTCCGTGCGGCGGCGGTCCGTGCGGCCGGTCCCGGTGTGGCGGCGGGTCGGGTGACGCACCTCAGTGTACCGGCCGGTCGGGTGACCGTGAAGGCGGCGCTCGAAGCAGCGCTCAGGCCCCTGGTCGGGGGTGAACGGCGAGGGCACTCCCACCCCCCTTTCCGTCGCGTCGATGTGATTGAATGTGATCTGTCGCGGGAGGGGCGACCGCACGTCTATGGATTTCAGCATCGACAGTATCGAGGAGCTCGCGCAGGCTGCTCTGCGCGACCTTGCACGGGCGCAGGATCGCGCCCGGCTGCTGACGCGTGCCCTGCGCTATGCGGGCGACGAAGAGGCCCGCGGCCGCGCCGCCGAGACCCTTGTCGAGATCGGCGCTCCGGCGGTGCTCCCCCTCGTCGAGTTCATGAAAGATGACCAGGTGTCGCGCGGCGGGGCGGCCCAGCAGGTGCTGGTCCAGATCGGGTCGGCCGCGGTGGAACCGCTCATCGAGCTGCTCGGCCACGCCGACGCGCATGTGCGCGCCGCGGTCGCCTGGATGTTCACCGGGATCATCGACGCGCGAGCCTGTCCGGCGCTGGCCAGTGCGCTCGACGACGACGACGCCGCCGTACGCCAGTGCGCGGCCTATGCGCTCGGCGACCAGCACTGCTTCTGGGCCGTGCCGCGGCTCATCGAGACGCTCGAGGACAGCACGCTGCACCAGGTGGACTTCGAGGACGACGGTCCGACGGCCGACGAGCTGCGCTTTGAACAGCTGCGGCTCGACACCGACGAGGCCGGCCAGCTCTGGGACGACGGTGTCGCCCGCCTGCTGGCCGAAGGCGCGCCGGAGCCTGTGGCCACGCACGAGGGTGACGAAGACGACGACGAGGATGAAGACTATGTCGGCGCCGCTGCCGCCTATGCGCTCGGCACCATCGGCGATCCGCGGGCCGTCGATCCGCTCATCGACGTGGCCAGCGATCCGAGCCGCGACTGGCTGGTCCGCGGTCAGGCCATCTGGGCGCTCGGCGAACTCGGCGACCAGCGGGCGTTCGACGTCGTCCTGGCCGCTCTCGACGACCCCGGCTGCGAGCCGGAGGCGCTCGGCGCACTTGGTGGCTTCCGCGATGAGCGCTCGCTCGACGTCTTCGCCCGCTACTACCGGCACCCGAGCGCCTTCATGCGCCAGCAGGCGGTCGTAGGGCTGCGCGAGCACGGTGGCCCGGCCGTGTTGCCGTACCTGCTCGCTCTGCTGCACGACCGCGACGACGTGGTGCGTGGCTTCGCGGCGCGCGCCCTCGGCTGGATCGGCGATCCGCGGTCCGTCGAGCCGCTGCTCTACAGCCTGCGCTACGGCGACGAGCGCTATCGTGCCGTCGTCCTCGACGCTCTCGAAGAGCTGTCCGGCTGACCACGACCGGCCTGTCCGGCCGGGCTCCGGCGACGTCCGACGGGCTCGAGCGAACCTTCGACCGGATCCGGCCGTCTCTGCCTATGACCGGCGACAGCGGAGGTGAGTCACGATGACCGGCAAGCTGACCAGCAAGCGACGTCTCATCGGTATCGGAGCAGGAGCGGTGGTCGTCATCGCCGCTGCCGTGACACTGACGCTGGTCTTCGCCGGCACCGACGAGGCGCCGGCGCTGCCGGCCCTCGGGCGGGCCGGCTCCGACTCGCCGCAGGCGAAGGCGCTGGCCGAGCCGCTGGGCCGCTTCGGCTTCGGTCTGCTGGCCCTGCAGGCCGAGGTCGCGGCCGACGAGAACATTGTCATCTCCCCCGCCTCCATCCACGCCGCGTTCTCGATGTTGCTCAACGGCGCCCGCGACGAGACGGCCGACGAGCTGCGTCGGGCGCTCCAGGTGGACAGCCTCGACGATGCGGCCGTTGACCAGGGCTGGGCCGACATCATCACGTCGGCGCAGGCCGGCGACGGCAGCAAGCTGAGCATCGCCGACTCGCTGTGGCTGCGCAGCGGCGTGGCCTTCGAGCAGCCGTTCCTCGACCTCAACCGCGACTACTACGCAGCCGAGCTGGCGGAGCTGGCCGACGACGGCGATCAGGCCGCCGCGGAGATCAACGAGTGGGTCGACGAGCGCACGCACGGCAAGATCACCAAGCTGTTCGACTCCATCGACCCGCTGACCCTGCTGACGCTCGTGAACACGGTCTACCTCAAGGTCGGCTGGGACTACTTCGACGAGAAGGACACACAGCCGGCGCCGTTCACTCTGGCCGACGGCTCCACGGCGGACGTCGAGATGATGCGCGGCGGGATGGAGGCCCCGGTCGTCCTGACCGAAGCCTATGACGCGGTGCTGCTCGAGACCGACGGACCGGTGGACGTGTGGGTCATCGTGCCCAAGGGAAGCGAGACGCCGGAGACGGTGGTCGCCGCCCTGCAGGACCGTGGTCTGGCCGGCCTTTACGAGAGCGCCCAGAGCCACGACGGCGACCTGCGGCTGCCGCGGCTGAGCCTCGAGTACACCGCGCAGCAGCTCAAGGAGACGCTGCAGGCGATGGGCATCGAGCGGGTCTTCGACGCCGATCTGGCCCAGCTCGAGGGCATCGCCGACGTGAAGCCGTTGTACGTGAGCAGCATCGTCCACAAGGCGACGCTCGACCTCAACGAGGAGGGCGTCGAGGCGGCGGCCGCCACCGGCATGGAGGTCGGGACCACGGCCATGCCGGTCGACACGTTCAGCATCGTCGCCGACCGGCCGTTCCTGGTGGCTCTGGCCGAGTCGGGGTCGCGGGTGCCGCTGTTCCTCTCGCTGGTCCGCGACCCGAGCTGAGAGCCGCCGCCGGCGGCCGGCAGCGTGTCTGGGCGGCTCGTCCGGATCCAGCCGTCGCCCGGCGGCGCCGCGATCAGCCTCCTTGTGAGAGACTTGCCGCCGACGCCGGTGGCCGAAACGGAGGCCGGCCGGCCCCCGCGAGGAGGACCTGGATGGACGTGGTCGATCGTCTGCTGCAGCTCGGCGGTCAGCTCCCGGCGCCGCTCGAGCGGCGCAAGGACGGTACGCTCGGCATGGAGTGCGTCATCGCCGAGCGCAAGGCGTTCCTCTCGAAGAAGCGGCTCACGTACAAGTGCCTGCTGCGCGTCGACGACGCCGCCGCGACCATCCGCTTCTGGGAGGTGCTCGTCGAGAAGGGCAGCGGCGTCTCCTCGGGGAGCGACGACATCTCCCCGGGCATGAGCTTCAAGAAGGAGAGCTACAAGACCGGCGCCAAGACCCGCGAAGGGAGCATCGAGGAGCAGTCGCGGCTGTTCGGCAAGGACTACAGCTACGACTGGGACTACGCGACCGTGCGGCGCACGGTCGGCGCGGTAGCCGGTGAGGCCGGCTACACGGTCGAGGTCGTGCTGCGGAAGAAGGCGGTCTGACGCTCGACCGGATCGGCCGGCGCGTAGAGGGAGAGTCGTGAAGTACGAAGTGGCAAGGCCGGGCCGGGTGGCGGTCGTCCGCCTCGAGGACGGCGACGTGATCCACGAGTGCATCGAAGAAGTGGCCCGCCGCGAGGGCATCACTCGCGGGTCCGTGATGCTCGTGGGCGGGGCGGCCGGCGGCAGCACGCTTGTCGTGGGCCCGGAGGACGGCGCTGCCAGCCCGGTGGTGCCGATGCAGCGGGCTCTCGACGACGCCCACGAGGTGGCCGGGGTCGGCACGCTGTTCCCCGATGAAGACGGCCGGCCGGTGCTGCACCTCCATGTCGCCTGCGGCCGCGGCGCCGACGCGCTGGTCGGCTGCGTCCGTCTGGGCGTCACCACGTGGACCATCCTCGAAGCCGTGATCGTCGAGTTCGAGGGGTCGCGGGCCGTACGCCGCCGCGACCCCGCCACCGGTTTTCAGCTGCTCGACGTCGACGGCTGACGGCGAGGCCATCGTCCCGGCCGCGGGCCGTCCGTGCGGTATGAGGAGCTCGGGACCGTCCCAGTTGCACGTTTGGCCCTCGGCGGCTGCGGGCAAGCCCGCCATGGTCGGCTCTGTCGAAGCCGCGGCCCCCGCTGGGCGGCCCCGCTGGTCGGCTTCTCGGATCCGCGGTGTCTGCTACCGGAGGTGAAGGCGCGTGTACGACTCGTTCTCGGTGCTCGTCGGCGGCAAGGCGGGCGACGGCATCAACGAAGCCGGCAATCTGATCGCCCGACTCATGAATCGCCTGGGGTACCGGGTCTACGTCGAGGTCGACTACCCCTCGCTGATCCGTGGCGGCCACAACTTCTCGATCGTGCGCTGCGCTCGCGAGAAAGTCGGCTGCCGGACAGACCGCCTCGATGTGGTCATGGCGCTCAACGACGAGACGGTGGAACGTCACGCGCATCGGCTCGGCGGTGGCGGCACGCTGGTGATCGACACCGGCTCGGTCAAGGGCGTGGCGCCCGACGAAGCTGCTGGACCCGAGGCAGGCGAGCCGGACAACGACGCTCCGTCCGGCAGTACCGAGGTCGGCAGCGGATCCTCCGGCGCAGCTGAGCAGGGGGCGGAGCCGAAGGCCGACAAGCCGCAAGCCGACGGCGAGCGAGGCGACGCCGGTCGGGACGATGGCCGCATCGTCATGGGCGTGCCGATCGCCGCCATCCTCAAGGAGCTGCAGGCTCCGCCGGTGATGCGCAACACCTGCCTGCTCGGGGCCTTCTGTCGCATCGCCGGTATCTCCTGGGAGATCCTCGAAGACACCATCCGGCAGCACATCCCACGGTCGCTGGAGAAGAACCTGGAGGTCGCCCGGCGTGGCTACGAGGCGGCCCGGCAGCGCGAGACGCTGGCCTCCCTGGACCTGCCGGCGCTGCCGGTGATGAACGGCAACGAGGCCGTCGGGCTGGGGCTCATCCGGGCCGGGTGTACGGCGTACGTGGCGTATCCGATGTCGCCGTCGACCGGCCTCCTGCACTTCATGGCGAGCGTCGCCGACGACTGCAGGCTCAAGGTCGTGCATCCGGAGAACGAGATCGCCGTCATCCTGATGGCGCTCGGCATGGCGTACGCCGGCGAACGCGCGGCGGTCGGGACGGCCGGCGGCGGCTTCTGCTTGATGACGGAAGGCGTCAGCCTCGCCGGCCAGGCCGAGCTGCCGATCGTGATCATGGTCGCCCAGCGGCCGGGACCGAGCACCGGACTGCCGACGTACACCACGCAGGCCGACCTGCACTTCGTGCTCAACGCCGGGCAGGGCGAGTTCCCGCGTCTGGTCGTGGCGCCCGGCAGCGCGGAGGAGGCGTACTACTGGTCGGCGGTCGCCATGGGACTGGCCTGGCGGTACCAGACACCGGCCTTCGTCCTTGCCGACAAGGCCGTCTGTGAGGGCAGCTACAGCATCGACATCGACGCGCTGCCGCCGCTGCCGGAGTACGACGTGCCGCTCTGGGACGGCGTCTCACCGTACCGGCGCTACGCGCGGCCGGACGATCCGGGGGCCGCTGGGACGGCGGGCGCGCCGGACGATGTGGCGGCCGCTGGGACGGCGGGAGAGTCGGGCGATGCGAGCACTGGCGCGCCGGCCGATGCTGCGGCCGCTGAGCCGGTGGACGTGCCGGGCGATGCGACGGCGGCAGGCACGGCGGCGGCGGAGGGGTCCACGGCGCCGTCCGCGGCCGTCCCGCCCGGCGTCTCGCCGCTGGCCTTCCCGCCCCTGCCCGGCGAGATCGTCAAAGTCGACAGCTACGAGCACGATGAGCTGGGTGTGACGACCGAGGACAACACCGAGACCGTGCTCATGGAGGAGAAGCGCGTCCGCAAGTGGTGCGCTCTGGAGGAGGAGATCGACCGGCTCGAGGCGGTCAAGGTGCGCGGCGACGCGGACGCCCCCACGGCCCTGCTCTGCTGGGGCAGCAACGGCAGCGTGTGTCGCGAGGTCGCCGACGAGCTTGGGCTGCGCATGGTACAGCCGCTGGTGCTCTCGCCGTTCCCCACGCGGCAGTTCGAGGAGGCGCTGGACGGCGTCGAGCGCCTCATCTGTGTCGAGAACAACGTCACCGGACAGCTCGTGAAGCTGCTGCGGCTGCACGGCTTCGACGTCGACGACGCCATCCGGCGCTACGATGGCCGTATGTTCTCGCTCGAGGAGCTGACGACCGGGGTGAAGGAGGTGCTGCAATGAGCGACATCGCCGATCTGGACATCAGCGGCGCCGGCTCGCGGCGACCCCAGCCGGCCGACACGGACGGCGACGCCGCTCCGCTCACGTATGCGGAGAACACGTGGTGCCCCGGCTGCGGCAACTTCGGCATCCTGAACGTGTGGAAGACGCTCATCGACGAGCTGGCCGACAACGGCGTGCCGCGTGAGCGGATCGTGGTGGTCGCCGGCATCGGCTGTCATGCCAAGATCGCCGACTACCTCAACCTCAACACGTTCTACTCGCTGCATGGCCGCACGGTCCCGGTGGCCACCGGGATCAAGCTCGGCAACCCCGAGCTGACCGTGATCGCCCACGCCGGCGACGGCGACTGCTACGGTGAGGGCCTCGAGCATATGCTGTTCGCCGCCAAGCGGAACATCGACATCAGCCTGATGGTGCACGACAACGGCGTCTACGCACTCACGACCGGCCAGTACACGCCGACCTCGCCGCGCGGCTTCCGCGGCAAGTCGACGCCCGGCGGCAGCGCCGAGCAGCCGATCAATCCGCTGGAGCTGGCTCTGGCCGGCGGCGCCACCTTTGTCGCCCGCTCCTACTCGCGCGGGGCAGAGCGTCTGCGGCAGACGATGCTCGATGCCGTCCTGCATAAGGGCTTCAGCCTGGTCGACATCCTGCAGGTGTGCGCCACCTTCAACAACCTCTACTCCTACTACAACGAGCGCACCTTCGATATGGACGACAACGACCCGTCCAGCCGCACCGACGCCCTCAACCGCATCGGCGAGTGGACGTACGGCGGCGACGGGCGCATCGCGCTGGGCACGTTCTATCGCAGCGCGGCCGACACGTTCGACGGCGCCTTCCGCGACATCGACAGATCCTCGTTCGATCGGGAGGCCGCCGTCCGCGACCTTCTGGCCCGTCGGGTCTGAGCCGCCCGCCCATGAGCGGGCGACCGTCTCGCGAGCTGCGAGGCTTGGCGGCTCGCTTCTCGTGGGGCCTCACGGTCCTGAGAGGCGCGGCCGCGCGCACGCCGCCGCCCTGGCGGACCGGAGGGCGCCTGGCCGGATCGCGACCGGCACCCTGCGGGTCCGGGAGCCGCCGTGTCGCTGCGCAGGAGTCCGCCGGCTTGACCCGAACCGTCCCTTATCGGCTACCATTCGCCGGGGCCGCGCCGGCTCACTGAGCGGAGCCGGGCGCGACCGAGCGGTGTCACGGCGGCAGGGCCGGCACTCGCTCGTCGGTCGAGTCGAAGGCAGGGTCTCGTGGCGAGAGGTCGCAGGGGCATCATCGGTCTGGCGCTGGGCGTCGCCGTGGTATCGGCGCTTGCGGTCATGCCCGGCATCGTGCACCCGCCGGCGGCCTCGGCAGCGCCCGAGGTCACCCGCCGCGCCAAGGTCGACCTGCTCGTCTCGTTCGAGAAGCGCTTCGGCGGCTCACCCGAGCTGTTGATCCTGGGCTCGTCGCGGGCGATGCGCGCCGACCCGGCACAGCTGCGGTCGGCGCTGCATCTGCGTACGTTCAACGCCGCCGTGAGCTCGGGCACGGTGCCCGACGCCTACGCCTTCCTGCGTCTCGCGCAGCGCCGCTACCCCGAACGCTCGCCGGCCGTCCTCTGGTTCCTCGACGTCGAGAGCATGCGCCTGACCGGCCATCACCCGTACCTGCTCTCGGTGAAACGCCTGGCGGCCGGCCTGCCGCCGTCGGCCCGTCGCCGGCCGGTCTCACTGCCGAAGGGACTGGCCGCGGGCGCGGCCAGGGGCGTCGCCGTGGTGCGTCCACGCTGGCATCGCGACGGCCTGCTCGTGAGCTGGTGGCACGACAGGCAGCGTGCCGAAGGCCGCACGACAGCCGCCGGCGTACGCTACCATCAGCGGCAGCTGGCCGGGATCTACCACGGTGGCTCGCCCCGCATGAGCGGCAGCGCCAAGTGGTACGCCACGCAGATCGTCCGGCGGGCCAACGAGATGGGCGTGGCGCCGGTCGTCGTGCTGACTCCCTACCACCCGCAGCTGCGTTCGTTCATCGCCCGCCGCGGCTGGCAGAAGGCCCATCGCGATGTCCGTCGCTTCCTCGCCGATCTGGGCGCACGCTTCGAGCTGAAGGTCGTCGACCTCACCGGCGGTGCCGCCGTCGACGGCCGGACGCAGTCGTGGTACGACGGTGTGCACCCCCGGGCCGGCCAGATGCGGCGCATCGTCACGGCAGTGCTGCGGCGCGCCGGCGACGACCTCGTGGCCGCCGCCGCGCCACTCCCGGAGGCCGCTCCTCTGGCGGATCCGTTCCGGCCGCCCCACGAGGCTTCCGCGGCGCCCGGCTCCGAGCCGGGACTGCCTGCGGAGGTCGCTCCGCTGTGGCCGAGACTCTTGCCGGCGCTGCCGCCGGCGCCCGTGTCCGGCGGGTGGTCGCCGGCCGGCGTGTCGACTGCGGCAGGAGGAAAGGAACGGTTGGCGTCGGTCCGCGTCGCCGGCCCGACGGCCCTGCCCTCGACCTGGCCGCTGGTCCCGGCGCCCTATCTCCTCTGAAGAAGGCTCACGGCCGGGGCGCGGCCTCGCCCGGCGACCGTGTCCTGCTGACGACGGACGCCCCGGGGGCGACCGTCGTCGCGTCGAGTCACTGGGCCCAGTAGGGCTCGATGCGTTCGGCCAGCTCTTGCCGGGCGGCCAGATACCAGCTCTGCGTGCGCCGGTAGCGCGGGTACGTGAACACGTGTCCGTACTTCACCTTGTACGGGTACCACGTGATCCGCTTCACCGTGTCACGGACGAACTTGCGCGCGCCGCTGCCGCACACGTCGGCCATCTTGAGGTACTCCAGGTCTTCGAGCCCGTCGCGCAGCGCCTCGAGCCGCAACGATGAGACCGGCTCGGCGAACGGGTCACGCAGCCCATAGCGGGGGTAGTAGCCGGGGTAGATGAGCATCGCCTCGCCGTTACACACGCGGGCGCCCGGAACCCAGTAGGAAAGCGGGTCTCGATAGGGATCGCGCCAGCCTTTGCCGGTCTTGGCGTCGCCCCAGCGGTTGGTGGCCCAGTACAGCAGTCCGTCGACCTGCCACTGCTTCATCAGCCAGCCCCAGGCCCGCTGGTCGGCCAGCGACTTCTCGAGGACGAAGTTGGGCATCTCGCGGACCTTGCTGTTCGCGTAGGTGTACCACCACGACTTGACGCCCTTCTTCTGGAGCTTTCTCAGCACCGGCACGCGGCCGAAGTAGTAGTAGTAGCGCGTCGCCCAGATGTCCACGTCGTTCCAGAGGAAGCGGTTCTGCGGCAGCACGCTATGCAGCTTGGTGGGTCGTGGGTCGTCGGTGAGCATGAAGGGAGCACGGTAGCCGGCCCGCGCCGATGCCTTGTGCAGCGTGCGGGCCATGACCTCGGCGTAGCGCTCCTGCAGCGTCGAGGTGGGCTCGTCGAAGTAGAAGCCGTAAGCGCGATCCTGCCAGCCGTTGGCCTTGTAGAAGCGGCACATGTGGGTGAGGTAGTCGACGAGCTGCGGATGGTTCGGCGTGCGTCGCCACACCTGGTAGGGGAACCAGGTGGCCCACGGGATCTGCGTGGTCTGCAGGTCGAGACCGTCGGCGCCGAGGTACGGCAGTGCCGCCTTGCGGTAGGCGGCGGCGTCGAAGCTGCCGTCCTTCTTCACCTTGGGCAGCGCGTCGATCATGAACGGCGTGACGCCATGCTCCTTCAGCATCTTGAAGGCGGCCTGCACGATGCGCTGCCGATTGCGTCCCTTGAACTTCACGTCCGAGCCGGCGATGCTCTTGCCGAGGTTGTTCACGCTCAGTACGAACGCCGTCGGCGTGCTCAGGCGCTGCCAGCCGAAGCTCCAGACTCGCAGGCTCACGGGGACATCGACGACCTCGACACCGTTAGCGACGCGCAGGGTGCCGGTGTACGTGCCCGGGGTGGTGTGGAGCGGGACGTGGAAGAGGACGTAGAGCGAGCTGCTCTTCGGCGCTGTCGGTGGCGTGTACTGTGAGAACACCGGTGAGCCGACGCTGAAGGGCGTGCCGAAGTCCCGCGGCACCAGCGGGTCGGGGTAGTAGCCACGCTTGCCGCCGCTTTGCGTCGTCGGGCGCCGCACCTTCACGAACTTGACCTCATGCAGCCGGGAGTTGGACACGAGCAAGGAGTGGCTGCCGGGGAGCCACGTGACGACGATGTCGCGCTTCCAGGCGCTGCGCAGGCCGATCTGCACGCCCTCATATTCGTTGCGGGCGGCACTGATGTCGATGGTCGCGGAGAGACCCGGCCTTGTGGACGGGAAGATGCGCGTGCCGGCGCCGGCCGTCCAGACCTCGGCGCTCGCCGCCGGCGCCAGTGCCGCCGTCAGGCCACCGGCCGCGGCCGTGACGACGAGCAGCACGAGGGCAAGCAGCAGGATGCGTGCGGTCCGATTGCCGGCAGGTACGGCCCGCCGGCCGCCGGCGCGCGCGGCCCGCAGGCCGGGGTGGATCTCGAAATGAAGATTCATCTACCCGGTCAACGCTCCCTTCATGGTCGGGCTTAGCATATCGTGAAGTCGACGAGCGGTAGCCCCGCCGGTGCACCTTGCCGGAGCATCGTCTTACCGGCCGTCCGGCGCGGCTCATAGTCTGCGTCCGGCTGCTCTCTGTCGCTCGCGCGGACGGCCGAGCATGGCGCTCGACGCGTCCCACGGTGTCTGAGCGTGCCGGTCATCGGCTGCGCTCGATGCGCAGCGCCAGCTTCGTCCGCGCGGCGTTGAAGGCGCTCGCCGACTTCACGTACTTGGGGAACTTCAGGACGTGGCCGTACTGCACCTTGTACGGAAACCAGGTGACCGTCTTCGAGATCGATCGGGCGTACGCGCGGTCGTCCTTGCCGCCGGATGCGGCCAGCCGCAGGTACTCGCGGTCCTCGAAGCCGTCGCGCAGCGCCTCCAGGCGCAGTGAGGACACCGGCGCCGCGTGACCGTCGGTGAGGCCGTAGCGCGGATAGTAGCCGGGGTAGACGAGCATCGCCTCGCCGTTGCACACGCGGCCGTCGCGCTTGCGATAGGAGAGCGGGCTGGCGTACGGATCGCGCGAGCCCATCCCGGTCTGCGGGTCGCCCCAGCGGTTGAAGCCCCAGTAGAGCAGCCCGTCGACGTTCCACTGGTCCATCAGCCAGCCCCAGACACGCTGGTCGGCGAGCGACTTCTCGATCACGAAGTTGGGCAGCCGGCGGACCTCCTTGTTGGCGTAGGGGTACCACCAGACTTCCTTTCCGTGTCGCTGGCGCTCCCGAAGGGCCGGCACGCGGCCGAAGAAGTAGAAGTACCGCGTCGCCCAGATGTCGACGTCGTCGTAGAGGAACTGGTTGGCCGCGTGGGTCGTCACCGCCCTCGGCCGCGGATCGTCGGTGAGCAGGAAGCGCATCCGGAACCCGGCCCTGGCGGAGGCCTTGTGGACCAGTCGCGCGTAGCGCTCGGCGACGCGTTCGCTGGTCGTCCGGGTCGGTTCGTCGACGATGAACGCATACGCCTTCTTCTCCCAGCCGTGACGCTTGTAGAAGCGGCTCAGCTCGGTGAGATAGGTGAGGAGCGCCCCACTGCCGGCGCTCGTGCGCCACGAAGTGTGCGGGAACCAGCCGGTCCAGGGGATCTGCGTGTCGGGCAGGTCGAGACCGTCGGCGCCGAGGAACGGGGCGACGTCCTCATAGTAGCGGCCTTCGTTGAAGCGTCCGCTCGAGGAGACGCTCGGCATGGCATTGACCATCATCGGGGCGAGGCCGTGCTGGCGCATCATGCGGTAGAAGTTGGTGAAGATGATCCGCCGCGAGGCCCGCGTCCAGGGGACGCCCGATCCCTTGATGCTGGTCATGACGTTGCGCAGGTTGACGACGAAGGCCGACTGCGTGCTGAGCGAACGCCAGCCGAAGCCCCAGACGCGCAGCGAGACCGGCAGGTCGACCGTCTCGCTGCCGTTGCCGATGCGCAGGGTACCGCGGTACGTGCCGGCCGGCGTCCCGTATGGCACGTGGAAGAGAACGTAGAGCGAGGAGCTGCGAGCCGGGGCTGAGATCGCCTGGCCGAAGCGGCGCGGCACGATCGGGTCCGGGTAGAGGCCGGACCGGGCCCCCGAATCGGTGGTCGGCTGCTTGACACGCACGAACTTCACCTCATGGAGCTGCGCGTTGCCGGTGAGCAGGGCGTCGCTGCCGGCCAGCCAGGTCGCGCGGACCGTGCGCGAGCCGCCGGAGCGCAGTCCGATCAGCACGCCCTCGTACTCGCCGCCGGCGGCGTTGAGGCCGACGGTCTGCCGCGAGCCGGCGGGTGTGCCGGGGAAGATGCGGTCGCCGGCCGGCGCCGTCCAGACGGCGGCCTCGGCGTGTGCGGTGACGGCCGCCGGCGCCAGCGCGATCGCGGCCGACACGGCGGCGGCCACGGCGATCAGCAGGACGATCGCGGAGCGGGGGGCACCCCCGACTCGCCCGTCGGCCTGCCGGTTCGGTCCTGATCGGCGTTGTTCGCGTCGCATCGTTCCACCTTCCGCCCATAGGGCATCGGCAGGCTGTCGGCAGTGTAGCGGAGAGCTGTGGCGCCGGCGTTCGCTGCCCGTTGTCATTCTGTTGTCGTCACGCTCGGCTCCAGCTTGAGCGCGGCGCGTCGTCCGTAGCGGCGGCAGCGGCCGCGGGCGGGCTCCGGCGGTACGCTTTGTTGCACCTGAGCGGCACGGTGCAGTCTCACATCGAGAAGCCGACGGCGCACAGACCGGCCGCCGGCGCCGGGGAGTGGGGGTCTGATGTGACGACGACGGAGGAGCATCGTCCGTCGATCGACCGCGACGGTGAGAGTGGTCGTCGCGGTCGTTGCCCTGGCGGCGCTGCGTGATATCCCGTTCGTGAGCCTCGTTGCGCAGGCGCGTCATCTCAACGCCGACTCTCACGATCTCGCCCGCGTGGTCGAGTCCGGCCGCGCCAAGTGGCAGCGGTTGCCGGCTAAGCGGACCGCCTGACTCCTCAAGCGCTACGGGATGCGATAGCCTGACGCGGTCGTGGCGTTGTCGGGGAGGGGGACCGTTGGACACAGGGACGATCACGGTGTCGGTGCAGGATGCATGTGCGGCGGCAGTCGCGACAGATCGGGTGACCGTCATCCGGCGTGCCGTGTGGGGTCTGTTGCTCCTGGCGGGCGTGGCCCTGTTCCTCGTCCTCGCTCGCCCGGCGCACGCCGCGGAGGCGCCCCCGCTCACATTGTCGGCCACGCCGGCGAAGGTGATCAGCGGTCGGTCGGCGACTCTCACGGCGTCCATCGGCTTCCCCGGCGCGGTGCTCCAGGTGAGCGAGCGGCGCGGCGCTGAGGCGGCCTTCACGCCGACCGGATCGGTCACGACCGGCGCCGACGGCACGGTCTCGTGGCAGGTCTCGCCGAGCCGGTCGACGACGTACCAGGTCGAGTCCGCCGGCGACGCCACCTGGGCGGCGGCGAGCGCCGAGACGACGGTGAGCGTCGCGCTGCGGCTCGCCTTCCAGGCGACGAAGCGGGTGTACGCGGGGCGGTCGATCGTCTTCAAGGCGGCGAGCATCCCGGCGCACCGGGGCGCCCGGCTCGAGCTGCAGATCCGTCGCGACGGAGAGTGGCAGACGCTGCGCACGTTCAGGCTCGACCGGCGGTCGCGGGCGATCGTGAAGCTGAAGGCCCGCAAGAAGGGCGCGCCGCGGTTCCGGGTGATCATGGCGGCGACCGATGAGCTCGCCGCCGCCGTCAGCCGGACGCGCACCGTCCGCATCAAGAAGGGGAACCCGTACGGCGTCCCCATCGGGCCGGCGCGATTCATCGTCGTCGACCGCTCGCAGTACAAGCTCCACTATCTGGAGCACGGCACCGTCGTGCGGAGCTTCAACTGCGTCCTCGGGCGGCCCGGCCTGCCGACGCCGGTCGGTCGCTTCCGTGTCTGGAGCAGGGGCGTGAACCCCGGCGGACCGTTCGGCGTGCGTGTGCTCTGGTACTACCGCGGCTACGGCATCCACGGCACCGATCAGCCATGGCTGCTCACGCACTGGCCGCGGGCGTACTCACACGGCTGCACGCGGCTCGCCAACTCCAACGCGCTCTGGCTGTTCAACCGCTGTCCGGTCGGTACGCAGGTCTGGAACGTGCCCTGAGGTAGCGGGCCGGCGTCGGCACTGTCAACGTGTCCGGGTTCGAGACGTCACCCTGCTGGTGATCAGGGTCGGGCACCGGCGCCGCGTGTACCAGGACCTGTGAGCCGGCGCGGCCGGCGCCGCAACCCGTAGGCGGCGGCGAGGGTCTGCAGCCGGCTCCGGCGGGCGCGCAGCCGGCGCTGCAGCTCGCGCCGCAGCGCGGCGATGCTGGCGACATCTTCCGCCGTCGCCTCTCGGCCGCCGTAGAGCACCGCCTCGGCGCGGGACGCCTCGTCGCGCGCATCGAGCCCGAGGCGCTCCTCCAGCAGCTGCGCCGTCTCCTGGAGAGTGTCGGAATCGGGCACGGCGACGCCGTGATCGGCCAGGTCGGCGCGCAGCAGCCCCAGCGAAGCGCGCAGACGAGTGCCGTGGTCGCCGCGCCGTGTACCACGGGCGCGCCACCGCCGCAGCCCGGCGCGCCCGAACGGCCAGACCACCAGCGCGGCGGCCAGCGACGACGCCCAGACCAGCCAGGCGGGCCGCTCCCCGCTCGAGGCGGCACCGTCTGCCGCCCCGGCCTCGGAGCTGTCTTCCAGGGCGCCGCGCGCCTCCTCGCGCTCCGCTGCCGCCGTGTCGGCCGTCTCCTCGGTCTCGCCGGCGGTCGTGGCCGGGAACGGGTCGGCGAACTCGACGCTGCTCGACGAGGCGCCGGTCCCCGGCAGGCTGCTGCCCGGCGTGGGATCGAACGTCACCCAGCCCGACCGCGGGAAGTAGGCCTCCACCCAGGCGTGGGCGTTGGTGGTGTCGACCGCGTACGTCTCTTCGGCGACCAGTCCGCCGGTGGTGAAGCCCACGGCGACCCGGGCCGGGATGCCGTTGAACCGCAGCAGGATCGCCATGGCGCCGGCGAAGTGCTGGCAGTAGCCCGTCTGTGTCGCGAACAGAAAGGCGGCGTACGGTGACTGATAGCCGGTGGCGGGCGGTGAGAGGGTGTAGGCGTAGCCCGAGCGCAGATGTCGCTCGATCAGGAGCGCGACCTGATAGGGATCGCTCGCCCCCGTCACGATCCGCTCGTTCAGGTCGTAGAGGTCCTGCCACTCACGGCGCAGTGAGACGCCGGTCATGGTCTCCTGCCAGAGGGCCCGAGGTGTGGCGCCCACAACGTCGGTGCCGGTGCCGGACGTCGCCGCTCGCTCGGTGAGCTCGTCGAGGCGGGGGAACGGCAGGCCGAGATGGCGTCGCGCGTCTGCCGGATAGTCCCGGCCCTGCCCGACCAGGTCCTGTGCGCTCACCTCCGGCACGACGGCGGTGATCGTGTACTCGAAGCCGGGTCTGAGCGGCCGGTCGGTGCGCAGCGCCTGCTCCTGGGTGGCGTGGACGGAGACCGGCTCCGCGACGACAAGCCGCGTGGGCAGGCCGATGGTGAAGAAGTGGTCGCTGGAGATCGACTCGATGCGGAACGTCGCCGTGACCTCGGTGCCGCCACCGGACTGCTCGGCACCGGCCTCTCCATCTTCACCCGCTCCGGGCTCCCGCGCCCGACCGGGCTCTTGCACCCGATCGATGCGCGGGAGCTCGTAGGTGAAGCGGCCGTCGACCGACCCGCCAGACCAGACCTGCCACTCAGACGATCGTCTGCTCAGCCATGCGGTGCCGTTGAAGTCGTCGAGCGCGTTGGCGCGCCAGTACGACGGCACGGGAGAAGTCACGCGCAGCGCCGGGACCTCGTGCTCCCGGTCGAGCAGTTCGGGGTAGTTGAGCATCCAGTTGAAGACCAGGGACTGGGTCCCCGGGGACTGACCCCAGGCCCGCCAGTCCCACCACGGCTTGCTCGCCGACACCGAGGTGACGCCGAGTAGAGAGAAGGCGAGAACGGCGGCGGCCAGCGCCGTGGCGCCGCCGGCCAGCAGATCGCCCGGACGCCAGCGCCGGCGCTCCAGCGAGCGCGACAGCATGAGCAGCCCGCCGGCCAGCAGCAGGAAGGCGACCGGCAGCCAGACCACCCGCTCGGCGTCGTCGACGGTGAAGGCGAAGCCGATCAGCACCATCAGTACGGCCAGCGCCGGGAGCACCCTGCGCAGGCTGAGCGCCAGAAAGGCGGCAAGGCCTGTCGCTGCATACACGAGCAGGGCCATCAGCAGCATGACCTCGGGTGCTCGTCCCAGGTCGAGCGGTGTCTTCCGCCGGGCGTAGACCTCGGCAGCCGAGCGGATCTGGTCGGCGTAGAAGCCGAGCTGTCCGCCGAAGCCGTCCACCTCCGGCGGCAGCGGCACTGCCAGGCGGGCGACCAGGTAGGCGCCGAGAGGAAGCAGCACGAGGGCTGCCGGCCAGGCTCGACGGTGCGCCAGGCCGGCGGCGCCTGCCAGCGTGGCCACGACGACGACGAGGACGAGCAGCGGCGCGATCGACGGGGCGACCAGCCGGTCGACGGTCACGGCGGCGACCAGGGCCAGGGTCACGAAGCAGAGCACGTACAGGACGCGGCGCCGGACGCTCACGAGATCCGCTCCAGATGGTCGCGGGCCGGGTCGAGCGAGAGGGCGGCAGCCAGATCGTCGTCGTGCCTCACCATGAGGCACTGGACGTCGGCCGCCGCCAGGGAGAGCAGCAGGGAGCGGTCGGGGCCGCCGTCGGACGAGCTGCCGTCGACCAGTACGACGACGATGCGCAGGCCCTCGCGGCGCCGGGCGGTCAGAGCACGAGCCAGCGCGGCGTCGAGTGAGCGGACCACGACCACCCAGCTCTGCGCTCGGGGCTGCCGCCGGTCCCGGCCGTCGAGCCGGCCCAGAGCAGCGGCCAGCGACACCGTGCCGCTCGGCGCCGCCGTCGCCAGGGCTTCGAGCAGACGCCGACGACTCTGTCTGCCGCGTTTGAGGGCGACCCGCCGCCAGGCGGCCTCGTGCAGCAGCAGATCGACGTCGCGGCCGCCGCGCAGGGCGGCGTCGGCGATCGACCCGGCGACCTGCACGGCGACCTCGAAACCGGGGTCGGGGCCGTCTCCGCGGCGAGCAGCCGCTCGTCCGGCCGCGGCGATCCGGCGCGCTCGCCGGCGGGCAGCCGCGGACCGGCGCGCTGGCCGGCCGGCGAGCGCGGACGAGCCGCTCGAGCGCCCGGCGCCGCCCGGGCCTCGCCCGGCGGCCGCCCCTGTACCGTCGAGCACCAGACAGACATCGCTGCCGTCGGGATCGTCCATCTCGCGCAGCATCAGGCTGCCGGTACGCGCCGTCGCCTTCCAGTCGACGTGGCTGAGCGGCTCTCCCGGATAGTGCGGCCGGATGCCGCGCAGCTCGCTGCCGCCGAGCCGCGGCAGTCCTCTCGCACCGCGCTCGTGGGCCCCCTCCAGATACGCCAGCGCGGCGCACGTCTCCAGGTGGACCAGCCTCGGGTAGACGGTGACGTCCCGCGGCTCGCCGGTCGCACGGCGGGCGCGCGCCAGTCCCAAGGGATCCTCGGTCTCGATGTGCAGCTCCGACAGATGGAAACGTCCCCGCCGAGCCGGCGAGATGGTGATGGCGGCGGTACGCTCCGCCCGCGGCCGCAGGCTCTCGATCTCCAGAGTGTCGTCCTGCACCTCGATATCACCGCCGGCGCCGGTGACCGTGACCTGGGGTCCGGGCGCCAGCGAGTCGTTGCGCACGCGGACCGAGACCTTCACGTCATCGCCGGCGGTGGGCTGCTGCGGCGTGAGTGTGCGTGCCGCGGTCAGCCGTCTGCCGGCCGTGAAGACGAGGAGCCAGCCGGCGAGCACCACGGCCGGCAGAGCGTAGGCGATCAGGTACAGCTCCCAGGTGCCGAGCGTGCGCGCAGCCAGGTAGGTCCCGGCGGCCAGCGCCAGGACGGCGACACCCCGGCGTGTCGGCCGGGCGATGGCTACCCCCCGGGGATCGGGATGGTCTTGAGCAGCGCCTCGATGACAGCCGTCTCGCCGCGCCCGTGCATGCGGGCCTCCGAGGAGAGGATGATGCGATGGCCGAGCACGCGGGAGGCCAGCTCCTTGAGATCCTGCGGCGCCACGAAGTCGCGACCGCGCAGCACCGCCAGCGCCTTGGATGCGCGCACCAGCGCGATGCCGGCTCGCGGGCTGGCGCCAAGGTAGACATCGCGGCTGCTGCGCGTGGCGCTCAGCAGGTCGACCACGTAGCGGCGCAGGGCCGGCACCACGCGCACGCCCTGCACCGCCTGCTGCATGGCGAGCACCTCGGCGGCGTCGAGCACCGGCGCCAGCTCGGCCAGCGGGTCGTGCGACGACTGCTCGTGCAGGATCGCCTCCTCCGCCTCGCGCGCCGGGTAGCCGATGCTGAGCCGCATCATGAAGCGGTCGAGCTGCGCCTCCGGCAGCGGGTAGGTGCCCTCGTACTCGATCGGGTTCTGGGTGGCGATGACCATGAACGGGGCGGCGATGGGGTGCGTGACGGTGTCGATGGTCGCCTGTTGCTCCTCCATGCACTCCAGCAGGCTGGCCTGTGTCTTGGGCGAGGAGCGGTTGATCTCGTCGGCGAGCACGATGTTGGCGAAGATGGGGCCGGCGCGGAACTCGAACTCACCGGTCTTCTGGTTGAAGACGCTGACCCCGGTGACGTCGCTGGGCAGCAGGTCCGGCGTGAACTGGATGCGCGAGAAGCGGCAGCTCACCGAGCGGGCGAGGGCCTTGCCGAGGAGGGTCTTGCCGACGCCGGGGAAGTCCTCGATGATCACGTGGCCGCCGGCGAGGAGGGCGACGACGCAGTCGCGTACGACCTCCTCCTTGCCGATGACGACCCGGGCGACGTTGGCGGCCACCTGCCGCGCGCGCCGCGCCACCTCGGCGAGAGCGGCGTCCAGGAAGTCGTCGCCGCCGTCAACGGGGTCGTGGCTGCCGGCGACGTCGGCGGGATCGGCGCTGTGGACTGCGGTGGCCACGTGCCGCTCCCCCTCTCCTCCGACGCCAGGTTTCGAGCACACGTGCAGTCATTATCCCCGGGAAGGGCGAAGTACGCGAGTCGGCGGCGTTGCACCGCGCGAGCCGGCGGCAGTGCGGCGGCTCGCGACGGTCCGCCGCCGCGGCGGCTCTCGACTACCCTGCCGCCGTGCCGTGCAGCAGGGCCGCCGGCCTCACACCGATACCGGCCCGCAGCAGCGCCGCGGCGGTGCGGTTCACGGCGTCGTGCTTGCCGAGATAGCAGCGTTCCAGAGCAGGCATGAGACCGTCGGCCAGCACCTGCTCCCTGGGGATGAAGTAGTCGAGGATGTCGCTGGGATGCTCGCTGACCTCCTCGACATCGGGGTCCGCGCCCTCGTGCTTGGCAGAGACGTTGGCTACGGTGGCCGCTACCTCGACCAACTCGTCACGTCGCAGGTACGGCTGGCGCACGATCGACCTGTAGGTCTCGGTGATGTGGTGCTCGAGGCGGACCTGGTCCCGCAGGCCGAGCGCATCCCGAAGGGTCGCGACGGCGCGGATGGTGCCGGCATCGACCGAGTTGGCCAGATTGAGGCCGGCCAGCGAGGTGGTGCCGTCCTCGGCCGCCAGCAGCCGGGTTCCCAGGAGCAGCCAGAGCGCCGCGAAGGGGTTGTCGATTCCCACGAAGACCGACACCTTGAACTCGTTGCGGATCCCCAGCTTGCGCAGCAGGAGAGCCACCAGGATCGTGCCGCTGTTGATGTTGAGGACCTGTCGGATGCCGTACTCGGTGAAGTACCGCAGGTACTCGTCGGCCCAGCGCAGCGGGTAGTCGTTGGGCTGACCGATGCCGCCGAAGTAGCCGGTGATCGTCTCGGGACCGCCGCAATGGACGTTGGCCCCGTCGAGGCCGCGTGTGTCGAGCGTCTCGACATGGCTGGCCCCGATGATCTGCATGGCTGCAGCGACGGCCAGGACGTCCTGGCCGGGGCGGGTCTGCTCGGCCATGTTGCGGACACGGATGTACCGTCCGGGCATGAGGTCTCGAGCCGCGATCGCCCGCTCGGCCTCGGCGATGAGCCAGGGGAAGAAGTGGAGCGAGCTGATCTCCAGGGTGACGGCACGGTCCTCGTCCCAGGCCGTCGTGGCAGCGGCCGCCCCGAGGAGCTTCTCGCGATACTCCGGCAGCGTCACGAAGGCGCCGGCGTCGCGCTGCTCGGTCAGCCATTCCAGCCCCTCGAGGAAGGGCGAGTCCTCGTCGTGCAGACGCGCAAGCCTCGTCTCGAGCCGGCCGGCCTCGTCGCCGCGGCGGTTGATCTCCGCGACGCCACCGTGGCGCTCGACGAGATCGAGCAGGCCGTCGATCAGAGCGTTGCCCGGACCTGTCAGCAGCTCGTTGACCTCTTCGAGATCGGCAGGCTGGATGCGCAGTCGGTCGCGGAGCGCTGCCCGCGTGGAGTCGTCGTCCGGGCGGCGCGTCCTGTCATGGGCGGGTCCGTCACCGGTACTCTGCGGGCTCATCGACTCTCCTTTGTCACGCATGATCGCGCCGTGCGGGCAGGACGCCGGTCGTTCGGAGATCTGCCGGACGGCTTGCGTCAACGTCACCCGAGGACCGCTGGAGTTGCGGTGTAAGGACGTCCTTGTAGAAGAGAATGACGTGAATCGTCAACAGTACCGCAGGACCTGCGGCAATGGACCGCACACGACGGTGTCCTCTGTGCCTGCGGGATGCGCCGATCAGAAGGGCGGCCGAAGACTCTACGCTGACGCCGAAGGGCGGGGAGTGCTCGGCACTCCCCGCCCTTCGCGTCTACCGCCGCCGGACCGCTCGGCGAGAAGCCGTGGCGCGGCGGGACTGCTGTCGCCTGCCTGCCTCCCAGCGTCCCGCCGGCGGTCGCCCGAGCCGTAAGGGGTCCAGGTGCCGGCGGGCTGTCTCCGGCGAGCGGTCAGATACCCAGCGCCGCCCGCTTCTGCGAGATGTGCGCGAGCATGCCGGCGACCGCCTCCTTGGGGTCGGTCTCCACGGCCAGCTTGCCGCCGGTGACGCCCGGCAGGTCCTCGGTGACCAGCTTCACCAGACGCGGCGCGCCGGTGACGAACGGCACCGGGCTCACGTGCGTGTAGAGGCCGAAGCCGAGCGCCGCCATGGCGTCGATGGTCGCCTTCTGCTCCATGTACTCCGGCGCCGTGGCCACCACCGGCAGGTCGGGCACGTCGACGCCCAGGGCGTCGGCGATGGCGCCCACCAGCAGGAAGATGCGGCCGGTGTCGGTGCAGGTGCCGAAGCTGAGCACCGGCGGGATGCCGAGCAGCTCGCAGACGGCGCGCACGCCGTCGCCGGCCTGGTCCTTGGCCTCCAGGGCCTCCAGGCCGGCCACCTGCAGCGCCGCGTTGCCGCACCCCATCGCCAGCACGAGCACGTCGTTCTTGATGAGCTCCTTGGCCACAGCGATGGTGTTGACGTCCTGGCCGCTGTCGCGCAGCGTCGTGCAGCTCACCAGTCCGGCGACGCCCTTCAGCGTGCCGTTCTTGATCACGTCGAGCAGCGGATCGAGCTTGCCGCCCAGCGCGCCGAGGATGCTCTCGGTGCTGAAGCCGGCAACCGCGTCGCCGACGCGCAGGTCGGCCTTGCCGTTGCCCCGCGCCTTGCGGCCGGGGAAGTTGCCGATGGCCTTCTCGATGAGGTTGCCGGCCAGCTCGCCGGCGGTGGCGGCGTCGTAGTCCATGTGCGGCTCGGCGCCGGGTACGCCGATGAGGCCGCTGACCGGGATCAGCAGGGCGCCATTGGCCTTGGCCGTTTCGGCCAGCGTCGGCACGGTGCAGTTCATGTCGGCGGCCCAGACGTCGACGGCGCCGGTCGCCATCGCCATCTCGGTGCACAGCCAGTTGCCGGTGATGCCCTGGAAGACGTCGTCGACCTCGAAGCGCTGCACCAGCTCCTGGCCGGTCTCGATGGAGCCGACGATGCGCAGGCCCCTGGCGCCGGCGGCCCTGGCGGCCTCCTGGACGCGGGCTTCCTTGGCGGCCTTGATCAGCGCCGCGCCCACAAACGGCTCATGTCCGTTGACGACGATGTTGACGTAGTCGGGGTCGAGGATGCCGAGGTCGGTCTTGATGGCGTGCGGCGTCGGGGTGCCGAACAGCGCGTCCTGACCGAGCTCCAGCGGCACTTGTACGCCGTAGGCGGTCGCCAGACCCAGGCGCAGGGCCTTGAGCGCCAGGCTCACGTAGTCGCCGTCGACGTTCGTCAGACAGCTCGAGGTGGCGTAGACCAGCTCGTGCAGCGGGCCGCCGGGCATGATGTCGAGGCTCTTCCAGAGCTCCTGGCGTTTCGCCGGCGCGAAGGCTTCGACCAGCGGCGAGGGGTCGCGATGGTCGCCGTTGAGCGACTCGTGCAGAGCCTGTCCGGTACGCTTCGCGAGCGTGTCTTTCGGCTCCAGATCGACGCCCACGGCCCTGGCCAGCGTCTCGAGCTTGCTCCAGTCCTTGATCTCGTAGGTGCCGCCCGGCGTCGCCTGGGCGAGCGTCTTGAAGACCTCGTCGGCGTGGTAGAGGTACGTGGAGGTCCCCATCGTGTTCTGCAGCAGCAGGTTGCGCATGGCCATGCCGTCGGCGTCGATGCCGCAGACGCCGCGCGGCGCCTTCTCGGTGATCCGGCAGGGGCCCTGCGAGCACAGTGAGCAGCGGATGCCCTGCACGCAGAACTTGCAGCGCTTCTCGCCGAACTCGCCCTGGGCCGCCATGCGGTCGAAGACGTTGGTCTCGCCCGTCTCGCGGACCTTCTCGACCATCGTGGTCACTGAACCGTGGGCACTCTCTTCCATGATCCCTCCTGGGACGTCGTGGCTTTGTGTCGGGGATGTCGCGCGGCCGTGCGGCTGGTGCGGCGGACGCTCACCCCGCGTATCGGTCCGGGTCAGCCGTGGATGAGGCGCGGCAGGCAGCGGGCGCAGGCCCACTGGCTGCGGCCCTGGTGGCGGCAGGGGAACAACACGGCCTCGTCCTCGGTGTTCCCGCAGCTGAAGCATTTCTCGGTGATGCGGTCGCCGAGCTTGGCGGCCATGCGTTCGGCGGCCGCCTCCTCGTCGAACTCGGGCGCCTCGCGCCTCTCGATGGTCAGCGCGCCCTCCGGACACACGGCCAGGCAGAAGCCGGCTCCGTCGCAGAGCTCCTCCTTGACCACCTTCGCCTTGCCGTCGATGAGCTCGATGGCGCCCTCGGCGCACGGCGTGACGCAGAGGCCGCACCCGGTGCATTTCTCCTCATCGATGTGGACGATGCTGCGGACTGCCATGGTCGCTCCCTTCCGGGGCCGGCGGCGAAGCGTCGAACACCGCCGGTTAAACACTTCCTGAACAGTGTAAACCATAGCTGAGGGCCGCCATGCCGTCATTGACCAAGGTCAAGGCGCGCTGCGGAGCGCTGCTGCCGTGTGCGACCTGCTTACCCAGCGGCGCGCACCGGGACACCGGGTCGTCGTGAGGCGACGCCGGCGTCCGCTCGGCTCACGGAGCCGGGTGCTCGGTGTCGGCCGCCTCAGGTCCGGATCCGGCATCGACGGCATCACTCTGCGACTCAAAGGCGATGGCGTCGAGGAAGGAGCGGCCGTAGCGCTGCAGCTTCGTGGCGCCGACGCCGTTGACGGCCAGGAGGGCGGCCTCGTCGGCGGGCCGGGCGACGGCCATCTCGCGCAGCGTCGCGTCGGCAAAGACGACGTACGCCGGCACGGAGGCCTGCTCGGCCAGTCGCCGGCGCAGCTCGCGGAGCCGGTCGAAGAGTGCCGCGTCGGCGGCGCTGAGATCGGCTGCTGCCGCGGTCCGACCGGCCGAGCGACGAGCGCCGACGCTGATGGGCCGCACTCGCGGGCGGGCCAGCACGAGCTCCTCGTCACCACGCAGCAGACGGCGCGCCGCCGGCGTGAGCTTCAGCACCGAGTATGAGGCCATGTCCTGGCTGAGGTAGCCGAGGTGGACCAACTGCCGCAGAAGGCTCAGCCAGGCATCGCGGCTGAGATCGGCGCCGATGCCGTAGGTGCTCAAGCGGTCGTGGCCGAGCGTGCTGATGCGCTCCGTCTCGGCGCCGCGCAGCACGTCGGCGACATGACCGGCGCCGAAGCGCTGGCCGACCCTGTAGACGCAGCTCAGGGCCATCTGGGCATGCTCGGTGGCGTCGTATCGCTCGGGCGGGTCCAGACAGACGTCGCAGTTGCCGCAGTCTGTCTCCAGACGCTCGCCGAAGTAGCCGAGCAGCACCCGGCGGCGGCAGATCTGTGCCTCCGCCAAACCGATCATCGCGTTGAGCTTGTGCAGCTCGATGCGCACACGTTCGGGATCGCGGGCCGGTTCCTCTTCCCAGCCGCTCCGATCGCCGTCCGCCGGATCGCGGCGCCGGCGGCCGCCCTCGATGAGCGCTCTGACGAGGGCGGCGTCGCCGAGTCCGAACAGCAGGAGTGCCTCGGCCGGCGACCCGTCCCGCCCGCAGCGGCCGGTCTCCTGGTAGTAGCTCTCGACCGACTTGGGCAGGTCGTAGTGCACGACGAAGCGCACGTCGGGCTTGTCGATGCCCATCCCGAAGGCCACGGTGGCCACCACCACGTGCGTCTCATCGCCCTGGAACGCCTCCTGGACGCGGCGCCGCTCATCCGGGTCGAGTCCGGCGTGGTAGGCGGCTGCCTCGATGCCGGCGTCGCGCAATCGCTCCGCCACCTCCTCGGTCCGCTTGCGGCTCAGGCAGTAGACGATGCCGCTCTCGCCGCGGTGCAGCCCGATGAACGTGAGCAGCTGCTCGTGCGGTTTCTTCTTGTCCCGCACGGTGTAGCGGATGTTGGGGCGGTCGAAGCCGGCCACGTAGACCGGCGCCTCGCTGAGGCCAAGCCGCGAGCGCACGTCGTCGCGGGTCTCCGGGTCGGCGGTCGCCGTGCAGGCGAGGATGGGGACGCCCGGGAACCTGTCGCGCAGGCGTCCCAGCTCGATGTACTCGGGGCGGAAGTCGTGGCCCCACTGCGAGACGCAGTGCGCCTCGTCGATGGCGATGAGGGCGACCTCGACGGAGTGGTCCTCAGCCGAGGGATCGGCCGGGGCCGTCATCGCGGCCCGCCCGCTCGTCGCCGACCCTTCCGCCGTGCCGGCCAGACGGTCCAGGAAGGCGGCGGTCATGAGCCGCTCGGGCGCCACGTAGAGCAGGTCGAGCTCGCCGGCGTGAAGCTGGTCCAGCACGCGGCGCGCGTCGGCCGGGTCCAGCGACGAGTTGTAGAAAGCGGCACGCACGCCGTTGGCGCGTAGCGCGTCGACCTGGTCTTTCATCAGCGAGATGAGCGGCGAGACGACGATCCCCACGCCGGACCGGTGCAGCGTCGGGATCTGGTAGCAGAGCGACTTGCCGCCGCCGGTGGGCATGAGGACGAAGGCGTCGCCGCCGGCGATCACATGCTCGACGATGTCCTGCTGGTGCGGGCGGAAGTCGGCGAAGCCGAACACCGCCCGCAGCGTGTGCAGGGGCGTCGGACCGGCGACGGCGGAAGCGGGCGGCGGCGAGACGGACACCTCGCCACGGTACCACAGCGCGGAGACGGCATGTCGCCGCCGACGCGGCGCCGGGCTGCCGCTCTTCAAGCGTGAAGGCCCGCGCTGAGAGCCCGCGGCGCCGCGGTCAGGACTGCGCGATGCGAGCGAGCGCGTCGAAGTCGAGGATCTCGATGAGCTCGCCGTTGCCGCTCAGGCGCACGACTCCGGCTCGCTTCAGGCTGCCGAAGGCGCGGCTCAGCGTCTCGGGGACCGTGCCGAGCCGGGCCGCCAGGTCGCGCTTGGTCATCGGCAGCCGACAGATACGTGGCGGGCCGGCTCCGACGGCCGGCGGCCGCAGCTGTTCGCTGCACAGTTCCAGCAGAAAACGCGCCAGGCGCGCGGGCACCGGCAGCAGCAACTCCTCGACACGACGGTTGAGCAGCGCCAAGAGTTGAGCCATGCGCGCCATCACGGCCACCGCGAGCTCCGGCTCGCTCACCATGAGCGCGCGGAACTCGGCGACCGGGAACCGATAGACGACCGACGGCGCCGTAGCCTCGGTGTGGGACGGGTAGCGGTCCACCGAGAGCGCCGACTCGGCGAACGTGTCGCCGGGGCGCACGTAGCGTAGCGTGGCCGTGCGCCCGTCGCGCAGCAGCTTGAAGACCTTGACCTCGCCGCGTACCAGCAGGAAGAACGCGGTCGCCGGGTCGCCCTGCGCGAAGACCTCCTCGCCGACTTCCACCTCCCGGCGCCGCGCGATGGCCGCCAGACGACCGAGCGAGGCTTCGTCGAGTCCGGCGAGCAGCCCGGCGCCGCCCAGTTCCGCGAGCGCACGTTCATCCATCGTTCGAGCCATCTTTCCGAGAGCCCCCCGATCGCTCACTCGTCCGGGCGCGCCTGCGACCGGTGGTGCGCGATGAATGCCGCCGGCGACATGACGACGACTCCATGGCGCGAGCACTCTGGAAAGTGGGCCAGGTTGCCGGTGATGAGGCAGTCCGCCCGGCAGGCCGCGGCGACTTCCAGGAACGGCTCATCATCTGGGTCGGGTAGCGCCTCCGGGAGCGGCGACGAGGCTACGAGGTGCGCCTGGTGCTCGATCAGGTCGAGCAGCGCGCCGACCGCGTCGGGATCGAACGCGAACCGGGGTCTCGACAGCACGTCCTCGTACTCGGAGAGGATGCGCGCGTCGAGACAGAGGACCACCTCGCCGGAGGAGACCATCCGCACGATCTCACCCGGTGGACCGAAGGGCGACAGCAGCCCGGATACCAGCACGTTCGTATCGGGGACGACGTTCACCGCGAGACTGCATCGCCGCCCGCGGGCACTCGCCCTCGCCGGGGGACTTCGTTGGCGCGCGTCTCGCGCGGGGACGCCGCGCGCGTCCGGCGCTCCCGGCGCGCGGCTGCGATCTCGGCCTCGATCTCCTCGTCCGAGATCACATCCGTCCCACGCCGCGTGGAATCACGTTGCAGCCTGGCGACGGCCTCGACGGCGCGTGCCCGCCGGAACGCGGAGAGCGACTCCTCGAAGTTGGACTCGTCTATCGCCACGAGGAGAGCGACCGGACGTCCGTTGCTGGTGATGACCATCTCGCGCTCGTCGGGCAGGTCGCGCCACAGTTCAGCCGACCTGCTGCGCAGATCGCGTACACTGACGAATCTCATAACGGCCTCCTTCCGTGACCCTTAGTGTGTACCCATATGTCACTCGGGGTCAACAGCGGTCGTCTGAGTCGCGCCTGGGATCGGCCCCCGCATCCTCGACTATCGCCGCCGCGGACGTCTCCCAGCCGACCCATTCGAGGCCGTCGATGCCGGCGAAGCGCCGCGCCATCACTTCGAGCGCCTCCGGGTTGTCGTCGACCAGGATGAAGCGACGGCCGAGTTCGTGGGCCGCCGCGCCGGTCGTGCCGCTGCCGGCGAAGAAGTCAAGGACGAGGCCGCCGGGCGGCGCCGAGGCCTGCACGATGCGGCGCAGGATCCCCAGCGGCTTCTGCGTCGGATACCCGGTCTTCTCGCGCCCGTTGGTAGCCACGATCGTGTGCCACCAGGTGTCAGTCGGCAGCTTGCCGCGGGCCGCCTTCTCCGGCCCGACGAGGCCCGGCGCCATGTACGGGATGCGCTCGATCTGGTCGCGATCGAAGACGTGCTCGCCGGGGGTCTTCGCGTAGAAGAAGATGGTGTCGTGCTTGGCCGGCCAGCGGTCCCGGGGCCGGCCGCCGTAGTCGTAGGCCCAGATGATCTCGTTGAGGAAGGCCTCGCGGCCGAAGATGCCGTCGAGCAGGAGCTTGCAGTAGTGCGCCTCGCGGTAGTCGACGTGGAGGTACAGCGATCCGTGGGCCGCCAGGACGCGATGAGCCTCGACGAGCCGCGGCTCCAGGAAGCCGAGGTAGTCGTCGAAGAGGTCGCTGAACCGTCGCGTGCCGATCGTGATGCTGTCGTATCGCCGGCCCTGGAAGCCGATCCGGTCGCCGTCTTCCGAGCGGACCGTCCGTAGCTGTGTGCGGCGCTGCGTGCGGCCGGTGTTGAAGGGGGGGTCGATGTAGATGAGGTCGATCGACCCCGCCGACAGCGTCGCCAGCACGTCGAGGTTGTCGGCGAAGTGGATCTGCCCTGTCAGGCCGTCGCGCATCGTGAGAACCCTCTCAGATGCGAGCGGCGCCCGGCAAGGCGGGCGGCAGACCGGCCGTCTGCGCGCCTCGCGGCGTCGCCCGGCAAGGCGGGCGGCAGGCGGTCTGTCTGCGGGGGCCCGGACCGGTCGCCCCTGCTCCGCCGGCCGGTCCCCAGGCTCACACGCGACGCTCCAGCCGCACCACTTCGGTCTGCACGTCGCCGATCGTGATCTCGCGACGGCGCACCTGGGTCGTGAAGCCTTCGCGATGCCAGAACGCCAGAGAGCGTTCCCGCAGCGCGATGACGCCGGCGGCCAGCGATATGATGCCGGCCGCGCGGGCGTCGTCGGCGATCGCCGCCACGATCCGACGGCCGACTCCACGGGATCGCATGTCCGCGTCGACCAGGACGATGCCGATCATCCACTGCCCTTCGTGGGCGAAGCGGCGCAGGACCTCGGCGTAGCCCGCCAGACGACCGTCCCGGTAGGCGCGGTAGATGACCTCGTCGACGCGCGTGAAGCCGTCCGGCAGATCGTCGAGGTCGGCCTGGAACGACGCCGGGGTCGGTGGCGGATCGTCGACCTCGACGAAGAAGTCGGCGGCGCGCAGGCGCAGGTCGTGGATCTCGGCCAGGTCGGCTTCGCCGAGGTCCACGACCTCGGTGCGCGTGATGCGGCCGGTCGAGGCCGTCATCGGGCGTCGACCTCCGGGCCGGCGAGACGCCGGCGATAGAGATCGGCATCGGCGGCGCCGAAGCAGCAGAAGACCACGTGCTCCGGCAGATCGTTGGCGCTCAGCCACTTCGCGACGGCGCCGACCGCCACCACGCAGGCGGCCTCGTGCGGATAGCCGTAGACGCCGGTGGAGACACACGGAAAGGCGATCGTGCGCACGCCGGCATCCCGAGCCAGCTCCAGCGACGAGCGGTAGCAGGAAGCGAGCAGCTCGGGCTCTCCGGAGCGACCGTCGCGGTACACCGGCCCCACTGTGTGGATCACGTGACGCGCCGGCAGGCGGTAGCCCCTGGTGCGGCGCGCCTCGCCGGTCGGGCAGCCGCCCAGCGTGCGGCACTCGGCCAGCAGCTCCGGGCCGGCGGCCCGATGGATGGCGCCATCGACCCCGCCGCCGCCGAGCAGCGTGGTGTTGGCGGCGTTGACGATGGCGTCGACGTCGAGCCGGGTGATGTCCCCCTCGACCACCGACATGCGGCCGGCGAGCCCGGCCTCATGCGTGTCGTGCGTCGTGTCAGTCATGCTCGCTCCTCCCTGTGCGGGCCTTCGGCGGAGGCCGCTTCCGCGGGCCCCGCTCGAGCTTCAGGGCCGTCAACTGCCCGTAGATCCGATCGGCCTCGGCGGCGATCGCCGCTCCGTCGGCGCCTTGGGCCTCGAGGTCGCCCAGGACGGCTGCCACCGCCGCGTCGTAGTCCCGTCTGAAGCTGTCGTTGACGCGCTTCCACGGTACTCCTGCGAGCGGTCTGGCCGTCGCCGGGTCGTAGGTGATCGTCCCGACCGCCAGCAGTACGGCGATGATCGGATACCCGGCGTAGCCCTGCCAGTACGACGCGTTGTCGTTCGACGTGTACCGTCGGCCATCGTCGTCCCAGGTGACGGTGTACTCCCGGGTGCCGTCAGACGAGAGGACGCGAGCCTCGCTGCCGCTCACGATCCGCACGCGGCCGTCGGCGACTGCGCTCAAGGCCTCGTACACCTTCGCCTTCGGGGGCAGCTCCCACTCGGTCATCGTCTTAGCTTCCTCGCTCGGACTCCTCACCGTCCACTCTGGATGAGCGGTCGCCGTGGACCGGCTCCCGGTCGTCAGCCGTCGGTCGTCGGCCCTGCCAGGCCGAGCGCTGCGGGCAGCGTGTCGGCCCACGTCCTGATGGCCGTCCAGTCGCGGATGTCGCTGGGCGGCATCCGCTTCATCGCCGGATTGGAGTGCGGAAAGCGCAGGACGGTGGGATCGAAGCGGCCGCCGAAGATCGCGATCGAGACCGGCGTGAGCCATCTCTGCCTGGCGAGGGCACGGTCGAGCTGCTTGCGCGCCCCGTCGAGCTCGTCGCCGGTGTCGTTGAACGGTCCCATGGCGAACACGGCCACAGGCGTCGCCTTCAGAGCCCCCCGGTGCTGATCGAGGAAGCGGCGGGCATCCTTGTGCCAGCGGAAGAAGTAGAGCGCGCCGCCCAGGACGACCGCCGCGTAGCCGCTCACGTCGTCGACCTCGCCGGCGGCCCGCACATCGACGTCGAGGCCGTGCTCGCCGAGCGTGGCCGCGATGGCCTCCGCGACCTCGCGCGTGGAGCCGTAGGTGGTCGCGTAGGCGACCAGGACAGATGCCATCAGGGGAGCTCGCCTCCATGGTCGCCGGGGTCCGGCGGCCTCCCGGAGCCGACCTCGCCGGCGAAGATGTAGGAGACGCGGTTCTACGGCCGCGACCGGCCGCGCACGCCGGCGGCGGCCATGAGACGTTCCATGCCTGAGGGAGTGACGAATCCCGCCGGCTCGCCGAGCAGCCTTTCCGCCAGAGCTATGAAGCGGATGCTCAGCGCCTCTGCATCGAGCTCGGCGATGACGATGCCGCCGCCCGGACGCACGACGCGCGCCATCTCGCGGACGGCCTCATCGCGGCGCGTGAAGTGGTGGAAGGCGTCGCAGACCAGGGCGGCGTCGAAGCCGTCGTCGGGGAACGGCAGCGCCGCCGCATCCCCGACGATGGCCTCCACGCCGGGAAGGCCGTCGGCGTAGCGCAGCATGTTCGGGCTGGCGTCGACGACGGTCACCGCGCAGGGCACGGTCCGGGCGAGGTGACCGGCCAACGCGCCGGTGCCGCCGCCGAGGTCGAGCAGCCGGCCCTGTTCGGGCAGGTACGGCGCCAGCGTCTGCGCGAACACGTCGACGCTGTCTTCGTCCCAGCGCCTGTCCGTGCGCGCGAACAACGGCGCCGTCCATCTGAAGATACCGCCCGACAAGGCTCGCCTCCGAGTCGTCCTCTCCGCCTCAGCCGCCGTGCACAGCGTACACGCTTCCGTGCGGATCGCGGACGTCGGCACGATGGTGGCGATCGTGCCTCGCTCGGCCGGTCCGCCATGAGACGATGCTCGGCCTGCCGCTCACACCATCAGGTCGCGGTGCCGGAAGAACAGCAGACCGGCGGCGGCGGAGACGATCGGCACAAGGGCCAGCAGTGCGAGTCCGCGCAGGTCGAAGCCGTTGATCAGGGGGACGCCGCCCATGTACCAGGAGAACGGCGAGATGTCGGTCATCCAGCCGGCGTCGATCACCGGTCCGAGGGCGTCGAACATGAAGGCCAGCACGGCGAGGCCGGCGGCGACCCCGAGGGCGAGCGCACGGCGGCCGGAGGCGGCGCCCACGGCCAGGGCGACCGTGCCGTAGCCGAGCGTGAGCAGGAACAGGCCGCTGCTGCCGGCCAGGAGCTGTTCCGCTCCTACCTCCATGCCCAGGGCGACGACGAGGAGTGCGCAGGCGATCGTGACGACGGCGACCAGGGCGACCGTGGCGACGCACAGCGCCAGCAGCCGCTCGAGGAAGACCCTGTCCCGGGTGACCGGCGAGGCGTACTCGAGCTCCAGCGAGCCGTCCTCTTCCTGACCGGCGATGAGCCGTCCGCCGAAGCCGATGGCGAACACGAGCAGCAGGGCCGGCCCCAGCAGGCCGTAGACGGTCGAGGACAGCCAGCCGCCGGCGGTGGCGACCTCCTCATAGCCGAGCGCCTGCACCAGCGCCTCAGGCATCTGATCGATGAGCGTCTGCATCTCGCCGGAGCCCCCCATCGAGGGGTAGAAGCTCACGTACATGGCACAGACGGCGGCCAGCGCGACGGCCCAGATCACGAGCGCACGAAGGCCGTCGCGCAGCACGCCGCCGAACACGGTCAGCCGGCCGCCTGTCGCCGGCTTCTCAGCGCTCATCGCCGGCCTTCCGTGCATCGTCGCTGCGTGCGGCATCGCCGCGCGCGCCGGAGCACGAGTCGCCCGGACCGCCCGCCGGGCCTGTGTCGCCCGGCTCGGCCGTCCAGCCTTCCTCGTCATCCGGCGTGCGGTAGAAGTCGAGGAACAGGTCCTCGAGCTCGCGGTCCTGCGCCGACCAGTGCCGGACGTGGTGGGCCGCGGCGGCCTTGAGCAGGGCGTCGGGCTCGCCGCTGAGCAGGCAGGTCAGCGTGGCGCCCTCCACGGTGGCATCGTGCACACCGGGCAGATCGCGGAACAGCGCGACGTCGACCGGTCTGTCGAACCGCAGCTCGACACGTTGCCCGGCGTGCCGGCGCAGGGCGTGGACGTCGTCGACATCGACGACGCGGCCGGCGCGGATGATCGCCACGCGGCCGGCGACGTCCTCGACCTCGCTGAGGACGTGCGACGACATGAAGACGGTGGCGCCGCGGTCGCGGGCCTCGAGCACCAGGTCGAGGACCTCGCGCTGCAGCAGGGGATCGAGGCCGCTCGTCGGCTCGTCGAGGATGAGCAGCTCGGGGTGGTGCATGAATGCCTGGACCACCCCCACCTTCTGCCTGTTGCCTTTCGAGAGGCTGCGCAGAGGGCGGCTGAGATCGAGCCCCAGACGCCGCGCCAAGAGCTCGATGTGCTCGCGGCCGGCTCCGCCGCGCAGCCGGGCGAGGTAGCGCAGCAGCTCGCCGGCCGTCCGGCGCCCGGTCAGCGCCAGCTCGCCCGGCAGGTAGCCGATGCGGGCGCGCAGCTCGGCACTGCCGGCGGCCGGCGCCCGGCCGAGCACCTCGATGCGCCCGGCAGTCGGCCGCAGCAGGTCCAGCAGCAGCCGGATGGTGGTCGACTTGCCGGCTCCATTGGGGCCCAGGAAGCCGAACACCTCGCCGCGCTCGACCTCCAGGTCCAGGCCGGCGAGCGCTCTGACCTTGCCGTAGTCTTTCACGAGGCCCTCGGTGCGGACCACAGGATCGCCGGCGGCTCGGCCGCGTGCGGCGGCGGGCCTTCTGCCCGCGACGCTCCCGCCGTTTGCGCCCGGGTCTGCGGCGGCGACATTCACGCCCGGTCGCTCCTTTCGCCATCCTCGCTCTCTTGCCCGCCGGCGCCGAGGAAGGCTGCCTCGTAGCCGCGCGCGGTCTTCTTCGTCAGCACGCCCTTGCCGAGGATCTCGAGCACCGGTGCGATGTACGAAAGCAGCGCGGCGGGATCGGCCGGTTGGGCGGTCAGATCGACGCCGAGCAGCCGCTTGAGGTGGTCGTGCAACACCACAGCTCCCAGCGACCACAACGTGAGGACGGCGGCGCGGCCCTCCGGGTACTTCGTGGGCCGCAACAGGCCGGCCTTCTCCATCTCCGCCTGGTAGGCCACGGCGTCGGCGACCAGCTCGTCGACCAGTGCGGCCACCTGCGGCGAGCCCTCGGTCAGCGTCCGCGCAAGATAGCGGGTGAGCGGCGGCCCCGTGCTGCCCTCGCGGATGGCGGCCAGCGGGTCGAAGCCGGGGTCCGCGCCGGCCCCGGCCGCCGCTTCGCGCTTGCGCTCCCGTATCACCGCCGCCACGTGCTCGTCGCAGGCCGCCCGCAGGCCGTCCTTGGAACCGAAGTGGTGGATGACCAGGGCGGCGGACACGCCTGCGTCGGCAGCGATCGCCCGCAAGTTGCCGCCGGCGACACCGTCCTCGGCGAATCGCGCGATGGCGGCATCGCGGATCCGCGCCTTGGTGCTGCGGTCGTCGTGGGGTCCTGCCGCGGTCCGGTCGGCGCTGGGGCACGGCGCGACATCGGCTTCGTGGGCCCGCTGGGCGGCGCGCCCGCCGTCCGGGTGCGGGGTCACGCTCGGTGCCTCGATGTCGGTTTCTTCGTCGGTCCTGAACGCATGGTCAGGATACTAAACATACGTTCAGTAGCGAGTCAAGACCCGCGCGTGATGGCCGCCGAGGTCGCGGTCTGGTCAGCGTGACGACGGTGGGTCAACGCCTCGAGCTACGATCTCGCCTGGAGCTCCACGATGTTGCCTTCGGGATCGGCGATGTAGCACCAGGTGATGTGGGCGCCGGTGGGGGTGGTGATGGTGACCACGTCTCCCACTTCCTGCGCCCCGGCCGCCAGCGCTTCGCGACGCGCGTCGGGGACCGACGGCACGAGGAAGGCGAGGTGAGCCAGCCCGGGCCGGTCGACCGTCGGCGCCGGCCCGTCGGCGGGTGCGGCGAAGCTGCAGATCTCCAGCGTCGGGCCATCGGGGCCGCCGCCGGGCAGCCGCAGGTGGATGCCGGTGAGCGCGGCGCCCTTGACGCCCGTCCCGGCCTCCAGCATCGGACCGGAGTAGTCCATCTCAGGTGAGGCGGGCCGGCAGCCGAGGACCGTCTCGTAGAAGTCCGCCAGCGTGCGCCAGTCGTGCGCGACGAGGTTGGTGTGCGCGTACCGTGCGTGGTGGATCATGCGCCTCTCCTTGACCGGCCGACGTGTCACTCGTGCTTCCTGTAGTCGGCTCACGGCCGCGGATCCATGAGAGCGATCGGCGCCGCGGGCGAGCGCCCCGACGGCCGAGACGAGGGTGCTCAAGCGCCGAGGATCTCTTTGAGGCCGTCGATGACGCGGTCGACTTCCTCCGGCGACACGCTCCCGAGCTTCCTCCCGATGCGCTCCACCGAGAGCGTCCGGATCTGGCTGATCTTGACCCAGGATGGCCGGGGCAGTTGCCCCGGCGCCACCTGGAGCGTCAGGGGGAAGCCCGCGCGCTGCGGCCGACTGGTGAGCGCGACGGCGATGACCGTGCCGGATCGCCGGTTGAAGACGTCGGCGCTCAGGATGAGGACCGGCCGCTCGCCCGACTGCTCATGTCCGCGGGTCGGGGAAAGGTCCGCCCAGCGGACATCGCCCCTCAGTACTCCGGCCATTCAGCCAGGTCTCCGGCCATGCCTTCCTCGGCGATGGTCTGCTCGAAACGCGGATCGAGCCTGGCGCACTCTTCGGCAAGACGACGCTGCGAAAGCCTGGCCAGCTTCTCGTCGAGTGCCTCCTGGACGGCCTGGCTGCGATTGGGGAATCGGCGCTCGGCCACCAGACGATCGATCTCGCCGAGGGTCTGATGATCGATGGTGATGGCGATCTTGACTCGAGGCATGAGTCCACCTCCGGTATGATGATTCATCATACCATCGGTCAGCGTGACCCCGTGCATACCCTGTCGCTGTCGCTGGCGCATGTTCCGATGGTAGTCGCGCCCAGCGATGCTGTCAGCTCTGTCGGGAGTGCCCGTGGTTGACGTAGCCCGCTGAAGTCGGTGGACGTTCTCGGGCGATCTGCAGGCACAGCGGATGGGCCGGGCACCGGCTCAGCCGGCGCGCTTCGGCCCGCCGATGAGCACCTCGCGGTACTGCCGCCACAAGACCTCGGCGGCGGGGATGCCGGCAGCGTGCAGCAGGCGCAGGTCGGCATCGAGCGTGAGCGGCTGGTCGTTCTCCCGGGCCTCGAGGGCGTCGAGGTACGCTCGCGTGGCCTTGACGGTGCGGAAGCGCTGGTCTCCGTCCGGGGCGTGGGCGGTCACCGATCGCACCCGGATGTCCTGGATCCGGCGCTCGATGTCGGGATCGGCGGCCGTCACGATGTCCGCGTCGAGGAGCCAGCAGGAGGGTCTCAGGGCACCGATCACCTTCTGGAGCACGGCGTGCTTCTCGTCCGCGTCGAGATGGTGCAGGGCGTACGCCGACACCACCAGGTCATACGATCCGCGGGCGGTCACCTCGGCCGGCAGAGAGCGGAAGTCGGCTTCGATGAACGTCACCCGTCGTGCGTGGCCGGCGAGCCGCGTCCTGGCGAGGCGCAGCATGGCAGCGGCGCCGTCCACCGCGACCACCGAGGCACGCGGGTAGGTCTCCAGCACGCGCTGCGCGAACACGCCGGTCCCCACTCCCAGGTCCAGAGCGGTGAAGGTGGCGGTCGGGGCGAGGGGCACGATCTCCAGGGCGACGTCCATCATCGCGTGCCGCAGGGGGTGCATGATGTCCATGTCGGCGTCGTAGGCAGCGACACGTCCGGGCAGGTCATACGCCTCGATGCTGTCGTGTGCGACGCCGTCTCGTGCGGCAGTGTCTCGTGCCATGCCGGCCTCCGCGTGTCTGTGGCGTCAGCGTACAGCACGAGCGCGGCGGCGGTCTGCCTGTGAGATGGCGCGTAGTCCGCGACCCTCCCCGAGGGACGGCACCAGCGCCGCCGCTTGACGTCTCCGCCGTCTGCGCCTAGCATGCCGCCTGCCGAGGATGCCCGCGAGGGCTCTGAGGGAAGACGGTGCGATTCCGTCGCGGACCCGCCGCTGTGACCGGGGACGAACGTCGCAAGAAGCCACTGTCCGCAAGGACGGGAAGGCGCGGCAAGTAGGACGATCCGGAAGCCAGAAGACCTGTCCCGGTGCGTTGCTTCCACGTCCCTCGTGGTGAAGGGGACGGGGCGGCGCTTGCCTGGATCCGAAAACGGGGGTCCCGGGTCTCACCGCGTGGTGGGCCCGGGCCCTTTTGTCGGTCGGACCGGGAGGCGTTGGTGGAAGCAGTGCTCGTCCGCGAGATCGGCGGCTTCGAGCTGGTCGAGTTGCCTGTGCCGCGGCCGGGGCCGGGCGAGGCGCTGATCGAGGTCTCGGTGACGGGTCTCTGCCGGACCGACCTCAAGCTCATCGAAGTGGGGCATCGCGATCTCGAGCTGCCGCGGGTGCCGGGTGAAGAGGTCGTCGGGGTCGTCCGTGAGGTCTGCCCCGGCGGCAAGGACGACCGAGCCCTCAAGGCCGGTGCGGAGCAGGCGTCGTTCGAGGTCGGCGAGCGGGTCTACGTCTATCCGGGCATCTCGTGCGGCGGCTGCCGGCTGTGCCTGCGCGGGGCCGGCAACCTCTGCCGCGACATGCGCATCATGGGCTTCCATCGCGACGGCGGATTCGCCGAGTATCTGGTGGCGCCGCTGCGGAGCCTCATCCGCGTGCCGCGGGGCCTGGCCGACGAGGCGGCCGTCTTCGCCGAGCCGCTCTCCTGCTGCCTGAACGCGCTCGAGCTGGGACGCGTGGGTGACGGCGACGTGCTGGGAGTCTGGGGCGCCGGGCCGGCCGGCACGCTGCTCACGCGGGCGGCCGTGCTGCGCGGCGCCGAGGTGATCGTCACCGAGCCCGACGAACGCCGCCGGGAGAGGGTCGAGGTCTGGGCGGCCGGCCCCGCGCGGTCTGTCCGCGCCGCCGCCGTGCCGCCGGCGGACGGCGGCCTCGACGCGGCCATCGTCGCGGTCGGCTCGCCGCAGGCCTACGAAGAGGCGCTCGTGGCGCTGGGCCCGCGTGGACGACTGGTCGTCTTCTCCGGTCTGTCGCCGTCCGCCGACCAGGTCGCCGCGCCCAGCCTCAACCGTCTGCACTACTACGAGCAGACCGTGGTGGGCGCCTACGGCTGTGCCTTCCGGCACGGCGTTGAAGCCCTCGATCTGCTGGCGAGCGGCACCCTGCTGGTGGCCGACCTTATCTCGCACCGCCTGCCGCTGGGCGATCTGCGTCGCGGCCTCGACATCGTGGCGCAGCGCTCGGGCATGAAGGTGCATCTCTACCCCCTCGGGCAAGCAGCTGCGGTCGCATCGGGAACCGGCCCAGAGGGTGCGAGCCGGCGAGCGAAGTGGGACTCGAATGGATGAAGCGAGCTGGAGCGCACAGTGGAAGCTGAAGGAGCGACGATGACCTGCGACGAGACCGCGATGCGGCGCTTCGGCGCCGAGATCCAGAAGCTGATCGGCAGGGGCGACCTGAGCCGGCAGCGCACCTACGAGCTGTTCTGTGAGGTGCTGCGCGGCGAGCAGCCGGACCTGCAGCAAGGCGCCTTCCTGGCGGCGCTGGTCGCCAAGGGCGAGACGCCGCAGGAGATCGCCGGCGCCTGGCAGGCGATCGTGGAGGTCGACACGGTGAGCGCCGCGGTCGACCTCAGCGTCCCTCTGGTGGAGAACTCGGGCACCGGCATGGACGAGCTCAAGACGTTCAACGTCAGCTCGGCGGCCGCCCTGATCGCCGCCGCTCAGGGCGTGCGCATCGCCCGTCACGGCGCCCGGGCGCTGACCTCCCGGTGCGGCGCCGTCGACATCCTCGAGGCGGTCGGCGTCGATGTGGAGTGCGACGCCGCCGCCGTCAAGCGCAGCATCGAGCAGACCGGCATCGGCATCTTCAACGGCATGAGCCCGGCGGTGCATCCCGGCGGGCTCGGACGCATCCTCAGCCAGATCCGCTTTGGCTCCACGCTGAACATCGCCGCCTCGCTGGCCAATCCGGCGCGGCCCACGCACGGGGTGCGCGGCGTCTACGCCGACCGTCTCGTGGGACCTGTCGGCGAGGTGATGGCGGAGATCGGCTACCAGAGGGCGCTGGTGGTCCACGGCTTCGATGCCGAGCAGCAGCGCGGCATGGACGAGCTCTCGGTGCTGGGGCCGTCGCGGGTCGTCGAGATCGGAGCCGGTGGCCGGCGAGACGCCTACACGGTCGAGCCCGAGGACGTGGGACTGTGCCGCTTGCGGCACGAGGACATCGCGCCGCTGGATGACCTGCGTGACGAATCGCGGCGGTTCGTGCGCGTGCTGGCCGGGCGGGGATACGGCGCCTGCGTCGACGCGGCCTGCTACAACGCCGCCGCCGTCCTGTACGTGGCCGGCGTGGTCGATGACCTGGCAGCGGGCGTGGAGCGATCGCGGGCGACCGTGGAGAACGGTGCGGCGCTGGCCAAGCTGCGGCAGTGGGTCGCGGTGCAGAGCGCCGGTGACAGCGGAGCCGGCGAGCGGCGCCTGGAAGAGGTGCTGGCCGGAGCAGGGCTGGCGGCGTGAGGCCCGGCGGCCGATTCGTCTATCCTGTGCGGAAGGAGCGTGACAGATGAGCACCGAGACGACCACTGAGATGAGCGACCTGCTCGAGCAGACCATCGCGAGGATCGGCCCGCTGGAAGAGGGCGCCATGCGGGCCGCCGAAGAGCGTCAGATGCAGCTGACCAAGCCGCCGAGGGCGTTGGGGCGGCTGGAGACGCTCTCGATCCAGCTGGCCGGCATCACCGGCGACCCGAAGCCGGTCTTCGCCGACAAGGTGGTGGCCGTCATGGCCGGCGATCACGGCGTCACGGCCGAGGGCGTCAGCGCCTTCCCGGCCGAGGTCACGCCGGCGATGGTCGCCAACTTCGCCGCCGGCGGAGCGGCCATCAACGTCATCGGGCGGCACGTCGATGCCCGCGTGGTGGTCACCGATGTGGGCGTCGATGCCGACCTCTCGGGTCTGCAGACGATCCGCCATCGCAAGGTCCGCCGCGGCACCGCGAACATGGCTCAGGGTCCTGCGATGAGTCGCGACGAGGCGCTGCAGGCGGTCGCGGTCGGCATCGAGCTGGTCGACGAGGCCGTCTCCGAGGGCGCGAGCATGTTCGCCACCGGCGAGATGGGCATCGGCAACACCACCGCCAGCTCGGCCGTGATCGCGGCGCTCACCGGCTGCCCGGTCGCCGACATCACCGGGCGCGGCACCGGCATCGCCAGGGACCTGCTGCCGCACAAGGTGGCGGTCATCGAGACGGCGCTCGAGGTCAACAGGCCCGACAAGGACGATCCTCTTGACGTGCTGGCCAAGGTCGGCGGCCTGGAGATCGCCGCCATGGCCGGCGTCATGCTTGGCTGCGCCTCGCGGCGGGTCCCGGTCGTCATGGACGGCTTCATCTCGGCGGCGGCGGCGCTCACGGCGGTACGCCTCTGCCCGGCTGCCCGCGACTACATCCTGCCCAGCCACGTCTCGATCGAGGTCGGGCATCAGAAGGTGCTCGACGAGCTCGAGCTGACGCCGCTCTTCGACCTGCAGATGCGCCTCGGCGAGGGCACCGGCGCGGCATTGTCGATGAGCATACTCGACGCGGCCGCCAAGACGCTGGCCGAGATGGCGACCTTCCAGAGCGCCGGCGTCGCCGGGGACCCCAACGAAGCCGATGCAGAGCTGGAGCGGGGAGGCTGACGGGAACGTGGGTGACGCGAGCGTGCGGCGATCCGATCCCAGAGCGACCGTGATCGTGCTGGCGGCGCTGCTCGACGCGCTGGTCGGGGAACCGAGCACGCCCCGCCATCCGGTGGGGTGGCTCGGCAGGCTGATCACGGCGCTGGAGCGGCGCCGGCCGGTCGGCGACCCGGCGCGCGAGGTCGCCTGGGGCGCGGTGATGGTGAGCGGGGTCGTCGGGACGGCCGCCGTCGCCGGCCTCTGTGCCGAACGCGGGCTGCGGCGCCTGCCGCCGGTCCTGAGGGGTCCGGCGCTGGCCGTGGCCCTGCAGCCGGCGTTCGCGCTGCGCGGGCTCGTCGAGGCGGCCGAGTCGGTCCGCGACGCCCTCGGCCTGGACATCGATCAGGCGCGGGAGCGGCTGCTCGCCCTGGTGAGCCGGGACCGGCGGCTCGACGAGCCGCACGTGGTCTCGGCCGCCGTCGAGTCGCTGGCCGAGAACCTCACCGACAGCGTCACGGCGCCGCTGCTGGCCTACGCCGCCGGCGGTCTGCCGGCCGCGTACGCCTACCGCGCCGTCAACACGCTCGACGCCATGATCGGGTACCGTGGCGACTACGAGCACGTCGGCAAGCTTGCCGCCAGGCTCGACGACGTCGCCAACTTCATCCCCGCTCGCCTGACCGGTCTGTTGATCCGCGCCGTTGGCGCCGTGACGACCGTACACACCGCCGATCCCCCGACGAAGAATGAGACCGCGACCGCCATCGCGGCCAAGGCGGATGGCCCGGGCGCGGCCGATGCCTCAGGCACTGAGGCTGCCGTCGCGGCCGGCACCGGCCCGAACAAGATGCGCACCATCGCGCCGATGGCGGCGCTCCTCGGAGTGCAGCTGGAGAAGCCCGGCACGTACCGGGTCGGCAGGCCGACACGGCGCCTCGAGTCGGGCGTCATCACCGAGGCCGTGCGGGTCGCCTGGCATGTCGGCGCCGCGGTCGTCCTCGTCAGCTCGTGCGTGGCTGTCGCGGCGGGCCGCCGGAACAGAAGGGGGCGGCCGCATGAACGGCATGCAGGGTGACGACACGCGCGGCGGGGTGAGCCGCGCTGCGAGCGACCAGACGCGGGGCGCTGCGAGCGGCAGCACCGGCGGCGAGACGAGAGACCGGAGCCACACCGCCGGATCGCGCGCCCCCTGGCCGTTCCCAGAGCTGGCGCCGGCCGTGCACGGGGGGGTCGATGAGGGCGAGCTGCGCTCGCAGGGCATCGACCCCGCAGCCATCGTCGACTTCAGCTCCAACCAGTCGCCGCTGGGGGCCGCGCCGTCCGCTCGCACTGCAGCAGCCGGAGCAGTCCTCGACGCCTACCCCGATCGCAGCGCCGAGGGACTGGTCGCAGCTCTTGCCGAGCGCCACGGCGTGGCCGCCGAGCAGGTGGTCGCCGGCAACGGCAGTACCGAGCTCATCCGTCTCATCGCCCAGATCACGCTGCTGCCGGACGATGTGGCGCTCTCTCTGGCGCCCTCCTTCGGCGAGTACGAGGTCGGTACGCGCCTTGCCCGGGCCCGGTTCGAAGAGGTGCGCCTGGAGCCGGCGGCGGACGCCTCCACATCGTCCGGCAGGAGCTTCGTCTACGACCACGAGCGGTTCGCGGCTGCCGTCGCACACCTGCGGCCGCGTCTCTGCTGGATCTGCTCGCCGAACAACCCGACCGGAGCTGTGGTGCCGCCGGACCACCTGGAGCGGTCGCTGCGCGACTTCCCCGACACGCTCTTCGTCCTCGACGAGGCCTACTGCGACCTCCTGTCCGGTGCTCAGTGGACGTCCGCGACCCTCGATCTCGGCAACCTGCTCGTACTGCGCTCCATGACCAAGCTCTGGGGGCTCGCCGGGCTGCGTCTGGGGTACGCGATCGCGAACGCCGGCGTCGCCGATGCCCTGCGGCGCGCGAAGCCGCCGTGGAACGTCAACGCCTGCGCGCAGGCGGCCGGACTGGCGGTCCTCCGCGAGGACGACCGCCACGCCGACGCGGTCGATCTGCTGCGCCGCGGCCGGGACGAGCTGGCCCGCGAGATCGCCGCTCTGGGCTTCCCCGTGTTCGGTTCGGCGGCCGGGTTCTTCCTCATCGAGGTCGGCGACCCCGCCGCCGCCCGCCGGGCGCTTCTCGAGTACGGCTGCCTCATCCGCGACTGTACGTCGTTCGGTCTGCCCGATCACGTGCGGGTGAGCCCCCGCCACCCGGAGCAGAACCGCAGGCTCATCGAGGGGTTCGCGGCTCTGGCCGCCCCGATGCGCGATGGAGCGACGGCATGATCGACGTCGGCAGCATGCGCGCCGACGGCGGCCGAACCGGCGACGGCGGGCGCGCCGCCGTCCCCGGACGCGGCGGTGGCCGCGCCCTCATGGTCGTCGGCACCGGATCGCATGCCGGCAAGACCGTCATCGCCGCGGCGCTGTGCCGGATCTACGCGCGACGGGGTCTCACGGTGGCGCCGTTCAAGGCGCAGAACATGGCGCTCAACTCGTTCGTGACGCCGGAAGGCGCCGAGATCGGCCGCGCCCAGGCCTATCAGGCGGCGGCAGCCGGCGTGGAGCCGCACGTGGACATGAATCCCATCCTCCTCAAGCCGAGCTCGCACGAGGGCTGCCAGGTCGTGTTCATGGGCCGACCGGTGGGACACATGGGCGTGCGCGAGTACCACGACTTCCAGCCTGAGGCGTGGTCGGAGGTCACGGCGGCGCTGGCGCGTCTGCGGGCCGCCAACGACCTGGTGGTCATCGAGGGGGCCGGCAGCGCCGCCGAGGTCAACCTGCGCGACAACGACATCGTCAACATGAGGGTGGCAGTCCATGCAGGGGCTCCGACGATCCTCGTCGGTGATATCGATCGCGGCGGCATCTTCGCCGCGTTCGTCGGTACCGTCGAGCTGCTGCTGCCGGCGGAACGCGAGCTCCTGCGCGGCTTCGTGATCAACAGGTTCCGTGGCGACGCCACCCTGCTCGACCCCGGTCTGGACTTCCTGCGCGAGCGCACCGGCATCCCGACGCTCGGGGTGGTGCCGTTCCTGGCCGACTGGCGCGGCGACGAAGAGGATTCCCTGGGCATCGACGATCGCCGGCGGCGGGGACGCCCCGGCGCGCCGCTGCGCATCGCCGTCGTGCGCCTGCCGTATGTCTCCAACTTCACGGACTTCGACGCGCTCGCCGACGAACCGGACGTGGACGTGCGCTACGTCACCTCACCGGACGAACTGGAGGGGGCTTCGGCCGTCGTGCTGCCGGGCACCAAGAGCACCGTCGCCGACCTCGGGTGGCTGCGCGAACGCGGCTTCGCCGGCGCTCTCGCGGCGGCCGCCGGGGCGGGCACGCCGGTGATCGGCGTCTGCGGCGGCTATCAGATGCTCGGCCGCCGCATCCTCGATCCCGATCGGGTCGAGTCGGCGCAGACGGACGTGGAGGGTCTCGGTCTGCTGGACGTCGAGACTGTCTTCACCGGGGACAAACGCACCGTCCAGATCGACGGCGAGCTGACCGGCGCCGCGCTCGGTCCGGCCGGCACGGCGTTGCGCGGCTATGAGATCCACATGGGCCGCAGCATCCGCGGCGAGGGTGTGCGGCCGCTCCTGCGGCTGCGCGGCGGGAGCAGCGCAGCTCGGGCGGGCGACGCGGCGGCAGTCGAAGCGGCCGCAGATGATGCGCTCCAAAGCCAGGACGCGTGGCATGACGACGGGGCCGTCTCAGCGGACGGTGTCGTCTGCGGCTCCTACGTCCACGGGATCTTCGACCACCCCGGCCTGCGGACGGCTTTCCTCAACGGTCTGCGGGCAGCGGCGGGACTGGCGCCGTCGCCCGGACCGGATCGCGGATCTGATCCATCGCCCGGGCCGGATCGCGGGTCCGAGGCATCACCGTCGTCGGAGCCATCCTTGTCGTGGGACACATCTCCGGAGGTCGGCGGGGCGAGGACCGGGAGCGATATCGACCGTCTGGCCGATCACGTCGAAGCTCATCTCGACATGGCAGGGCTCGATCGGATCATAGGTCTGGGGTGAGCTGTGGGCCGACGCCGTGGATCAGAGATCGATGCCGCCGGCCTGACACTCCGGGCAGATGCCGTAGACCTCGAGGTGGTGGCCGTAGATGGAGAAGCCGGTCTCCGATTCCAGACGCCGCTGCAGATCGGAGAGGTCGTTGTTGCCGCTGAAGCCCACGACCCGGCGGCACTCGCCGCAGATGAGAGGGTGTCGATGGCCGACGCGCATGGCCGTGTAGCACACTTCACCGGCGCGGTCCTGCACGCGATGCAGCAGCCCCAGCTCGGCGAGCAGCGTGACGGTGCGGTAGACGGTCGCCTGACCGATCCCTCGCGGCGCCAGGTCCTCCACCGCTTCGGGGATGGTCGCGGCGCGTTCGGAGTCGAGGAAGTAACGCCAGACGTCGCGCCGCTGGCGGGTGAAGGGGATGCCCTTGGCGGCCAGGATGGGCCGGATGTCGAGATCGACGGGGGCGGTGTGCGTGCCTGAGTCCATATGTGATAATTGTTATCGCCTGGAGCTCCTCTGTCAACCGCGGGCCGAGTGGGACCGCTGAGCCGGCCCGCGGGACGGCTGAGGAGGTCCGGCGGGACGGCTGAGGAGGTCGATATCGATGGCTGAGCATCTCATCCTGGTGCGGCACGGTGAGAGCGTCGGCGCCGGTGGAGGACGCCTGCACGGCCACGATGACCGGCCGCTGTCGCCGCGCGGGCATGCGCAGGCCGGCGCCCTCGCCGTCGAGCTGACTGGCGTTCTGGACTCCGCCGAGTCCGTCAGCTGCGTCGTCAGCCCGCTGCAGCGCACCCGGCAGACTGCCGAGCGCGCGCTGGCCGGCTCCGGGCTGGTGGCGGAGCCGCTGCCGGAGCTCATCGAGGTCGACGTCGGCGACTGGGAGGGACTCACGTTCGCCGAGGTCGCCGCGCGTTCGCCCGAAGAGGCCGATCGCTGGGCGTCGTGGGACCCCGACTTCGCCTTTCCCGGCGGCGAGAGCCTGGCGGCCTTCCTGAACAGGGTCGGTCGGGTCTGCGACGATCTGCGCGAGCGTCCGCAACAGACGGTGATCGCGTTCACTCACGGCGGCGTGATCCGCACCGCCCTCTGCCGATTGCTGGGCCTCGACGCGCGAAGCTACCTGATCTTCGACGTGGGACCGGCGTGCGTGGTGACGGTGCGCATGTATGGGGAGCTCGGTGTCCTGAGCGGCATGAGGAACACGGCCCTATGAGGTCGTTGCTGGCGGCGACCAAGTTCCTCACCTCGCTACCGGTACCGTGGTCGTGGACCGGCGGCGAGGCCGGCGGTGAGCGGGCCCTGGCGCACAGCGTGCCGTGGTTCCCCGTCGTGGGGCTCGCCGCCGGCGGTGTCGTGGGCGCCGTCTGTCTGGGCCTGGAACGGGTCCTGCCGGCGCTGCCCCTCTCGGCGGCCCTGGTCGCCGTGATGGCCGGCGTCTCCGGCGGTCTGCATCTCGATGGCCTGTCCGACAGCGCCGATGGGTTGCTCAGTTCGCGGCCTCGGGAGCGTGCCCTCGAGATCATGAAGGACAGTCACGTGGGCGCCATGGGGGTCATCGCGATCGTCATGGTGGTGCTGGCGAAGTTCGCGCTGCTCGTCTCCGTCCCCGGCGACTCGCGCTGGTGGCTTGTGGTGCTGGCCGTGTTCGCCGGTCGCTGCAGCCTTCCCCTGACGATGATGCTGTTGCGCTACGCGCGGCCGGAGGGCGGTCTGGCGACCGTGTTCGCGGCGTCGCTGAGGCCGGCGTCGCGACGCTGGGGTACCTTGGCCTGGACCGTCGTCGTGGCTCTTGCGGCCGGCTACCTGATCGGCGGCTGGGTGGGCCTGGGGGCCTGCGGCGCCGGCCTCGGGGCGGCGCTGCTGTGGGCCGGGTATTCGAGGTACCGTCTGGGCGGTTACACGGGCGACACCCTCGGCGCCGGCTGCGAGCTGGTGGAGCTGGTGCCGCTCCTGGTGGCGGTCGTCTGGAGCTGACGGGCTGCCTGCCGTCTGCGACCGGGCCTCGCCGAGCTCGACGGGGCCGGCGCGTCAGTACTCCTGCCCCGGCTCCGACCAGTCCTCTTCCTGGCCGCCGCCCTGCCCTTGTCCGCCGCCCTGCCCCTGGCCGCCGCCCTGACCCTGCCCGCCACCTTGACCCTGACCACCGCCTTGACCACCACCGCTCTCTGAAGACGGCGGCAGTTCGGCGAGCGGGCGCACGGTGATGGCCGCCACGCCCGCCACCGGGCAGGCGTTCTCGCAGGTGCCGCAACCGATGCAGCGACCGGGGCGCACGACGGGGTAGGTGATGTACTCCTCCAGACCATCGGGCATCACGACGGTCTTGCCCTGCCCCAGGCGGACGGCGTTGCCGGGCACGGGGCAGACCTCGTTGCAGATCACGCATGCGATGTCCTCGGACCACGGCAGGCAGCGGGTGCGGTCGATGACGGCCGTGCCGATGACCGCCTGGCGTTTGGAACTCAGGCGCAGTGCCGGGATGGCATCGGATGGGCAGACGGTGCCGCAGGCGTTGCACGTGTATTCACAGTAGCCGCGACGCGGTTCGAGGACGGGCGTCCAGAAGCCTGCGGCGCCGGCCTGGCCGCCGGCCGGCTGCAGGCCCGAAGTGGGGCAGACGCTCACGCAGGCCCCACAGCGCAGGCAGGTCGAGAGGAAGTCGTCCTCGTCGGTGACGCCCGGTGGGCGGAGCGCAGCGCGCGGACGCTCGCCCTGCCAGGGCCCGGTCCCCAGAAGCGCCACGGCGCCGACGCCGAGGACCGTGGACGCCAGCACCTCTCGGCGGCCGGGATCGTAGGGCCGCCACGGTCCCGTCGTGCGGGCGCGGCCGAAGCGCATCGAGGCGCCGTCGGGACAGGCCACCAGGCAGTCGAGGCACATGGTGCACTCGGAGGTCACGACGGTCATGTCGCCGCCGGGGCAGCGCGGCCTGGCACCGGCTGCCACCGCCGGGGCATGCTCGGCCGCCGCCGGCGTGCGCCCGGCGTCCGCCGGGTCGCCCTCAGTGGCCGCCGGCGTGTCCTCGGCTGCCGCCACCTCGATCGCTCCCAGCCTGCAGGCACTCGCGCAGCGGCGGCAGCCGCTGCACGACTCGTTCACCAGCGGCCGGAAAAGGGCGAACTTGCTGAAGGCTCCCAGCAGGGCGCCGAGCGGGCAGAGGTAGCGGCACCAGAACCGGTCGGCAAGCAGGTTGAGCGCCACGACGGCGACGAAGACGCCGCCGATGACGATGCCCTGCCAGAAGAACGGCTGCGTGCGGGGCAGCACCGTGCCTCGCACAGACGTGTTCACCCAGTCGACCGCTCCCGACAGCCAGCTCACGTCGCCGGCCAGAGACTCGATGCCGCGCACCGCTCCGTCGATGAGAGGTACGACGGCGGTCGCCACCGTGCGGTTGAAGATCGTGATGGGATCGAGGATGAGGAAGCTCAGCGATCCGAACGCCGCCATCACGACGATCGTCGCCAGCAGCACGTACTTGACGGTCCGCCAGCGCGGTGAGATCCGCCCCTCGCGCTTCGCCGCACGCTTGAATCGCACGTATTCGAGCGTCGTGCCCAGCGGGCAGATCCAGCCGCACCAGACGCGGCCCAGCACCACGGTCAGCGCCAGGGTGCCGAACGCCCACGCCATGCCGGTGATCCAGGTGCGTCCGGCCAGCATGGCCGTCACAGCCGCCAGCGGATCGAACGGGAAGAGACTCTCGGCGGCTCTCCCCGGCGTGAAGCTCTGGAACGTGGCGAAGCCGACGACCACAAAGAAGAGCAGGAAGCCGAACTGGACGACGCGTCGCAGCCGGCGCGCGGTGCGACGGCTCACCGGCGGCCTCTCAGACCGTGACCTTCTTGATGCTGAGCCGGGCGAGGTCGATGCGGCCCAGCTTCAGCGTGGCGGCGTTCTTCAGGTGCGGCACCGCCGCCGGCGAGATGCCCAGGAGGTACTTGGCGGTGTAGGCGTCGGCGGCGACGGGATCGCGGCTGGCGAGCACGGTGTAGCGCTTGCGCACGCTGGCCGGATCGGTACCTCCTGGACCATAGCGGACGCGTGCTCTGGTGCCATCCACGATAGTGAGGTCGGGACGCATGAGACGCACGAGGTCGGTGATGTTGATGCTCAGCTGCTTGCGCACTCCTCCGCTATGCAGGCCGCCCATGTTGTCGCAGCAGCCCATGAGGCCTTTGCAGGCTCCCGTCATGACCGCTCCGTCGTGGTTCTTGGCGATCGGCACATCGATCAGGACGTCGCACTCCATGATGTCGCGGTAGACCGGCCAGGTCTTGATGCTGCGGCCGCCGGAGATGCGGTAGCTCTTGAACCGCGAGCCGCTCATCACGACGATCTTGCCGCCGGCCTTCTTGACGGCGCTGGAGATGCCGCTCTTCTTGTACGACTCGAGCGCGCCGCCACCGCATGGGTTGTCCATGACCGTGACCTTGCCGGCGCCGGCCTTGAGCGCCTCACGAACGACGGTGGCGACCACAGTGGGATTGGTCGTGCACGCTTGGGCGGGCGTGCGCGGCCCATAGATGTTGGGCTTCACCACGACCCAGTCGCCCTTGTGGACGAACCGGCCCATGCCGCCGAGGTTGTCGATCGCGGTGCGTGTGAGCTTCGCCACGTGACTGCCGTTGAGGCTGTGCCCGCGGGCGACCGAGATGTAGGGGAGCGTGGCAGCGTCTGCGTCGTGGACGTCCAGGTCCGGCGCCACCGCACCGAGCAGCTCCTGGGCGCCCGGGAGGAACGTGACACCGACCGTCGCGCCGCCGATGAGGCCGAGGAACTCGGCTCGGCTGAGGTGCTCCTTGCTCACGTCTGGCCTCCCGCTCTGTGGGCCTGCAAAGCCGGATAAACAACGTCCGTGATGGTAGCACGAGCGCCGACGGGGAAAGGGCGGCGGCGTTGCCGGATCGGGCTGCGGTCACGCGTCCCTCGTCTATGGTAGCACGAGCGCCGACGGGGAAAGGGCGGCGGCGTTGCCGGATCGGGCTGCGGTCACGCGTCCCTCGTCTCTGAGAGCTGCGAGGGACCCGGCCGGGACCGGGATCCGCTCATGGGCTGTCGGAGCGCATGGCGGCGGCGAGCTGCGCCGGCGAGAGGCTGTCGCTGACCCGCACTCGCTTGAGCCGGAACGGCTCGTCCCGGGTCGCGAGACCGCGATCGGTGGTCGTGGCGCCGCGATAGCCGGCCGCCTCGACGGCCGCTACCACGTCGTCGTCGTAGCGGCCGGCCGGGTAGCAGAAGAAGTCGACGGCCACGGCCAGCTGCTCGCGCAGCACCTCCCGGCTGCCGGCGGCTTCCTCTTCGAGTCGGTCCGCGTCGAGGGTAGTCAGGTCGGGGTGGGTGAGGCTGTGCGAGCCGATCTCCCAGCCGGCGGCGGCCAGCAGGCGGACCTGAGCCAGCAGACGCGGACTCTCGTCGAGCACCTTCCAGTCGGCGTTCAGCAGGCCCTTCCACCCGTACTGCTGCATGATCGGGGCGGCCACGAGGTAGTGGCTCGGGTAGCCGTCGTCGAAGGAGATCACGACCGGTCTGTCGGGCAGCGTCGCCGCGCCGGCCCAGGCGTCGAAGACGCGGCCGAGTGAGACGGCTTGGTACCCCTCGTCGTGCAGGTACTTCATCTGTGCGGCGAAGGTCGCGGGCCGCACGTAGAGGTCCGGATAGGCGGCAGCGGCCGGCGCGACCGCGATCAGGTGATACATCAGGATCGGGACGGCGGCCTCGCTGGGCTCCGCGGCCGACGCCGATGCCTGCGGCGATGACGCCGGTGATGCGAAAGGGTCACGGCTGGAGGCCGGCGCCGGGCTCGGGCTGTCTTCAGCTGCAGCCGGTCCGCTTCCGCCGCTCTTCGCAGTACCGTCTCCCCGCGTCAGCGCCACGGCGGTGGCCGTCACGGCCGCCAGCAGCACCACCGCCGCCACCGCGATGATGAGCAGACGCCGCCGTCTCGCGGACGGGGCGCTGGTCGTCCGGGCGGGCGTTCGACGCACGGCATCGTCGGCACGTTCCTGCGCCTCGCTGGGCTCGGCATGCGGGTCCCAGTCGTCGGGGGCGCGGAAGCGCTCGGGGACATCCCAGATCGACGGCTCCTGCGACGGCGGCCTCTCCTCGTGCGAGAGATCAGGCGGCCGTGGCGAGTCCGGCGGCCGGGACGACCGGGCGTCCTGCGGGCAGCCGGGCGGCTGTGGCACGCCGGATCGTTGCGCGGGATCGGATGCTTGACCAGGGTCGTGCGATCGTGGGACCTCGGGTGGTCGCGGCGGCTCGCCGGGCGGTGCGGCGCTCACGGGGTCATCCGCCCAGCACCATCAGCAGCACGACCACGCACGCGAGGCCGAGCATACAGGGACCGCCGACCAGCAGGGCCGGGCGCAGGAGTCTCATCGAGCCCCTCGGCTGGCGCTCGGTGATGTTGCGGCCGACCTGGTTCATGAACCAGCGGGTCTGCATGTCGCTGAGCTGCTCCGGCGTCGGCTCGTCGGGGCCGCTGTGCACCGGCAACGGGATACCGCCGACGAACAACGCCAGGATCGTCACGCCGACGGTGACGTAGAGGAAGGCGCGCGCACCGAGCAGATAGCCGAGCAGCACGGCGAGGCCCAGCAGTACCACGCCTGTGCCGAGCAGCAGGAATGTCCACGTTCGTCCGCGGAGCAAGTGCAGGGTCCTCTCAGGATCGGGGCCATGGCCGACGAACGGCGGGCTCTGCGCCTCACCGTCGATCGAGAATGATACCGCCCCTGTGCGACAACGGCGGTCCCGTCGGCCTGCGGGGGTGACAACGGCGATCCCGCCGCCTGAGGAGAGAGTGACGGGGCGCCACCGCGATGCGGTGACGCCCCGTCACTTACCTGTGCCGCCATCGAAGCGGCGTACTCCGACGCGGATGACTCTGGACGTCGGCGGCCGTCCGCCGCCGGATCGCCTCAGAGCATGTCGCGCAGCTCAGCTGCCTTCTCGCGCTCCTGCTTGGCGGCGCGCTTGAACGCCCGAGCGGCCGCCGCGAGCACGTCGTAGGCATGAGCCACGAAGTCCTCGTGGAACGCCGCCACGTCCTCTTCGGCGGCGATGACCTGCTCGGCCGCCGCCGGCCAGCTCTTCGCCGGCTCGGCGGTCAGCTCGGCCAGATACGGCCGACCGTGGAAGTCCGAGATCGGCTCGAGGGTCATCTCGTTGACCTCCTGCCGGATCGTGCGGAACTTCTGCACGCGGTCCTCGTGTGTGCAGACAAGCTCCTCGAGCTTGGCCCGCCACGTCTCGTCGGGCGCCAGGCCCTGCGCGGCGGCGGCGAGATCCGCAGCCGCGCCTTCGGCTTCGAGGGCGAAGCGGAACGCCGTCCCGAAGTTGGTGATCTCAGGAAAGTCGCGAGCCACCATGTCTCCTTTGTTCACTGGGTGGAACGCTTGTACCCGTCGCTCGGCTTCCCCTCACCACCGGATGATCAGGACCTTGGAATCGGTGAAGAACTGCACCGCGTCCGAGCCCTGGCCGTGCATCGTGCCGAAGAAGCTGTCCTTCTGCCCGGCGAACGGGAAGTAGGCCATCGGCGCCGGGATGCCGAGGTTGACGCCGATGTTGCCGGCCTGGCACTTGTACCAGAACGTCCGCGCGGTGCGGCCGCTCTGCGTGTAGATGCTGGCCGAGTTGCCGAACGGGGAGGCGTTGGCGATCTTGATCGCCTCTTCCAGGTCGCCGACGCGGATGATCGAGGCGACCGGCCCGAAGATCTCCTCCTGGCAGTGCGTCATCTCGGGGGTGCACTCGTCGAGGATGGTCGGGCCGACCCAGTGGCCGTTCTCGTGGCCCGGCACCTTGACGTTGCGGCCGTCGAGGATCACCTTGGCGCCCTGCTTGACGGCCATGTCGATGTAGTTGTGGATGCGCTCGACGCTCTTGCCGCTGATGACCGGACCCATCTGGCAGCTCTCGTCGAGGCCGGGGCCCACCTTGAGCTTGGAAGCGGCGGCGACGAACTTCTGCTTGAGCTCGTCGTAGATGTCGCCGACGGCGACCAGGTTGGCGCCGGCCAGGCAGCGTTGGCCCGAGTTGCCGAAGAAGCTCGCCATCATGTTGGGCATGGCGCGGTCGATCTCGGCGTCGGGCATGACGGTGAGGAAGTTCTTGGCGCCGGCCTGGGCGATGCAGCGCTTGCCGGTCTC
>Ga0172371_10000487_pt1 | contig 61227 bp, 54 predicted proteins | sample Lak12m_FD_114543 | JGI IMG/M metagenome (GOLD analysis project Ga0172371, IMG submission 114543) | Freshwater microbial communities from Kabuno Bay, South-Kivu, Congo - kab_022012_12m | ecosystem: Environmental > Aquatic > Freshwater > Lake | place: Democratic Republic of the Congo: South-Kivu... | reverse complement strand
GGTTTAATTCGACGATAAGCGAGGAACCTCACCAAGGCTTGACATCTAGCTGCAGATCCTGGAAACAGGAAGTCCTTCGAGGGTGCTAGACAGATGCTGCATGGTTGTCGTCAGCTCGTGTTGTGAAATGTACCGTTAAGTCGGGAAACGAGCGCAACCCTTATCCTATGTTTTACATGTCATGGGAGACTGCCCGTTTTAAATGGGAGGAAGGTGGGATGACGTCAAATCAGCATGGTTCTTACGCCTTGGGCAACACACGTGCTACAATGGAAGGTACAGAGGGACGCCAAACCGTAAGGTGGAGCCAATCCCTTAAAACCTTTCTCAGTTCGGATTGAGGGCTGCAATTCGCCCTCATGAAGTTGGAATCGCTAGTAATCGTGGATCAGCTATGCCACGGTGAATACGTTCTCGGGTCTTGTACTCACCGCCCGTCACGTCAAGGGAGTTGGTAGTGCCCGAAGGCTCACATTAGTGGGACGAAGGCAAGACTGATGACAGGGACGAAGTCGTAACAAGGCATCCGTAGCGGAAGCTGTGGATGGATCACCTCCTTTCTAGGGAGATATTTCTTCTTTTCCACGTGGAAAGAAGAGATGGTCGCCTCCGAGATAGTTTCGGAGTGAAGAATTGGTGCCAATTAGACTTGAAATTAGAAAACCATGATATACCAAAAAACCGCTTATATAAGCGGTTTTTTGATTACAAATACTTTATTTTATTTCTATTTCACTCCAATAACCTGGCGAATTGTTTCCATTTTTTTATCTGCTATTTCCAAAGCTTTTTTTTGCCCATCAGCTAAAATTTTAATTACATCCTTATCAGATATAGCTTGATATTTCTTTTGGAATTCTGACAGGAATTTAGCAACTACATCTGCTAAATCTGCTTTGAATTCACCATAGCCTTTCCCCTGATAGTCTTTTTCCAATCTTTTAATTTCCCGATTACCTAAAAGAGCATAGATAGTTAAAAGGTTAGAAATAGCTGGTTTATGTTTAAGATCAAAAATAATTTCACTGCCAGAATCAGTAACCGCTCTCATAATTTTTTTCTTGGCAATCTCAATCTCGTCTAATAGGGCAATGCAATTATTTTGGTTAACATCACTCTTGCTCATTTTTTTTGTTGGATCTTGCAAGGCCATGATTCTCGCTCCTTCTTTTCGCAATACCGCCTGAGGAATTTTGAAAATATTACCAAATTGGTTATTGAATCGTTTGGCAATATCACGAGCCAATTCCACATGTTGGCGCTGATCTTCGCCCACTGGGACAATGTCTGTATCATACAATAAAATATCGGCGGCCATCAGAACAGGATAGTCATATAAACCAACACTAACGCTTTCTTGATTTTTCCCAGCCTTATCTTTAAACTGGGTCATCTTATTTAAATCAGCCATATGCGTTCCATAGCAATTTAAAATCCAGGCTAATTCAGTATGAGCAGGCACAGCTGATTGCTGAAAGATAATTGATTTTTTAGGATCGATACCGGCGGCTAAATAAATTTTGGTAATTTCAATAATTCTTTTTCTTAACTCCTCCGAATCCTGTTTAACAGTAATGGCATGGTAATCGACCACTGAAAAAACACACTGATAGTCGGCCTGTAATTTAACCCATTGAGAAATAGCACCGATGTAATTACCGATATTTAATAAACCACTGGGCTGGATACCGGAAAAAATAGTTTTTTGTGTTGACATATAATTATTTTACTACTTCTATTTTACGGTAATTTCCTCGAAAAATCAATTAGGAATAATTCTGCTGAACATATTCGATATCCTTATCGCCTCGCCCCGATAAATTAACAATAATAATGTCACTGGGCTGTAGTTGAGGGGCTAATTTAATAACCTGAGCAATGGCATGAGCGCTTTCCAAAGCGGGAACAATGCCTTCAATCCGGGATAACAGGTTAAAAGCGGCAAACGCTTCATTATCGGATATGGTAACATAATCAACTCGACCAGTATCCTTGAGTAAGGAATGAATAGGCCCAATGCCTGGATAATCTAAGCCGGAGGCAATGGAATGAACCGAACTAGGTTCTCCTTGTTCATTCTGAAGTAAGTAGGTATGCATGCCATGAATATCACCAGGCTTACCCAGCGTCAGTGTAGCGGCGTGCTCTGAAGTATCCAAACCCCGGCCACTAGGCTCTACACCAATTATTTTAACCTGAGGATCATCTAAAAACTCTCCAAACAAACCGATAGCATTAGATCCGCCGCCCACGCAGGCAATTAATTTATGAGGTAACCGACCTTCTTTTTCCAAAATTTGTTTTTTAGCTTCTTGGCCAATAATGCTTTGGAAATAGGCTACCATGGCCGGATAGGGATGAGGTCCAACAACTGATCCAATGGCAAAAAAAGTGGTTTCATATTCCTCCATATAGACCTGAAAAGCACTATCTACGGCTTGCTTTAAAGATTGACCGCCCTCAGTTACTTCCACTACTTTAGCGCCTAATAATTTCATGCGCTTTACATTTTCCGCCTGTTTCCTAACATCAATTTGGCCCATATGAATTTCACATTCCAAACCAACCACAGCGGCCGCTGTCGCCAAAGCCACTCCATGTTGTCCGGCGCCAGTTTCAGCTAATAACTTTTTTTTGCCCAATCTTTTCGCTAACAAAGCTTCGCCTAAACAATGATTAATTTTATGAGCACCGGTATGATTTAGGTCCTCTCGCTTTAAATATATTTTAGCTCCACCTAATTTCTTAGATAGATTTTGAGCCAAATATAACGGAGATGGTCGGCCAACATAATCACGCAGTAAGCGTTGATATTCATTAATAAATTTCGGATCATTTTTAGCTTCCTCAAAAGCCTTTTCCACCTCTTCCAGCACCGATTGTAATTGAGGTGGCACCAGGCGACCACCATAGGGGCCGAAGAAGCCGTTCTTATCTGGTAAATTTTTATAGGATTGATTAAATTTAATTTTATTAGACATATTTTTGATTAGATTAATTAATAATAAAAGTCACACTGCTGGAGGCAGGGCCAATAATAACTACTGCGATTTAGAAAATAAAATTTGATCATAATCTTTAAATAAAAAACTCTCGTCTTGGCGCTAGAAAAATAAAAATCTAGCGAAAGGACGAGAGTTTTCTCGCGGTGCCACCTTTCTTATTCTACAAAAAAAGACTCCAGGGGTCAGGTAGAATCCCTTTCACTGTCTCCACTTATTTCAAGCGACAACAGTTGTCCTCTGATTACGGAGGAAGCCGGATTTCCACTAGCGCAGAAATCACCTTCTATCTTGAGATAGTATTCAGGCCCAACCCCGAAATATTTCGGGACCTGAATTTAGATTTTAGGTATTTTAATGATTAATTTTAGTATATAAAAACTTTCCAAAACTGTCAAATAAAAACCCGATGTTTAAATCGGGTAATGTCCTGGAGCTGATAGTTCTCGCTTCATAAACCCTAACGGCCGTGGATTCCAGATATTAACTACCTGTTTAGAAACGAGCAGCTATCAGCTCCTGAGCGCGAGGCCGGATTCGAACCGGCGACCAATGGAGTACGAATCCACTACTCTGCCAACTGAGCTACTCCCGCGATTATAAAGAACTTTATTCTCGAGCCAATGATTCGGCCGCCTCTGTCTTCTGGTCTGGCCTCCCAATTTAGTCTAATGCCTAAAGGATGTTTGATATTAACCAGGGAAGACAGGAAAACACCTTCATAGGTTAGTTTTTGCGGCCGAATCAGCTCGAATTCTGTAGTATTTTGATATCTTAGCGTACTAAGCAATTTTGTCAATACTAGCTTGAAAAATAAGATTGTTGTGCTAAGATGAAAAAGCAGTTTACTGCGGGCTGTAGTATAATGGTAGTACGCGTGCATGGGGTGCATGTAGCCCCGGTTCGATTCCGGGCAGCCCGACCAATATCGGGGGCTTGTAGCTCAACTGGTAGAGCGCTGCCTTCGCATGGCAGAGGTCAGGGGTTCGAGCCCCCTCAAGTCCACTCTCACTATTATAATTTCGGGCTGTGGTATAAAGGCTATTACACACGCTTCGGGTGCGTGTAATCCCGGTTCAATTCCGGGCAGCCCGACCAAAGTTATGGTTCTCAGAATCATATTTTTTTATGTTTTTGACAAAAATGACTAATCCCATTATAATTAATGCAGAGAAATTACTTTTAATCCAATTCATCGTCCTCGATAGAATTTTTTTATTATTATGATTGATTTTAAGCAAAAATTAGAAGAAAAAGAGCGATTAGAAAAACGTGAACAAGGAGTTTGGCAAGATGAAAATATAATACCTAATAATCGAAAACGCAAAAAAATCATTACCTATATAGTAGCCATTGCGATTATTGCCGTAATTTTTTCCGGTCGAGTTATCATGTCTAGTCAAAATTCCACTGATTGGCTACCGGGCAGTAATTTTTTTAATAAATTGCGACGCCTGGTACCCAGCGCTGATCGACAATTACAGGGAGAAGATGCTGATCGAATTAATATCTTATTATTAGGAATGGGCGGCGAAGGACATGATGGCGCCTATTTAACTGATACCATAATGTTGGCTAGTTTGAAGCCATCAACCAAACAAGTGGCCCTAGTTTCTATTCCTCGCGATCTCAGCGCCCCCATTAATGGCTCCGGCTGGCGAAAAATAAACAACATCAACGCCTACGCCGAAGCAAAGGAAAAGGGGAGTGGCGGAGAGGCTACCGTAGAAGCCCTATCTGATCTATTACAAATTCCCATTCATTATTATGTGCGAGTTGATTTTAATGGTTTTGTGGAAGTAATAGATGAATTGGGTGGCATTGAGGTTAATATTGAAAACACTTTAGATGACTACACCTATCCCATTAAAGGAGAAGAAGATAATCCTAATTACTATGCTCGCTTTGAACATCTTCATTTTGATCAGGGCTGGCAAAAAATGGACGGAGAACTGGCTCTAAAATACGTCCGCAGTCGCCATGCTCTAGGAATTGAAGGCTCTGATTTTGCTCGAGCTAGACGTCAACAAATTGTCCTGGAAGCAGTTAAAGAAAAATTATTATCACGACAAACCCTACTAAATCCAGTAACCATTGGTAAATTAATAAATGAATTTAATAAAAATGTCGCCACTAATTTGAACATCTGGGAAATGCTGCGTCTGTGGGATTTATTTAAAAATGTTAATCGAGAACAAATTACTAATGAAGTATTAAGTGACGCTCCGGATAGTTTTCTAGTAGCTTCTCAGGGGTCAGATGGAGCTTTTATACTAATTCCTCGTTCTGGTAATTTTTCCGCCATCAGAAAAATGGTGCAAACTATTCTAGATAGCGAGGAGCCTGCCCAATCTCCAGAAATAAAAACTATTAATGATCAAGCTAAGGTTACTATTAATAACGGCACCTGGATTACTGGCTTAGCTGGTAAAACGGCTGTTATGTTAGAAAAATATAATTTTGAAATTGTTAAAACAGGTAATGCCCCGGAAAGAACCTATGAACAATCGGTAATTTATGATCTGACCTATGGACGAAAAAATGAATCATTAGAAATTTTAAAGCAGGCTACCGGTGCTATTCAATTATTTGATTCCCCGAATTGGCTTAAAGAATATCGCACTAATGATACTAATCAGCCAGATTTTCTTTTGATTCTGGGCACCGAGGCTAATGAATAATAGTTATGAAAAATAATGAAGACAATTCACCGTTAGTAGTTATTTGCGGGCGAACCAATGTGGGTAAGTCCACGCTTTTTAATTGTCTAACAGAACATAATCAAGCCCTAGTTTCAAATATCGCCGGCACAACCCGCGATAGTAATTTGGGGGAGGTAGAATGGGCTAGTTGTTCCTTTAGGCTCATTGATACTGCCGGAATATTGGACTGGCGCCACCTGCTTACTAAAAAAAATCCAGCCAATGATATTGATACCCAAACCCAAAAACAAGCTCGCTCCTACTTGGATCGAGCTGATTTAATTTTATTACTAGTAGATGCTAAAGCGGGTTTACTGCCAGAAGATAAGGAATTAGCTGTAGTCATTAAGAAAAAAAGTAATTATAAAAATAAAACCTTGCTAGTTGCTAATAAAGTAGACGCTTTTAAGTTGGCGTCGGAAACGGCTCAATTTAATAAATTGGCGCTAGGAGAACCTCTAATAATTTCGGCGGCCAATGGCTTAGGAACCGGCGATCTTTTAGACATCATCGTTGATAAACTGAAAAAAAGCAAAAAAATTATTAAACCAATTAAAAGTGCTCCTGAGGAAAATCAAAAAATTAATGTTTGTATTATTGGCCAACCCAATGTGGGTAAATCATCACTATTAAATTCTATTTTGGGCTATAACCGAGTTATTGTTAGCCCTATCCCTCACACCACCAGAGAACCACAAAACACCGAAATTACTTATAAAGATTATAAAATTAATTTAATTGATACGGCTGGCATTTCTAAACAAGGCAAAAAATCAACCGGACTAGAGAAACCAGGCATTCTTAAATCTCTTAAAGCTCTTAACCAGGCAGATATTGCTCTATTGGTGATAGACATCAGCCAACCTCTTACCCGCCAAGACGCTAAGCTAATTCAAGAAATCGCTGATCGGCAAAAAAGCTTAGTGTTTATTGCTAATAAATGGGACAGAGTGGAAATTCGTGAAACTAAAAAATGGACCGAGGTGCTATATGACAAATTCCCCTTTGCAGCCTGGGCGCCTATTCAATTTATTTCCGCCAAAACCGGTGAAAAGGTTAATAAAATATTGGATTTGATAATTACCATCGCTGAACAAAGAAAATTATCTCTCAGTGATTCACAAACTGACAAATTTTTAAAAAATGTTGTTAAAATTCACCGTCCCGCTAAAGGAAAAGGTTTAAAGGCTCCACGAATTTATGAATTTCGCCAAATAAAAACTAACCCTCCGGCCTTTATTCTTAGAATCGGTCCCAATGATGATCTTCATTTTTCCTACGTCCGCTTTGTAGAAAATCGTCTCCGTGAACGACATGGTTTTCTGGGTACACCAATTAATATTACTATTACCAAGGAACGTAAATCACACACTACCTATAATAACTAAATCTATGAAAATAGTCGTCGGCCTCGGCAACCCCGGGGAACAATATAAAAATACTCGCCATAATATTGGCTGGCTAGCCCTAGACAGTCTTGTGGGGGAAGTATCCTGGCAAGAAAATAAAAAATTTAAAGCCCTTAGCTGCCAAGTGGGGGATACCTTATTCATTAAACCGCTTAGTTTTATGAATAATTCCGGGCAGGTAGTGCAACGGGTGTTAAATTATTACAAACTACTGCCAAAAAGTTTGGGTCTTATTAAAAAAAAGGGGGTGAATCTGAATGAAATTCTAGCCGTTATTCATGATGATCTAGATTTAGATTTTGGTGATATACGAACAGCTACCGATTCTGGAAGCGCCGGACATCGTGGCGTAGAATCAATTATTAATTATTTAAAAACAAAGAAATTTACCAGAATCAGGTTGGGTATTAAGAACGAATTACTCAGAACTCATATCCCGGCTGATAAATTTGTCCTCCAAACATTCAATTCCGAAGAACGGTCTCAATTGTCAGAAATATTTAAAAAATTAAATATAGAATAACAAAAACCCCTCTCAGAGGGGTTTTTTAATGGTCAGAATTCTGCCTAAAAGCCAGAGAAAAAACTCTAATTAAGGTTGGCAGAATCAAGGAGGGGCGATTCAACCAAACCACTCCTAGGCAAAATTCTAACCACTATTTCATTATTTGATAGCTACCACCCTATCACAACTTCCACCAAATGTCAATATATTTCTAGTCAACTTGACAATGAATTAATAGATAGTACACTGGGTAATGTTAGAAAAACAAAAATTGCCAAAAATCCTAAAACCAGTTATGATAAGAATTAAATTATCTCTTCTATGAATTTAATTATTGTTGAATCACCAACTAAAGCCAAAACTATTAATAAATTTCTGGATAAAAAATATCGAGTTGAGTCTTCTTTTGGCCACATTCGCGATCTACCAGCTAAGGAAATGGGAGTAGATATTGAAAATAACTTTACCCCTAAATACGTAATCCCCACTAAATCACGTCGCGTAGTTACTAATCTGAAATCCTTAGCCTCGAAGGCGACGGGGGTTATTCTAGCTTCTGATGAAGATCGAGAAGGAGAGGCAATCGCCTGGCATTTAAGTCATGCTCTGAAACTCGATGAATCCAAAATTCAAAGAATAGTTTTTCACGAAATCACCAAGGAAGCTATTTTGAAGGCCCTAGAAAATCCTCGCCAAATTGATATTGATCTAGTGGAAGCTCAGCAAGCAAGAAGAATATTAGACCGCTTGGTCGGCTATGAACTATCTCCTTTCCTTTGGAAAAAAGTGGCCAAAGGATTATCAGCCGGCCGAGTACAAAGCGTGGCCACTCGCTTAATCGTCGAACGGGAAAGGGAAATCCAAAATTTTATTACTGAAGAATATTGGACAATTTCCGCCGATCTTAGCGGCGATACCCCAGAAAACAAATTCACTGCTGATTTATACAAAATAAAAAACAAAACGTTTAATAAATTGTCGATTAAAAAAGAAGAAGCGGAAGAGTTAAAAAAAATATTACGCAAATGTGACTATTCCGTTGAAAAAATTGACAAAAGACAGATTAACAAAAACCCCAGTGCTCCCTTTACTACCTCCACTCTCCAACAATCAGCTAATCGTCATCTAGGTTTTAGCGCTAAACAAACTATGTCGGTTGCCCAAAAACTATATGAACAGGGTTATATTACTTATATGCGCACCGACTCCCTTAATTTATCACCAAAATTTCTGAATGAAGCTGCTCTGTGGTTAAAAGAAAATCTAAGCTCCGAATATGTTTTAGCCGCCAATCGCATATTTAAGAATAAAAGCAAAAATGCTCAGGAAGCCCATGAAGCTATCCGCCCCACCGAAGTTAATACCACCCCCGAGTCATTAGCTGGCCAATTGGATAAAAACCAAGAAAAACTCTATCGTTTAATTTGGCAAAGAGCGCTAGCTAGTCAAATGCCCGCTGCCAAGTTGGCCGCTACCACCATTGATCTTCTGGCCGCCGATAAACAGGAGTCATATCTTTTTAGGGCGACGGGACAAATTTTAACATTCCCTGGTTATTTAAAGATTTGGCCAGAGAAAACTAAAGAACAGGAATTGCCGGAACTTCGAGAAAAACAAGCTCTAGTTCTTCTGGATTTACGAACCGAAGAACATTCTACTAACCCACCGACTCGCTATTCGGATGCCGGATTAGTAAAAGAGTTGGAGAAACATGATATTGGCCGACCTTCCACCTATGCGCCCACCATCGCCACAATTATTGTGAGAAATTACGTGGAAAGAGATGAGCACAAAAGACTGAAACCAACAGACATCGCCTTTGTAGTTACTGATTTATTAATTAAGCATTTTCCACAAATAGTTGATTATAAATTTACTGCTAAAATGGAAGATGATTTAGATCTAATCGCTGCTGGCAAGAAAAAATGGCAACCAGTGATTAGTGACTTTTATTCTGGCTTCCATGATAATTTGACTAACAAATATCAGGAAGTGCAGAAAAATGATATTATGCCTGAAGAAAAATCAACCGAGGTGTGTGATAAGTGTGGCGCACCAATGGTTATTAAAACTGGTCGCTTTGGAAAATTCCTCGCCTGCAGTGCCTTCCCGGAGTGTCGTAATATTAAAAATTTAAATGGCCAAAAAGATGCCAAAGAGCCAGATAAAAACTTAGAAGGATTGGAAAAAAAATATGCCGGAGAAGTTTGTGATAAATGTGGATCAGCGATGAAAGTCCGAACCGGCAAATATGGTCCTTTTCTGGCTTGTAGTGCTTTTCCAAAATGTAAAAATATAAAAAATATTAATAACCCAAATACCTCGGGGAAAGAAATAGATTGCCCGGCCTGCGGTCAAGGAAAAATTGTTAAGAAGTTTAGTCGTCGAGGTGTTTTCTACGCCTGCAGTAATTATCCAGATTGCAAAAATGCCTACTGGGGAGAACCAACCGGTGACAAATGCCCCGAATGCGAATCTCTAATGGTAAAAGACCCAAAATCTCAAAATGTTAAATGCAGCAACCGGGAATGTGGTTACCAGGGATAGAAAAATAATTATTTTGTATATAAAAAAAACCTTTCCCCGAGGTTCTTTTTCATTTTTATCTTTAGATACTTATTTTTTCTTAGAAGCTTTCCTGTCCTTGCTCTTAGCTCGCTTCTCCTGAACAAACTCCATAGCTTTCTTAGCAATTTCGCCCAAAATCATAAAATAGGCTGAGCTGTTTTTTAGTTTCTCCCGAGCAGTTTCAATAACCTCTTCTACTTTAGCAACACCGGTTTCCACTCGCTTAATTAAGCGATGGATCCTTTGAACGCTAGCTACAAAATAGTATATAGCCCAACAGAGGAAAAAGGTGAGAAAAACAATACAAACAGCTAAAACTAAATTTAAAATATCATTTGAAGTTGAAAACATATTATTTATATAAAATTTAAAAATTTCTTAATTGGGCATCAAACTTATTGGCTAGATGATTAACTAAATCATTTTGAACTCGATCAACTTCTTCGGTGGTTAAAGTCTTTTCATCAGATTGATAGTAAATATGAAAAGCCAAACTCTTTTTATCTTCTGACAATTTGTCTCCCTGATAAACATCAAATAATTCAACGGTTTGAATTAAGGAATTAAATTTAATTAATTCTTCTCTTAAATCATTATACACTACTTCTTCGGGAATCACAAAGGCTAAATCTCTAATAACTGGTGGGTATTTGGCAATTTCTTTAAAACGAAAAGGAGGTAGACTTAAAACAATATCGACGAGCTTGGTAAAGTTAATCTCAACAGCAACCACCTTTTTCTTAATATTTAAATTATCAACTACTCCCTGGTTAACCATGGCAATTACGCCGACTTCTTTGTTTAAAACCAATATCTGAGCGGCTACATCATGGTCGGCCCAACCGGGTAAGTTTTCCAGTCGAGAAAATTTTACTTCCACTTCATAACTAATAATAATTTGTAATAAATTATTAATAATCCCTTTAAGTTCTTCAAATAAACAAGTTTTATCATTAGCTAAAATAATACCTAAATGTTTTTCTTGATAGGGCAAAGTCTCATCACTAACATTATCTTTTTTCAGGCTACCAGCCGCTTTAAAATAAACACTACCAATTTCAAAAAATCCTAAATTATTAGCTTTAAATTGATTATTTTTAACAACGGACAGGAGATTGGAAAACAGTGTTTGACGTAGCATGGTTTGATTATCGGCTAGGGGATTAGCTAGCTTTAAATAATTAAAAAAATCAATGTTTAATTTAGTTAATTGGTCCTCACCTACGAAGGAATAACTATAGGCCTCGGAGAGGATATATTTTAAGGCTAAAGTATTTTTAACTTTTCGTTCCAGTAATCTTTCTTGGTTTATTTCTGGCAAAGCCATAGTAATTACTGGCAATTGAGAATTGATATTATTATAACCATAAAGTCTTAAAACCTCTTCGGCCAAATCTTCCTTGGTGGCTACGTCTTTATGGGCTCGCCAAGAGGGAATAGTAATTTCTAGAACGCTATCTTTAATTTCTTTGATCGCAAACCCTAATTTTTCTAAATTATTAATAACTTGTTTGGAGGGTATCTCCTGGCCAATTTTATTGGTTAGCCAATTCAAATCTAATCTAATGATTTTCTCTTGAACCTGATGATTATTTATATCTACCAAAGAACTGACTAATTTCATTTTTGGACAAATTTCCTTTAGAAGGCTAAGGAATCTCAGAAGGCCAATTTTTGCCAATTCTGGATCTAAAGATTTTTCAAAGCGCAGGGAAGATTCAGTGCGCAAGCCCAGTCGCTGAGAAGTTCGTCGAATATTAATAGCCTGAAAATTAGCTGATTCTAAAACTAGGGATTTGGTTTCTGAATTAATTTCACTGTCACGGCCGCCCATAATTCCCGCAATTGCTAAAGCTTTTTTACCATCGGTAATCAATAAATCATCAGTTGTTAAAGCTCTTTCTTTCTCGTCTAAAGTTTCTAAAATTTCATTTTTATGCGCCAAGCGAACTACGATTTTTTTCACCTTATCAGCACTGAAGGCATGAAATGGCTGGCCTAACTCCAACATGACATAATTAGTAAGATCAACAATATTATTAATGGGACGTTGCCCCACGGCAATTAATCTTTCCTTAAGCCAAGCAGGTGATTCTTTGACTTCAATGTTATCTACCTTAACTGCTAAATATCGGGGGCAAAGGATTTTCTCTTCTACCTTAACCTTCAGGACGTTGGCTTTATCATCTAAAAATTTAAGATTATGATCTAATAACTTATCTTCTGGTTTCAGATCTAAATTAAAAATGGCCGCCAATTCTCTAGCTAAGCCATAGTGGCTTAATAAATCCGGCCGATTAGATAAAGACTTGTTATCAACTTCAAAAACAATATCTTGAGCCTGTAAATATTTAGCAAATGGTTCACCAATTTTAGCTCGATTGTCTAAAACTAAAATGCCAGCATGATCTTTTCCTAGGGCTAATTCGTCTTCGGCGCAAATCATGCCACAAGATTTTTCTCCTCTAATATCAGTTTCTTTAATTTCTAAGCCATTGGGCAACACCGCCCCAATTAGAGCTACGGCCACCAATTGGCCAGCTTGAACATTGGATGCGCCACAAACGATAGCTAATTTTTCTTTTTTAACGTCAACAACTGTTAATTTAAGGCGATCGGCATTAGGATGTGGTTTAACTTCCAGCACTTTTCCTACCACCACATTCTTATATTGCTCAGTCTGATCAATTACGTCCTCCACTTCAACCGTGTGGTTGGTTAATCGTTCTGCAACTTCCTGAGGTTTTATTTTGGCTGGTATTTTAACAAAATCTTTTAACCAGCTATAGGAGATATACATATAATTAAAATTGTTCTAAAAATTTAAGATCACCGTTATTAAATAGACGAGTGTCGTTGATATTATATTTCAACATAGCTAAACGATCCAAACCAAAACCAAAGGCTAATCCAGAATAGACTTCCGGGTCAATGCCACCAGCTCGTAAAACTTCTGGATGGATCAATCCGGCACCGACGATTTCTAGCCAACCGGTATATTTACAAACCCGACAACCCTTTCCCTGGCAGAGGAAACAGGTATATTCACCATTATTACCCGGCTCCACAAAGGGATAAAATTTTGGTCGCATTCTTAATTTTGTATTTTGACCAAATAATTTTTTACCCACCATTTCCAACAAACTTTTGAGGTTGGCAAAATTGATGTTTTTATCAATCATAATACCTTCAATTTGATAAAAGGTGTGCTCATGGCGGGCATCGGTGGCTTCGTTCCGGAAACAACGGCCGGGAATAATAGCTTTAAGGGGTGCGCCATATTTTTGCATTACTCGAATTTGCACCGGAGAAGTGTGAGTTCTCATGACCAAATCAAATTGACCATCTTTGTTTTTAGAATCCACATAGAAAGTGTCCTGCATATCGCGGGCTGGATGGAAGAGGGGCATGTTAAGGGCTGTAAAGTTATAGTAATCACTTTCCAATTCTGGACCATCGGCAATTATAAACCCGAGGGAAGTAAATAGATCTTCAATATCATTCTGAATGATAGTAATTGGATTAAGATGACCATTGGGCAATGATTGCCCAGGCAGAGTGACGTCAATTACTTGATCTTTTTTATTGTAACCGTCTAGTGTCCGGCGGACTTCTTCAAATTTTTCTTGTAGTTCCTGCTTAACCCCATTAGCTAATTCACCAACTTCTTTGCGCACATCAACACTCAAATCCTTTAAGCTTTTCATGATTTGGTTAAGCTCTCCTTTGCGGGATAAATATTTTAACTCCAATTCCTTGAGTAAATCGTGATTTTGGGCTAAAGATAATTGATGTAAAAATTCTTCCCGTAATTTTTGTAATTTATTTTTCATATTATTAACGACTTTTTTTATAGCTAATTAAAAATAATTCCAGAATGGTAAAAATTATTACTAGCAACAATAAATTCAACCAGTTAAACAAATGCCGTGATTTAAGAATAAGTAAAACAACAATAAACAGGGCAAAAAGAAACGATTGGCGAAAAGCTAATTTTACTAAATTAAAAGCTAATTTTTCCTGCTTGGAGGCTAATCTAATAATAAACCCAATTAGGGCGGCTGTGCCGCTTAAGGCTGAAAATAACGCTAAATAAAATAAAAAGAAGCCAATAAAATTAGTGGCCGTTGGATCAATTAAGCTGGTTAGAAAAATGAAAACAGTCCAACAAACGATTGTTAGCGCTCCCATGATCCACAAGTAACTTTTTAATGTCATAGGCTAGAAATTATGTTTTTTATTTTAACTAATTCCTGTTGATAATTAACTAATTTTTCTTTCTCTCCGGCAACAATTTTATCGGGCGCTCGGCTAACAAATTCCTGATTGCTTAACTTTTGTTCCTGGAGAGTAATTAATTTTTCTAAATTTTCCTGTTCTTTTAACAAACGAGTTTTTTCCTTTTCATTATCTACGGCGCCTAACAAATAAATTTCGATGTCTCCCAGGGGGATCATGATCGCCCCAGCTATTTTCTCGCCTTGTTCCTTAATCTCTATTGAAGATAGACCGGTTTTTAGGTTTTGGATAATGTTTTTCTGGCTCAAAAGTAGTTTAGTAAACCGATGACCATAAATTATCGATTGTAATTTTTGAGCTGGCTCAATACGGTGTTCACTGCGGGCATTGCGAATGGCCACAATAATGGATTGTAATAAGTTGATATCAGAAGAGGTGGTGTTTTTAATTTTTTTCACCTTTGGCCAGTTCGCAACCATTAATAAATTATCATTGAAGCTTTGCCAAATTGCTTCCGTCACAAAGGGAATAAAGGGATGCCACAAAATTAATAGATTTTTCAAAATATAAATCAAAATCTCATCTTTGTTCTTTTCTACTTTAGCTATTTCCAAATACCAATCAGCTAATTTATTCCAAGTAAACTCATTAAGATCATCGGCCGCTAAAGAAAATTCAAAATTATCTAATCGCTGAGTGACTTTTTGCATCAGGTCGATTAATTCTTCCACAATCCATTGATCGGCTAACGTTGAAGTTACCGGAATTTTATTGGCCGAAACGGAAAAATATTTTTCATCAACAGAGCTGAGGATAAAACGAGAAATATTCCAAAGCTTATTGATAAAGTTACGTTTAGCTTCGACCTTATCTTCACTGAAACGAGCATCGTTCCCGGGAGTAGAGCCCATCAATAATGATAGCCTAGTGGCATCGGCTCCATATCTAGTGGTCATATCCAGAGGGTCAATTCCATTTCCTTTGGATTTAGCCATTTTTTTCCCCTGCTTATCTAAAATCAGGCCATGCAAATAAACGGTTTCAAAGGGAATTTCCTGTAGAGCAAAGAGTGACATCATAATCATACGTGACACCCAGAGGGTAATAATCTCGTAGCCAGTTTCCAACACCTGGGTGGGATGAAACTGCTTTAAATCTCTAGTTTTTTCCGGCCAACCTAAAGTAGAAAAGGTCCACATACCAGAAGAAAACCAAGTATCTAGGGTATCATTATCTTGAATCCAACCGTCACCAGCGGGTTTATCTAGGCCCACAAAAACTTCATCCTGACGATACCAAACCGGAATTTGATGGCCGAACCAAATCTGACGAGAGATACACCAATCATGTAAATTATGCATCCAATCTAAATATTTTTTTTGAAATCGATCGGGAACAAATCTGATTTTATTTTTTTCAACTACTTGAATGGCTTTTTCTTTTAAAGACATGCCAAGTTTCTTAATCTTTTTATCAACCGATACAAACCATTGTTTAGAAGGGAGGGGCTCAATGGCTGTTCCACAACGATAGCAGACGGAAAGATTATTAACTATTTCTTCTTCTTTCTGAATTAATCCCTGTTGACGTAAATTATCAACAATTTTTTCTCTAGCTTGAATAACGCTTAAGCCAGAAAAAGCACCAAAACCATCTCTAATAAAACCATTCTCATCAATTACTTTGATGGACGGCAAATTATTATGTTGAGCCATTTGCCAATCAACCATGGAATGAGCCGGGGTAACTCCTAAAGCACCAGTACCAAAATTAATTTCTACATTATGATCAGCGATAATTTTTATATTTAACTTTTGACCAACAAAATTAACCTCATATTCATCACCAATATATTTTTTGTATCTTGGATCCCTCGGGTTAACAGCTACTGCCGTATCGCCTAATTTAGTTTCTGGACGAGTAGTTGATATGATGATGGGAAAATTTAGATCATATTTAAAAGTATATAATTTGGTGGGCTGCTCTTTATACTCCACTTCATCATCGGCTAGAGTAGAGTGACAACGGGGGCACCAATTAACAATTCGTTCACCTCGATAAATGGCTTCTTCTTCATACATTTCTTTAAACATAGTACGAACGGCCAATTGCCTGGATTCATCTAAAGTAAAGGCTAGCCGAGACCAATCCAGTGAAGCTCCCATTTTTTTAATTTGATGAAGAATGGTAGTTTGAGTTGTTTCTAAAAATTTCCAAACTTCCTGCAAAAATCTATCGCGACCTAGGTCATGGCGAGTTTTATGTTGCTCCTTCAAAAGTTTTCTCTCTACTACATTCTGGGTGGCAATGGCAGCATGATCTGTCCCGGGCAACCAAAGCGTTCGATAACCCCTTAAACGATAGTAACGAATCAATAAATCTTCAATGGCCACGGTGGAGGCGTGGCCCACATGTAATTTATCAGTAACATTAGGGGGGGGTAACACAATAGTATAGGTTTTGGCTCTAGCTGACAAACCTAAATTATCCGGGTTGAAATACCCGGATTCTTCCCATTTTTGATAGATTTTATCTTCCTGTTCCTGGGGGTTATAGACTTTATCCAACTCTTGTTTCATAATTTAAAATTACCAAAAATATGACCTAAAGTCAATTTAAAATAGGCTTGACTTCGGCAAAAAATAATTATATATTAAAGAGTTAGCTTCGCCCTCGGTGAAGAGATTTTTAATTTAAAATGCTAGCCTTAGAACAACAAATTTTCAAACAATTAGAAAAGTCAAAAAATATCCTAATCGTTTTTCCGACGACCTGGGATGGTGATGCTATCGCCTCTGCTTTAGCTCTTTTTCTATTTCTTAAAAAAGCTAATTTTAGCGTAGAAATTACTGGTGTTCAAGACAAGGAATTAAAAAATCCTTTTTCTTTTTTGCCCGCTTATTCGAATATTCAGAAAAACCTTGATAATCTACGTCGTTTTATTGTCTCCCTGGATATTAGCGAGGCAAAAGTTAGCCAAATTAAATATACCATCGAAAACAATTCATTAAATTTTATCATTTCTCCTTCCCAGGGTTGGTTTAAGCCGGAGCAAGTTAGTTCGCGAGCTAGTGATTTTAAATATGATTTAATTATTACTCTAGGGGCCACGGATCTAGAATCCCTAGGAAAACTCTATGATCAAAATGTAGAATTTTTCTATAAAACCACCATTATTAATATTGATCATCAATCGGCCAATGAAGAATTTGGTCAAATTAATTTTATTGACCTCAATGCCGTGTCTGTTTCAGAAATTCTCTATTATCTATTTAAAAATTATCAAGCTGATTTGATTGATGAAGACATCGCCACCTGTCTGCTGGCTGGCATTATTCATAAAACTAAAAACTTTAAAACCACCAATCTAACACCACGCACCCTATTAACGACCTCCCAATTAATTACAGTGGGGGCTAGACGAGAAGAAATAGTTGACCATCTCTATCGTTCTCGCAATCTAGAGGTATTAAAACTCTGGGGAAGAGTGCTAAACAATCTTAAGGCGGAACGCAATGGTCAATTAATCTGGTCAAAATTAACTAAAAAGGACTTTCAAGAAACTAAAGCCACTGAAGACGGTCTAACTGATATTGTAGACGAATTAATTGCCAACGTCCCTAGTGCCAGATTAATTGCCATCCTCTGCGAGGAAGATATAACTAGAACAAAACTAATTATTTACTCTCTAAAGAATTTAAACGCTCTCAATATACTCAAGGACTATAACCCTCGAGGCACCATTAAATTAGCCCAGGCCACTATCAACCAAGACGTTGATACGGCAACCGTAGAAGTGATCGCCAAGCTACAAATTATGCTTGATAAATTGGCCTGATAATGCTATAAAAATGATATTAAGAAGCCTCTTCTTAACCAAGCGCCTATAGCTCAGGCGGTTAGAGCACCGCTCTTATAAAGCGGGGGTCGATGGTTCAAGTCCATCTAGGCGCACCCAATGACCTCCTCTCCGCACTCGCTGGGGCTCGTGCGGGGTTTCCTGACCATTTTAAAAACCCCGCTGAAAGGCGGGGTTATTTGTTACGCTGTCGGTTGAACAATTTGTCTTTCTGATCTTTTAAAACAACGGCGCAGTAAAGTAATTACCCCAATCAAAGAACCAACAACCAGGTAAATTATTGCTATTACTATGAACATCAGGCTACCTAATAAAGTATTAGGCCATAAAGAAAAAGCTGGTCCGAGTGATTGAAAATTATTCAGAAAAGAAAACGGTTCCCATGATTCCTCAAGATAACTAAGGGCAACCACCAAGTGGTAGGAGATAAAAAAGAAAATGGCTAACACCGAACAGAATATCAATAAGCTGACATAGCTGACCGAAATGGATTGTGGTAGAATTACCAAAAATTGGCCAAAACCAAATACTGCGAATTTAGTATAGAAAGCGCAGAAAATAGCCGTAACCAGGCCAAAATAGAAAACGGTGGATACAACCGCCAAAAAAACTTTCTTGGTTGTTTCACTAAGAAAGAAATCAATGATTGGCTCAATGATTACCTCATACAAAAACATGATAAATAGTTTTTTCATGGCTTCTCTTTTTGTGTAACAATTAACAATAATAATGAAATCTTATAATGAACTAATTTAATAAATTATTTAATCATATTATATCTCATTTTGTCAATCAATCATAATTGCCCCTTATATATTTACTTTCTCTCAAAAACTTGTTAAATTATAGGCATTGCTTTTTAGGGCTCGTAGCTCAGCTGGTTAGAGCGTTACGTTGACATCGTAAAGGTCACTGGTTCGAGTCCAGTCGGGCCCACTCCTAAAAATAGCCCTCCAACGGGCTCTTTTTATTTACAATTAAGCCAATTTTTGGTAAATTATATAGAGAACAATAAAAATATGCTTTTTTATAAAAAAAATCAAAAAAATAATCTAATAAAAGAGAAGGAAGAGCCTTCAATCGCCGAATGGATTGACTACGACGAACCGGAAACCGAAGGTCAGTTAGCTATTGATGTCTACCAAACTGATGAAAAAATAATTATTAAATCAACCATTGCCGGTGCTAAGCCGGAAGATTTAAAAATATCGCTTCATCACGACCTCCTAACTATCAAGGGGAAACGAGAAATGTCCGAAGAAATTGAAGAAGAAAACTATTTATACCGAGAATGCTATTGGGGCTCTTTCTCTCGTTCCATTATTTTACCAGCTGAAGTGGATGCTAAAAAAGTCGAGGCTGAAATAGAAAACGGCGTGCTCACAATCACTCTTCATAAAACTAATCCGGGCCAAATCGAGGTAAAAGTCAAAGATTAATGGCTAATTTATATATGAAAGTTAAAAAAAGCCTAGGAAAAACCATAATTCTGTTGGTTATTTTTTTATTGTTGGTTTTAATTTTGAACAGTTACTTCTCTTGGCAAAAAAATTATCAAAACCGCATTTATCCTAATACTAAACTAGGAGAACTTGATTTAAGTGGCAAAACTTTTGCTGAGGCTCAAAAGCTAATTAATAACCAAGCTAAATCAGTTGAAACCACTGGCCTTAGGTTTCAACACGATGACAAAGAAATAACCATCGCTTCTTCTGTTTTTTCCTTTGATTCAGATTTATCATACCCAGCCCTAGCTTATGAAGTCGACAAAACCGTCCTCCAGGCCTTTGGCGGCAATTTAAATCGTTCTTTTGTACAATATTTAATCGCCAAACTACAATCTAAAAAGGAAAAAAATATTAAAGCTATTTATAACTTAGATACGCAAAAAATAGAAGGCCTATTAAAAGAAAATTTTGCAGAGTTAGAAATTCCCTCGGCCAACGCCCAATTTTCTTTAATAAAAAACGGCTCAAATACCACTCAACTTACCAGCAGCCCAGAAAAATTAGGCAAAGAGATTAATTATGATCAAATGTTCGCTGATCTGAAAAATAATCTAGACAATTTAAAAAATGAGGTAATTATTATTAAAACTCGGACCAAATATCCAGAAGTAAAACAAGTTGACTTATTATCATTAGAACAGGAGGCCCAGGAAATTATCAGCCATGGCAGCCTTATACTCCGCTTTAATGAGTTAATGGGTAATAAGACTATAGAAAAAAACTGGGAAATAACCCCCGACAAACTAACCACCTGGATTAGTGTGAAAAGGAATAATAATAATTTAGAACTATCTCTAGATCAAGAAAAAATAGAGAGTTATATATTCACCAACATCTCACCTCAAATAAACAAAGAAGTGGTTCGCCCACGATTTGAAATCCAAAACGATAAAGTAACCAGTTGGCAAATTGGCCAAGATGGTCGACAAGTTAATACGGCGGCAACTGTTCAAAAAATTATTGAAGAATTTATTAATAATAATCAACAGCAGATTGATTTAATTGTTGATATTATCCCCAGCGATGATCTAACGGCGGAAAATGATTTTCGAATTAAAGAATTAATTGGCACCGGTCATTCTAATTTTGTTGGTTCCCCGGCAAATCGTCGTCACAACATTAAAACGGGGGCAGATGCTCTCCATGGTATTTTAATTAAACCCGATGAAGAATTTTCTCTAATTAAAACCCTGGGAGAAATTGACGCAGAATCTGGTTATTTGCCAGAGTTGGTTATCAAGGGGAACAAAACTATTTCGGAATATGGTGGTGGTCTATGCCAAATTGGCACGACCGTTTTTCGAACCGCTCTAGCTTCTGGCCTACCCATTACTGCTCGCCAAAATCACTCCTATCGAGTCAGCTATTATGAGCCGGCCGGCATGGATGCGGCCGTATACGATCCCTGGCCTGATGTTCGCTTCGTCAATGATACTAAAAACTATATTTTAATACAGGCTCGCATTGAAAATAATGATCTTTACTTTGACTTTTGGGGGATAAAAGATGGTCGAATCGCTTCCACCACCCAACCAACTATTTATAACATTGTGAAACCAGAACCGACTAAATTAATTGAAACGACCGAGTTGTCCCCCGGAGAAAAAAAATGTACCGAACATTCACATAATGGCGCTGATGCTTATTTTGATTACACTGTCACCTACCCCGAAGGGGCTACTACTACACCAGTGGTAGAAACACGCTTTAAATCTCACTATGTTCCCTGGCAAGAAGTTTGTCTAATCGGCGTTGGGCAGGCCACTTCTACAGCAACTACTACCGCAGCAACTACTACCGAAACTTCTATTTCCGAATAACAATTTAATACTGAATAACAAAAAACAGTCACCTCGGACTGTTTTTTTTATTATTATAAACTAAATATTTATTTTACAATTTTACCTTCAATAGTTTTGTTAGTATTTGTTTTCTTATTAAAAGTTAAAATTTGTTGTAGAGCGGTTAACAAGGTAAAAATAAACCAATAGAGAGTTAGCCCGCCGGGGAGGGAAGCGCCAATAAAAACCGTGATAGCCGGCATAAAATAAAGCATCTGTTTATTCATAATGGCAGTCATGCTTTCATCTCGGGATCCTGGGGTTTTGATGGCTGGCTTTTTAGTTATCATCATTTTTGCTTGCCAAAATTGAGCCAAACCAGCTAATACAGCCAGATAGATATTTTTGTGAGATAAATCGAGAAAACCAAAAGATATGGTGTTAATATGCTCCGGTTTAATAATAAAGGAGTAGACTAATTCTAAATTATTAGCGATTCCATCACGAAACACTCGATAGACCGCCCACAAAAATGGTAACTGAATTAATAGCGGCAAACAAGAAGAAAAGGGATTAACTTTATTGTTTTTGTATAAATCCATAGTCGCCCGGCTCAAACCAGCCTTATCATCCTTATACTGTTGTTTAATTTCTTCAATTTTAGGCTGTAAATCTTGAAGAGCTTTCTGGGATTTAATGGCTTTTCGGCCGAGTGGCCAAAAAACTAACTTAATGACTACAGTCATTAAGATAATGGCAATTCCAAAATCATTAAAAGAAACTGTATTATACAAAAAGACCAGTAAATTAAGAATTGGTTGATAAAAAATAACTGTAAAAAGATGAGCCATATATTTATTTATTATTTAACGGGATCATAGCCCCCCTTATTCCAAGGGTTACAGCGCATAACACGCCAGGTAGTCATGATGCCTCCTTTTATTAAACCGTATTTAGAGATCGCCTCAGCCCCATATTCAGAACAAGTGGGTTTAAAACGGCAAAAACCATGGGGGTAAAAACCCCGTAACAGACCGTGGTCAAAAGAAAGGGTTTTTTGATAGATATGAATAAGTCTAACAGTAATACGGCGAGGAAGATATTTTAATTTATTAAACATACAATATTATGTAATACTAGCCTATTTATAAAGATTGAGCTGTTTTAAGGCTTTTCTCAAATAATTCCCCAACTCATCAAAATTTTTATCTAATATTAAAGGAAGAACTATTAAAACAAGGTCGTATCCAGTTTTTAGGGCAGGTAATTCTTGGCGGATTTGTTCTCGAAGTTGACGCTTAAAATGATTTCTAACAACCGCTTTTTTGCTAACTTTAGTCCCAATTAATATACCAAGTCGGGTGATTTTCAAATCGTTTTTAACGGCTTTAATGCCTAAAATCTTTCCATAAAAAGATTGGCCGGTTTTAAATGCCCGGTCAAAATCTTTATTACGAGTTATTCGATTTTCTTTCTGTAACATGAGGTGTTATTTAGAAAGTTTTTGACGTCCTTTTTGACGACGTCTTTTTAGAACGGTGCGTCCATCTTTGATGGCCATTCTCTTACGAAAACCGTGTTTCTTCTTAGCCCGACGTTTATTCGGCTGATAGGTTCTTTTCGGCATAGTAAAATATAATCTAAATTATTATCGTTTTTATACGATAACACTTTTATTTAGTAGAGTCAACTGAAGATTTTTTATCTTTAAAATAGTTATCCCCTTTTTATTCACACCTTTTAAACAAAACTCGGCCTTGTGGGAAACTGCTTTATCTAATATAATTATATTGATTAAAAAACAACTTTTAATTTTTTAAAATTAAGAATTAAATCCCCACGCTTATGACTAATGAACAAGTTTGGCAAGCTGTTTTAGGAGAAATTGAAGTTAGCTTATCTCGAGCTAATTTTATTACTTGGTTTAAAGATACTTTTATTTCTTCCTTTGAGAATGAGCGGGTTGTTATTTGTGTCCCCAATGCTTTTGTAAAAAAGTGGTTAGAAGAAAAATATCATCGAAATATTCTAAGCGCCATTGAAAATGTTTCTAAACAAAAAATTAAAGAAATTATTTATAAAATTGAATTAAAAAAAGGGAATGTTTCTTCTTTTCAAATTAGTAAAACACCCCCAAAAGAAGAAATGGTTACCAACGAACGAAAAGAAAGCCGACCGACTAACAATAATAACGGGGGTTGTAATCGTTTCGGTTTAAACCCGCGTTATGTTTTTGAAAATTTCGTTGTCGGTAAAGGGAATGAACTGGCTCACGCTGCCTGTTTGGCGGTCGCCAACAATCCTGGGGGATCCTATAACCCCTTATTTATTTATGGAGGAGTTGGTTTGGGTAAAACTCATTTATTACAAGCGATCGGCAATGAAGTAGCTAAAAAGACTGATAAAGTTTTATACACCACCAGTGAAAAGTTCACTAATAATTATATTCAGGCCGTCCAAACCGGCAAAGCCAAGGAGTTTAAAAATCTCTATCGTAATGTTGATTTGCTATTGGTTGACGACGTTCAATTCATGGGAGGAAAAGATGGCACCCAGGAAGAATTTTTTCATACTTTCAACGAATTACAACAAAATGATAAGCAAATTGTTATCACCTCTGATCGTCCCCCAAAATCTATCCCAGCCATTGAAAAACGCTTAATTTCCCGCTTTGAATCTGGTATGGTGGCTGACGTTGGTAAACCGGATATTGAAACTAAAATAGCTATTTTAGAAAAAAAATCAATTGAAAAGAATTACCATCTAAGTTCAGAAATCTTGGCTTATATTGCGGAAAATGTTCAAAATAATATTCGAGAACTAGAGGGAGCTTTAACAAAAGTAATCGCCGCCCATCAATTTAAAGGATTAACCCCTGATTTAAAAAGCGTCAAAGAAGTGTTAAGTGATTTTGTTTCTAATATCCAAGCTAAATCACTAACTCCAAAAGAGATAATTGAAGCCGTGGGTAAATTCTATAATGTCTCCTATAAAGAATTAATCGGCAATAGTCGTAAAAAAGAGTTGGTTTGGCCACGGCAGATCTCTATTTTTCTTATTAGAGAAGAATTAAACACCTCCTACCCCACTATCGGCCAAGAGTTGGGCGGTCGAGACCATACTACTGCCATGCATGGGTATAATAAAATTTATCAAGAGGTTAAAGAAAAAGGAAATGAAAAAATTAAACAAGAAATTAATTCAATCCGTCAACTTTTTAGCGCTACCTATTAATTTTTTCTATAAATATTTTGTGAATATCTTGTTAATTATCTAGGGATTAAATTTAATAACTTGGGGACAAAATCAACACTACGCTAGTAATTAACAATTCGTTAAATTTAATCCCCAAATTTTCTAACCACTTTTTCACAAGTAAAATCATAATAAAACCTAATAAAATTATAAAAAACTAACAAAACAAAAAGTTATCCCCCTCCTTATTATTGTTATTAATTAAATATTAATATAATAATATAATAATATAATAACCATTAAACAATATGCGATTAATAAGTCTTCAGGAAAATTTAAAAAGAGGTTTGAATATTGTAGGCCATGGCACTACGAAGAATGTTAATCTGCCAATTTTAAATAATATCTTAATTAAAACAGAGGATGGCAATATTGAACTAATTAGTACTAATTTAGAAATCGGAGTCATCCACAAATTAAGAGGTAAGATTGAAAAAGATGGTGAGTTTACAGTGGACTCTAAGTTAATTACCGAATATGTAAATTTATTGAGTGGCGGGGAAAAGGTTAAAATAGAGGAAAAAGATGGTGAATTAAAATTAGAATGCGGTAACTATAAAACTAAAATTAAAGGTGAGCCGGCTAAAGACTTTCCACTTATTCCCACCATTCCTAAAAATGATTATTTTAGTTGTAAGGTAAATAATCTGCGACAAGCCTTAAACGGGGTGGTCTTTGCTGTTTCCAATAGTGAGAATAGAATAGAACTAACCGGAGTGTTGTTTTCTTTTAATAAAAACAGACTTAGCTTAGCAGCCACTGATAGCTATCGTTTAGCGGAAAGAGAGTTAGAAATAAAAACTAATAACAATAATAGCGAGCAAAAAATTATTGTTCCCGCTAAAACAGTCCAGGAGCTATTGCGGATTTTAAATAACTTTAATGGAGAGGATGAGTCCGGCAATGAAGAGCCGGAAGTAAAATTTTATCTTTCAGAAAATCAAATTTTATTTACCATTGATTCTGTTGATTTAATTTCTCGCCTAATTAATGGAAGTTACCCCGACTATAAACAAATTATTCCCGCTAAGAGTCAAACCGAGGTTTTAGTTGATCGAGCAGAATTAATTAGAGCTGTTAAAGCTTCTGCGCTATTTTCTAAGACAGGCATTAATGATGTCACTTTATTATTTTCCAAAAACCAAATTATTGTTTCCGCCTTCTCAGGCTCTAGCGGTGAAAGTCAGGTTGAAGTAACTGCTGAGGTGACTGGCGGTGATAATGAGATTACTATTAATTATCGTTATTTATTAGATGGATTAAATAACATTGAAGGACCTCGGGTAAAAATTGGTATTTTAAATAACACCACCCCATGTATTATTAGACCTGAAAAAGATAATAATTATTTATATATTGTCATGCCCATTAGGCAATAATATTACTACAACAAAAAAACAGGCTATCAACGATTAGTCTGTTTTTTATATGCTGATTAATCAACTATTAATTTTATTTCTGAACTTTTAATAGCTTCGCCATTCCAATCCCGTAGCTCAGCGTAGATATTATAGATGCCGCTAATTGGGGCGTTAACCCAGGTTGTTTCAATATTAGCGCCATGGGGAGTGTTTACGCTGGTGATTGTTTCAACGGCTCCGGTTTCATTGTTTCGGGCAAAAATGTTTATTTTAGCTGTTCTTTCAGGGGCATTAATTTGTAATTTTATTTTTAAGGGGAAATCAATACTGTGTAAAGCTAAGCCGCTCATTGGCTCTAGGATGGCCACAGTATTTTTATTAGTATCAATAATATTATTAGCTATAGATAGGTTAAAATTAACACTATCTTCTGTACAATTATTAACATCATCACATGCCTTAGCACTAAGTGATTGGTAACCATTATTTAAAAAATCAACTGTTTTACTAAAAGATCTGGGCTCCCCCCATTTAGTTTCCCACAAATTACTGTTAATATAATACTCTATTCTCTGGATACCACGGGGAGCGGAAGCTGAAACTCTAATTTCCAAATTAGCAGAATTTATCGTTTCGTTGTTAGCGGGTGATTCGATTTTTATAAGAGGTTGATTTTCTGGTTTATGTAATTCATTGTAATTGGACGGTAAAATCAGGGAGGAAGTAGCATTTTTGCTAGCCCATTTTTGGATAGCTTCTTCCCAAATTAGAAATTGAGGATCATTTTCTGGTTTTTCAGGAATTGGACTTCGCGGGTTGTCTTTATCTACATAGAAAAGAATAGAGTGTAAAGATGGCACTGCTTTTTCGTTAATTAGTTCTGGCGGCGTGGAGTTGTTAGCTAGTTGCCCGGTTGAAATATCTACCAACACGTTTTCCTTAGGGATTATGCCGTCTAAAATAGCTTTATCAGTTTTATAGTTATCCGGTTCTTTGAAAGTTTCAATGGGTGTATTACCTAAAACACGAGCCATAAAATCATGCCAAATGGGAGCAGCTAAAACACTACCATCAGCTGCACCAGTCATTTTGTCATTATCACTATTACCAACCCAAACTCCTGTTACCAGAGACGGTGTATAACCAATTGTCCAAGCATCATGGTAGTCATTGGTGGTGCCGGTTTTAGCTCCAACCGGTCGATCACCCAGGTTAAGATAATTTTTTTCTCCGAAAATAAAGGAGCGAGCTGAATTATCGCTTAATACACTGTTTATCATTCGAGCAATTTGTGATTCTAAAACCTTTTTCTGTTCCGGCTGATATTCTTCAATTACTTTTCCATTTTTATCTTCTATTTTTAGAATGCTAACCGTAGGGCTGATTTCACCATCTCGGGCAAAAGCGCTGTAGGCATTCACGTGTTCTAACATCTTTACCTCTCCCCCGCCCAAAACCAATGACAATCCAAAACGATTTCGTGGGTACAAAGTGCTATAACCCAATTTTTCCGCTAAATCAATCACATTATTTATGTTAGCCAGATAAATAGCTTTAACCGCCGGAATATTAAGCGAACCAGCTAGAGCTTGTCTGATCTTTACAGGGCCGTACTCTTGGCCATTATAATTGTGGGGTTCATAGGGTTCGGCTGGATTAGTGGAAAAATTAGTAACCACATCATAGAGAATGGTGTCCGGGGTATAACCTTTTTCAAATAAAGCAGCATAAACTATTGGTTTCATAGATGAACCCGGTTGACGGGGCCGAATGGCAACGTTAACCTGGCCATCAATTTCATCGTCAAAGTAATCACGGGAGCCCACCATAGCTAAGATTTGCCCAGTTTTGGGGTCTATGGATACCAAGGCAGCATTACTAGCATTAAACCCGGCCTGATAGTTTTCCGTTCTTTCTTTAATAACTTCTTCGGCAATTTTTTGTTTGTATAAATCCAGGGTGGTGTAGATTTTTAAACCCTCCTGTTCGACCATTTTTTCTCCGTATTTGCTGGCCAAGATATCTTTGATGTACATAACAAAGTGCGGTGCTGTAATATTGGTTTCTGGTCCCTGAAATACAATTTCTTGAGCTTTTGCCTGATCTCTTTCCTGCTCAGTAATATAGCCTTGTTCGGCCATTAGATTAAGAACATAATCTTTACGACCCAATAGAAGGTCTTTATTGGGGCCATAGGGAGAATATCGACTAGGAGCCTGAGGTAGAGCAGCTAATACGGCGGCTTCAGCCAGAGTAATATCTTTTGAGCTTTTACCAAAATATTTTTGGCTGGCAGCCTCTACGCCGTAGGCGTTGGAACCATAGGGGATTTCGTTGAGATACATTTGCAGTATTTCATCCTTGGAGAACTTTTCTTCCAGACGATAAGCCAAAACTAACTCTTTAATTTTTCGAGAGATTCTTTTTTCTGGGGTTAACACGGCGTTTTTAATAAATTGTTGTGTTAAGGTTGATCCACCGGCACGACGATTGTATAGAACATTAGTAATGACCGTTCGAAACATGGCCCAGACACTGAATCCACCATGATTATAGAAATTTTTATCTTCAATGGAAATGGTCGCTTGTTTAACAAAATCTGGGATGTCATTGAGAGTCACTAAGGTTCTTTTTTGTTCGCCATGAATTTCATAGAGAATATTTTCTCCGGTGCGATCATAGATTTTAGTACTTTGAGCCACCTCCCGCTCAATTAGTTGGTTGGGGTTGGGTAGGCTTCGAGAAATGATGGCGACAAAAACAATAAAAGTCAGACAACCCAAAGCAGCCAGAAAAAACAGGCTCCAGACTATTTTTTTCAAATTAATTCTTTTCTTGGCTTTATGTTTAGAATTGTTGCGGTAATCACGCCAAGGTTCTGATTTTCTAGGTTTTAAATGAGGGATGGGCATAAAGTTAGTTTATTATTACTATTTGATATTATAACAAATTAAGTTGATTTTTAGAATTTTAAAAACCACCCCAGTTGGAGTGGTTCAGATGTTTAGCGCCGGTCAGCGGTGCTATCCAGGTCAACCTCATAGGGATATTCCTGGTTAACTGGTTGGGCTTGTTCATTTTCTTGGCTGTTATTAGCCAAAGAGCTTGAATGTTCAACAGGGATTTTCATGTTGGGTTCTTCCATGGTTAAAGATTTAAAAATGAGACGCTAATATTGATTAGTTATTAATTAACAAAGAACAAAAAAACCGGCCAATTGTGAGGCCGGTTTTTGATAGTATCTAAATTTACTCTTTATACATCAAAACCGGCTTGATTAATAATGATCAAGCTGTTAATAATCACGTTGTTTAGTTGGTGAAAATTCATAAAGTTATTATAGCAACCATTATGAGTTTGTCAAATTTTGTTCTATAATGTAATTACTATGACTACAATTACTAGTTTAGCTAACCCTAAAATCAAGGAATTAGTGCAATTAAAGAAGGCGAGTCATCGTCGTCAAAGCCAGCTTTTTACTATTGACGGCCTGAGGGAGATATTGGCCGCTCAAAAAGCCGGGGTTAATTTAATAGAGCTTTATTATTGCCCGACTTTGATTAAAAAGTGGCCCAAAGACCAGACCTTTGGTTTAAATGATAAAAAGATTGTTGAAGTTTCGGAAACAGTTTTCCAAAAAATTTGTTATAAAGAAAAATCAGATGGATTTTTGGCTGTGGCCGAATACAAATCATTAACATTAGACCAGATTAAAGTATCAGCTCAGCCCCTAATTGTTGTTTTGGAGTCAGTGGAAAAACCAGGAAATCTTGGAGCTATTCTTCGAACGGCTCATGCCGCCCAGGTCGATGCCATTATTATTAATGAAAATCAAACCGATATCTATAACCCCAATATTATCCGGGCTAGTGAGGGTTGTTTGTTTTCTCAGCAGGTAGTTATTGCTTCTACCGAAGAGACCATTAGCTGGTTGCAGGCCAATAAGATCAAAAGTTTGGCCGCTGCCACAAAGGCGATTAAAAGCTATACTACGATCGATCTGAAAAAAGCTATCGCTATTATTTTAGGGTCTGAGTCCGAAGGATTAAGTAATAATTGGTTGAAAAAAGCTGATGGTTTAATAAAAATTCCCATGAAATCAGACATCGATTCTTTAAATGTATCAGTCTCAGCGGCAATCATTATTTTTGAAACTCTTCGTCAGAGAGACTTATTATAATCTGTTTGACAAAAACAAATATTTCTATTAATATAAGACAATAATTAACGATTGCGCCCATAGTTCAATGGATAGAACGGGAGCCTTCTAAGCTCTTAATGGGGGTTCGATTCCCTCTGGGCGTACTAGTCTAAAAGACATTATGGTACCTATAGTTTAATGGTAGAACAGCGGGTTGTGGTCCCGTTAGCGAGGGTCCGATTCCCTCTAGGTACCCCAAGTGGAAAAAACGAGCTATTTTGCTCGTTTTTTCTGTTATATAAGAGGAAGAATGTGATTTATCAGTACTAATCAAAAAACCACTTTATTCGATTATCTACCTATAAAGAATGACCCTATTTTTTGGGGTTATTTTTAAACATCGCTCTAATGTTTATTTTTTGTTACAATAAAAATAGAGTTTAGAATATCAATTTATGTCTATTATTTTTAATTCAATTTTTTTAGTTTTGCTTTTTGTAGTCTTAGGTATCGCAGCTGATTTAGCGGTGCAAAATATTAAATATTTAGCTTCGGCTATTAGATTGCGTTTATTTGCTCTCGGTATTCTGCTGGGGGTTATTACTACTTTGCCGGAATTATCCGTAGGAATTAATGCTACAATTGAGGGGGCCGCCTCGGTATCGGTTGGTAATATTTTGGGCGGTGTAATAGTTTTAATTGGTTTAATAGTCGGTTCTAGTTTAATTTTGAATAGGAAAATTGATACTAGTGATAATTTAAAAATATTATTACCAGCCTCAATTGTTATTTTAGTCCCAGTTTTATTGGGGATAAATGCTAATTATAGTGTTATTGATGGATTGATTATGGTGTTTTTGTACGTTGGTTTATTATTTTATTTATGGATGGTTAATCGTTCAGTTAGTAAAGAAGGAGTGGTTTTAATTGAAAAGAAAAAAATTACTAAAGCTCTTTTCTTAGTTATCTTAGGTATTATTTTTGTTATTTTAAGCTCTCATTGGATAATTGATATAACTATTAATATTTTAAAATATAGCAACGTTAGTAAATTGGTCATCGGGTTATTGGTTTTTTCTTTGGGCACTAATTTACCAGAAATAACTATCACACTTACTTCGTGGCGACGCAAAGCCTCTGAATTATCTCTGAGTCATTTGACTAGTTCAGCCCTGGCTAATATTTTAATTTTGGGTCTATTAGCAACGATGCGTCCTATTAATTTTATCATGAGTCCAGCTTATTATTTATTATCTTTCTTTCTATTTTTAACAGTAATTTTATTTGTTATCTTCTGTTATAGCCATAAAAGGCTTAGCCGTTTAGAAGGAATTGTTCTGTTATCTGTTTATCTTTTATTTTTGGTAAGTAATATTTTTTTGGTTGTTGCCCTGGGTTATAATTAGATAATTATTTATATATTTTAATAAACAACATGAGTAAAAGAGATTTAGTGGTTGCTTATTTTAGCATGGAAATTGCCCTGGAAAGCGATATTAAAAATTATGCTGGTGGCCTAGGGGTTTTAGCTGGTGACTTTTTGAAATCAGCAGCTGATTTAAATTTTCCCTTAGTAGGTATTACTCTTTTAAATAGCCAAGGATATTTTTTACAAAAAATAAATTCTTTGGGTGAGCAGGCCGAAGTACCAGATAATGAATATAATTTTTCTAAATTAAGAAAATTAACTAAAACTACCCATATCTATATTGGGCGGGACAAAGTAGAGCTGGCTATTTGGCAATATAGTATTAAAGGTAAAGATGATAATGATGTGTTGGTTTTTCTTTTGGATACTAATTTACCAAATAACAAACCGGAACATCAATTATTAACCGGACAGTTATATGGCGGTGACATGGATTATCGTTTAAAACAAGAAATTATTTTAGGCCGTGGCGGCGTAAAAGTTTTGCAAATCTTGGGTTATAAAAACATCAAGAAATTTCATCTCAATGAGGGGCATGGTAGTTTTGCGGCTGTGCGATTGTTTCTGAGTTCTCGTAAGAAAACAGTTCCGGAAAGAATTCAAGAAGTTAGAGAAAAATGTGTTTTCACCACGCATACTCCAGTTAAAAATGCTTTTGATATTTTCCCCCTAGATCAGGTGTTAAAGTATCAAAAAGATTTTCCTAGAAAATTACCAAAGCTAACCGATAGGGGAGGGATTAATATGACTAAAACCGGTTTGTATTTTAGTGGCTATGTTAATGGAGTCGCTTTAAGTCATAAAAAAGTCTCTCAAACAATATTCCCTGATTACCAAATTCAGTCTATTACTAACGGAGTCCACTCATTAACTTGGACTTCACCAGAATTCCAAAGATTATATGATGAGTTTTTACCTAATTGGCGAAATTCTAGCACTATATTGCGTCAAGTTAACAATATTCCTCTAGAAAAATTATGGGAAGCTCACCAAAAAGCCAAAAAACGATTATTTGAGTTTATAAAAAAAGAACAGGATGTTAGTTTAGATAAAAATATTTTTACCATTGGCTTCGCTCGACGCTTTACTGCCTATAAGAGGCCGGATTTGTTATTTACTAATATTGAAAAATTGTTAGATATTCAGAAAAAAGTCGGTCCCATCCAAATAATTTACGCCGGTAAGGCTCATCCTCAAGATCAGCGAGGCAAAGAACTAATTAAATTTATTTGGGAGATTAAAAATAAATATCAAGATCAATTAAAATTAATTTTTCTAGAAGACTATGAAATGGATATAGCTAAATTATTAGTTGCTGGTGTAGATTTATGGTTAAATACCCCTTTACCCCCCAATGAAGCTTCAGGGACCAGTGGCATGAAGGCGGCGCACAATGGAGTCCCCCAATTTAGCGCCTTGGATGGTTGGTGGCTGGAAGGTTATGTAAAACATAAAACTGGTTGGGCTATTGGTCACAAAGTTAATGGTGATAAATTGGAAGATGTTAATAAACATGATGCTTATAGTTTGTATAAAATATTGGCTACAGAAATTTTACCGATATATTATCACGCTCCCGATAAGTGGCGCGAAATTATGCGTCAAACCATTAGTCTTAATGCCTCTTTCTTTAACACCGAAAGAGTCTTGCAGCAATATATCAAAGAAGCTTATCAAATTTAAACAAATAAAAGAGGGCTGAAGTATTAATTCAGCCCTTTTAGTTATTTAGCCAACGGCAAAGTGAAGAAGAAACAACTCCCTTCGCCCAGCTTACTTTCCACCCAGATTTTTCCGTGCATTTTTTGCACCATTTCTTGGCAGATTAGCAGACCTAGTCCATGGCCCTTTTCTCCGTTTGTTCCCGAGTTTGAAGAAATATTTTCAAACTTAAACATTTTTTTCAAGACTTCCGGAGATATTCCGACGCCGGTATCTCTAACTGTCATCTCCACCCAATTACCCCTCGGTGTCGCCTTAATAGTAATTTGTCCGCCTTGGGGAGTAAATTTAATAGCATTGGAGATTAGATTACGCCAAACAACTTGGAGCATATCAGTGTCGGCAATTACTTGAAGCTGAGTAGAAATGATATTTTTTAACTCAATTTCTTTGGCTTGGCAGCTTAACAATAGAACAGAAATCGATATTTCGGTTTCTTTTGATAGATCAACCTTTTTTAGTATGGGAGAAGTAGAGTTTAACTGCAGCCTTGACCATACTAAAAGATTGTCTAGTAGGTTGAGTACGTTTTCTGCGCTATTTTTCATAGTCGCAGTCAGCTTAATCCGTTCATCATTTTTCAAATCATCTTCGTTAAGCAGGTTGGCTAACGACAAAATGGCAGAAATTGGTGATCGGAGATCATGGGCGATAATAGAAATAAAACAATCTTTGTTGGCATTGAGTTTTTTTAATTTGCCCGGAGGCCAACAATTTTTCAGAAAGGAGAGCAGTGGGTTCATATTTTGGTTTTTTGGTTTTTAAAAGGACGATTGAGAATATTTTATATTGACATCTTTTTTATTTTTATGCAAGACCTTACTTTAATTTACTTATTTTTGGTATAATTTAGACATATGAAGAAAGTCTTTTTTTTATTTATATTTCTAATAAATTTATTAATCATTTTTTATTTCTGGTATTTAAGGTCTGGATTGCTTTTAACGTATAACCAGGCTGGGTTATTTATTGCCCTGGGGCGTATCGCTGGCTTGTTAGCTGTTTACTTTGTTTTATGGCAATTAGTTCTAATTGGTCGGATTAAATTTTTAGAACAAATTTTTGGTCTAGATCGCCTGGCGATTGTTCATCATTTTAATGGCCTATTGGCCTGGGCTTTCATTTTTTTACATCCCATTTTTTTAATAATTGGTTACGGCCGAGCTAATAATCTAGGATTTTTTAGTCAGATTTTTGATTTTCTGTTTAGGTGGGACGATCTTTTTTTAGCTTTTTTGTCAGCAGGAGTATTCTTGATCATTATTATTTTATCAATGGCTACTATCCGGAGACGATTGAAATATGAAATCTGGTATTTTATTCATTTGTTCACCTATCTGGCGATTATCTGGGCTTTTGGTCATCAATTGGAATTGGGCTATGATTTGCAAAATATTATTTTCGCCGGCTATTGGTCGGCGTTATATTTTGTGGTCGTTGCTCTATTGGTTTATTATCGCTTTTTAACTCCACTTTATCTATTTTATTATCATCGCTTCTATGTTGATAGGATAGAGAGTGAAAACGATCAGGTCGTCTCAATTTATATCAAGGGTAGAAATCTTAATAAATTTAATTTCCGAGCTGGGCAATTTGCTATTTTTAGATTCCTAAGCGGAGAATTAGCCTGGCAAGCTCATCCGTTTTCCTTCTCGGTGGCGCCCAATGGTGAATATTTAAGAATCTCTGTGAAAAATTTGGGCGATTTTACCGCTTCCCTTAAAAATAATCTTAGAGTTAATAGTTTGGTAATTATTGATGGCCCCCACGGCATATTTACTACCCAACGATCGAAAAATAATAAATTAACTCTAATTGCCGGCGGTATTGGTATCACTCCTCTACGAGCTATTATAGAAAAAGAGCCCACAAAAGATTTAACGCTTTTTTATTCTGGCAGCAAAGAAGCTGATTTAATTTTTAGATCTGAAATAGATGCTTTACAGAACGATAAATTGCGAGTTAATTATATTGTTAATGGCGGTGATAATTGGTCGGGCGAAAAGGGCCACCTGGATGAAGAAAAGCTTAAACGTTTATTGCCAGATTATTTAAAGCAAGACTTCTATCTCTGCGGTCCACCGATTATGATTAAAAATATTAGACGGATTTTTAAAAAAATAGGCGTTCGGAAAAATAAGATTTATTTTGAAAAATTTTCTTTAAACTAAATTTATGGGCAAAGATTTAATCAACAAAGATTTTCGTTTTTGGCGTTATTTAATTAATTGTTGGTCCGTTATTTTGTTCGCTTTTATTATCTACGATTTTTTTTCCAACAATGCCTATGGCGGGTTTTTGAACATTCTCTCCGCTATTTATATTAGTGTTTTAGCTCTCTATGTGGGCAATAAAGAATTTGAACGTTGGTATGATCGTCATCAGGGGCAACATCCTGGAGAGGTTTTTGTTATTATTTGGTCCGTCCTGATCTTTGTTTTAATATTAGGTGATTTTATTTGGCAAAAGATCTATGAAATGCCTAGTGCGGTCATCTCTTCTTATATTGCTGTTCTAACTATTTTGGCAATTACTAAAAAGTCCAAAGAATTATATGGCCGTAAGGGCAGGAAAGAATAATTCCTTTTTTCGGCTATAAGCGTTATAATGGACATATAATTATTAGTAATAAATTTATGACTAAAAAAACTAAGCAGTCAGCCAAGGAACAGTTCAAAGTTCATGGCCACGAAGTATTGGCTCGTGTTAAGGAGTTAATTAAAGAAGGGAATATTCGTCGGATCATTATTAAGAATGATAAAGGTAAAGTGATGATGGAAATCCCGGTAACCTTTGCGGTTGTTGGAGCTGTTTTTGCTCCCGTGCTTGCCGCTGTGGGCGCCCTGGCCGCATTGATGAGTAAATGCACCATCGAAGTCGAGAAAAAATAGTTTTATTGATAATAAAGAATTAAAAAAGACGACCTGAGATCGTCTTTTTTATTAAATATATTTTAGTAAATCAATTTCAGAATTTCATCTCGTTTTTCTTCCATGGTTTTTTGGTCGATCGCTTCTATATTCAAACGGATTTTTGACTCCGTGTTGGAACCACGGACATTAAACCAAAAATTAGGATATTCTACTGACACACCATCTAATTTATTTATTTTTCCGTTCCCATATTTCTCTTCAATTCTTTGGAATACCGCTTCTTTGTCATTAACGATGCGATTAATTTCTCCCGAGGACACATATTTATTCCAGGGGGTAATATAGTCGGCAACGGTTTTTCCGCAATTAGAAAATTCCACCAATAATTTCAAAATCATGATACTGGGATATTCAAAGCAACCAAGTTCACTATTAAGGAAAAAATGTCCTGATGATTCCCCAGAAAAATAAATATCTTCTCTAAGCATTTGTTCCTTTATCAGAGAGTGCCCCACTCGAGTCATAACTGGTTGTCCACCATTTTCTTCAATTAGGTTAACAGTTATTTTTCCTGGGCGAACCTCATAGCCAATCTTTGCTCCCGGCTTATCTTGCAAAAATAATTTAGCTAGTAGGCCGCGGGTAATGGCTGGATTAATAATTTGTCCCTTGTTATCAACAAAGAAAATTCTATCACCATCGCCATCAATGGCCATACCCAAATCAGCCTGTTGGTTGATTACCATTTTCTTTAGTTGTTCTAGATTTTCTTCTTTGATGGGGTCAGCTTCATGGGCTGGGAAATTTCCATCCAACTTGAAATTTAAGGGGATTAATTGGGCGGGGATTTCAGCAAATAATTTCTCTAAATATAAAGCGCCCATGCCGTTAGCCGTATCAGCTACCACCTTTAGATGTTTTATTTTAGTTACATCAACAAATTGTTTATCATAGGCGATTTGTTCGTCCAGTGCTTGATTATTAATTTCTACAGATCCAGGAGTTTCAGCAGGGATAAAGCGATTTTCTAAAACTTTTTCTTTTAGAAAATTAATGCCGGTTTCACCACTAACGGGGACACTTTTAGTGCGAACTAATTTAAAACCATTCCATTCTTTAGGATTATGAGAGGCTGAGACCATAATCCCGCCGTCATAATTAAATTTAGCTACAGCAAAATAAAATGTTGGTGTAGCCACTAACCCCAAATCAATGGCATCGGCCCCGGCGGCGGTTAGCCCACGGATCAGATTGTCTTTGAGATTAATGGAAGAGAGGCGCATGTCGTAGCCCACAGCAATTTGTAGTTTTTTATCAGCCTGGTAATCGGGGTCATTCTTTCTTAGTTCTACGTAGGCCAAGCCCAAGAGATAGGCCATTTCATTGTCAAAATCTTGACCATAGATGCCACGAATATCGTAGGCTTTAAATATTTCGGAGTTGATTGGCAGCATAGTGATAGATTCCTCCTAGGCCAATCCAAACGGCGATTAGGCCGAGGATCCAACCTAGGAATGGTATAGCAAATAGTAACCAACAAATAACTACCCCCAGAGCTAACGACCAGAAGAGGTGATAATTATTTTTCTTCAAAACTTTTTTGATAAGTAATTCCCCGACAATAATGGCGGTCATTATTTTAGCTAAATAGATAGCTACTAACCACCAGGCGGCAATAATTAGAGCCAAGGGGATGCCAATAACCGTGAATAATAATAATAAGGCGATGGGCGGGAGGATTAACATTAAGATTAAACCAGGAACTAACATTTTAGCGGGCTTTTCAGTAACTTTTTCTAGAATTTTAGTAGTTACATTTTTTAATAGGAAGATTAGGACTAGACCCACCACAATGGCTGAAAAGATAGCAAATAATTTATTCCAAAGCCATACCAGAAACCAATTTTTTTCCGAAGTTTGCGGCAACTTTTGTTCTATTTGCCCGCCCAAACTAGCTTGGTCAGAAATACGCGCTGTTTCTTTAGAGGTATAAATTAAATCCCCGTTAATAACTGCTTCCGGTGAAACAACTAAGCCATGGGATAGGCCTTGGTCAGATAGTTCTAAATTAACATCCTTGCCGATTTTTCCTGATACAAACGCTTGGCCAGCATGACCGCCTAGGCTGCCTTCAATAAGACCGCGCACTTCGGCTGTATTACCAGCTAGCCAGACATCCCAACCAATTTTAGCATTGTTGCCAATCATAACATTATTACCAAAGGCATTAACATTACGAGCCACTGTGCCGTTGATGGATAGAGAATTGCCAGCGATTCTGATGTTACCGCCAATTTCCCCGTTAACATTAATAGTCTGGGCGGCAGCGATTAGGTCGCCTTCAATTCGACCGTTAACATTAATAGTCTGGGCGGCAGCGATTAGGTCGCCAGAAATAGTTCCATCAATGGTGATGGTTTGTCCGGCAGCGAATAGATTCCCGCTAACGATTTCGTCGGTTGCCACATAAATTGCTCCGCCGGCCTTAGTATCGGCTGCCTGGACAGCTAAAAAGGGTAGTAATATCAGGGCTAAAAACAGGAAAATTATTATTTTTTTGTTCTTCATAGCGATATTGTTAAATTATTAAAATTATTATATTGTTAGATTACTGGCAATTTTATTATAACTCAAATGTATGCCCGAAGCAATAAAAGAATTATTGAAAAATTACTCTAGAAATGTTAAAAATCGCGATAATTTAGAGGCGGCCAAGCGATTGATTTGTAAGAAATATCGATTAAATTCTATTTTAAACTCCGATATTCTAAAAGAATATCGTTTTTTGCTTGATGATAAAGAGATAAAACCAAATCTTCTCTTGGAAAAGATTTTACGAAAGCGGGCTATTCGGACCATGTCTGGTATTGCCCCGATTGCTGTTTTAACCAAACCTTACCCCTGTCCAGGAACCTGTGCCTACTGCCCCCATGAATCCGAAGTCCCCACTAGCTATTTATCCAATGAACCGGCGGTAATGCGAGCCATTCGTTGTGACTACGATCCCTATAAGCAGGTTGTTTTAAGATTAAAGGCCTTGGAGAATAATGGCCATGAACCAACTAAAATGGAAGTTATTGTGATTGGTGGAACTTGGAGTTATTTGCCTAAGAAATATAAATATTGGTATGTTTTGAATTGTTTTCGAGCGGCTAATGATTATGAGAAGCTGAGAAATAAAAAATTAAAAACTACCAAGGAAGAAAGTAGTTTTAAAATCAAGCTGAGCTCTCCCTACAAACAAAATATTAGTCTCGAAAAACTACAAATCTATTTATTGAGAGAACAGAAGAAAAACGAACAAGCTCGTTATCGGATTATTGGCCTAACTTTAGAAACCAGACCAGATTATATCAACGAATCAGAGCTAAGGGAGATGAGGAGCTTAGGTTGTACCCGGGTAGAAATTGGCGTTCAAGCGATTGATGATAAAATTTTGAAATTAAATAAGCGAGGACATGGGGTTAAAGAAATCGAAGACGCCACTAGATTGCTAAAACAATTTGGTTTCAAGGTCACCTATCATCTCATGCCGGCTTTGCCTGGGGCGACGCCAGCCAAAGATATCGCCATGTTTAAGAGATTGTTTGCTGATCCCAGATTTCAGCCGGACCAGATTAAATTCTACCCCACGGTAGTTACTAAGGGTAGTTTATTGTATAAATGGTATCAACAGAAAAAATATAAACCCTATTCTAATTCGGTTTTACAAAATTTAATTGTTAAATGTAAAGCAGTCGTTCCTAAATACGTCCGCATCATTCGTTTGGTTCGTGATATCCCCGGTGAATCAATTGTGGCCGGCAATAAAATTACTAATCTCCGTCAGGTGATGAAAGACCAAGGTGTTAAATGCAATTGCATCCGTTGTCGGGAAGCTAAAGATCAACCCATTAAAAACTATAATATTAATATTCAAGAATATGCTGCTTCTGGTGGGACAGAATATTTTATTAGTGCTGACAGTCAAGATAAAAAAATTCTTTATGGTTTTTGTCGGCTCCGCTTAGACTCCCATAGTCCGATTTCTCCGGCCATGGTGCGCGAGCTCCATGTCTATGGAGAATTGGTACCGGTCGGTGGCTCCAAAAAGGTCCAACATAGTGGTCTGGGAAAACAATTATTAGCTAAGGCCGAAGAAATAGCTAAACAGAATAAATGTTCTAATATTACAGTAATTTCTGGAGTAGGAGTGAGGGGATATTATAAAAAGTTGGGGTATAAGGTCAAGGGTAGTTATATGAATAAACAGTTATCTTGACAGAATAGTAAATATTTGTTATAATATTACAATATCAATTTGTATTTTAACATCATGTTTAACCAGCTAAGTTGCCCATAGAAGATGGGCGACAAAGGCAAAAAAGAAAGAAAAATGAAACTTTTCAACAAAAGAAAGAGCAAGGGCGGCCTGTGGAACGCCACGCTCGGCGAGTTGATCGCCACCTTCCAGATTTTGGAAAAAAACGGGTTAACCCTGGAGATGCTCAAACAGCTCCGGGAAAAAGGTGGTGAGGAAATTGCTAAAAAAATTATCGCACTCTTTTTGGAAAAATCTTCTCAGGAATATGACGATCTTAAAAAGGAGTGGCAAGATTTTTATGGTAAATATTTTCAAACTCCATTCGATTTATCGGCCGTGAAAATCCCTAATCGGATCAAAGGGTGTGATCGTTTGCTTATCATTATTCCCGGAGTTTCTCCAAATAAAGTGGTGCTTGTCCAGCGTGGTTGTTTCAAGACCTGGACATATACTAATGATCTGGACGCAGCTATGGTTCATAATGATCGCGAAGCGATTGAAGAGCCGTATGCCATTTGGGTCAGGGATACGGTTGAGCCTGATCAACAATATCGTGAACGGTCGGCTAATTGGGCCAAAAAGAACAATGTTTCCGGGGAAACCCTATTAGAACGTCTGATTCACGGATTGAAATATTGGGATGAGAAGAAAAAACAGCTTGATATTAATGGCATTACCCTGTGTACTGGTTCGCGTCATTCCACTGGCCGTGTGCCTATCGTCAGCTTCGTTCCTGTTTTTGGCGGAGTCCGGGTCGATGACTTTCATCCTGGCTTTGCCTTCGGCCATGTCGGCCTCCGTGAGGCAGTTTCTTAATTCTTTTTTCTTTAAACTTGTACGCTTTGAGGCTTATCTATACGGATAAGCCTCTTTTTTGTATAATGATGTTAGGTTAATAAGTCGGTCCTCAAGGATGGCGATTTACCTTTAAACTAGAAACTGCTTATCTAATTCTGGAGAGGGTGAAACCTCCAAACAGAGCTCGCTTTAGAGCGAGAGAACTCAAAAAATCTTTTTTAGATTTTTGGTGATTAAGAGGGGGTTAGATAAAATACGGTTCGCGTCATTCCACTGGCCGTGTGCCTAACGTCAACTTCAATCCTGATAATGGCGAAGTCCAGGTCAATTACTATCATCCTGACAATGCCAACGACAATGTCGGCCTCCGTGAGAAGTTTCTAAAACAAAGAGCCCGATCAAGGCTCTTTGTTTATAAGATATTTTTGCCAACCAGTCGCCATTTTAGATATTTCTTGTAAATCAGTTTGCAGGGAAATATATTTAGAAGTGGTAATTATTTTTAAATCAAGCATTATTCTAATTAATCTTTTGGCAATTTCTATCTTAAGACGTAATTTTTGAAGAATTAAAAATTTTTTTGGCGATGAAGACAAGGCTGCTTCCATTGAAACTTGTAATATTTCCAGGATTAATTCTTCAATTTTTAAATAAAGTCCATAGCGATTAGTTTTATTAATATTTTTTCTAAGATTATAGAAATTCTTATATAAACCAGCTATTTTATGAATAATTGGCAGAGAAATTCCGTTGGGGGGGAGGTAGAGCTAGAAGAAAAATTATTGGGCATATTTTTGAAAAAATTATTTCTTTAGAAAATTTATTTTTAGCCTGGCAGGAATTCAAGCGAGGCAAGATTAACAAAAAAGAGGTTAGTGATTTTAATTTTACCCTGGAAGACAATATTTTTCAAATTAGACAAGAACTAATATCCGGGATTTATTGCCCAGGGCGATACTCTTCTTTTTATGTCTGTGACCCCAAACGACGTTTTATTAGTAAGGCTGGAGTTAAAGACCGCCTAATCCATCAAGCAATTTTTCGGGTACTTTATAATATTTTTGATCAAAAATTTATTGCTGATTCTTATTCCTGCCGGTTTAAAAAGGGAACTAGCGGAGGAGTTAAGAAGTTAGAAAAATTTACTCGCCAAATTAGTAGAAATTATTATTATAATATTTACGCTCTTAAAGCCGATGTTAAAAAATTTTTTGCTTCAGTAGACAAAAAGATTTTATTTGATTTAATTAGAAAAAAAGTTAATGATCCAAAAGCCCTATGGTTGATAAAATTAGTGATTAATAGTTTCCAGGTAGATTCGGCTAAAGGTTTGCCTCTTGGTAATGTGACTAGCCAACTATTCGCCAATATCTATTTAAACGAGTTGGATCAATTTATAAAAAAGAGATTAAAAGTAAGATATTATTTACGTTATTGTGATGATTTTATTATTCTAGATCGTAGAAAAGATTATTTGTTAAACTTAATAGAACCGGTAAGCAATTTTTTGGAAGAGGAATTAGAATTACAATTGCATCCCCAGAAAATAATAATCACCAAGTTGAGTCGTGGCTTAGACTTTCTTGGCTATTTGATTTTGCCTCATTATAAAATAATTAGGACAAGTACTAAAAAAAGAATTTTGAGAAAATTTATAGAAAAGCAAAGTCACTTTAATAAAGGCTTAATAACTAAAGAATCTCTAAATCAGTCCAAGCAGTCTTATTTAGGTATTTTAAGGCCGGTAAAATCTTATAATCTAGCTAAAAAACTATTTAAAGATCAATTTTGACAAAACCCCATCTCTAAACTAAGATAGAAGATATGAAATATGATCATCTTCAACAACAGGATCCGACAGCCTGGGAGATAATTTCTCGGGAAGAAACCAGACAAAACGAAGAACTGGAACTCATTGCTTCAGAAAATTATGTTAGTCCAGCGGTTTTAGAGGCCATGGCAACAGTTTTAACCAATAAATATAGCGAAGGCTATGCTGGCAAGCGCTACTATGGTGGCAATCAGGTAATTGATGAAATAGAGACTTTGGCCATTGAACGAGCGAAGCAATTATTCGAGGCTGAGCATGTTAATGTCCAACCATTATCCGGTTCTCCGGCTAATGCTGCTGTCTACATGGCTTTTTTACAACCGGGTGACAAGGTGTTGGGATTGAAATTGGATCATGGTGGCCATTTATCCCATGGTCACAGCGTTAATTTTTCTGGCCGACTATACAATTTTGTCCAATATGGAGTTAATCCAGAAACCGGCATTATTGATATGAATGAAGTGCGAGAAGTAGCTTTGCGGGAAAAACCAAAAATGATTGTGGCTGGTTTCAGCGCCTACTCTCGTGAAATTGATTGGGCTGAGTTTAAAAAAATTGCCGACGAAGTCGGTGCCTATACTTTTGCCGACATTGCTCACATTGCGGGCTTGATTGCTGCTAAACAACTGGCTAACCCGGTGCCAATCTTTGACGTAGTTTCCACTACCACCCACAAAACTTTGCGAGGACCGCGGGGCGCAATTATCATGTGTAAGGAACAATATGCCAAGCAAGTTAATAGTGCCGTTTTTCCTGGTATGCAGGGTGGGCCCCATGATCATATTACAGCTGCCAAAGCTGTCGCTTTTGCCGAAGCCCTAAAACCAGAATTTACTGAATATGCTAAGCAAATAATTGTTAATGCTCAAACTATGGCTGCTGAGTTTATGACTCGGGGTTACAAAGTTGTTTCCAATGGAACCGATAATCATTTAATGGTGATTGATTTAAGTAATAAAAATACGGTAGGCAAGGAGGCAGAGAAGGTTTTAGAAAAAATTGGTATTTCTATTTCTCGTTCCACCATCCCCAATGATCCCAATCCGCCCATGAATCCTTCGGGTATTAGAATTGGAACGCCAGCAGTGACCACACGAGGCATGAAAGAAGAAGAAATGAAATTTATTGTAGCCTGCATCGATGAAGCTCTACAAAACAAAGAAGATGAAAATAAGTTAGCTGAGCTTAAGGGTAAAATAAAGGAACTGTGTCTTAAATTCCCCATCCCCACTAATTAATATGGTACAAAAGATTGATGGAAAAATAATTGCGGAAAGAATTAAAGATCAAATTACGCAAGCAATATACAAACTCAATGGACCAAGGCCAAACTTGGCCATTGTTTTAGTGGGCCAACGAGAAGATTCCCAGCTCTATGTTTCCCTTAAAGAAAGGGAGGCTAAGAAAGTAGGCATTGATACCCATTTATATCAATTGGACGAAGATATTAGCGAAACAGAATTATTAAAAGTGGTAAAGTTTTTAAATGCCGACCAATTAATTGATGGTATTTTGATCCAGTTACCATTGCCCGCTAAATTTAACACAAATCAGATTATTGCCAACCTAGAACCACAAAAAGATGTGGACGGTTTTCATCCTAAACGCCCTGACCATTTAATTTCTCCGGTGTTGTCTTCAATTTTAGCCTGTTTGCAGGAAATAAACTTTGAACCCCAGGGTAAAACCGCTTGCATTTTAAATAATTCGGAAATATTTGGCCTTAATACTAAAAAGATTCTAGAAGAATTAGGCTTGCAAGTCACCCTAAAAGATCGACCAGAGGAGGCTGATTTGTTAATTACCGCCCTGGGGCAACCCCATAAGATAAAAAAGACCATGATTAAGCCAGGGGCTGTTATTATTGACATTGGTATTACTAAGGTCAACGGACAGGTTTTAGGAGATGTTGATTTTGATGATGTTAAAGACAAAGCTGGTTATATTACTCCAGTTCCCGGTGGCATTGGACCAATGACTATCGCCTTTTTATTTAAAAATGTTTTAGCCGCTCATCAGCATAAATTTCATGTTTAGCAAACAAAAACAGCAACTTAGAGAGTTACTAAAGATTCATTTTGGCTATGAATCTTTTTTGCCTGGGCAAGAAAGAGCGATCGATAATATTTTAAATAACAAACATACAGTTGTAGTTTTGCCGACCGGTGGCGGGAAATCTTTAATTTTTCAGTTACCAGCCTTGATTTTGGATGGGGTAACAATTGTTATTTCCCCTCTCATTGCTTTAATGAAAGATCAGGTCGACTCTTTGGATAAAATTGGTATCCCAGCGACTTTTATTAATTCTTCCATTACGACTTCGGAAACAACCAAACGATTACAAAAAATTAAGGAGGGAATTTACAAAATTATTTATATTGCTCCAGAACGTTTTTACAATCAAATTTTTATTAATGAGTTGAAACAAATCAAAGTTTCTTTATTTGCCATAGATGAAGCTCATTGTATTAGTCAGTGGGGCCATGATTTTCGTCCCAGCTATCTTCGTTTGAAAGAAGCTATCAAGTTAGTCAATTCACCTACGGTGGTAGCCCTAACGGCCACCGCTACGCCGGAAGTTAGAGACGATATTATTAAACAACTTAATCTGGTAGACCCAGAAATAGTGATTACTGGTTTTGCGCGTCCTAATTTGCAATTAGCAGTGATTCCTTCTACCAATGGTCAAAAGGTGGAAAATATCGTTAATTTTTTAATTACCAATCCAAACCTTGGTTCTGGCATCATTTATGTTGGTACGAGAGCTAAGGCGGATGAATTATTGGAGGTTTTAATGGATAACGATATTAAGGCGGTGGTCTATCATGCTGGCATGGACACTGGTAGTCGAGATTGGGTCCAGGAACAATTTATGAGAGGTGAAGCTCAGGTAGTTGTAGCTACCAACGCTTTTGGCCTGGGGATTAATAAAAAAGACATTCGCTTTGTTATTCATCATGATTTGCCGGGTACCATTGAAGCCTATTATCAAGAGGCCGGCCGAGCTGGTCGCGATGGTCAACCTAGTTTTTGTTTGTTATTCTATAATCAGCAGGATCGTTATTTACGGGAGTTCTTTATTAAAGGAGACAATCCAGACCCTAATATTATTATTGAAGTCTATGATTTTCTATTACGTCGAGCTGGTTTAGAGATTGATCCCCAGCAATCAATATTGGTTACCTATGCAGAAATCGCTCAAAATCTTTCGGAAGCCGTCCCCGAAATGGCTATTGGTACGGCCTTAAAAATTTTAGAAAAAGAAGGTTATTTGGCTCGCCCCAACGAAAAAAATTCTAATTCCTATTTAAAACTATGCAAAGATTGGCCAGAGATTATAGAGTCTTTGGGTAAACGAGCCAAGAGTCAACAGGAAGTTGTTAGTAAGTTGCAGGAAAAATATCATTCTGATTTATTGGCTGGCTGGGAATTTAGTCCCGAAGAAGTCGCCGTTGTTTTAAAAGTAAAAAAAGATTCTCTACTAAGAACTATTAAAAAATTAGCCGAGAAAGGCTTAATAGAATATCGTCCGCCCTTTCGAGGAACAGAAATAAAGATTCTTAAAGTGGTTGAGCCGGTTGATTTGAATTTAGATTTTAAAGGTCTCAAGGAAAAGGCGGCTCGAGCCTATGAAAAATTAGATGAAATGGAAAATTATGTTTATCATTTAGGTTGCCGCCAGGAATATATTTTAAATTATTTTGGTGATATGAATTCCCAGCCCTGCAATCAATGCGATAGTTGTGTAAAAATTCAGAAGAATGCAAGTCAGGGGAAAGATGATTATCGCTATAAAGAATATTTAGGATAATTAAATATAAAATTATGATTTACTATTTAGCCACCCCTCTTTTAATTTTATCAGCTTTACCCCAAACCATTAAATTGATAAAAACTAAAAGCAGCCAAGACATTTCCATTATAATGTATTTAATGACTTTGGCTGGTGTTTTATTAATTTTTATTCGGGCAGTTCAGATTGGTGATTGGTCAATTATCTTAGGTAATGGTGGCAGTTTGTTGTTTTTAATTTTAAACACCCTCTTGATTATTAAATATCGAGTCAAAAAACATGAGGTTAGAAATTAGAGACAGCTTACTACAGCTAGTTAAGGACAATTATCAAGACATTGCCCCACATTTTAATAGTACTCGTCAGAAGGAATTGTGGCCGGAAATTAAGGAAATTGTTCGACAAATCCAAGATAATAACAAAATATTAGATTTAGGTTGCGGCAATGGTCGTTTATTGTCAGCTCTCAGCGATAAAAAGATTTATTATCTAGGGATTGATAATAGTCCCAAATTAATCAAATTAGCTAAACAGAATTATCCCAGTTACGATTTTAAGGTTCATGATATCCTAAACCTAGAAACGATGCTGGATAATAAATTTGATTATATTTTTTGTTTAGCCGTTTTTCAGCATATTCCTAGCAAAGCCTTGCGATTAACCATTTTAAAAAAACTTAGGAACCATCTTAACGCCAGCGGTCAGATTATTATTAGCAATTGGAATCTTTGGGCCAGCCCCAAACATCGCCCCTTGCTTTTTAAAAATTATTTGCTTAAGATTCTAGGAAGAGATAAATTAGATTTTGGGGATATTATTTTCCCCTGGAATAATCCTCGGGGGGAAATAGTTAGCCAGCGCTATTACCATGCTTTTACCAGAAGAGAATTAGATAAATTAATTAAATTAGCCGGGTTAGAAATAGTTAATCGGATAATAAATAAGTATAATTATTGGTATATTTTAAAATAATTGTTTTTTAACAAAAAACCCCACATATCATGTCAGAACCAGATAAGTTAGATCCAGAAACCAGACAAAGATTCGAAAAGTTAGTTGATGAGCAGGTTATTACCAAAGACCTGCTCGCTTCTTTTATGAATTCTTTGGAAAAGAGAAAGAATCGAAAAGCTAAAAAGGAGCAAAAGAAAGGTGCCACAATTCCGAACACAATGCGGATCAAGAAAGTTACTGGCATCTCACTGGCTCAAAGTATTCAGGTTTGGGGGGAAGAATTAACCCATCCCGAAAAAGAATTGGGAGATATATCCCCCACGATTACTAATTCTATTTTTAATAATCCAGATTTTAATTTTAGTCAGATTGTTCTTCAGGGATTGTCTATTTTACAGATAGCGCAAAAATTTCCCGATCATAATTGGAGGATGAACAATCGACGCAGAGAGACCGCCGAGCCCGGTCACTATTTATTGAGTTACCACAATCCTCTCGTGAATCTATATCCTAACAAGGAAAATGAGATAATTAATTCCAAAGAGGTAATAATTTTGGATTTATGCCTTACCGTGGAACTACTAATTACTCTTAAGGAATTGGAGCGTGAAGAATCCACAGTTTTTTATCGGACTTCCACCACCAACGGACATGAGCAGATAGTTTGTGTGGGGCTAAGAGAAGGAAAAATAACTTTTGTGACCGAAAGGATCGCTCGCCACCATAAACAAATGGGAGTTTGTCTGACTAAGTATGAATCCTGGATGATATAGATTATTAGGCTAGTATTAGAGATAATATTAGCCGTTTTTTTATTGTCTTGACACCCCTGGGGGGTGTATGATAAAATAAATATATGAAAACCACTGAACAACGAATTAATAATATTATTGGCCAATTAGAAGGGGCTAAAAAAATGTTGAATAATCAGGAAAGAGATTGTTTTTCTTTGATTATTCAATTGAAGGCGATTAAATCGGCCATGGGTTCGCTAATGGAAAAAATTATTAGCGATGAGTTTAATCATTGTTTGGTTGATAAAAAGATAACTAATCAACATAAAATTGAAAAAATATTTAAAGAAATAATTAATAAATAATTACTAAATTTATGAGTAATGCCTTAGATTTAAACAAAGACAATTTTGCCAGCGAAGTTTTACAAAGCGATCTGCCGGCTTTGGTAGATTTCTGGGCGCCCTGGTGCATGCCCTGTCAAATGATGGCTCCCATTTTGGATGAGTTAGCTCAGGAGATGTCCGGACAGGTTAAAATTACTAAATTAAACACCGAAGAACCCAACAACCAAGATTTGGCCGTGGAATATCAAATTCAAAGTATCCCCAATATGAAATTATTTAAAGGCGGTAAAGTCATCGGTGAGTTTATTGGCCTTCGCGACAAAGAAAGTTTAAAGCAAGAAATTGAAAATTTAATAAAATAATATATTCGTTGAAAACGAATTAAAAATATGAGTATCTTTAATGATAATCTAGAAAGATTAAAAGAAATTCAAAAAATAGAAAATATTAGTGACCATGAAATGAAAATTTTATTGGAACCAGCCCAGCTAAATTATTCTGAATTGGAAGTTGGTGATAAAAGATACCCAGCTTGGCGTATTGTCTATAATAACGCTTTGGGGCCGGGAAAGGGAGGAATCCGTTTTCATCCCGAAGTATCCGAAGACGAAGTAAAATCTTTGGCCTTTTGGATGGCGCTAAAAAATTCTTTAGCTGACATTCCCTATGGTGGCGCCAAAGGTGGTGTAAAGTTTGACCCCAAGCAAGTTGACCAAAATGAGTTAGAAAAAATCAGCCGTCAATATGCCCAGGCCTTTAGCAAATATTTAGGTCAAGATAAAGATGTTCCTGCTCCCGATGTTTATACTAACGGACAGATTATGTCATGGATTTTGGATGAATTTGAAAAAATTGTTGGTCACCATGAGCCAGGCATGATTACCGGCAAGCCAGTGGAGTTAGGTGGAATAATCATGCGTGGCGATGCCACTGCTCAGGGCGGATATATCGTTACCAAAGAATTAGCTACTAAATTGATTCATAAAAAAGAAATTAGTGCGGTTATTCAAGGTTTTGGTAATGCTGGTTTATTTATGGCCCAAAAATTATTTAATGACGGTTATAAAATAATGGCCGTTTCCGATAGTCAGGGTGGGATTTATGATGAAAATGGATTGGATATTGAAAAATTAATTATTTGGAAAAATAACGGCAACTCAGTGATTAATTATGAATCCGGTAAAAAAATCAGTAACTCTGATTTATTGGAATTAAAAACTGATATTTTAGTTCTGGCCGCCCTAGAAAATCAAATTACTGCTACGAATGCCGCCAACATTAAAGCTGATTATATTATTGAATTAGCTAACGGACCAATTAATTTAGCAGCTGATAAAATTCTTTTCCAAAATAAAAAGCTAGTTGTGCCTGATATTTTAGCCAATTCCGGAGGAGTCATTGTTAGTTATTTTGAATGGGCCCAGAATCGTACAGGGCAAATATTGGATGACGACTACCTCCGCCATCTATTGGAAACCAAAATGAAAGGTAATTGGCAACGGGTTTACGACAAGTATAATGAAAAAGGTGGAACCATTAGTTTGCGTCAGGCCGCCTATACGATCGCCATTAAAAAAATTTTGACTGCCGAGAAATGGCGCGGAAATATTAAATAAAAATTTAGTTATCAAAAAAACAGAGTCACTTGGACTCTGTTTTTTAGTATATAATTTACGAACTTATTCACCGCAACCAGCGGCAGCATTGCTGTCCGTGGTAGTTTCAAAACCGAATCCTGGAGCAGGGGAGGCGCTGGAGAGAACAGTTTGGCATTCTTCTGGAGCTGTTTCAAAGGCGCTACAAATGGTAGCCAATAGACTCGCCGAATCACGGTTACTGGACACTTGCTGACCATTAATGATTAATGTCGGTGAGCCACCCACTCCGTATTTTTCGTTATCAGTTTTATTAACATCAAAACCAGGGTAGCTGCCTTGCCAGCCGACTTTATTTTTATAGTTGTCACTGACTTTGTATTGCTTATCAGTTTTGCTCACACAACTATTAACTTTGTTTTTATTCACTCCAGTAGTATCTAAACAGCCGATAGAATCACCATCCCCAAGAAAGCATTGTAGATAATCATCAAACTTGTCGTTTTGTTCTTTCTGAATGCAGTATTGTACTAGATTTTCAGTTATTTCTTTCTCATCGTGCATAATATAGTCACAGAATTTTAACTCAAAATCAATTTTATTACCCAAAGCTTCTAAAACTGGCAGCATACCCTTTTCAATTTGAGTTCCATAGGGGCAATAACTCATTACAAATAATTCAACCGTAGGCTTAGAAGTCTTTGGCAGGTCGGTGGGGATGGTTGGAGTATTGTTGGTTTGATTTCTGGTTTTAGTTATTTCCTCAATATCCAGAGCCTGGGGAAAGAATAGTTTTCCATCCTTAGTTAGATATGATTCCACCACATCACTTACAATATCAACTTTTAATTTATATAAGCCATATTCCGTGGTTATTTCTTTAATGGTAGCCTTATTGCCGCTTTGCATTAGAAAGGCGTTAATAAATGTTTCGGCTTTAGTTTTCGCCTGTTCTAGGTTGATATTTTTAGCCGGAGCTCGGAAAGAGAAATAACCGATTAAAGCTAAAATGACCACCAAAATAATTGGTAGAAGAATTTTATTAAAAGTTTCCTTTTGTCTTAATTTTTTTAGGAAGTTTTTCATAATTTTAAAATAATTAATATTTAAGGTAATTATTATTATAATCCAAATTAAAAGTAACGTCAAAAACGAGGTAAGAATGTTTTTAATTCGTCTGGCAAATCTAGAGAAAAGGTTCTTCTTTTGCCCTGAAGATCACGAAAAGTTAGTTGGTTAGCTACTAAAAATACTCGATTTAATTGTAGCTTTTGATTCTTTAGTTTAGTTTTTTTAGTGTAATAGAGATTATCGCCCACCAGAGGGTGGCCATAGGCCAAAAAATGAACTCTTATTTGATGGGTTCGACCGGTATGTATTTTGACGTCTAGTAGAGTGTAGTTAACAAATCTTTTTAAAATCTTAAATTCAGTAATCGCCTGACGAGATTTAAACAGGCCATCAATATTACCTTGATCACGATTTTTAGGGTGACGACGGCTTAATAATTCTTCACCGCCTTTGGGCAGAGCGGCCATTTTATAGCCAGATCGAGATCGCTTGATGGGGAAATCAATGGTATCCGTTTCTTTGGAAACTTTTCCAAAAACCAAAGCTAAATAATGTTTATTTACATCCCTATCCTGGAATTGTTTTTTTAAACTTTGAAAGCTGGCATTATTCTTGGCGATTACCATTAATCCGCTCACTTCCTTATCTAGTCGATGAACGATACCGGGTCGCTCCTGGTCTTCGCCTACAGTTTTAATTTTCGGATAATAAGATATTAATAGATCAGCCAAAGTTGTTTCCTGAATATGGGCTGTCCTGTGAACAATTAGACCGGCCGGCTTATTAATTACTAAATAGTCTTTATCTTCAAAGATTATTTCTGGGAAATTATATGACATATTATAAGTTAGTTTTGGGAGGTAGGTTGGAGGCGCCTCCGGTTTGTTTTTTGAGAATAGCCTCTAGATCCTCAGGGCTGATACCTTTTAATAAATAGAGAATTAGAAAATACAGAACAATGGCTAGAATGATCACTAGAATTAATCCTCCTAGACTATTTTTATATAGATTAGGAAGAAGATAAATAAATCCACCCATAATTAAGCTGGCGATTAGTGATTTTAGAGAAGTTTTTAAATTAAGTAAAAAGCGACTGTGTTTAAAAACGCTGTAGGCACATAAAATAGCAATCATTATTTCACTGTAGACAGTTACCCAGGCCGCTCCCATGTAGGAAAATTTAGGGATGAGTATTACATAGGCCAGCAAAGAACTAATACTCGTGAAAGCATAAAAACCAATTAATTTTTTTTGTTTATGCATGGCAATGGCCGCATGGGCAAATAGAGTGCCGATAAAAATAGCGGCCACTCCTACCATCAGGAGTTGAAGAATTATTCCAGAATCAGCAAATTCTGAACCGGCGACAAAAATCATAACTGGTTTAGCTAAAAATTGAGCCCCGACAATTAATGGTAGAGCGGCGATAACCATAACATCCAATGATTTTTGTAGCACTTTTTTAAAATATATTGGATTACTTCCCAGCCAGGCGGCAGTTAGAATCGGTAAAATTAGACCGGCGAACATAAAGGGGAGGGTAGTTAATACATCAATTATTTTATAGGCCGCACCATAGAGGCCAACGTCATTGGATGTTTTGAATAGAGATAGAATTAAAATATCAGCCCGTAAATAAATTAAATTGAAAACAATAGTTAGAGCAATCGGCCAAGAGTTAGAGAAAGCCTTTTTCCAAATTAACCAGTCGAACTCTAACTTAATAACAGCATATTTGTGGGCGAAAAAATAATGGCAGATGAAACTAGCTAAACTGGCAATGACCGTAGTTACCAAAATCCCCGTTAAGCCGGTTTTTAGATTAATGGCGATGACAATTCCCAGAACTAATACTAGTCGGCTAATTACTTCGGCTAGGGCCGCTCGATCCATGCTCAATTTTTTTTGGAATAGGCCAATTAAAATTTGATTTAGAGCCGGGAACACAAAATATACTGCCGTAATCAGAACCCCGGTTTTTATTATTTGACTATAGGACAAGAAATAAACAATGATTGGCGCTAGACAAAGTAGACCGACAATTGAAACTAAACGAAAACTAAAAAGATTATTTAGAATTTTATTCTCATCATCCCGACGGCCACTAATCATCTGGACGGTTACCAGGGTTAAGCCCAGGTCGGCAATAACCGCAAAAAAAGTTAGGAAGGTAATAATAGTGGTATATTCACCAAAACCAGCTTGCCCCAAATAACGGGTAATTAGGGCAATTGAAAAAAGACCCAGGATAGTTGATATCACCTTGCCGGCTATTTGAATTAGAGTATTATGGGCAATTTTTCTTGATAAACTCATTTTCTTGTATTTTAGGGGGTATTTTTATATAATATAAATGATAATTCAATTATATCATTATTTATGAAAATCACTAAAAAGCAAATTATTTCTTTTGTTTTTTTGTTAGTTGTATTTTCCCCAGTTCTATTAATCCCTCTAGATTCTTCTCTGGCCCAGTCGAACAATAATAATAGTTTATGGGAAAGTCAGATTGGTGTTAATGAAATTGGTCGAACCTACGGTAACCAAAAACAGGACCTACGGGTACTAGTTGGAAAAATAATTAGCATTGTCCTGGGATTTGTCGGTGTTATTTTCTTAATTTTAGCTGTTTTTGCTGGTTTCAAATATATGACTTCCGGGGGAAATGAAGAAAAAACTAAAGGGGCGCTGGCTCTATTGCGCAATGCAATTATTGGCCTGGTGATAATCCTTCTCGCTTGGGCCATAACTCGCATGGTGACCATTATGTTGAGTCGAGCCGTTAATAACGCCGTTGACTATACTAATTATCGCAATGGGCTCTATTAATACTCTGCTTTTGACAAAAATATTAAATATGTTATTATGATAGTAGAAAGCTAGTTGTTAATTAACAATTAGCTTTTTCTCTTAGAAGGTTATAATTTTAACAATATGTCAGAAATAAGCAATGCTATCAAACAGTTATGTGAAGAAAAAAATTTAGATTATAAGTCGGTCATTTCGGCGATTGAGCTGGCGCTAGCTGCTGCCTATCGTAAAGATTATGGTGAACGCAATCAAAATATTCGTGTTAAGTTTGATCCGATTATCGGCCAATCAGAAATTTTTGATGTGAAGACGGTGGTTGATAATTTGCCCGAACAGGAAGAAGCCGAAATGTTACAAAATTTATATAACCCCAACCCTAAAGATTTAAAAAAAGAAGAAACAAGAACTGAGGCTGTTTCCGAAGAAGAGCCAGCCGAGGAAGATAAAAAGAAATTCAATCCTAAAACTGATATCCAAATTAAAGAAGCGGTTATTTTAAAACATAACGCTCAGATTGGCGACGAAATTGTTACCGAATTGCCGATTCCTGAAAGCTATGGCCGCATGGCCGCTCAAACCGCCAAACAGGTTATTATTCAAAAATTAAGAGAGATGGAGAGGGATATGATTTTTGGAGAATTTAAGGGCAAAGAAAAGGAAGTTGTTTCTGGTATTGTTCAGCGTCGTGAAGGTCGATTTGTCTTTGTGGATTTAGGTAAGGCCATTGGTTTGTTGCCGGCCGAAGAACAAATTTATAATGAACACTATAACATTGGTGATCGTCTTAAAGTTTTTATTAAAGAAGTTCGTGAAGGCCATAAGGGGCCGGAAATTATTTTATCACGTCGTTCTGAAGAAATTTTGCGTAAGGTTTTTTATTTAGAAATTCCCGAAATCGCCAATGGTTTAGTGGAGATTAAGATGGTGGCTCGGGAAGCCGGTTCTCGTTCCAAGGTAGCCATTTGGACTGACGCTGAAAATGTTGATCCGGTGGGCTCCTGCGTCGGCCAACGAGGTTCTCGTATCCAAACCATAATTAATGAATTGGGTGGTGAGAAAATTGATATCATTGAGTATGATGAAGATCCTAATAAATTTATTGCCAACGCCCTAGCTCCAGCCAAAGTACTATCCATTGATTTGGACGAAGCAGAACACAAGGCTATTGTAAAAGTTAGTTCTGATAAATTATCTCTGGCTATTGGTAAAAATGGACAAAATGTTCGGTTAGCCGCTCGCCTAACTGGCTGGAAAATTGATATTATTGAATTTTCTGAAGATGGCCAGGGAAAAATAGTCGCCAGCGATGAAGTTGATCCAACGGTAGAGGCCGATGCCCCGGCGGCTGTAGAGGCTAAAGAAGAAAAACCAGCCAAGAAAGAAAAAAAAGAAACTAAAACTAAAAAAAACTAAAAAAGATAAAGAGGAGGGAGAAAAATAATAATTTTTAACATTATGTTAACTCAATTGTTAATTTTTAGCAGTGCCTTGGTGGCCATTATTTATGGTGCCATCGTTATTGTTTTAATTCTGCGTTTGCCCAGTGGCAACGACAAGATGAAAGAGATTGCCGCCGCCATCCAGGCTGGAGCTAAGGCCTTTCTCAATCGACAATATAAGTCGGTTGCTCTAGTAGCTGTTGTTTTATTTTTAATCATTGGTTTTATTCCCGCTCTTGGTTGGCTTACTGCCCTGGCTTTTTTGGGTGGGGCCGTTCTTTCAGCTTTGACCGGTTATATTGGCATGTTTGTTAGTGTGCGCGCCAATGTTCGCACCACCGAAGCCGCTCGGGGAGGTTTAAAGAAGGCTCTTAACGTGGCTGTTAAAGGGGGAAGTGTCACTGGCATGTTAGTGGTTGGCCTAGCCCTATTGGGAACAGCTGGTTTTTATTTTTTGACTCATGATCTCCATGCTTTAATCGGTTTTGGTTTTGGCGGTTCTTTGATTTCTATCTTTGCCCGTTTGGGAGGCGGTATTTATACTAAAGCTGCTGACGTGGGAGCTGATTTGGTTGGTAAAGTTGAGGCTAGTATTCCAGAGGATGATCCTCGCAATCCAGCGGTTATTGCCGATAATGTTGGTGACAACGTTGGTGATTGTGCTGGCATGGCAGCTGATTTATTTGAAACCTATGCGGTTACTTCTATCGCAGCCATGATGCTAGGTAGTTTAACTTTTGCCAACAACGAAAATATTATTTTATTTCCTCTAGTTTTGGGAGCGGTTTCGATTATTGCTTCAGTTTTAGGAATTTTCTTTATCCGATTAGGGAAAAAGAAAAAAATTATGAAAGCTCTCTATAAAGGTTTAATTGCAGCTGGCATTTTAGCGGCTCTAGCTTTTTATCCAGTTACTAAATACTTTGTCGCTGACAGTGCTTCCCATCTAGATATTTATTTAGCTAGCTTAATCGGACTTTTGGTCACTGGTCTTTTGGTGGTTATTACTGAATATTATACTTCTACTAAGTTTAAGCCAGTTAAAGATATTGCCGAAGCTTCTCGAACTGGTCATGGTACCAATGTGATTGCCGGTCTGGCGGTTTCCATGAAATCAACTGCCCTACCAGTTATTGTTATCGTTTTAGCTATCCTGGGCGCCTATTCTCTGGCCGGTTTATATGGCATTGCTATTGCGGCCATGGCCATGTTATCCATGGCGGGCATTATCGTAACCATTGATGCCTATGGCCCCATTACTGATAACGCTGGCGGTATTGCGGAAATGGCTGAGCTAGGCGAAGATGTTCGCAACATTACTGATCCTCTGGATGCGGTTGGCAACACCACCAAAGCAGTTACCAAGGGTTATGCCATTGGCTCAGCTGCTCTAGCCGCCCTGGTATTGTTTGCTGACTTTACCTTCAAGATTAAAGAAATGGGCGGCACCGCTCAATTCTTGATTGACAATCCCTATGTATTAATTGGTTTATTTATTGGCGGATTATTACCATTCTATTTTGGCGCCTTAGCTATGAAAGCCGTGGGCCGAGCTGCTGGTTCTGTGGTGGAAGATGTGCGTAATCAGTTTAAGGAAAAAACTGGTATCATGGATGGTACTGAAAAACCAGATTATGGACGCACCGTCGACATTGTCACCAAGGCAGCTATTAAGGAGATGATTTTACCCGCTCTTATTCCAGTAGTCGTTCCCATAGTAGTTGGCTTTGCCTTCTTAAATCATGGCATTGAAGCTTTAGGCGGACTATTGGTTGGTTCAATTGTTACTGGTATTTTTGTAGCTATTTCCATGACCTCCGGTGGCGGAGCTTGGGATAATGCTAAAAAATATATTGAAGAAGGTAATTTTGGTGGTAAGGGATCTGACGCCCATAAAGCCGCGGTTACCGGTGATACGGTGGGCGACCCTTATAAGGATACAGCTGGTCCGGCGATTAATCCGATGATTAAAGTGTTGAATATTGTAGCCTTGTTAATTGTGGGGTTATTGCTTTAAAAAAATTGTTTAGAATACTTTGATATATAAAAGACTTGTTAGCACAAGTCTTTTATATTTATCTTGATTTTTTCTCTAAAACAGGCTATGATGTTAATTCCTCAATAATTAAACAAGCAGGTCTTTAGACCTGTTTCTAATAACCACTAAACTATGCAAGTTACCAAAAAAGAATTACCTAAATCTCAAGTAGAATTAATTGTTGAATTGAGTTTAGACGAATTTAAACCTTATATTGAAAAGGGTGCTCAAAAAGTATCCGAAGGAGTTAATATTGAAGGTTTTCGTAAGGGCAAAGTGCCAACGGATGTTTTAAAACAAAAAATTGGCGAAATGACTATTCTTGAAGAATCAGCTCGTTTGGTGATTAATAAAACCATAGATGAAGTGATTGAAAAAAATACCATGGGTCGCCAGGCGGTTGGTCAGCCACAAGTTAATATTACCAAATTAGCGCCCAATAATCCTTTGGAATATAAAGTTACTTTCTCTCTATTACCGGAAATTGCTCTGGGAGAATATAAAAATCTAAATATTAAAGTGGAAGAAATTAAAGTAGATGATAAGGAAATTGAAAAAGCCCTTGGTGATCTTCAAGAAATGCGAGCCAGCGAAGTAATTGCCGATCGAGAAATCAGAACAGGGGATAAAGTGATTGTTGACATTAAAATGTCTCGGGATAAAGTGTCGGTAGAGCATGGTGATCATAAGGATGTCACCATTTTGATTGGAAAAAATTATTTTGTGCCTGGCTTTGATGATAAAATTACGGGAGCCAAGAAGGATGAAGAGTGTCAATTTGAATTAATCTATCCCGAAGATCATCATCAGAAAGATTTGGCCGGTAAATTAGTTGATTTTAATGTTAAAATCAAAGAAGTATATAATCGTGAATTACCGAAATTGGATGATAAGTTTGCTGAGTTTTTTAAACTCAAAAGTTTAGAAGAATTAAAAACTAATTTACGAGAGAGTTTACTTCATGAAAAAAAGCATCAAGCTGAACATAAAAATGAATCGGAGTTAATTAGTAGAATTGTAGAGAACACCAAGTTTGGCGATTTCCCAGACGAAATTATTCAAAGTGAAGCCAGAAACATGATGATGGAGCTAGAACAAAGCGTTGTTCGCCAGGGTGGCAAATTTGAAGATTATCTTAGTCATCTCAAAAAAACTCGCGAAGAATTAATGTTAGAATTAATGCCCAATGCCGTTAAGCGAGTTAAAAGCGCTCTTATCATTAGGGAATTGGCTATTGTTGAAAAAATCACTCCTACGGAGAAAGAAATTGATGATAAGATTGAAGAATTAAAGAAACAATATAAAGACAATGAGCAGATTATTAAAATGTTGGGCGAGCCAAATTACCGTCATTATTTAAACAATATTTTAACCAATGAAAAGGTGATTGCTAAGCTAAAAGAATGGAATTATGCCGATACTGGCAGTAAACAAAAAAGCTAATTTTGATTATGAGATCCTGGATAAATATGAAGCCGGGTTGGTTTTATTTGGTCACGAAGTTAAAGCCATTAAAAATAGTCAGGTTAGTCTGAAAGGGAGTTTTACTAGTATTCGTAGTAAGAATGGTCATCCGGAACTATATTTGATTAATTGCCAGATTTCTCCCTATAAACACGCCGGTAAACTGCCTGACTATGATCAGAGAAGAGAGCGTAAGTTGTTATTAAAGAAATTAGAAATAAAGCATTTATTAGGCAAGAAACAGGAAGAGGGCTTGACACTAATCCCGCTCAAAATATATACTAATCATAGTTTTCTGAAGTTAGAGTTTGCCGTTGCCCGGGGCAAGAAAAAGTATGATAAACGGGAGACAATTAAGAAACGGGAAGTAGACCGACGTTTGCGGTCATTAACAAAGAAACGTTAAATCGGGGATGCCAGGAATCGACAGTTGGTATTTCCTTTAAGTATTCAAGGCGTGCTTAGCCATCACGTTAATCTGACTAAAAAAACACAAATGCCAAAACGGCAAAAGCATTTACTTGGGCTGTCCCAAGTTATGCTCCAGTTGTAGCCTAAAATAAATTCGCTATAACCATCAACAACAGCCAGTCTTCATAACTATTCGTTGGTGTTATAATCATGAAGATAGATATTTTCTTTTCTTCTAGGAAAATATTGAAATCAACAGAAGATCGCTTCAATCGCTTTTGTTCGGTTTTGATGGTTGAAGTCAGACAAATAAATCGAGCTAATCTTGTAAATATACTTAGAGAAACCAATTGGACATGGGTTCAACTCCCATCATCTCCACATTGCCGCGGTGGCGGAATTGGTAGACGCGCTGGACTTAAAATCCAGTTGTAGCAATACAGTGGGAGTTCGATTCTCCCCCGCGGCACGTTAATAGTGCGGGTATCGTATAGTGGCTATTATGCGACCTTGCCAAGGTCGAGAGACGGGTTCGATTCCCGTTACCCGCTCCATAAGGGGGGATTTATAAATTCATTATCCCCAGTATTTACAAGAGCCTTTCCATTTTGGGAGGGCTTTTGTAATTTCAGTAGAGCTTTGAATAGAGGTGTAGGGGCGGCTTCTACGATGGTTTCACCCTCTACTATGAGCTTTTCCCAGAAGAAGCCTAAATACCGCCTCTTAGTCTCAAAACTGCCGTTCTTATAGTTCTGACAGATGTTTCGGCTATACTCCACTACCTTCGCAAATTCTTCCGGGTCGGCCCTTTTTCTACTCTTTAGCTTAGCTATTTCTAACTCAATCTTATTAATCTCAGCTTCATATTCAGCGGCTTTTTTCTTGTAAACTTCAGGGCTAATAGTTTCTTGGATTAGCAGGTCTTCAATCCGACTAGCTTGTTTTTTGACCGACCCTTTTCTTTCTTGTAAAACCAGGACGTCTTTTCCGACACTTTTTTGATATTCATCAAAGGCATTTCTTAATTCGGCTATTAGTTTGTCGTAAAACGAATCAGAGAAATTAACCTCTTTAAAGCGTTCCTCAACCTGCTTCTCTAAATTGGGTAGAGAGATGTTAACACTAGAATGACACTTTTTCCCCTTAGTGCAATGATAATAGTATAATGGTCTAGAAATTCCATACAGATTTTAACCCGTTAAAAAGTTGATTCCGAAATGGTATAATAAGACCATATGAATCAACCAAAACAAAAAGTATCCAAAGAAGAAAAAGCCAAGATAG
>Ga0172371_10000486_pt1 | contig 61236 bp, 56 predicted proteins | sample Lak12m_FD_114543 | JGI IMG/M metagenome (GOLD analysis project Ga0172371, IMG submission 114543) | Freshwater microbial communities from Kabuno Bay, South-Kivu, Congo - kab_022012_12m | ecosystem: Environmental > Aquatic > Freshwater > Lake | place: Democratic Republic of the Congo: South-Kivu... | reverse complement strand
TTATGTCGATAAGCTCTTCCTTGGTTTTATCAAAAAGGATAGTCGGCTTATTCACAAGTTTATTATGCACCTAATCCGTGGCTGTGTAAATAGTTTTTCGCTCAATCGGCTAAACTAATACGAAAAATGAAGCATTTAATAACGATTATGGTTCTTTCTGCAACGATTGCATTTTATTCTCCATCGGGTTTTGCTTCGGAAGAAAATAATAAAGAAGGCAGTATTGTTTTACAGGAATATTCTCACGGTGACGATATAAGCAAGAAGAATTTAATTACCATTGGAGAGAAGGTAATTTTCGAAATTAATGCCTATATAGATGATTTTCTCGGAGAACCTATAATCAATGCCAATGCAAAAATTACAAACACAACTGCAAACACTATGCAGGTTATATATCTAATAAGATTTTATGACGGCGCCGGAAATGTAGTGGGGGCAACTGCAATGAGTTCGACTCTTGAACCAAATAAAGATGTCTATTACGGAAGCAGCCTGATTAGAGGAAAAAAAGAAGATTTTGCAAAAGTTACAAAATATAAAATCTATGCCTGCTCTTACGAAACTTTGCCAAAAAAAGATTAGCCCTTTAGGTGAGCCAATAGCCGAGCTCCTGAAGAATTCTTGGTTTATTCTGCCAATCTTTTAGGACATTTACCCAGATATCCAGAAAAACTTTCTTGCCGAAAATTGCTTCTATCTCCTGGCGGGCCTGCGCTCCTATTTCCTTTATAAGTTTACCGCCCGTGCCTATTACAATTTTTTTCTGCGAAGGCCGGTTTACGTAAATATTTACCTTTACATGAATAAATCCTGTTTTTGCAAGGTCTTGCGGAACGCTTGATGAAGAAAGCAGCGGGTCTTCATATTTTTCATCTTCAATCTCTTCTTCGAGCTCTTTTTCTAAATCTTCATCTTCTTCGGCAATTTCTTCTTCTATAGTTTCCTCTTCTTCCACACTTTCGGGTAGTTCGTTTCCTTCTTCGGCTTCTTCAATTTTACCTCCCTGCGGCATATCCTTAATTGATTCTACTTCAACAGCCAAAGAATGCGGCAATTCTTCTGACAATACGGTGAATAATTTTTCTCTTACTATATCTGCTATGCGGAATTTAAGCGGGAAATCTGTCAGCGTTTTGTCATCATAGAAAGGAACCTGTAAAGGTAAATTTTCTACAATTACATCGCGAAGAACTTCGATGTTTTTATTCATCCTTGCGGAAATCGGAAGATAATAAATAAGCGGGTCGTTTTTTATTTTTGCGCTTTCCGCTATACGCCTCCAGCAGTCTACGTATTCATTTAACATCTGGGGACCCAAATCAAGTTTATTAAGCACCATTACGGTTTTTATATTCTGGCGGATGAGAAAATTCATTATTTCTAATTCCTCTTTTCCGAGACTACGCGAAATATCAACCACATATAGAATCAAATCACAGCCTTCAATCGACTGCTTCGCAACCATATTTAACTGGGCAGCAAGATTATCCTGAAATGAGTGAATACCCGGAGTATCTACAAAAACAATTTGCGCATTCTTTAAATTTAAAATGCCTTTTATCTGATGGCGTGTAGTCTGAGGGATTGGCGAAACAATGCTTATTTTCGTCTTTAAAAGAGCGTTAAGCATTGTAGATTTACCGACATTAGGCCGGCCGATAATTGCCACAAATCCTGATTTAAAATTTTCTTCATTCATATTTTTTTAACAGCCGAAATAATTATCCAACTGCTTAACGTAATCGCTAAGAATTTTTACGCCCTTGTTAAGATTATCTATCTTAACAGATTCGTTTTTAACATGGGCGTTTCCTTTTGAGCCGAAACCGAAAGAAAAAGATTCAATACCTGCGTCTTTCAGAAAAGTTATCACTGTCGCTCCGAAACTTGGGCTTAATCTTCCTTTCACTTTATTTTTTTTAAGAACATCGCGTAATATTTTAATCGCCGGTATATTTTCATCTATTTCAAGGGGATCCTGATTGGCTAATATTTTTATATTATATTTTATTTTTTGCTTTTTTATTATTTTCTCTATATTTTTTATAATTTCTTTTTCCTTCATTGAAGGAAGGTACCTTATATCTATGTCAAAAAAAGCGTGCCCCGCAACAATATTTACTTTGTCTCCACCGTTAAACCTGCCGATATTTAAGGTAGGCTTTTTTAATAAAACGTGCTGGGTAAAAGGCATTTTTCTTGTCAAAATTTCATTTAATATAGCTACTCCTTTCTCAACCGCATTTATTCCCCTTTCAGGATAAGCGCCGTGCGCTTCCCGCCCGAAAAGTTCAACCCTTAAATGCAGAAGCCCTTTTTGCGCAACAATAATATCGAATTCATCGCTGTCTAGCACAACGCCGTAATCTGTTCCTTTCAAATATTTTGCAAGCGGAATTATGCCGCTATGGCTCCCTGTTTCTTCGTCGCCGGTGAAAGCAAAAATCAAATCAATATTATTAAGTTTAATTTTTTGTTCTTTTAATAATTTTATAAGATACAGCGAGGCTGCTACGTTAACCTTGCAATCTGTTGCGCCTCTGCCGTAAACCCTTCCTTTAATTATTTTTGCAGAAAGCGGCGGGTATCGCCATTTTCCTGTAGCCGGCACTGTGTCAACGTGAGGGCTAAACAGAATTTTTTTCTTTGAATTCTTAGAGGTTAGTTTACAAACCAAATTAAGCCTGTCTTTTTTAAATTCGTAAATCCTTGAGGCCACCCCAAGGCTTTCAAGGTAATCCCTGATGAAATAAATTATCTTTCTTTCATTTCCTGGGGGATTTTGTGAATCTATTTTAATTAGTTTTTGAAGCAAATTTATCGGGTTCTGTTTCATATAATTTCTTTAAAGACAGGTTGAGAAATTCTCCTTTTAAAGGATTATACCCTAAATACGCAATAAGAAAATAGGCAGAAGAAGAAAGGGATCCGGTGCGGTTGCCGTTTGGAGTGCGCCAGCCGTGGCCTGTATCAATGTCTGCGCTTGATGCGTAAGGAAGGCACGGGTCCTCTATCCCTATTTTTGAGGGAGAAGTAATAAGCATTTTCTGTAATTCGTTGGAATAAAAAACAGATTTACTTAAATATTCCCTGGATTTATCCTGGTTTCTTGATTGATAATAATCTGCCATTATTTCGAAAGATAAAACCATCTGCGCAGTCCATTCGCAGGAGACCACCCCGCCGCGGGCGCAGTTTCTGTATTTGGCAAAATCAAAACCCTTAACGGAAATTTCTCTTTCTTTGTGTTTAAAATTAGTGGTCACTCCGCAGTTATCAACTGCAAATTCAAGTATCCTTTCCGGATTCATATTCAAAGCTAAAAGCTCGTCAGCGCCAAAAGCAGTAACAGACCAGGCATAAGTATCGGTTGCTATAGTTGAGTCGCCCTTACCTCTGTTAACCGGGGGACCGTAGCTTGTATATGCGTAGCGGGAAATCCAATTTTTTATTTTTTCGGCTGCTTTGAGGTATTTTTCATCCTTAGTTACCTCATAAAAAGATTTAAAAAAAGCAAAAGCATCAAGATTGTGCTCGGTAGAATACCATTCAACCGTAGGGCCTCCCTTTATGCCGCCTTCTTTATCCATCATCTTAAGAAGAAAATCAGAAACTTTTTCTGCAATAGGAAGATATTTTTTGTTTTTGGTTTCCTTATAATAATCCAAGACCGCTATGCCCATCCACGCATTAGGGCCGCTATGCGCGACATATTCAGCGCAGTCGCCCTGTGTATAATATGCATTAAATATATTTTCTCCTTTATTTACTTTTTTTAGATAGAAATCAAAAATCTTTTCTGCTCTTTCCCTGTCGTTCAAAATAACAAAGGTAATTGCAGCGAGCGCCTGGTCATAGGTAAAGCTTATTTTTTTAAGGTTTTCGTCCCCTTCATAGCTTAAAACAAGGCCGCTTACGAGATCCTGGCGGTTTCTTATCCAGGAATATATACCTTTTATTACTTTATCCGCCGCGCGTATCTTTTCGTGTTCCAAATCATTAAATTCGCGCCTCAAATCCAAGGATGCTTCATTATATTCTTTTTGCTTAGTCTTTAAGAAGTTACCTTCTTTGCGTAAGATCTCAATTTCTTTCTCCGTAGAATTGATTTTTTCCTTAATAAAACTAACATCGTTAGTTTCCTCTTTGGCGTAACCCTTGAGTTTAGCTTCCAGCAAACTTATCTTTTCGATTATTTTTTTCTGGCTTGCATCGAAAGAAGTATTCTTCTCCTCTCCTTCATCAATGAATTGTTTAAGGCTGCTGCTGCGGTTTAAAATATTAACGTAATTTTTAACCAGGTTCCTGTTTTCTGCAGTAAGCATATGCGCCCTTAAAAAGAAGACGGCCGAAAAAAGAATCAGCGCGACAATTGAACCCTTCAAGACAAAAGGGGTAAATTTATGAAATAAAGCATAATTAAAAAGATTTTTTATGTCTTCGTCTTTTGCAAATAACTGAATCCCTATTACATATCTGTAAAAATCTTTTTGTTTTTCCTGTGAGGTCCATATAACTTTTGCGGTTGCGGTTATGATTTGCTTTTTGACCGGTATGTTTATATGAAGCAGAAGCTTGCTGTCTTTATTTTTAAGTTTATCCCAGAAACCCCACCAAAGATCATTTATCAAAAGGCACAAACCGCCCTTTCCGATATCGTGGGTAAAACCCTGCAGCCATGGGGTTATTTGTTTATTCTGTTCGTCAATAATGCAGAATTCTACAGGCAAAACAGTTGAAATTCTTATGTATTTTCTTCTATTATCCATAATTTTAGAGAATATGGTGCAGAAAGGAAAATATGTGCCCACGGAGAATGGACTTACCCGTTAATAAATGCCCCTAAAGTCTATATAACAGATTTTTTTAGAATATGCAAATTATGCCTGGCTGGATAGTTTAAGTTTTTTAAGTTTGACTAAAAAAACACTGAATTTCTGGTGTTTTCTTAAGTTCTCAAGGTCGGGGTCTTTTAGTATATACGAAAAATCATCATAGCCTAAAAGAATTGCTTTCTTGAGCTCCTTAAACGCCTCTTCAACTTCCCCCATCAGAGAGAGGCTGCAGGCAAAATTATAGCGGGCAGTGGGATCTTCGGGCCTGAGATTTACGAGTTTTCTATCAACCTCGAGGCCTTCCTGATAAAAACCCTTTCTTGTGTAAGCATCGCCGAGCGTTGCCAGCGCGTGGAAAAAATTAGGGTTTTTCGAAAGCAGGCCTTCGTAAAATTTTATCTCAAAATCTTTCTTTTTACGTTTTGCCATATTATAATTTTTCCAGTATTGCCTCTTCTTTTAAAAGATAGAATACCTCTTCCATGCTCTTCTTGAATTCCTTATATTCGTTGGGCTCAACGAACCTTTTAATTATGCTGAATTCTCTGTGTATGTCTATCGAATTTGTGCCCTGGGTGTAGATTGATTTAAACGTAAACCAAGGAGTATTTATTTCTTTGGTTTTAGGCAGAAATTTTACTTTTAAATTTTCCGGCAAATTTATTTTTATCTTTGATACTTTCTTGTATATCCCCTCAAATTCTATGGGAAAATTCCTGTTTTCTTTACCCGCGTAAGAAGGATCAAGGTCTATATCATCAAAAAACGGAAGTATCCTTAAACCGTCCGCCGGGTTTAAAACTTTTTTGGCGCTGAATGAATACTGCAAGAATGCTTCTTTGTCAAAATCATTCGTGTCGCTGGTTTTATAGTCTATGAGTTTGGAAAACGGGCTTATCTGAACCATTCTTTTTTGTATATCGGCTTTTATAATATCCGGGTGCGTATACTTTAAGTAGTAGCGCTGAAAAGCAGCGAAGAAACCGTCTGCTGTTACTTTCCTGTCAATTACAGCGTCTTCATTTGCATCTATATCTATTTTCAGCTCATATGTTACGGCATTTGCGCCAAGCGCCGGGGTGGTTACAATTTCATATTTATCGTCTAAAACTACAAAAACATTTCTCTCCTGGTCGCCGAGCGGAATATCGGAAAAACTGACAGTGGAAGCGGTTGCATCCATGAAAATAAGTTTTCCTTCATACGAGAGGGCGGCTATGGCATGGTTAAAATTAACGCAAGGAAAATCCTTCTGCACCTGATAAATATCTCTCGTCGGAATAAGCACAGGATAGGCTTTAAGGCCTGCTTCTTTCATCATCGCGACCAAAAGTATTGCTTTATCTTTGCAATCACCGTAACGATTTACAAAGATATCGTTTGCAAAGTGCGGCTCGTAGCCGCTTTCGCCGTATTCAACCGCCACATAACGCACGTTACGCGAACAAAAATCATATATCCTTTTTGCTTTCTCCAGATCATCCTTTGCGCCTTTTATAAGATTTGTTGTAAAATCCTTTACTTCTTTATTTAACGCTATTTTGTCCTTATAGAGCGCGTACCACCATTTATAAATTTCTTCCCAACTTGAAAAATTAGAAATGCCGATTGCCGGATTTATAATAGAAATTGAAGGCATGGGTTCTTCGGGAATAATCGGGCTTATGTCCTTAAACTTCCATGAATATATAATTGATTTTTCTGTTTCTTCTTTGGCCGGGTTTAAATCTATGCCTTTGCTGTATGTTTCGTTGAAAAATTTCAAATTTACTTTATCTTTTTTTGGCACCGTAAGTTTAAAATTAGCCCTTGCCAGTGGGAAGGCTTCGCGCAAGCGGTATATAAAACTGAAATTACCGTTGGTTATCAGTTTAGATGAGTAAATTTTTAATTTATATTCTATAATCGAGCCGATATCAACCGAGGGCATGGAAATTATAAGGGCTTTTGCATTGCTATAAAGAGGAAAATTAAGATATTTTGTGACGTCTCTTATGTTTTCAGCTCCGGCGTAAACGACTTTTCCGGAAGGAGTGATTGTTCTTGCGTATTCAAGCTCAACCCTTTCATAGGTTGAATCATAACCAATCTCTACTTCCGCAAGGTCTTTGCCTTTTTCTTTAAGAACTTTTTCAATAACATGAACACTTGACACAGAACTATTATCCTCGTTTATCTCGTTTTCTTCATCCACAAGAAGGGCCACAGCTTCTTCCTTGTCTATAGCTGAAAGGAATTTTTGTTCTTCATTAAGAAGCGCGGTTAGAAATTGCGGCACGCCTTCTTCTACATTAATCCCTATTTTTAGAATACGCTCTCTCGCCTGCTCTTTAAAAGCACCTTTAACTTTTTTGTATACCGTAACTGCTTTTGGATAAAGATTTTTTGCTTCAAGCGTTACTGCATAAAGATACATATATTCGCTGTCTTCTGTTTCTCCAATCTGGTCAAAAACCGTAAGAGCAGACGAATATTCTTTAAGGTTCGCATATGCTTTAGCAAGCAATACTTTCGCTTTTATGTCGGTTTCATTTTTAAGCAAAGTTGTTGCCTTTGAAAAATCTTTAAAATCATAATAGATTTGTGCCAATTTCATGCGCAGCGCAATATCTTTCGGGTTATTGTTTATTAGCTCTTCGTAGTTCTTTGTTTCTTTTTGGTATATTTCGTATAGTTTATCCGAGTCTTGTTTACAGCCACAGGCAAGGATAAACAAAAACAGCAAAAAGAAAACACGATAATTTTGCATAGGAATTTTTTTTGTCATTTTCATTTTTCTGTTGGTTAAAGTTTGCTACGAAAATCACAAACCGGAAACTACGCGATTTTTTCGAGAATCTCTTTGACTGGCTGGCCTTTTTTAATGCCTAATTTCCCTGCGGCAGAAGTGCAGGAATGAACATCCGCCCTGAGGGCGTCGCTTATGGAGCTAACTCCTACGATTTTTACAGCAGTATCACCGAATTTTTCAGCAACCTTTAAATTGAGGTATCCGCACATTACATAACCGTGCTTACCGCTTAGAACAATTAAGTTTTTTTTCTGAAGCGGCAGGAGGGCTACTGTAATATATTTTTTACCGGCTTTAATCTTTTTAACGGTGGCACGCATTATTTACAATTTTTTAAGGAAGCGCTCTGTTCTTATTATGGCCTCTTTAAGGTTATCCAATGTGTTTGCATAGGAAATTCTTACATATGAATCGTATTCCTTTCCGAAAGCGCTGCCTGGAACAAGCGCAACTTTTTCTTCGAAAAGCAGCCTTTTTGCAAATTCAAGCGAGCTAATCTTAAAGTTTTTTACAGAAGGGAAGCAATAAAACGCCCCCTGCGGCTTAGACAGAGTGAGCTTAAGCCGGTTTAATTCTTTTACCATAAAATCTCTTCTTCTTTTATATTCCGCGCGCATCTCAAGAACTTCTTTCTGGGCACGAAGAGCTTCTGTTGCGGCAACCTGGGACACAATAGGCGCGCACATCATAGAAAAAGAATGTATTTTAGTCATCGCTTCGATAATATCGGGCCGGGTACAAGCAAAACCTATCCTAAAACCGGTCATAGCATAAGCTTTGGAAAATCCATTAAGAAGAATTGTCCTCTTTCGCGCTTCGCTGTCCAATGCCGCAAAAGAAACAGTCTTTCCTTCATAAACCAACTCATCGTAGACTTCGTCGCTTATGACAATTGTGTCTTTGCTTGATATTACTTTCCAAATTTTTTTAAGCTCTTCTTCATTGTAAGCTGTGCCTGTGGGATTAGAAGGATTATTAAGAATAATGGCTTTGGGATTTTCTTTCATCAGTTTTTTTAATTCGCTAAGGTCTATTTTAAAGCCGTCTTCCTGCCTGGTTTTTAGATACAAAACTTTTCCGCCGGCAATTTCGGTAAGTGCCGGGTAAGCAACAAAATGAGGACTCACCACAATTACCTTATCGCCGCGTTCAATTATCGCGCGGATTGCCAAATCCAGGCCTTCGCTGACACCAACGGTAATTAAAATTTCGTTGTCTGCGTCATATTTTAGATTGTGCCTTTTTTCAAGAAAATTTGTGATGCTTTTTCTAAGCACAAAAAGCCCTTTGTTCGAGGTATATGAAGTCATACCCTCTTCAAGGGCGGTAATTGCTTTTTCCCTCGCGCGCCAGGGAGTGATAAAATCAGGCTCGCCAACGCCCAGAGAAATAACATCAGGCATACCGAGCACTAAATCGAAAAATTGCCTTATACCTGAGGGCGCTAAATTTTTAATATGTTTTGCAATCATTTTTGCAGCTCTCAGCTTTCAGGTATCAGCTGTCAGCCGCTGATGACTGACGCCTGACACCTGAGAGCTAATAAGTAATAGCTAATCTTTCGTTCTTCTCTTTCTTTGTTAAAATTACGCCGTCCTCTTTGTATTTTTTCAGCATAAAGTGGGTAACTGCTCCTTTTACCGAACTTAAAGGGGCGAGTTTCTCTGAAACGAAACTTGCTACCGTATGAATATCTTTGCCTTCAACGGTTAAAAGTAAATCGTAAGTTCCTGAAAGAAGATAGCAATTTTTTACTTCAGGAAATTTATATATCCTTTCCGCTACCGCGTCAAAACCTACGTCTTTCTGCGGAGTTATTCTTACTTCAATTAAGGCAATAACGCCGCTGCCGTTTTTAATTCTTTCTTTATTTATCACTGCTTTATATTTTATGATTATTCCTTTTTTTTCGTAATCCTTAATTGCTTTTTCGATTTCTTTTTTGGTTTTACCGGTAAGTTTTTCCAAATCCTCCAAAGGAATCCTGGCATTAGTTTCCAATATTTCTAATATCTCATCCATATTAACCTCCGTATTTATTATGCGCCGCAAATATTAAAAGCTGCAGCTAATTTTATTTCGAACAAGCAACAGTGATTTTCGCTCTATTTATGTTGTATTTTACCAAATTAAGCCGAATATTCATAGTAAATTCTGCAACTGCCTTCGAAAGATACCATACACGGGCCAAGAGGGTTATCCACGGTGCAGATTTTTTTAAATTGCGGGCACTCAGGCGGCCGGATTTTCCCTTTCACTACATCTATACAGCGGCAATTGATGTTTTTTGTTTTTCGTAAGTTCAATGGTTTGTCTATCAGTTTTTCCGCATCAAAATTCTTATATTTTTCTTTTATAAACAGCCCGCTTTTTTCTATTACCCCAAAACCGCGCCAGCGGGCATCTCTTACGTCAAATACCTCGCCCATTAATTTCATCGCAGAAACATTGCCGCCTGGCTTAACTACCCTGCTATATTCATTCTCTAATCTGCAGTTTCCTTCTTTTATCTGAAGGCATATTTTGTATATAGACAAAACCATATCCAATGGTTCAAAACCGCAGATTACGCAGGGCTTATGGTACTTTTTTACGATTATCTCATACGGCGCTTCTCCTATAATAACGGAAACGTGCCCGGGGCAGAGAAAACCATCTATATTTATCTCTGCGTCCTCGCAAAGAATATTCATCGCAGGAGGTATCACTCTGTGTGCGGAAAGCACAAAAAAATTGTTAAGTTTATTGCTTTTCGCTTCCTTCAATACGGAAGCCGTAAGCGGTGCTGTTGTTTCAAAGCCTACCGCTAAAAAAATTATTCTTTTCTGCGGGTTAGCCTGCGCTAAACTTAAAGCGTCACTCGGAGAGTATATAATTGATATATTCGCCCCATATGCACGGGCCTCTTCCAAGCTGCCGGAACTACCCTTTACCTTTATAAGGTCGCCGAAAGTCGCTATAATGTTTCGCTTGTCTTTGCATAAAAAAAGAGCTTTGTCTATAAAACTGTCTTCAGTTATGCAAACCGGGCACCCGGGGCCGGAAATTAAGTTTATATTATCCGGAAGCAGCGTCTTTAGCCCGAACCTAAAAAAAGTGTAGGTATGCGTTCCGCAAACCTCCATTATATTTATATTCTTTTTTAGTCCCAGACTGCGGATTTTGGAGATAACACGTTCTATGAGTTTTTTATTTCTTAGAAGATTTTCGGTAAGCACTTTTATACTCCTTAAAGCCTTCCAGTATGTCTTTGACTTTACTTGGATTAAATTTCTCAATGGCAAAACCTGCGTGTACCATTACAAAATCACCCATTCTGGCATTTTTAAGAAATTCTATATTAACATTCCTCTTAATGCCATCCGCTTCAACTAATGCATGATTTCCGTTTATTTCAATTATTTTCATTGGATACGCTAGGCACATATTTACTCCTTAGATATTTTTTCATTCGCCACAACCGCCTGTCCGGCTGATACGCCGGAATCGTTCGTGGGAATCCTTTTATGATAATAGACGCTGAAACCTTCCTTCTTAAGAAGTTTAAGCGTAAGGCCTAAAAGTAAAAAGTTCTGAAAAACCCCTCCTGAAAGCGCTACATCATTTAGGCCGGAATCTTTTCTTAGAAGAACGGACATTTCTTTTATAATCTTTGCACAGGTAAAGTGGAATTTATACGCAATATATCCTTTATCTTTTTTTGCTTTTAAATCGCCGACGATTCCGGAAAAAATATCCCGCCAGTTTATTACATAAATATTATTTTCTTTTTTTATTGAAAATTCAAACGAAGCATTTCCTGGTTTTGCCCGGCCTGCAAGCATTTCCAGGAAAACAGCAGCTTCTGCTTCATAACTTACTCTATGCTTTACGTTTAAAATGCTTGCCGCGGCATCAAACAGCCTGCCTGCTGACGAAGTCATAACAAATTCTTTATTTTCCATGAGCTTGCAAAAAATATTTTTCTCTAATTTTTTAAAATAATCGAGGCAACCAAGGTCTAACTTGAATAGATTATTGCCGTATATATCATAAAGCATATAAAATGCTACTCTTGCCGGCTCTTCGACTGCCTTATCTGCGCCAAGCAAGCCAAAATAATTAAAATGCCCGGCGCGCAGGTAATTTCTTTTGTCCGTTATAAAAAATTCTCCTCCCCAAATTGCGCTATCTGTCCCCAGGCCTGCCCCATCAAAGCAGACCCCGATTGCGCGTTTGTCTATATTATTTTCAAAAAGACAGGCAGCTAAATGCGCGTGGTGATGCTGCACAGAAATTTTCTGTACTTTTTTCAAAGAAAGCGCATATTGGCTGGACATATAAGACGGATGTAAATCGTGCGCGACAATTTCAGGCTTAAAATCCAGTATTTTCCCATAATGAGCAAGCGTTTTAAGATATAGCTTATAATTTGCGTAATTTTTTAAATCACCGAGGTACGGCGAGCTTGTAAGATAACCGCCCGCTGCCAGTGAAAATGTGTTTTTTAATTCTGCTCCGCAGGCAAGGATTTCTTTTTTATGCGCAAAATTTATAAAATCAGGCGTATATCCCCTTGCTTTTCTTATTATAATTTCTTTGCCGTTAAATATCCTTGCGATTGAATCGTCGCACTTTACGTGTATGCGCCTGTTATGCACGAGAAAATAATCAGCGTATTTTTCAACCTGAAAAAGTTCATTTTCAGAGGCGACCAAAGGAAAATCTCCCTTGTTCGCAGATGTCATAATTAATGCAGGAAACGCATCAAATTGCTTAAGATAATTAAAAAGCAGATAATGCAGGGGCGCATAGCAAAGCATTACCCCAAGAAAATTCTGCGAAGGCGCAACCTCGTCAACCCAGGAATTTTTCGTGCTTTTCTTAAGTAAGGTTATCGGCTTGGCTTGGTTTTCAAGAAGTTTTTTCTCACTGCTGTTTACCTTGCAAATTCCGGATGCAGCCTTAAAATTTTCAAGCATTATTGCAAAAGGTTTTGTCGGCCGGTTTTTAAGGCTCCTCAGGCGGTGAATGGCTTCAATATTTTTTGCATCGCAGGCAAGATGATAACCGCCTATTCCTTTTATAGCAATGATTTTCCCGTCTTTTATCAGTTTTGCTGTTTTTTCCAGAATCTGCCGGGTATGTGCGGGAAAACTTCTTTCTTTTTTTATTTCATTCAGGCTTTTTAAAAGCCTTATTTGCGGTCCGCAGGAAAAACACGCATTAGGTTCAGCATGAAACCTGCGGTCTAAAGGATTCCCGTATTCCTTCGAGCATAACGGGCACATTTTAAAGTGCCTCATCGTTGTTTCTCTTCGGTCGTACGGAACATCTTCGATTATGCTAAAACGCGGGCCGCAATTAGTACAGTTTATAAAAGGATACAAGTAACGTGGGTTTCTTTTGTTAAATAACTCATCGAGGCAATCTTTGCATATCGCGATATCTGCGGGAAAAGATGCAATTTTGTCGGCCTTTAAGCGGCTCTTAATTATATTGAATTCTTTTTCTCCAGCTAACGGAATACGTTTTTCCTTTATTTTATTTATACTGCTTATTTTAGGAGCTGTCACTCTAAGCTCTTCCATGAAGCTTTTTATTCTGCGGGACTCTCCTTCAAGCTCAACGGTTACCCCGGTTGAATCGTTAAACACATAGCCGCCCAAGTTAAATTTCTTGGAAAGCCTGAATACGTGAGGCCTGAAGCCGACCCCCTGGACAATTCCCCTTATATGAAGTTTTATTCTTTGTCTCATTTTATTTTTTATTGCACAGATAATCACAGATTCGCAAGCGGATTATCACAGATGATTTTACCTGCAATCATCTGCTCTCCAATCTGCGGTCATCTGCGTTTAAACTATTTCCACATCAAGAATGCGGTCTAAACCAATGCGGATATTTTTACCTTGTTTGCTCTCGTACCAGAGAAAAAAATTTTTGTTTTCCTGAGAGAGGTTAAGCGGTTTTATCATATCGCTTTCCATCTTATTTTGATAAGAAAAATATCTTGCTTTAAGCGAAGTTTTTTCTTCAATTGCTTTTTTAACCAGATCAATTTTAGGTTCTGTTTTGCTCCTAAAAATTTCGTTATCTAAACCATAAAGCGATATAAAGTCTTCCAGATTATCCAAACTGCTCTCCCGCAATATGTCTCTTAATTTAAAAAATACTTCGGAGGCAACATAAGCGTCCTCGGTGGCGCGGTGTAATTTGCCTGAATATTCTATGTTAAAGAATGAAACTATTTCGCTAAGATTATACCGCGACAGCCGCAAAGTCTTTCTCGCCATGCAAAGTATATCTATGGCTGGATTTTCGAGCGGCTTTTTATTTATTTGCTTTAGCCCGTAATTTATAAAACCCAGGTCAAAACCGATATTGTATGCCAGGACTATCGAATCGTTCGAAAAATCAACAAATTTATCCACTATGTCTTCGAAATAAGGCGCATCTTTTAAATCTTCGTCGCAGATACTGTGTATCCTGAGAGCTTCCTTGGGCATGGTTTTTCTAGGATTCACAAGGCTGTGAAATTTATCTATAGTGTCGCGTGCCTTTATTTTAAGCGCGCCTATCTCGCATATAGAATCACCGGCTAAAACATCAAGGCCGGTTGTTTCTAAATCGAAGAATACGAGATTGAAATCTTCTATGTTCTTCTTTAAGTCCATATTCTTTCCCGGTTAATTTACAATCTTTACTACTATCTCCCTTTCACGGCTGCGCGTATCAAAGTCAATCAAAACGACCTGCTGCCAAGTGCCCAAATCAAGTTTTCCGCCGGTAACAGAAACAAAAAAGTTAGTTTTTATAAATGAACTGCGCAGGTGCGAGTGGCTATTACAATCGCCCCAGGTAAGATTATGGGCATAATCTTTGTTAAAAGGTAAGGTTTTTTCAAAAATTTCTTTTAAATCTTTAACCAAACCCGGTTCATATTCCATGGTCGTTATCGCGGCGGTTGAACCAATGGCCGAAAGAAACATGACTGCATCTTTCAGGTTTTCTTCCTCCAGAATTTCTACAAGTTGCTGCGTGATATTAATTATGTCGGTATTTCCCTTGGTGCTTATCCTTATATATTTAGTAAGCATAGGTACTATTTTATTAAACTGCCCGGTAAGCACTCCTTGTCTGTAGTAAGTATTACTATTTTGTCCTCTGAATGGGCGGCAAGAAGCATTCCGTTCGATTCAACTCCCCGCAGCATCTTCGGTTCAAGGTTTGCCACTACAACTGCAGATTTTCCGACTAATTCTTCAGGCGTATAGAAGGTTCTTATTCCAGCTACTATTTGGGTGGTTTTTTCTCCCAAATCCACTTTTATTACGTAAAGTTTGTCCGCATTTGGATGAACTGTGACTTCCAAAATTTTACCAACTTTCAATTCTAACTTTGAAAAATCCTCAAACGTTGCCATGCTCTCCTCCTTTTTGATAAATCTGGCCAATCTGCCGGTAAATGGGGCTGCCAACAGAAACAGAAAAATGCCCTTATAATATATGCCGGTTAAATAGGGGATATTCTAGCAACGAAAGGCGTTAAAGTAAATAGATTATTTTGGCGTTTATTTCTCTAGTAGAATTTCTTTATAAATTCTATTTTTTCGATATTCTGGGGCGGGGCGGTTTTAATAATTAATTCATCCAGGTAAGCATCAGCCATGGCTGGCGTAATATTGAATTCATAAATATCCGCTTCATTAATAGACGCTGTTTTTTTAAAATGCCCGGAAAGTATATTGTTTTTGTATAATAAAATTTCCGGTTTAGCCGAATTTAATATATAAACCTTTATATCCAAGGGAATGTTAATATGTGAAAACCCGTATTTTTTAAAATTAAGCTCCTCGCCTGGAGCGGACACAAAGAAACTTAATTGCCTTTTTTTCTCATCAAAAGAAAAATCCGGGAAAGCCGTTAAATCTTCCTTGATTTCATCCATAATTTTACGCCACGGGCCGATGCCGCTACGATAAAATGTTAAAAGTATATTGTTAAAAGCCTCTTTTTCTTTTTTATTTTTTAGGTAGTATTTTGAAAAGTATAAATAGTTACGATAATACGAAGGGTAAAGCTCAATTGCCCTTTCTATTTCTGGCTCTGCTTTTGCGTCATTTATCTGCGTATAAAACCACCCCAATTTCAGATGATATTCAAAGTTAACAGGATTAAGGCTGATGGCTTTCATATATAAATCTTCGATTTCTTTTTTCTTAACCTCGCCGGCACTATCCAAATCTTCGCTAAGTAAGCCTAAAAGTAAATCTGCCTTTAATGCTATATAATCAGCATTCAGCTTATTTAACTTAATAGCCTGTGATATCATGGGAATAGCATCATTGTAATAATTTATTCTTTCTGTTTTTATTGCCGGTATTTTCGTATTCGATACTTTTTCATAAATAATATATCCTTTTAGGTTAAAAAAGATAATCCCGGCTAGTACAATTACAATCGCCGTTGTAATAATTAAAAATAGACTGTTGATGTTTTTTTCTTTCATCACACTAATAATTTTACTTATCCTCTGTCTCCCCGGCAGAATATAAATGCGTATTTACACATTTATAGGTTAATCCTAAAAGAAACCAGAATAAAAGCGCAACCGCAGTAATATGAAAATTAAAGTCGGCAAAACTATGTATAGAAACCGCAAGCAATCCGCAAAAGCCCCCTATAACTATGCTTTTAGCAAATGGGTCGTGCCTTTTGGCTAGTCCAGTTAGAATATTTTTGAAAAGGCTTAAGAAAAAAATTGATAATAACACTACACAAATTAAGCCCGCCTCAACGAGAAATTGCAGATAATCATTATGCAAATAATCGTAATAACGGGTGATTTGGTTGCTTTTTTGATACATGCCAAAAATATACCTGAAATTGTCCAGCCCTATTCCAAAAAGAGGGAAATTCTTCAATATAGCAAGGGAATCAGACATGACAGACAACCTTCCGGCAAAACCCTCTTTTAAGATACTCAATCTGTGCTGCATGGGCCCAAAGCCTGACATAGAAACCAATAAGAGCGCAAAAATAATTACTGCAGCAATTATCCAATGCTGATTACCGTGTAATTTTTCTTTCATCAAGAGATAAGACATAAAAATTAAAGAGATTATCAAACTTATGGAGCCGCCGCGCGAAAGCGAAAGGAAAACCGCGGAACAAATTATCGCGGCGATGAAACTAAATATTATCTTTTTATTTTTACTCCTGCAGTACAACGCGTAAGTTATCGAAAGAGGGGCAATCATTATCATATATGCGGCAAAGTGGTTTCTGTTTCCGAAGGTGCTAAAGGCACGCGCGAATTGTTTTTGCAAAATGAAATATTTTGTTATTATTCCATAAAAAGACAATAAAAGCCCTAAAAAAATAAGAATCAGCGTTATTCTTTCAAATTGCCCTTTTTTTTCAAAAACATTTAAAACGCATACGAAAATTAAAAAGAAAGAAATAAATCTTATTAATCCTTCTATGCTGGCAAAAGGACAGAAAGACAATTGAGAAAAATTAAAAGTAGTAAGATGAGGGCTATATTGCTGTTTCAGCATATATGTGTGGGGAGAAATTATCCTCAAAAGAAAACCGGGCAAGTTTACAATTTGAAATATAATAAACAATAAAAAAATTATCACAAAAATTGTTTTCCCCGGATAAATAAGTTTACGATTAGAAAATTTTGCGCTAAATACAAGTAATAAAAAACAACACAGGGAAGTTATTTCTATAACAGAAAGTGGAATTTGCCCTACTGAACCGTAAAAAAGAGGGCTGAAAATTAAGAGGAAAATCAGAAGATATTCTAAAATCTTCACATTATTTTTTTGCTGTCGGATAGTAATAATGGTAATAATAGTAGCGGTCTTTGCCCATATTCGTGTTATTTAAGAGCGCACCTATTAACTTTACGCGCGTATCCATAATCTTTCTGGCTTCCAATATATATTTTATCGCAGTGTGCCCTGCCCTTATAACAAAAACTACGCCGTCGCATTTATCCCCTAAAATCAAAGCTTCTGATACATTTAATATTGGCGTTGAGTCTATTATTATTCTTTTGTATTTCTTTTCCAGCTCACGCAGAATTAAAGTTAATCTATCAGAACTAAGTAGTTCAGTAGGATTTGGAGTGTATGGTCCGGCTGAGAGTATTGCCAAGTTAGGAATCGATGTAGTATTTATCGCTTCATCTATTGAACACATGCCGGTTAATAAAGTGCTTAAACCGTTTTTCGGTTTTATCCCAAAAATCTGATGCAAATTTCCTTTACGCATATCAGCGTCTATCAGCAAAGTCGGCTCTTTTGCCTGGGCAAATATTGTAGCGAGGTTTGAAGCAACAAAGCTTTTGCCTTCTGCGGGAATAGAACTGGTAACTACAACCGTCCTTAAGGGTTTATCCTGGGGAAAAGAAAAAAGGAGAGAAACTTTAAGATTTCTAAAGGATTCCGCCACTCTTGAACGGGGTTCTGAGAAAGAAATTAAATTGATATTTTTATTTTTTGCTCCGCCGCCCCTGATTGTCGGAATATAACCCAAGAACGGAAGTTTTATAAAAAATTCAACTTCGTCTGAAGTTTTTAGAGTAGAATCTATTTTTTCCAAAAATAAAGCAAGCAACACCCCTGACACTAAACCGGCTATTACGGCTAATGGTATATCTTTCGTGGGGTTAGGCTTTATGGGGTTTTTTGGTTCTTCTGCAGGGTCAAGCACTCTTATATTTGAAAGCGTTAATTCTTTGGAAACATCCAGCTCTTTTGCGCGTTTTAGAAAATCATCATATAAGGAGTTATAGGTATCCACTCTTCTTTTAAGAATACTGTACTCTGACATTTTCTCCTGTAATTCCAGCTTCTTGTTCGTTTCTTCACTTAGTTTATCTTCGACTACCTTTAACTGAGTGCTCAGCGAAATCATTTTAGGATGTTTTTCTTTGTATCTTTGCGCTGCTTCAGCTATCTCTTTTTCCAACTGCTGTTTTTGCGCCTTTAAGCTTTCTATCAAACTATCTGTTTTTGTTTCGATATCGGGTATAGTAACTATACGGTTATTTTTTATAAAAGCATTCAATTCTTTTTCTGAATCATTTAATTTTTTAAGGGTGTCTGTTAACTGGCTTTCTAAAAAAGTTATACCATATTTGGCGGTTCCGACTTTTCTTTCAACGTCCTGATAAATAAATTCCCTAACCCACGCGTTTGCAATTGCTGTAATTTTTATAGGGTCTCTTCCCTGCACCGAAACTATTGCAGTCGAGCCTTGGCGCGCAGGTTCAATTTTTACCATAGAAAGAAGCTGGCCGGCAGGATCTTTCGAGTTCATAAATTCAGGGTCACGGTCCAGGCCCAAAACTTTGATAACGCGGTCTGCCAAGGAACGAGACATTGCAATGTTTAGCTGTGTTTGGTAGAAATCTTTTTCCGTGCCTTTTTGTTCGTAAACGTCCTCGATTTTACCCGCAATTTTTGTTTTCTCCATCTCAACAATAACCGTTGTTTTAGCTAAATATATCTTCGGCGAAGTAAATTCATAAAAACTGGCAGTTCCTATAATCACAAAGGCGACAGCAAATATAAGCATGAAATGCTTATATAACAAATCAAGGTAATCTTTTATTGTTAGCTCTTTTACTTCTGCTGGAGGTATCATGTTTGGTAAAAATTAAGCTTTTTGGCGTTTTAATTATCGTTAAAAAAATGATTCCGGGACCGAAACGATGTCTCCCTCTTTTAGCATTACATCTTTGCGCTTATCTCCGCTTTGTAATATACTTGCTACCGGTACGGTAAAAGTTTCTCTTTTGCCATCTTTGCTTTCTCTTATTACCTTAACGGCATTTTGATTGGCAATATCGGTAAAACCTCCCGCCTTGGCTACTGCGTCTACGGCAGTAAGGCCTTTGGCAAAACTGTAATTACCTGGCCTCTTTACCTGTCCTAAAACAGAAATTGCTCCATATCTTGCAACAATAATTCTGTCTAACGGCTCGAGCAGAAAATCTTTTCCTTGAGTATACAAATCTATGCTATATTCTTTTTCCTCTTTGCCTGACTTTCTTATCACTCTTATATTTGACAAATTTGCATCGGGCTCTGTTCCTCCGGCTAAAGCTACGGCATCAAGCAGGGTTAGACTACCCTTTAGCTCAAACCTTCCTTCTTCCTTGACTGCGCCGACGATGAAAAATTTTGCATATTCTTTCACAAAAATGCTTACCTGCGGATTTACGAAATAATCCCTTTTAAGAAGAGTTTCTATCTCGTTAGTTGCTTCCTTCAATGTCATATTTATAATATTAATTTCTCCGATAAAAGGATAAATTATTTTTCCTTCCTCGGAAACTTTAACTATCTTTGTTAAATCCGGCTCCCCATATACCGAAATTTCCAGTGTATCCCCGGCTTTTATACGATAGGAAGAATCGTCTTTTTCGGAAACTACCTCCTGACTGAAAATCTCCCTATTTTCAAAGGGAAAACAAACAAAAACACCGGCTAAAAAGATTATTAATAAAAATACTTTCATAGTTAAAATTCCGAAATCAACCTCAACTCAATCCTGTTGTTTCTATAATCGCTCGTCTGCAGCTTGGAACTCTTGTTTTCGAAAACATACCCTAATCCAAATATAAACCATCCCTTAAACTTGTATTCTGGCCTAAAAGATACAGTCCAGTAATTAGATCTCTGCGCGTCAGAATTGTTCTGCCAATAACTAAGCTTACTGTTTATGCGCATTTTCTTCAAGAATGGCGGCAAATAACTTACCCCCATAGAAACTCCGCGATATTTGCTTATGCCTTCGCTAATCAAATCAATATTGCCCAAACCCCTTACCGCATTAAAAGAATAATACAGGCGAGGCGAAGCTTTATATGTTAACGCTGTGTTAAATATGCTTCCGTTCATATCTTTTTCGGTTTTCCTTTTATTTTGAGTATAACCTAGTTTAACTGTACCTTCAAGCTTTGTAAAAATTTTTCCACTCACTCCTACAACATTTCTGTCATAATCGAAATTTTGGCTTGATTCTTTATCGTAGTTCATCCAGCCGTGCGCATATTCCAGAAATACTTTTGTCTTTGGAAAAATTTTTACCGCATTCCTTAAGGCAATTACGTCGCGGCTATGATTTGACGAATTAAATTCCTCGCCCTCATAACCATATAAAGCTTTATTGTATTGTAAATCAATATTGAGCCTGTTAAAGTTAATTTTCATGTCTTGGCTCATGTTATACCCCCAGTAATCGATGAATTCCTTAAGTTCATCGTTAGCAAGGTCGCTAGGGGTATTTCTAAAGCGCCTGCCGGAAGCTGAGGTAATAAAACCGAACCTTCCAAAACCATACTTAGCAAATCCGGTTGCAAAGGGGCTTTGAGTATTATTTTTAGGAGTTTTTACATAACTTAAGATTTCGGCTCCAGCGTTAAAATACGCATCAAAATTTTTTTTGCTTGTTTTGCTTTTAATCTCGAAACCGGGGTACAATTTAGTTACATAATCATAAGTTGAATCGCCTTTCATATGATAAATGTTATCATTGAATTCGCTGATATCCATTATATATGGATGAGTATTTTTTAATATTCCTTTTATGTAATTTGGTTTTTCTGCAGCTGGCTCTGCGGATTGTTCTTTTTTAATCTTTTTCTCTAAATCCGCTTTAGAGCTAGCAGTTTCTTTTTCTCCTGCTTCACCGGTAAGTTTGGAAAAAGATAATTTGGTTCCGCTTTGTTTTGGCGGCAATCTCGCCTTATTTATTTTTTTACTTTTTTCTTTTAAAGCTTTTTTGATTGCTTTTTTTCTGGCCAAGGTTTCCTTCTCTGCTTTTTTTTGATTACCTTTCATCTGCACGGGCTTTAGGGGGTTTGCTTTAGGAAAATCTTCCGGGAGAGGTTTTTCTTCTTCTTTCGGAATTGCTTTTTTTGTCAGCGGCTTTTCCTCGTTCACATAAAAATCGAGAGTATACGAAACAAGGTCTTTCCGCGGGACCTGCGCATATACTGACTCAAATATCAGCAAATTAATACAAAAAGCTAAAATTATTTTCACTTTTGTATTATGCTGTCAGCTATTTGTCTTATTTTTAACCAGACTTATAGCTATCGAGAAAAACAACGAAGTGTTAGCAATGCTAAGCCAGGTTGGCGCGCCAAAAAAGATAACCGGAATTAAATTAAACCTTGTAGATACTGCGATTGCCCCGGCAATTGCTGCTAAAATAATAAAAATTGATGATAGGATTTTCATATCATCCTCCTTGGTTTTATAAAACATATTTTCTATTTTACCGTCTATAAATTTTTTAATGTCTTCATCCAAATTTAAGAACTGAACAGCCACGTCAAATCCGCCCATTGTTTTTAACTTGTTTGCCCTTAGAACTTTGGCTTTTATTTTTATAGAATCCGGTGATGGCGGAAAACTTATGTCCAATTCCAAAACGCTTCCCGGTTTTATGTGCTCATTTGAATGAAAAAGAACGCCTCCTGCGCTTATGTTCCTTACAAAAGAAAGCATCCCTTCTTTGCCTTCCTCGCCAAGCATTCTATACTTAAGAAGGTGGTGCGCATTTAACCTTAGAAATTGTCTTTTGTTTTTTTCAAATAATTGCATTACTCTGCCTTATACCCTAATTTTACCTCTATTTGCCTGAGAAACCAGTGGGTCTGCCGGAATTTTGGCTTTAATGTTTCTACCTTTAAAAATTCTTTTCTTGCTTCTTCATAGCTTCCCAAAGTAAAATGCACTACACCTAAATTATAATGAGCATCTACATAGTCATCCTTAAATGAAATTGCTCTTACAAAATTGCTTTTAGCCTCGTTATAGTTGCCTTGCGCCCATAATGCATAGCCTAAATTGTTGCAGGCATACGCGTAATCAGGTTTAATCTTCAAGGTTTTTCTAAAATATTCTTCAGCAAGCTTATAGTTTTTTTGAAGGACATAAAGCGTGGCTAAATTATAATTATAAATATAAGAAAGAGGGTAAATACTAACTGCCTTTTTGTATTGCTCTACAGCTTCGGTTGTCATCCCCAGGTTAAAATAAATAAAGCCTAAATTGGCGATTGCTTCATAGTCGGCAGGATTAAGTTCAACTGCTTTTGTACCTTCTGTTATTGCTTCTTCGGGGTTTTTCAAAAAATAAAACGACAAGGCTTTGCCTATATAAGAAGTGCTATGCTTGGGATACAAAGCAAGGGCTGAATCGAATTTATTTAAAGCTTCCTTGTACTTTTCGTCTAAAGAAAGCCTATAACCTGCCTCAAGCAATTGGAAACCCGCCCTACAATACTGCCATGCCATATCAGGATCTATTTTATCTTTAATATATGAAGTTAATTCTATTTTTGGTTCGTCTTTTTCCAGCAAAACAAATGCTTCATTTGCTTTTTGGGGATTTTGTAAATCGTATAAATAAGTATAGCCTGCGCGGAATTGGGAAAGCTGCGGTATCTCTAATGAGGGGTCCATTTTAAAAAGCTCTTCAAATAAAGCTATCGCTTTTTCGATTTCTCCGTTTTTATACAGACAGTCTGCTTCCTGATAATAAGCAAATAATTTCCATTGTTTTGGCAGACGGTCTTTTATCTTGCCAAAGATTTTTGCAGCTCCCGCAAAATCCTTTTTGGACTTATAGAGGATACCTAAGAAAAATTCCGCTTTTGTGGATTTTTCATTTTTAGAATTAATTTTTACGGCCTCATTAAAATATTTTTCAGCCGATGCCCAATCTTTTAATATCAAATATGTTTTGCCTATTTCCATGCATTTATCCTGCAATTCTTCTCCTTTATATCTAGGCAGATTTCTTTCCATTTTAGCGATTTGGGATTTTAATGACGCCTCATTAACCTGCCTTACGCCGGGAAATAGTTTTATTGCGATATTATCCAACAAATTAATAAGCGCGGGCCTTCCGGCTATTTTTTTGTCGATTGCTTTTGTAATGAAATGCTTTATGTCGCCGATCTGGGAATCTTTTGATATTTTTTCTGCAATTACCGCAGAGAAGTCTATGTTAGTGGCGGAGGATAATTTGACTGTGTATTCTTTTGTCTGGGCTTGTGCTTTCAATTCTTGCTCAACCATTTGCTGAGAAAGCTCTAATTTTACCGCAAAAGTGAGGTCGAAATCGCCCTTGGCCAGTTCATTCAGAAAAGAATCATCCAAAATGCCTGTTATTCTTTTAACATCATTTAAACTTTTTGCTGTTTCCAAATCATTCAGTGAAATTTTAAGGTTTGCCAGGGAAGAATCCAGCAAATAGTGGTTATACCCGAGAAAAAAAACAAAAGCGCCCAAAAAAGCAATAACTACCGGTATAAAATGCCGGAATATTTTTTTCATTACTTTTACTATACCATTGTTTTAGGCACTGTCAATATAAAGCGGCACTAAAAGAGGAAATGCGCTAGCAGTATATCTATTTTGAGTTAACTATACCGTTGTTTTCTTAATTTTTCTGGCCCCTGGTTTATATATTAATAATATATATATATAATATAAAAGGAGGCTTGAAATTAAAACGTTTACTATAATACCTATAATCATTACTGGTTTTTCTGTCATAAGAAAAGCTATTTTTTCTCCTTTTATATCCAAAAGCGGGGTTTTGTGAAAAAATATCTGGCTGGTGTTTATAATGAAAACCAGCTGGAAAATTAACGCGGAAAAAAAACCTATTAATTTTACATGCCGGATTGCGTCATAGAGAAAATACAAAAAAGTGATATAAAGCACTGCCGCAAGCAATGCTGAAAAATAGTCTAATTTTTGCCCGAATAAATAAGGGGCCGTAGAAAATACATATAAAGGCAGTATATGCAAGACAGCCAAGAAAAGATAAAATCTGGAAAGAATAATTATTCCTAAGTCTTTGCCTGACAATATTTTATGTTTCATTGACAATGCTGGTTTTTTATGTTATTCTTAAACCGAAGGAGGCAAAATGTTTAAAAAGCTAATATTATCAGTATGTATGGCGGCGGTGCCATTTTGTGCGTTTAGTCAGCCTGTTGCAGAGACTAATCCTGGCGACAATACCGCCTCCCCTAAAGTTACGACCGAAGAGAGAGAAGCGCCAAAAGAGGAAAAAAAATCACTGAACGATTTGGTCATCACCGAACTTCAGTTTCCAGGGGTTATAACCACGGAAGAAAAAGAGAAAAAATAATAAGCTTCTGCTTTTGACCTTACTCATCTTTACGCTGGTCTAAAACAAAGCAACTCTTTTCAAGTTTTTTGGCTTTCTTTTTAATTTCCGCAGCAATATTAGTCACTTCGGCATAACTTGTTATGCGGCGGTTTTCGTTACTTACTCCCGCAAGAGAAATAGTCATTATAGGAAATTGTTTTACTGAGCCATCGCGCGCATGAGCGACTATAAAACCCCTTTCTAGATCTTCTTTATCAAACAAACTCCTTACACGTTTATCAAATTCTGAAATTATGAAATCGGTAATATTGGTTGTCCTCTCCGGGTTTGTAATAAGGAGAAAATCATCCCCTCCTTCGTGCCCGACGAAATCATCATTATTTCCTTTGTTTTTTATTGCTTCTTTAAAAATCTCGCCAGTTAATGTTATCGCCTCGTCACCTTTGGCAATTCCATATTTATCGTTATAGGCTTTAAAGTTATCGAGGTCGCAATAAATAACGGTAAATTTTTTCCCTTCGTTAATCCTTTTTTCTATCTCTTCTCTTATCACGATGTTACCCGGAAGTTTAGTCAGTGGGTTTGCGTTCTCCGCTCTTTCCTTCATTTTTATCAATTCGTCGGTCATAGAATTAAATGTTCTTGCGAGGGCCTCCAACTCGTCACCGGTTGCAATATTTACACGTAAATCAAGCCTGCCTGATGCGATAATCTTAGCGGCATTGTTAAAAACTTTTATCGGCCCTATTACAAGGCGCGCTAAAGATATAGCAAGGATAATGTTCAGCAAAATAAGTAAAATACCGATAATGAAAGCTGGGTGATACACGCGTGCGTACGCCTCCCAAATATCACCTAGAGAAAAGAATACCCGCGCAAGGGATTTAGTGCCATCCTGCTCCTGCAAAAGGACATACATTGAAAGGGTTTTGCTGCTTTGGTCTATGAATGTTTCACCTTCCAAGGGTTTACCTTCATTGGACTCTTTTATTGCATGGTTATCATTAAAATCGCCTTTTGCTCCTTCCAAAGCTTTTTTTGTCGAAAAAACAATATTACCGTCTTTATCCAATACGTAGGCCTCTGTTATCTCGTTTGCGTCTCTTAATGCATTTATCTTTTTGCTGAAAAATTTAATCTTTTCAGCTGGGGGAATGTTGAAGGTAGAAATTTTATCCCAGGTATTTTGCAAAACAAGAGTAATTACCGTAGCATTAGTTTCCTTGATTTTATTAAGGGTATTTAATTCGTGGGAAAGCTGGACAAAAACAAACAACGCAATGGTAATGATGGTAAAGGTAACAAGAATCAGGATTATCCTGTTTCTTAAGGTAAACATATCTAAATTATACCACCTCTTTTCGGGAATAACTAAAACTGTTTTTAATGATTTTAAACAGAATATTCAGGATATCGCTGGTTACATCAGGCTGTTTCATAAATTCCCACAGAAGCAGGGAATGGTTCTCAAAGTCTCCCTTTTGTTCAATTATATCGGTTCGTTTCTTGATGAATGCAAATATTTTTTCGATATCCGGATCGCTTAATTTTGAAAAAACATGGCGAGCTTGTAATGCAAATTCGATTTCTTTTCCAAATTTTTTGGCCCACAATGTGTTATAGTCATCAAATTTTTCATTGCTTATGCAATCGCAAAGTATTTCGGCAGCGCGCATGCCCATATATATACCGCCGTAGCTTAAAGGTTTTATCTGGGAAGCGCTGTCGCCGACTAAAAAAATTCTTTCCCTGGATAAAGAAGAAAAATGAGTTAAAGGGACAATACCTGCGAATTTCTCTAAAATTTCCCCCTTAAGATTAATTTCTTCTATAAAGTTTATTAAGTCTTGATAGGGGTTATTCGAGAGGACGCCCACGCGGATAATTTCATTTGATTCGGGAATTATCCAATAAAAATAGGGTTTTTTTATGTAGACTTCAACCATATCGGAAAATTTGGGCTTGGTTTTCATACGGAATTGCACGCCCTTTAAGTATTGCATGTGGTTACCTGCTACAAATTCTCTTAATACGGATTTAGCTCCTTCGGCTCCGATGACTATATCAGCTTCCATCTGGCCCTTGTCAGTTTCAATAAGATAGCTTCCATTTTGTTTTTCAAGGCCGAGAAAGCGCGTTTCAAAATCGATATCCAGATCTTGCCCTAAATGCTTATCGAATTTCTCTCTGTCTATAACATAAGCCACTTCTTTTCTGTTAATTTTGATATCGTTATTGTTCATGTGAAAAATTGCGCCGTTTATGACATTTAATATGCAATTTTTGGATAAAGAGGCTTTGGCCTCTTCAAAAACTTTTTTACCGACCAATCCCGCACAATGTATTGGCCTGCCTATTTCCTTATGTTCTTCAATCAGCAAGGAATTGATGCCTTGTTTTCGCAACAACTGCGCTAAATAACAGCCTATGGGGCCGGCCCCGATGATAACGATTTTTGATGACATTTTAGGTATAGTATTTATAATTTCGACAAGCTATAAAGTAATACTGTTGAAGCAATCAAATTTTATAGGTTATACTTTCCCACTTGTTTGCAAAAGTAATCCAGAGGGATACAAAGATAAGACGCAAATCAAAAAAGAAATTTCTGTTTCTAATATATTGCAAATCCCACTTTAATACTTCCCCGTCACTTGCATATTTAGGAGCAAAGATTTGAGCCAAACCGGTTAAGCCTGGGGTTACTTCCAGGCGTTTTGAAAAATCAGCCATCTCGGGATTTAATTCTTTAAGCTCTATCTTTTTCCCTTTAAAATCTTGTTTTATGCCATATTTATTAATTCCGTAATTACGCGGGCCGACAAATGACATTTCTCCCTTTGCAATATTAATTAATTGCGGCAATTCATCCATGGCTGTTTTACGAAACAATTTACCTACCTTAGTAATCATTGATGAATTAACCTTCATTGAACGAAATTTAAAAGCATTGAAAACTTTTCCGTCTTTTCCAAGCGACTTTTTAGGATAAACCACAGGCATGCCGTCTTCGAGGAGAATAGCTATTGTAATTATTATAATTAGCGGCGAGAATAAAATGAGCCCAAATAAAGCAAAACTAAAATCAAAAATTCTTTTTACTATAAGATATTTCAATTTTATTTTTCAATTAACCGATTTTTTATAATTGCGTATCTTTTCTTACATTTCGCGCAAATATAATTATTCTTTTCCAGCCTCTTCCCGCATTTGCATACCCAGCTATACGGCTTTGCAGGGTTACCGTAAACCAAAGCGAAATCATAAATATCCTTGGTTACTACGCTCCCTGCCCCGATAAAGGCATATTTACCTATAATTATGCCGCACACTATGGTTGCGTTGGCGCCTATTGTTGCTCCTTTTCGTACCAGGGTTTTTTCATAATGTTTATTAACCGGGTATAACGAGCGGGGGTTTTTGACATTGGTAAAAACAGCTGAGGGGCCGCAGAATACTCCGTCCTCTAACGTAACACCGGAATATATAGAAACGTTGTTTTGAATCTTAACATTATTGCCAATTTTTACATTATCGGCTATAAAAACATTCTGGCCTATAATGCAGTTTTCTCCTATTTTGGCACCAGCCATAATGTGGCTGAAATGCCAGATTTTTGAATCCTTGCCGATGCTTGCGCCTTTTTCGACTATAGCACTTTTGTCGATAAAATATTTTTTAGTTTTCAATTTTTACCGCCTTACCTTTTTTTAAGGATTGTTGAGCAGCGTGCAGCACCCTCAAAACTCTCAACCCGTCATCGGCTCCGCTACGCGGCTGCTTTCTGTGCTTTATGCAATCAACGAAGTGCTCGCATTCAAGCTTAAGAGGCTCCCCCGACTCTATTTTAGGGACAGATATTGAACCGAATTTAAGTTTTGGCAGGGAATTGTAATCAACAAATCTTTCTTTTTCCTTGTATTGATTCCATATTTTAAGTTTTTCTTCCTGTGCCATATCGTCAAATATCGCCATTTTGCGTGATCCCACAACCGTTATTTCCCTGACCTTGCGGGGGCTTAACCAGTTTACGCTTACGTGGGCAAGGACATTGCCGGGAAAACGCAAGGTAAGAAAAGTGAGGTCTTCTACATTTTTTTGAATATAACTTTCTCCTATTGCTTCCACCTCATCAGGCATTTTTCCAAGAAGAAAAATTATCGTTGCGATATCGTGCACCGCGAGGCTCCAAAGCACATTTTCTTCGCGGCGGATTTTTCCTAGATTAAGCCTGCGTGATTCAATGTAATAAATATCTCCTAAATTTTTACTTTTAATTAACTGTTTGAGCTTTAAGACTGCCGGGTGGTATTCCAACAAGTGCCCCACCATAAGAATTCTTTTAGTTTTTTCGGCTATTCTTATTAACTCTTCTGCTTCTTTCAGCTTCAAGGTAATGGGTTTTTCTACAAATACATCTTTGCCTGAAAGCAGAGCAGATTTTGCAATTTCGAAATGCGTAGCCGCAGGTGTAGATATTATTACTGCATTTATGTTTTTATTATTAACAACCGCTTTAAAATCAGTTAAAAATGTTATATTTGGATAGATTGATTTATATTTTTCGATGGCGGAATTATTTCTATCGCACACAATGCGCACTTTTACGTGTGATAAAGAAATAAAAGTCCTTAATAAATTTGGGCCCCAATAACCAATACCTGTTAATGCAATGTTAATCATATCGCTTCCTAAAAGTGTTTCTATATTTTTACGCCATTTTTATTATAACTCTATCTTTTAAATCCGCAAAACTTTACGTAATAATTTAACTTACATTACGACGCTTTACCAGTAATATCTTTGAGCTATAAATGCTATCAAGAATTAATGCAAAAAGAATATACATGAGTATATGCGAAAATAATCCGAGCCTTAAATCATCTGATATGCCGAAAGAAGTAATGGCATTGTCATATAAAAATAGCAAACCTATGAACACAAAATCGATTTTTTTAAAACAAATGGAAAGACTTTTTCTCCTAAAGAGTAAAATTAGAATGATTAAAAATGCAGCGATATTCTTGCCTATTAAAAACCTCCGCAAGAAAGAACTATCTTCTTTGGAGTTAAACGCCCTGGGGGAGAAATTCAATTTTATGAAATTGCCGATATAGTTTTTTAGCATTAACGTGGGGTGCTTATAAATATTTTGTAAAAGAAGCGCAAAATATTTTTCATCTGTTTTCGCTATATTTTCTGCAGCAGCGTTACAGCTAAAAAGATTATTACTATTTACCGAACAATTCATGCCGCGAAAAAAGAATTCTCCGCCATGGAAAGAAAGTTTATACTGACCGAAGATAATTTTATTCCTGATTAGAACCGGTGAAATCATGATAAAGGATACCAAAAAAATAAGGAGAGCTTCTTTGAAAAATTTTCTTCGGGCCGCTATAGAAGAAATGACCAGAAGGAATAAAGGGAGTAGCTGGAATTTATTTCTTACCAAAATCAGACATCCGCAGGAAATACTCGCCAATAAAATCCACCTTTTTTTCGAGGAATAAAAATATTTTATGCCAAATACTATAAATAATAAAAAAAAATAAATTCCAAGTGTTTCAGGTACTAATATGCTTGTAAAATAAAAAATAACGTGATGTGTGAAATATAAAAAAACCGATATATATTTTGCTAAATTTGAATGTACTGTCAGGTCTAATATCCAGAGAAATAAAATAAGGTTGGCGGCTCCTAAAATGCATTGGATTATTATAACGACAGCAAGATTGCTGCCGAAAATTGTGAATAACCCACCCAGGAATAAAGGATATCCAATTTGGTATATGCCATGCGGAGTAATTCCGTCAAAAGTATAGCCTAAGCCGCGTGAAAGATTGTATCCGGATGTTTTATAAAATAACTCGTCGCCTTGCAAGAATTGATTGCTGTATACCCCCCCCACCCTCGCACCATATCCTAGCGCCAAAAGAAAATACAAAAAAGATAGTAGTAGTACTATCTTTTGTTTGCCTCTGCCGTATGTCATAAAAATCTTTTTGCCAATGCCAATATACCCTGCTTCCAAGCCACCCTATGGGTTATACCGGAGATGCCTAATTCTTTTTTGTGCTCTAAATACCATTTGTATGATTTTATCAACGCATCTTTATTGCTATATTTGGGACTCCACCCTAATTTAGATATTATCTTATCGCTGGAGACGAAAGAATCTTTATCTGCTGTTGCGTAAATCCATTTATACAGCGGAGATAAATGCAATTTATCAAATAAAGTAAGAAAAAACTTCACCGCCCAGGCAGGGGTAGGCATTACTCTTGCGCCTGTAGCCGCATAATCACACAAAGCGCCCACATCTTCCTTAACGGTGTTAAATTTCTGCGCGCCGACGTTAAAACAATCGTTTACCTTCTGTTCCGGGGAAGTTATTAAAAGGTATATGGCGTCCACCAGGTCTTCCACGTCTAAAAGCTGGTAAAGGTTCTCGCCGGTTCCTATTATAGGTATTTTTTTTCCGGACTCTATCCAATCATACAATATCTGAAAAACGCCCAAACGGCCTGTCCCTATAAAACTTTTAGGCCGTATGATACTTACAATTATCCCTTTATCCCGATATTGCTGGCATATTTCTTCTGCTTTAATTTTACTTTCGCCATAAGGCCCAACCCCCATAAGCCGGCTATCCTCATACAAGGGGTGCTCCTTGGGAATTCCGTAAACTGCTGTGGAAGACACATAAACAACTCTTTTTACGGAATTATTTTTCGCCGCTTCCAAAACATTCCTGGTGCCGTTAATGTTAATGTCAAAAATATCTCTTTCCTTCCACAAAGGCAGGGCGGCAGCGGCGTGGATAACAACATCTGCATTTTTAAAAACATTGTTCAACTGGTCCTGGTTTCTTACATCTACATTAAAATATTTTGCATTTAATGGGTATTCCCTGTTATCGATGCCGGCGATGTCCAAAACAAATATTTCTTCAAACTTATCTGAAAGTTCGTTGCATAGATGATATCCCAAAAAACCGGCTCCGCCGGTTATAGCTAATTTCATTCTTCCCCCTATGAACTTATCAATTATAATTTTCTAATTAAAGAAATGCCGGAATTGTTTTAAATGCCAAGGTAAATCACCGCGATGCAAACCGCTATCCATAACAATAAGTTTATTTTTAACTTATTGTCGGAAAATAAAATCCGTACCGGATCACCATCGGTATGCAGCTTGTGTATAAGATAAAGATATCTGAATATTCCGTAATACACAAACGGTATGCTGTAAAGTAAATGCGCGCTTCCGAATTCCTTTACCGTCCTTGCATCTACCGTATATAACGTATAAGCTATAACCAACGAAGATGTAATAACGGCTATCATCTGGTCAATGAAATATGTATCATATTTAGCAAGGACTTGCCGATGAAGCGCTGCTTTATGCTCAAGTATTTTTAATTCCTGCCGGCGCTTATTAAATCCCAGGAAAAGAGCCAAAAGCGTTATCATAATAATAATCCAATGCGACATTGTAACTGCCGCTACGATGCAGCCGGATAAAATGCGTAAAATAAAAAAAACACTTATGCAAAATACATCTATGATAACCTCTTTTTTAAGATATTTAGAATATATAAAATTCAGGGCAAAGTAAAAAATTATCACCCAGCCAAAATTAGCATTCAAGAAAAAGGCAAAAATGATAGATACGGCTGCCAGAATAACTGCGAATATTTTAGCTGTTTTTAGCTTTACTTTTCCGGAAGCAATAGGTCGCAGCCGTTTTACAGGATGCAACTGATCAGTTTTTATGTCAATGATATCATTCAGCAAGTATACGGCCCCGGAAGCGAGCGAAAAAAGCATAAATACCTCGGTAGCATTTATAATATCGGGCAAAAGCAACAGTTTTCTCCCGAATATCAACGGGAGAAAAATAAAAAGGTTTTTAACCCAATGTTTAGGCCTTAATGAAAAAATAAAATATTTCATGGTTTTCTCTCTGTGTGTTTAAAAAATTCATCAGCCTTAAAAATTGCAACATACATATCTCTCTTGATGTGGTTAAAACCGACGTAAGTAAACCGTTTGCTTAAATACACCGGATTAATATTTAATCTTTTGACTTCATCGCTGGATATTATTATAACATAATATTCCACATTATATTTTTCAACTATTTTCTCAGGATGGCCAGATAAAATTAGGTTCATTATCTCTCTGTTTCCTATCAAACCGTTAAAAGCTATGGTTTTTCGACCAGACACAAAACGAAAAATTCCTGGATCGCACATGCCGTAAATTGCATCCTTGGGCGTATTATTGCGCGCATATGTAGCGGCTTCTACGGTTGCAACTTTCAAATCGCGCGGAAATTTATCAAATCCTGATTTAAGCATCAGGATAAACAGGATAAGCAGACAGAAATAAAGAAAACTGCGGACATAAGGCAATACCCCTGATACCGGGGCCTTGTCCACCATAGCCGCCGACAGCATAAATATCGACAGATAAATCAGATATTGGTACCAATTCACCGTGATTTCGCTCATGAAAAAAATATTATAAAATAAATGCAAAGCTGTGGCAATATAAACGATGGAGAAAAGCTCGTATTTTTTTTCGTTGCCAGGTTTATGTTTATAAATCTTTATTGCCCAATATATTATTAGAAAAACCAGGATTATGGTTAATGATATTGTATAAATATTTATGAATTTTGCTAATCGTCCTGCTTCTAAATTCAAAATCAGGCGCATGTTTTCTAAATTTGCCATTAAATCGTGCATTCCATAATGGGATTTTTTTATTCCGCTTATGGGTATAAAATTGCCGAAATTTATTTTGTTCCACAATAAATAAGGCAAACAAGCTAGGGTAAAAATAAACGCGGATATGATCATCTCTTTGTTTATTTTTTTATTCTTATACACCCAGAATAAATACAAAGCGGCGATAAAAAATACCGAATCCAAGCGTGATAAGAAAGTAGCTGCGGTAACGATACCTAGCAATATTGACAGTTTTGTACAAGGCTTATTATACGTGTAATGAGCAACGAGCAGGCTCAAGCCTATCATTAAGGTAACTAGGGGCGTTTCTAGTCCGGAATAATAAACCTTTATGCTCCACCAATAGCTTGCGCCCATGAGTAAAATAAAGAAAGCAATTGACGCGCTAGTTAGTCCGATCTTTCGAAGCAGGTTGAACCAAACTAAAAGCATTAGAAAAACAGTTGCGACAATAACCGATTTAAATATAAACAGCCTCGCCATTGCATCCTTGCCCAGTAAACTGAACGGCACGTTTATCCAGCACCACAAAGGATGGTAGCCATTAGTCAGGGTTATATTGTCAAAAGTAGAACCATGCCCGCTTGCAATATTCCAGGCAACCTGAGGATAATAAGTGGCGTCATCTATTAAAAAGCTGCATATATACTGGTAGGAACTAAAATAAAAAATTACAACGGCGATTGCGGCGGCAAACAGAAAAGAAATTGATAAGAGAAAATTTCCGTTGGTATAATATTTTTTTATTTTATCCTTCATGACTGTGTTAAATTTTACAACGCTTTAATGTTGATTTATTTTATTTAAAATTAAATTGATAGCTATCATCCGCTGCCGCTACTTTTAAACTTTGCGGGTAGTTTTCAATAAACCATGACATAAAAGCAGTTAAATCTATATTTTCCCGGATGATTTTTTCTCTTTTTCCAGACCACTGGGTTTTTGCGTCTTCTTTTTTTAACAACTCTATGCCTTTTATAATTGAATTTTCGTATTCTGCTGCTGAATTTTTAAAATTGAAAATGGCGCCGTATTTTTCTTCCTGATCGCGGGTATAATCCCTGCCCCTGAAATCAACGTAAATTGAAGGCGTACCCAATACAGCTGCCTCACAGGCGGTTTTTGCTCCGTCAGTATACACAAGCGATGCATAATACATTAGGTCGTGGATTTTTTCCGGAGGAATCTGTATTTGAAACTGCCTGAGAGGGGAATTTAACTCAACTTCCGACAAGATAACCAATCTAGCATATTTTTGGAATTCATTTGCGCATTTTTTCTTGTATGCATCCGGTATTCCTTTGTAACCGAAATCGTGCGTTGCTGTTTTAGCGCTAAAACGCACCACTGCAAATTTCTCCCCTTCCATAATGCCTAACGTTTTCAAAATATTTCTTTCTGGCTGAAAATATTTTGGATGCAAATATGCCAGCTCGTAATACCCCGCATATTTTATATGCTTTTTGCCCAGGTTTAATTTAAGGCACTGGGGAGATAAAATAACCTCGGTAAAAGGTTTATATAAAAATATTTGCTCCGGGTTACCGGTGTCTTCCATTGCTATATGCGGCTTATGTATTATTTTGGAAACAAATGCCAGGGATACTGAGCCATCGCTTAAAAGTATATCCGGTTTAAATTTTTTAGAAATTTTTGATATTTTTTTAACAAAAAACGGTAAAGATACAGCTTTCATTAAAAACCCGGAGGGAACCTTCCCTAATGGAATATAATCAAATCCGTATTTCTCCAGTAGATAAAGACAATATTCTTTATCTCTGGGTGTAAAAATAATTTCGTGCCCCTTCTTCTTTAAAATCCAGGCTAAATTCTTAAAAAGATGCACCTGCGCAGGATGGGCGATGTCAATTAAGATATTCATATTTAAAAAATTTTTGCAGCGGTTATATAAATTTCCGCAACTTCATTGCTATGTTTATCATTTTCATACAAAAAGGTTTATACGTTTTAATAAATCTTCCATAATTTACCAAGTCTCCTCCGAACTGTTTTTTGAATTCCCTGACACCGTATTTTTCATTTGGATTGCCGGCTCCGCCAAAACAAAATATTTTATAATTATTGCGGCGGGACCATTCGATAGCTTCCCAGTATAAGATATCATTCGGGTGTTTGGTGTAATATTCTGGTAAACTTCCGGCATACCACACATAAGCGCAATCTCGGTATCTTAATAAAAACAGAATTCCGATAAGTTTATTTTCAAGCGTGGCCATAAGACAGCTGGCCATATTTTTATCTGATAAAATATCATAGGCTGACATAAACATATCTTTACCGGCCAAAGGCAATTTCACCCTGGAGTAAGTTTTTTTTAATATACTGTAGCCCTCTTCTATCTGCGAGATATTATCCGCAGCCTTTACTTTTATACCTTCTTTTTGCGCTCCGCGGATTTTATTTCTACGCGCGGAAAATAATTTTTCCCATAATTTCTTTTCACCCAGCGTTAAATCCGAGATGAAATCAAGATGTTCCTCCGACACATAGCCTTTGCTTGTAAAATATTCCCGCCAGGAAGACAAATCATATAAATTCCTGAATTGTACGTAGATAACTCCTTTTTTAAGTTTTTCTTCAAGCGTATCCAGAAAAAGCTTAAGTATTTCTTCTCTGCCATTTATATCTGCTATTAGCGGCCCACCGGATATTACTGCTCTTGCTGTAAAGCGGCCGAGAAATCCCGTTGATTCTTTTTGAATAACCGCAACCAGAATTCCTGATATTTCATTATTATTTACGGCAGCCAGGAATACAGGCTCGCAATTTTTGGTATTTTTGTAAACTTCGAACATCTCAGGAGTTTGAAAAATATTTCCCTTCGGATGGTTGAATACAAAATTACTCCATTTAGTTTTGTCTATCTCGCTGATAATTTTTAGATTTTCCATTTAATTACTTCTTTTATGATATTTTTAATATTCTGGCCGGCCAATTCAGCGGACCAGCTGAACAAATCAGTGCTCCATCTATTAGGATGTATGTTTAGCATGATTTTATCCGGCATTTTACCTTGGTTTAAGACCTGGATAATTTCATGTGTATTTTTAAATTTGTAATTAAACTCTGTGTCTACTTTATCCCTTATGTTGCCCCTGTTGTTCCAGCATCTTCCGGTATCGGTCAAATAAAGCACTCTATTAAAATCAATCGAAATGTATGCGTCGCCAGTTATGCCTAATGTTTTAAAGTCAAATTTATCCCACAATTTTTTGTTATCCCATTTGGACCAAGGCGAGCCGTGCGCGCAAATAGTTTTTATTGCTATGATTTTGTTGAACTTCTCCAATTCCTTTTTAAAAATTTCTATGGCCTTTTCGTAGTCTCCGCCTGATTTTGACAAAACTTCATAATGATAGCCTATTTCGTGATTCAGGCTTGAAATTTCTTTTATGATACTTCCTTTGAAAGTCTTCGGATATCTAAAGTAGTAGGAAGCTGATATGTTTAAACTCGCTTCTATTTTAGAAAGTGCTAAGGCGTTTTGGATTTTTCTATCAACGTCGTGCCTTAAGATACAAATTTTTCCGGTGTATTTATTCTGCAAAAAATCGGAAAGCTTTATTGTTGCGTAGCCGTTTTGCAATAAAGCCTTGTATAACTCTTTAAGGGTTTTTATCGTAAAATCAAGCATTTGTATATTATTTAAACAATCCGGAAATTAAAGCTAAATTAATTATACGGCCAAAAATTTACTTAATTAAGTTTTTTACCCGCGAAAGTATCCTGGGCAAATTTTTAAAATTTAAAAGACTCAATTCGTTTTTAATTGTATAAAATGCCTGCAGCAAATATCCATAGCGCTTTATCTTCTTTAACTCTTTATCTGAAATATCTGAAATATTAATAGTAGGCCTGTCATATTTTGATACCAGGTAAGGCTTTTTATCAACTAAATTATGCTGTTTACAACTTCTATAAAGCCTGGAGCCGGGGGTTGGGGAAACAAACCCCCATGATATATTGGTTAAGAGATTTTTTTTAAGCAGGGTCTTTGCAAATCGTAGAGTATTATATATTTCATCTTTTGTTTCGAATTTCAATACTCCGTCTTCTTCCCATATATTCAGAATCATAAAAAAACCAAACACTCTTATTTTATTTTTGCGCAGCAATTCACACGCATTAACAACTTCATCAATTTTGATATATTTGCCTATGCCTTTGAGCACTCTCTCGTTAGCACTTTCTATTCCTATGTTTACTGAATAACAATTCATTCTTTTTAGCGCATCACAGAAATCCGCATCGATAGGATTTGCTCTTATAAGAGTATTAAAATACAGGTCTTTTATTTTTAAGTCTGCTATCGTATTGCATACATCCTTGGCCCATGATAAATCTGAATTGAATTCATCGCACGATAAAGTTATTTCCCTATATCCCAAATCATATAAATATTTTATTTCCCCTGCTATATTCTCCGGGCTGCGTAATCTAAGCCAAGGATTATTATATTTCCATACCGGATTGGAGCAAAAATTACAATCATAAGGACAGCCCCTAGAAACAACCATTCGGCAATAAGGAAGCTTTTTGACTTTAGCCGGGCCAGTAAATTTTTTCCCTTTGCAGATATCTCGATCCGGGAACGGTAAACTATTTAAATTCTCGATAAGTTTTCGTTTGGTTGTTAGGCGTACCTCACCATTATTAATAAAAGCTACGCCGTCAATATCGCTAAAATTTTTTTCGCCCTTAAAACAATATTTTTCTATTATTTCACTAAATGTGATTTCTCCCTCCCCTAAAACTACCAGATCCGCGCCTGCGCTTAAACATTCTTGCGGTAAAACCGTAGGATGGGGGCCGCCCGCTACTATTAATAAGTCCGGGAATTGCGCTCGAATTGTCTGAATAGTTGAGAGAGCAGCCTGAGCATACAATGAAGTGAATGATATACCATAAATGGCGGGTTGATTTTTTTTGATCTCCCTGATATGTTCTTCTATAGGCAGAAGAGTTTCTAAATAAATTGTCCTAATCTTCTCGCCAAAAATATGTTTAGCATAAGAGCTAAGATATAAAATTCCCATGTTCGGCTCAGGGCATTCTGGCAGAAGCACTTTTGCCTTCGGAGAATCAGCTAAAATAATATTATAGGGATAATTATTTTTAGCAGGCAGCATAGGTTTGTTAAATATCTGTTATTCTGTTTTTATCAATTCCAGCCATTTTGTTTTCACTTTGTCCCATCTAAAACTCATTACTTTATTATGCATATTTTTCCGAAAATAATCATATGCCTGCGGATTTTCCATTACGTTCAGTATATGTTCGCTTAGCTTTTTATAATCACCTTTTTCAAAAAATAAACATTCTTGCTCGGTGTATATTGTAGGCGGCCCGCCAAAGTTTGTGGAAATTACCAACAATTCATTAAATGATGCCTCAACCAGCCTTAAAGGAAAATTGTCTCCAAACGAAGTATTCAAAAATACGCAATATTCCTGGTATTTTTTCAGTAATTCATTTCTCGGGATAAAACCTTCGAAAATAATTTTTGGATGCTGATATTCCTTCGTCAATTTTTCTAAAAGAGGCCCTTTGCCAAAAAAGTGGAATTCTAAATCGTCTCTGCGGTCAAGAGCCATCTTGCATGCTTTAAGGGCTATTTCCGGGTCATACATAAATTGAAAAGTTCCTGCCCACATAATTTTTTTGTTCCATACAAAATTTTTTTCTCTTTCAGGAAAAAATTCATAATGAAAATGATGCGGGATAAGAAAAACATTAAATTGATATTTTTTAAAAATATCAAAAAGATATTCAGAAGCTACTGTTACGGGAATTTTCCCCAAAAATAATTTAATCAGTCTCCCGAAACGTTTCATAAAGAGTATGGGGTAGCCTTCATGGAAATCCATCAAAATTCTTTTTTTATAAATTTTAGCTGCCATTACCGCAACGAAAGCAGGTAAGAAACTGAAATCAGCTGATCCCAGCCCTATAATAAAATCATACCGGCTGGCTTTTTTGAAAACTTTTATAATACCTTTAATTCTGTCGGTTACCCGGCCATGAGTAGAAATAATATCCACACGAAAATTTTCCTGCTGCAAGCTCCTTACCAACTCCTCTATGGCTCCAGTAACTCCTCCGAAATTAGCCCTATAGTTCATTACTACAAGTATCTTCATATTGTTAGCGTAAATCAGAAAACCACAATCTTAATGAAAATGTTGAAAAAAATCTAAGGTTGCCTTTAAGATGAAACCCATCCTCAAAATTTTTAACTAATTTATCCGAAAAAATATCGTTTTGTTTGCCTATTTTATATATATATTTTTCAACCATATTTTTGGACCAGAGTTCTGACTTAAACGTGTCTTTGCCTTTTATATTATTTCTAATTTTATTCATCAAATATAATGGAAGAACTTTAAAAACCCTGAAGGCAGACGGAAGAAGATTTTTCGGCTTATACCCCCTATCGGTAACGATGCCTCCAAGCGCAGGGTTTGTCATTTGAATAATTTCCGCATAAAACAACTGGCTATTTCTTCTTGAAAAGATATCACTGCCGACTTTTCCTTTATAAAGCCCGGCGAACGGAGTTTTAAAAATCAATTCCAAAAAATCTTCATCAATGTAGGGAATTCTATTATCTACGTAATACCTCTCAATCATTACCTCCTGCATAAAATATTTTCTTACTGATTCTTCCAGAAGAAAAACATAGAATCTGGCAATGTTATCTAATCCTTCCAGCCTTTTGATATAATTCGTATTAAATTCCTCTATAATTTCCCTGGAATATTTATCAATGATATTGTTATTTATATATCCTTTGCTTTTTATATTTTTTATCGTTCTTTCATGGCTTTTTTCAGAACCTTTGCCCATAAACAAATCCATTGTCTCTTGGCTTACCTGTTCGTTGGCCCGATGGAAACACTTTATAATTTCACTTCCAAACAATCCCGTTATATTCACCTTGGAAAAAGCATTTAGCTGTTCAAATGCGTATGGAAAATTGGCCCGAAGGATGGGGGCGCTTCCGTTTGACGAATCTAACGCCATTAACGCATATTTTTCGTAATTTCTTTCGAACGCTTCGTCTAAATAAATCGCTTTATAATTAAGACCTGATTTTGTTGAAATTAATAAAGGTATTTCTATTTGTTTGCTGCCTGGCATACCATACGAATAACATAAAAAATCCTTGGGATCCCTTTCCGTAAGTGCTAAGTTTGTTCGGGAATCAAAACCGGCAGTTAATGAAAGCAGGAATTTTTTAGTATCTGAAGTGTAAGCTTTTAAATTTTCTTTCATCAAATCTACACATTTATACAAAGCATCTCTTTCTGGAATAAGCCTGCTTTCGCGAAATAAATTTTCTATTTGCCAATATTTTTTTATTTTGAGCTCCTCCTGGTTAAATTTTATAATGCTCGCGGGCGGTAATTGAAAAATCTCTTTTAGACATGTCTTACCCTGCAAAGGATGATAAAAAATAAGCTGCTCTACTAAAGCTTTTTCATTTAATTCCGGCTCTATGCTGCCGCATTCCAGTATCGCCTTCACCGAAGAGGAGAATATAAAGTTATTATCTTTATAACAATAAAATATAGGCAAAGTATTTAATCTGCTGCTTGCGATAAACAATTGTTTTTTGTGGTCATCATATACAATAACGACAAAATTACCTTTTATACAGCTAAGCATTTCGATACCAAACTTAGCATAGAGGCCATTTATGTCTGACGGCGAAAGCATCTTATTGCCATGCAATTGCTGGTCACTATACGATTTGATAGCAAATGCTGTGCCTAATATAAAAATGCGGTTTACATTGTCGGAATAGGCACATGCAGAGCCTTCCATCTCTACACAGAATACTTTTCCACAACTTATCTTTGTTTCTTTTAAGCTGTAGACGGGGTGGTTGAAAGAATATCCTTTAGCAAATGGATTTGTGCAATTTCCTTCTAACTCTTTTTTAAAATTAAAAATTCCGCATATATCAACCATAATATGTTTATCTCTGATTAACGTAGTTTTTCAATTTATTTATAAAATCTGCCTGGATTTCCCTGGATATCAGGTTTATATTGCCCGCGATGTGCGGAGTAACCAAAAGATTCTTACTTTTCCTCAAAAAATATAACATAGAACAGGGCTCTTTAGGCAAAACATCGGTCGCTGCAGCAGCAATTATATTCTTGTTAAGCCATCTTCTGAGAGCTTTTTCGTCAATTATCCCCGCCCTTGAAACATTTATAATACACCCGTCTTTTTTCATAACGTCGAATTGCTTGGAGCTAAACAGGCTCTCTGTGCTTTTATCTAACGGTAAACAAATTACTATAAAATCCGAAGCCTTAATAAAATTTTCGAAGTTTGCGCCATCGAAGAATAAATCTACGGACTGTAAATGCGTCTTATCATTCTTATCGAAACCAACCACCCTAAAGCCTGTTTTTTTACAAAGATTCGCTGTTTCTTGCCCATTCTTTCCTAATCCACAGATTCCAACCGTAACTGCCTCAATTGACCGAGTGCGGGAAAGTATATCTTTTTGCTCCCATTTACATTTTGTTTGGTTAACAATTGCGATGTCTATTCTTCTAAGAAACATCATAATTATAGTCAAAACATATTCGGCAACATATTTGGAACAAATACCTCCGGAAGTGGTTATTTTTATGCCTGTCGTATCTACATTTTCCAAAAATTCTATGCCGGAAGAAGCGATATAAACCCATTTCAGGTTTTGTGCTAAATTAATATAATTTTTATCAAGCCAACCGGTAAAATAAATATTAATTCCTGGCGCCAGAATATACTTATGTATTTTATTTTTTATGAATATTATGTTGCAAAACTTTCCATATTCTCCAAAATTATCCCTCAAAGACTCTTCCCATGTTTGCAATGTAAAAGTTTCATCATAAATTATCCCAACATTTAATAAGCCATTGTCCGGCCATTTTATAAAAGATGCGTGCCTGAAAAGATTGAACATGAATTTTTTTATACCTCCCTTGAAGGTGTTCATAAATTTTTATTTAAAATTTTTATCAAAAAAAGTGGGATTTTAAATATTTTTAAACCATAATTCAAAGAAACGAGAAATGGTTTTATATCATTCCAGCAAAATATTGAAAAAATCTTGCATCCAAAAAGGCAAGACAACCAATGAAACAAAAATAATTTGTCATTTTTATTTTGTCCAATATAAGATTTTAAATCCGGGACGGGATCAACCCACCTGACGCCTGTTTTGAATTTTTCAATTACCTTGACCTCCTCTCCGCTAAGGTCAAGGTACTGGGCAAGCGCGAAATTAACCCCGCAATAAGCTGCCTGTTCGTTTTGCATCCAATACCTGGGGTTAAGTTCTATCAATTTCAGCTTGCCATCTTCTGAATCCAATTTAAATTCCGCCGAACCGACCCCGGTATAGTTTATTCCTTTAAAAAATTTTTCTCCGGTTTTCTTTAATTCTTCATACTCCAAACTCTCCACACAGCTTCCTACGCCAAATTCTATCGGATACTGCCTTATTTTCCTTAAGGTGAATTCCGCAAGCATTCTGCCTTCCTTATTTACATATGCGCAAAATTTAAAATGGCTAGTATTTGGACCTGTTATTACCCTTTGAATAATTATAGGCACTTTGTTTCTAAAAATTTCCCGGCACTTTTCTAAAAGCTCGCTGCTGTTTGTAACCTTAAAGCCCTTAAGTGTTCCGCCAGCGGCTTGCCTCCATTTAAACGAGTAACGGCCCTTTATTATCGCGGGATATTTTATATTTTCCCTAATTTTTAATACATCTTCAATTGCCTCAGGATAATATGTTTCTGCTATGTTTACGCCCGCTTTTTGCGCCTTCTCATATTGCACTTTCTTATCAATTATATTATCTATTATTTCTTTTGATGAAATATTAAAAAGAAAATATTCCTTAAGCTCCTGCCTGTAATCAGAAACGAATTTAACAAACTCATCTGCAGTCGGAAACAGAATCGGTTTTTTTTTGTTTTTACCAAATCCGCTTATGAGATATTCAATTAGTTTTTCGGGATTGTAAACCGGATGGGGGCAGGCGCTTGGCTTTGCATATTTTGAGTAGAATGCTTCGTGGCCCTTAATTTCATAATCCAGGGCGAAGATTGTTATTTTTTCCCGGCCAAGGCTTCTTATAACACCCAAACCGCAGGCGCTTAGCCCCAAAACTATCGTCGGATGTTCTTTTTTAAAATTTTGCATTTTCTAAATATTTTGCATATTCGCCCATGGTAGTTATATAAAGTTCATCCTTCTTTGCGCCGATAAATTGAAAGAGCTCGGTTAAAACAGACTCAAGGAATTCTCTGCCCATAGAAGGATGAAACCAGAAATGACATAATCTCTGATGCCTGATGGCTCTTTCTATAATTGTTTTATATCTTCTTATGCAGTATTCAATGCTCCACTTGTATTTAGACGGGCATATTTGCGCGGTTGTAGAAAATTGCCACAAACCACAGTCCGTTTTCTCCGGAAAACCTAAAACATCCTTATCGCTTCTAAAAGCAAGCAAACCCTCTTCTTTTATTGCCTTAAAATTACCTGTAAGATTAGCGGGGAAAACAAAGGAATTCAATTTAACACCATATTTTGCTGCTATGTTTTTACATTCGCTGATTTCCTGTTTTAATATGTCCGCGGAACAAACTTCCTCCCTGCAGTCTATGTGGGAAAACGTATGGCAGGCTATTTCATGTTTGACCTTTGAACCTAAAATTTTCTTCAACAAATCCGGAGCATACCACTCTCTCGCCTGTTTCCAGTTGCAGCAGGGATCTGCATCAAACCAGTCCCCGGAAGAAAATTCCCAGTATTTGTTTTCAAAATGATTTAGCCTCTTTACGTTTGGATGCGCAAGCCCGTTTTTTCTTTCGCAGCCCTCAAGGAAAAGATGGCCGACTGTTGCGAACGTAAGCGGCACATCAAATTCCTCGCACAAATCTACAATAAAAGGAATGTTCTCCCTTTCTTTTGTTGCAATTCCTTTTGCTTTTTCCAGGCTGCAATTTATCTGTTTCGCAAATCTCCATGCCCAGGCGAGCTCAAAGTCGCAGGAAATAATAATGACCGCCCTGTGCGGAAAAGGTATAAATTTGTTTACCGTGTTCTTCGGATATGACAATATTCTTGGGCTATTACCCGCAAAAAAGTTAAGTTTACTTAGATATTGTTTTATCCACATCATTGTATTTTATCCGGTGTTTTTGCTATCGTGTTAAACATTTTCATATATTTGGCCGCGCAAACATTTAAATTAAATTTTTCTAGCGCAGTTTTTCTTGCATTGCTGCCCATCTCTTTTAACAGGCTGCGGTTTTCTGACAAAAAAGATATTTTATCGGCAACAGCCCTGGGGTCCCTCGGCTTCGCTAAATAGCCGTTATATCCATCTGTTACAATTTCAGGGCAACCACCCACTTCAGTTAATATGCAAGGAAGCCCCATTGACATAGCTTCAATCGCGGAAACTGGTAACGCTTCCGCAACAGACGTAAGAACAAAAATATCCGAATCAGAAAGAAGTTTTTTTAACTCAGTCCTCTCTGTACACTGGGCAAAATTTACCTTGTCCGATAAATTAGCCTTTTTGAGGTAATTTTTGAATTCGGCCAGTAAATTGATTTTGTCTTTTCCTACAAACACTAATTTCCAGTCACTAAAATTTCTGTTTAAAATTTCCAACGCCTTTAACATGGTCCATTGGTCTTTTTCCGCAACGATATTAGCAATATGGATAATATTTAGATACTTTTTACCCTCCGACGGGGTGCTGCGAAAAAAGAAATCAGTATCCACCGCGTTATGAATTACAAAGCTTTTCTTCTTAGAAAGGTTATAGTATTTGGCATTCAACGCAAATTGTTTATCTGAGACGAACAAATAATAGCTTTTCCATAATTTAGAAAAAAATAAAAACAGCCATCCGAAAATTTTTTCTTTGAAATCATAGGGCTTTAAAGAATGGAAAGCTATAATATGGGGGGTACTTCTTCCGGATATTTTCTGTAAAAGCTCTATAAAAAAATAAGTAAGACCGGAAAGCGATACAATAATATCCGGACTAAAATCTTTCATATATTTTTGAGCTTCGGCTAAAAAAGAAAAATCGGCTTTAGATATCCTGCCCGCCGAGAATATTTCTATTTTGTTTTCTGCGGTTGCAATTAAATTCATTTCTTCTCCGACAGGTTTAAACGTCAATATGCGCGCATCGTTTTTAAATTCCTGCAGTTTTTTGGCCAAATTAACCGTAAAAATTTCCAGTCCGCCCACTGGAATGCTCGATAGGACAAATAATATTTTCATTTACTCAGTGTTTTTTATAAACATCCATTGTTTTTCTGGCAATATAATCCCAGCTGTAATTTTCCTGACTTATTTTTTTTCTGATATTTTCCGATATCCTGTTTAGTTTTCCTGAATCCGTTAATAAATCCGTTATCGCGCTCGCTAATCTTTGGGAATCTTTAGGCGGAACCAGCACGCCAGTAATTCCGTTTTCGATAATTTCAGGAAACCCTCCTACATTCGTAGCTACTACCGGCTTGTTAAATGTCAACGCTGTCATTAAAACGCCGCTTTGAGTTGCGTCAGTGTAAGGACAAACCACAATTGTGCTTTTACTGAGAAGCTCCGCTAATTGTTCGTTGGGAATATATTTATTTATAATTTCATAAGTTCCACAATCCTTGACTTTAGAAGCTACAAGACCGCTTTTATCTTCCCCGGCAATTATTACTTTTAAATTGGGGATTTTCTTCCTGATGGTATCAACCGCCTCTATTAAATATTCTATGCCTTTGTACCGGCATATTCTGCCAAAAAAAAGCAGGGTTGGCCTTTCAGGATTAATGCCAACTTCTTGCTTTTTTGCAGTTAAATGTATCTGCCCAAAAGGCAAGATATTTATCTTTGCTTTCGGCAGTTTCAAAACATTTTCCATATAATCAACGCATGAAGAATTGTGCACTATAATTTCGCACGCAGCGCGTAACCACTGGTTTACGATAAATTTAGACCAAAAGCTTAATTTAATTCCGCTATGCTGAATAACGTCGTGTATATCGATTATTATTTTTTTATTATTTTTTTTATTTACCATAAAATAATTACGGGCCGTCAGGCTTTGTATATGGATATATTCCGCGTTATCCAAGTATTTCTTTGCTTCGCGCATATTTGCCCAGGCATTCAGGGACAGGATTTTGAAATTTTTATGAAAAACAAAAACCACTTTTATTTTTTTGTTGTTTTCTTGTAGCAAACTCGCGTATCCAGGTAATTCATTTATTTTGCTGCCCGAAACTTCTATCACGGATGACTTTTCTAAACCCTGCTTTCCGCAAGTAAAGAATAATTTCTTTTGCTCATTAAGGCAATCAACGATTACTATCATATCCGCATAATTCGATAATGCATTAATCAGCGGTACGGCGGTATCTAAATAATGATTTGAAGTAATAAAAGTTACTTTCATTTATTTATGAATAGCTGAATATTTTTATATACTTTATCAACACTTAACGATTGCATGCATTGCCGGGAGCATTCTTCGGCATAATAACAATTGCATTCTATGTCCGGCTCCAATATTACTCCTCTGTTGTATAAATGGAACTCATTTTTATTGAAAGTGCTGTTGAGAAGTATTACCTTTTTCTTAAGGCCTATCGCTAAATGCAAGCACATAGTCACACATGTTACTATTAATTCGCATGTATCAACCAGGGCGGTAAAACCGTTTAAATCGAAATAGCCGAAATATTTTGCTCCGCTCAAAGAAGCAATTTCTCTATTGTTGCAGTCTTCTTGTTCCCCGCCCAAAAGGATAACCTCATAGCCTTCACTTTTTAACCTTTTAGCCAGTTCAACCCAATATTCTTTTGGCCATCTGCGCGATTTCCAGAGAGGGCCGCTGCCTGTATTTAATCCGACGGTCTTGCGGTTGGAATTTATGGCCCATTTACTGTCTTGCGGCTTATATTCGACTATATATTCTTCGTTGTTAAAATTAAACCCGCACATGGAAAATATTTCTTCCTGATAACTTTTTTGGTTTGTCCTGCTTAGTTCATCGTCTATGCCGGTTAACCATTTTCCTCTGCTTTTCCCGTCAGGCGCCGGAATACATTTTCCGAATTTATCCGGAGCAAATCCTGATTTTCTTTTCGCTTTTACCAATTTTGCAAGCGAAATAGCGAGCCTTTCTTTATCAAGATTTATAAGCCAATTGAAAGAATTAGCCGTTAACCATATTGTATTTTTAAAATCGGCGTCCAATATATTGTCTACATAACCGATGGAAAGCGCTTCCGGATAATTCGTTAACCAGGAAATTTCAGCTTTTGGAAACACAGTTTTTATTTTTCTTAACAGCGGGGTGGTTCTGATTACATCTCCCAAAGAACCCAGTTTTATTATGAGTATTCTTTCTTTTAATTTTTCATAATAAGCACAATTTACGCATCTTACCCCGATTCCCTTATGAAACTTGCAGGGCTTGTCCCCGTGATAATACTTACAGTCTGTTTTGATAAGCATTTATTCGCCTTCCTTTTTTGCGCAAACTGTTTTATACAAATTTATAAATTTGTTAGCCACAGAATCCCAATCGTAATGACTTTTTGCGACAATCCTGTTTAAAACTGAGGGTGATTGTTTGGTTTCTAATATTGTTCCTAATTGCCGGCTCCATTCTTCATACTCATTAATTTCTACCAGCAATCCGGCGTTTTCTTCCTCCATCAATTCTGCGGTATTGCCTGTTTTTGTGGAAAAAACCGGCAGCTCGCAGGCAAACGCCTGTATAACCGAAACAGGTCCACCCTCGCTTTTGGATGAAGTTACAAATAAATCTGCGGCGTTGTAATATTTAAGGAGAACGTTGTCCGTTAAACCTCCTAAAAAAAGTATTTTTCCCTGAAGACATAATTTGTGTGCCAACTTTTTTATATACTCGCCGTATTCATTATCTATGCTGTAACCGGCAAGCAAATATAAAAAATCATATCTGGAATTCAAGGTATTTAAAATTTTAATAAACTTATCTATTTGTTTTACCTTGGCCCAATAGCAAGCTGACAGCATAATGAATTTGCCTTCGGGAAGCCGGAGCTCTTTCCTCGTTTGAATTTTATTTTGTTTTTTCCAGAATGAAAAATCGCACCCCATTGTGAGCTTCTCTGTCTTTCCTTTATATATCCTTTTGAGATGGTTCAGATTTTTCTCATTTTGATAGGTAATGCATGAAATTCTATTTATATATTTTTTTAACAGGTAATGTTCGGCAATCCAGTTAATCTTTGAAGGAATATTTTTAGTTAAAGAAAAAAACATTGTGCTCGGCAACCTGATTTCTGTGTTAAATGTGAAAACAATCGGAATACGGGTTATTTTTTTTATTATATCCATTAAATAACTTTCAAAAAAGTTATTAAGATTAATAACGGTGTTGGTATTGTCCACAGAATTATTTATTTTTTCCAGTTCTTCAATTAAACCAATTGGGCTAATTTCTTTTATAATTTTATAACCATACAGCTTTTTCCTCAACTTGGCAGGAAATAATTTATAATGGATATTATTGTTTACGCTATAATCATAAACCTTATCCGCCCCTAAGCTCGGCTGCCAGACTTCATATTTTATCTCACCTGAATTTTTGGTTATGGCCTCGCCATATTTCCTGAAATGTTTATCGTTTATTAAACCGAAGATTTTTCCGTCGTCGTTTTCCCATGTTTTTAGAAAGCTTTCTTGCGGCAAACTGTACATCAGAGCAGCTAAATCTGGCGTTAAAAGAAATATATTTATTACTCTTATTGGATCATTCATATAGCAATAAGTATCAGATATTGTTTTGGGTTTTTAACTCTGGATGCCCCTTCCCTCAATAACAGTACGGTAGATATCGGCAAACTTTCCCGCCACAACCTGCCAATCATAGTATTTTTTAGCTGTATCTCTATCCAAAATTTTAGGTAAATTTTTGGATTCCATTATATTTTTTATGCATCTCAGCCATTGCGCATAATCCCTGGCACCAACAATACATCCCGCGCCTTGACTATCCATCAATTCCGCGGTGTTGCCTACTTTTGTGGAAAAAACCGGCAGCTCGCAGGCAAACGCCTGCATTGAAGAAACCGGACCCCCTTCGGCTTTAGATACAGAAATAAACATATCAGCGGAATTGAAATATTTAAGCATAGTTTCTTCTTCCAGATAACCCGTAAATTTAATCATTCCTTTTTCTGCTAATTGTCCGGCTTTCGCTTTTAAATATCTTTCGTAGCCGGCATCTCCTGCGCCTATTATTATATAAACGAATCCAAACTTATTCATTATTTGCGTAAGAATTTCGATAAATTTATCTATTTGTTTTTTGGGGCGGAAATAACAAGCCGATAACATTATAAATTTATCGGTAGGCAAATTCAGTTCTTTCCGGCATTGCGTTTTGTCTAATTTTTCCCAGAATGAAAAATCGCATCCCATTGTAAGTTTTTCGCAACGGCCTTTGTAAATTTTATTTAAATGGTTTAAGAATTCATCGTGTTGATAAGTTATATATTTTATCTTTTGAATATTTTTTTTTATCCAGAAATATTCGTATATAAGGTTTATTTTGCATAATATATTGCGATTAATATTGAAAAATGATGTGGATGGCAGATTGATCCTGTCGTGAAACGTAAAAACAACCGGCAGGTTTTTAACGGCTGAAATGATGTTTTGGTTCAGCCCGGAAAAATCGTCGTGTAAATGTATAATTGTCCCGTTTTTTTTATCATCCAATTCGCCTAAGGCATTTATGATGTCTTTTGAATAAATTCTGTTTTTAAGTTTTACGCCATATAATGTCTTTTTATTTACAGCAGGAAAAGATTTATGAATTAATCCGTCATCAAATACATGCTTATATGTTTTGTCTGCCCTTAAATCCGGCTGCCAGACTTCATATGTAAATTCTTTGGTCAATTTTAAAATTTCCCTGCCGAGATGATTTAAAAAATTTTCGAACCATATGCCGACCCAGTCTCTATTATTTGTTTTCCACCCCGGGTCTATCCAGTATTCGCGCGGAAAGATACCGTATGGAACACTTTCGTTATATATATTTATTACCTTAATTGTCATGATTTAAACTATATTTATTTAATGCTTAATGTTGATTATTTTACGATCATTTTTGACGAAGTTATTTGCGAACAATTGCCATTATGCCCTGGGCGCAATCTGCACCGAGGATTGCGCAGATATATTGAGATAGAATAAATTTAAGGTTGTCTTTTATAGTAGGAAGGCGGTTTAATAGTCTGATTCTAAATATTTCGGCGCTTTCAAACCCCGCCAATCTTAGTATTGCATATAAATCCCTGTGGGGCCATGGCCTTATATGTGTAATGTCGGCAGCCCAAAACGCATTTATATGCCGAATATTGGGGGTTGAAATAATAAATATACCGCCGGGCTTTAATAATCTGTATGCATTTTCAATATAGTTAATGCCATCTCGTAAATTAAGATGCTCGAGCACCTCAAGCATTGCTATGCAGTCAAATTCCCTATCTACCTTTTCAAGACAATCGTAATTATGACTAAATTTATTATCTATGTCCAAGCTAAAATATTCGCCTGGCCAGCTGGCCTTTTCCAGTGTTTCTTTCAATCTTTTATCGCCTGCTCCGATGTCTAATAAAGTAGCGCACTGTTTAATACAAGATGTAATTTTATTAATGTGCGGACTTTTGTGATGCAGTCCGGAAATGTCATACGCACACAAAACAGGCAATTTAAGGGGGGCGCTTTCTCTGGCCTTTAAAAATTCCCAATATTGTTTATATATATCCATTTTCTATGATTGCATTTCTTTATTTACCTGTCTTTTTCATAACAAAGTCTTTTACCGCTTTAAGGAAAACCGCGATTCTGGTTAAAATATATGCAAGCCTTCGCAAGATAAGCATAATCACATATTCATATACCAGATACAGGCAGTGATTTAAAAAAATAACCGCGTTAGGGCTGTGTTTCGATGCAAAGTACAAATTACTTCTTACCAGATAATAGAGCGATTTTTTGCTTTCGTTGCCAAATGTTGTGCTTGCCCAATGGTACACAACGGCCTTAGGCTCATATATTATTTTATGGCCGTTATTGATTACCCTGAAACATAAATCGCTTTCTTCTGAATAATAATAAAAATTCTCATCAAAACCGTTTAGTTTTGCAAAAATTTTAGCTGACATAAGAAAAGCGCAACCGTTTATAAATTCTACTTCTTCGTTATTATCATATTGTCCTATATCTTTCTGGCCGCTGCCCCGGTTCTTTACAATCATGAATGTTTTATTGAAGAATCCTCCGGCGGAATAAAACCTATCGGAAAAATCATGATAAACTTTCGGCCCAACTAAAACATTATTACCGCTGAGATTTTCCATTAATTGCGAAATACAATGCGGATGCAGCATAACGTCATTGTTCAGAAACAAAAAAGCATCTACCCCTTTTTTGCTTAAATATTGCGCCCCAATATTGCAGGCGCTTCCGTAACCTTGTTCTTTTTCAAGATATACGATTTCTACATTGATTGTTTTTTTCTCGCAGGCCTTCTGAAGTCTATTTTTGTATTCCATAGCGGAACAATTATCAATGATAATAATTTCTTTATTCTCATAATCGCATTCCGCTATTGAATCTAAAACGCATAGAGTATTGCATAGGTTATTATAGGTAACAATAACTATTCCTATTTTTTTGTCTGTTAATTTTTCCATATTTATTTCCCCGCTACTGTTTAATTACTTTTTCTTCTTGATTTTTTTCCTGCGCAGCTATGGATTTAAGCAGCACTTCTGATAATCCAAAAAATACCATATCAAAAACTACCACATAAGGATAAAAAAGGCTGAAAAAATCCCAGGTAGTGAAATACCCCAGAAGCATACCTAAAAAAGTTGCTAATAATACTTTCAGGGCCGCTTTCACATCCGGGGCAAGATATCTCTTGCGGCTGGCTGATATAATAATTTTCATATAAGACTTGAATAAAAAGATAAACAGAAACATCCCGAATAAACCGAACATGATAATGGTATTGGGAAAGCCCCAATTGTTGTTGAGGTATTGCAGGGATTGATCGGAAAAGCCGTACCCCCATAAAGGGCTGCCCTCTATGCCTTTTATCATATTCTGCAGTTGGTCCAATCGTGATGATAATGTATCTATCTGCGCTCCTTTGCCGGATGCCAGATCGAAAACCTGCGAAACTCTGGCCCATAAACTGTTTTTCAGGTAAGTTTCTGAGAATACCCCTAATCTCACCAAAAGCATCAGGACAATAATTCCTTCGGCGATAAACAGAATTATTTTAGGTAATTCTTTTAGTTTTCTAGAATATACCAATAACGCAACCAATAAAAAAATCCCGAAAGCGAATCGCGTTGCCGAGAGAAATACGCTCAAAAAGCACACAAGAGCAACAATATTATAATAGCTTCTTCTTTTTTTGTTTTGTTTAAATTGCATCAAGAAAAAGGATCCGAAATAGCAGGTAAACAAAGCAAGAAAACCACCGATATCAGCTCGTATTTCTCCGGTAAGAGTATTTATCAGCGCGGTTGCGCCTATCTCGGGATCAAATAGGCTTACCAGCATTACTCCTCCGTTTAATATATAGTATATTTGGCTGAATAAAATAAAAAAAACTACGGGCAATATTAATTCAAAAAATTTAAAAATGTCTTCTGTCCCCTTAAAAAATACGACTATGAAAATAATCCATGCAAAATAAATCAACGACCTGGCAAAGCTACCCATTATATCCAAAGAGCTATTAAAAAAAATCCCGCCTAAAAAGAAGGAGAAAATAAAATAAAGCAGTAAAAACGAAAAAGAAAATCTAAGTTTAAGCTTGAAACTTTTTCTATTTATCATTGTTTTGCACAGCATCATTAAAGTGAAAAGGTCTATGGGGCTCAAAGAAAAACCTGGGATAAGCGGGATTAAAGGCAAATGGCTGTTTTGAGTGTATGTAAAAAACCAGGCTGGCGTTTGGAGAATTAAAAAGAAAAATGCTATCCAGAAATAGTTTTTTTTCGAAAAAAAGGCCATAGCCAGCGTCGCCAAGAAAAACGGCAGAGACAGGCTGGGCTTCTTATACACAAAATAGATAGCGGCTGCAAATAAAAAATAAAAAAAAATCAATTCCCGCACAGGCAAATAGGATACTTTCTCTTTGGGTTTATTTATTTCAAACATTTTATTTTTTAATAAAATTTCTGTTCCTGCCAATACTCGTAAAACTTGCCTTTTTTGCCCAGAAGTTCCTCCAGTGTACCCTCTTCGATAAATTTACCGGACTCTATTACAACAATTTTATCCGCATTCTTTATAGTAGAAAGCCTATGGGCAATTACTATCGTAGTTCTACCCTTGATAGCTTCGCTGATTGCTTCCTGTATAAGTTTTTCCGTTTTGGAATCGAGCGAGCTTGTAGCCTCATCAAGAATCAATATTTCCGCATTTTTCAACAAAGCCCGCGCAATAGTCACCCTTTGTTTTTCACCGCCGGACAATTTGACCCCTTTGTCGCCTATGTAAGTATCGAATTTATTGGGAAGTCTCATAATAAAATCGTGCAACCTGGCCTTTTTAGCAATCCCTAAAAGCGCTGCTTCGTCAACAGGCTTGTCTAAACCATAAACAATGTTGTTTTTGAGGGTGTCATTAAAAAGAAGAGTGTCTTGGCTGACTAAAGCCATTCGTTTTCTAAGCGAATCCAGGCTAAAGTTTTTTACGTCAGTATCGTCTATGTATATTGAAGAAGGCGGACACTCATAAAAACGCAGTATCAAATTTATTAATGTAGTTTTGCCTGCGCCTGAAGGGCCCACCAATGCAGTCACTTTGTTTTTCTCTATTGTAAAACTAACGCCATTTAAGACCTGCACGTTTTGCATATAACAAAAGCTTAATCCGCGTAATTCGATTTTATCTGCCAAGCCTACAAATTCTTTTCCCCCGCCAATAACAAAAAATTTGTCTTTGTCTTCGAATATTTTTTTTATTTCGTTTATTGGGCCGTTTATGGAAGCAAGCGAGTTTTTGATAATGCTTAATACGTAAAAACTATTGGAAGCCCTTTTAAGCAAATAAAAAAACACCAAAAAGCTAGAGACTTGGCCTGTTTTCTCTTTTGTTACCATAAAAGTCATAATAGAAATAAGCACCATAACAATGATTAGTATTGCGACTTCATTGATTGGTTTTACGAGCTGCCTTTTTTTCTCGATGCTGAATTCGGCAAGGCGTAAATTATTGCTTAGTATATCGAATTGTTTTTTTTCCTGATTTTCATGCGCATAAATTTTTACCAGCGGTATGCATGAAAGTATATTAAATATTTGTTCGCTTATTTTCTTGGAAAAAGAAGCGTACACCGAAGAACTTCTTTTTATTTTCACAATGAGGCGGCGCGATAATATATAGAAAAAAGGCAAAGTAAATAAAACGAGCATCGTTAAACGAGGCTCTATCACAAACATCAGGATAAGATAAACAATTAGCGCAAAAAACCTTGTAAAGGCATCCTGAAAATTGAGGAACTCTGAAGCTATCTGATTTACGAAATTTATCAGAATATTATGCAAGTGGCCTAAATTGTTTTGGTCAAAAAATAACTTTCCGAAATCAAGATAGCGTTTAAATATAAGCCTTCTCAGGTTATCGGAAAAGCTTTTTAATTGATATATGGCTGTAATAGTTGAAAAATAACGCATTAGGCTGCTGATTATCATGCTGCCCAAGATTGCGCTCACCAAAAAAACGAAAATAAATAACTGCGGGCGGGAATATATATGAAAAACATCATGCATTATGAACTGCATTGTTTTCATTTCTTTGGCAAAATCGAAATCCATTTGCAATACGCCTTTCGTAAGTGGGATTAAAAGAGCAATGCCAATACCCTCTATAACCGCCGAACCCAAAGACAGTACGGCGGGAACTATAAAATATTTTAGTTTTATGTCAGTTTTTGCGGCGAATTTCCTAATTTTTAACAATCTCTGAAAAAGGTTTGCGGTTTGCATTGTGTTATCTTTTCCCATTGCTTATGCTGGATTTAGATGGTTATTAGAACCGGCTCTGTTTACCTTCGATTTTCTTTTCGCTATTCTTGTTTATTCTGTTTAAAATCCATGAATCAAGCAAATCTTTCTTAAACCGCCATTGTCCGCCTATTTTAAAACCGGGGATCTCTCCTTTATTGATAAGCCTGTACAAAGTAATGATATGTATCCCCAGGTATTTGGCGGCTTCTCGGGGAATCATGATTTGCCTGCGAGGATTTTTTTCGCTTGGCATTTTTTTGCTTTTCATAAGTCTACCCTCCGCAGATTTAAATTTAGCATATTTTGGATAAAAAATCAATTTAAAATTATGTTTTAGATAAAATTGCTAAAAATTGCTAAATATGGTTTCGTGCGGAAGCGCTGGATTTTTGAATCGCTATGCCGGAAATCAACGGTGCGGGTATAAGATTCGGAAAGAAAGGCGTTTGCGTATCTACCAAATTACTGCTGAAGATACTTGTGATATTCCGGCTTAAGAAAATCGGCTAATCCGGCCTTTGAAAGCATCTGCGCGATACGATGATACCAGGTGTGATGGTTTACGGTATATTCTGATATTTGCCGCCGTAACTCTTCAGTTCCTTTATCTTGTATTGCTTCTTCTATTGTAGGTATTAAGTTATCGAATTTATCGTCAACATTACGGACAAAACCCGGAAAAGGAAGAAGTTTCTTAAATTCCGCGCCCGTAGGTTCTTTTCCTACCACCAAACAGCCTGCGGCGGAAGTTTCAAACCATCTGCCTGTTACAGGAGAAATAATTCTCCACGGAGTTGTCGCATGCATTCCCCAGTTCAAGGTAATCTTAGAATGCAAAAGTAACTGGCCATGCAGCGTGTGTCCGGATTGCCAATATAACACTGTTTCTCCGGGAAATTTTAATTTATAGTGGTAGACCAGCAAGATATTACGGTCTATACAATAAGACTTTACCTTTTCGAAAACTCCCTCCGGTTGCCTGCCAAATAAATATATGGGTATTTCGCGGTTAATGCCCGGGACGTAATAAAACCGTTCCGGATTGATAGCTTGAGGCACCCAATATGGGAGAGGATCGAGCAGCGTTTTAAAATAAGGTATAGATTCTGCTAGGGAAAAACATAACAAATCAATTTTCCGTAATACCTGTTTTATCGATTTCAAATAATTATTGGCGAGATTCGGCCAAGTGTCATGAATATAACAGATACAATATTTACAACTATCCCGCCAATTTAAAACATCAGTCAGCTGTGTGTTGAGATCCAGGCTAACGCAGAACAATAAATCGTAATTATCTTTCAGGCGAAAACCGCCCAATCTGATTTTACGTTTACATTTGCCGATTAAATTCTGCCTTCTTGGCGGAACCCGAATCAATTCTGCTCCCGTAGCTTTCACTATGCAGTCTTCAAAGTCATAAATGCCGTGCATCACAAGGCACGTCGCTTCTGAACGATTTGTGAGAACTCCTATCCTAGGCATTTAAAACTCCTTTATGCTAATTATGCCTAAAAGCTGGCAGCAACCCGATAGCTCAATGCATAAAAAGACTGAATCAAACATGGTTTTATAACTTACAAAATCCAAGCATTTAATTTTTTAGTGCTATTGTAATCATACATATCTCCAACAAAAATATTTGCGCTTTTTTGGTTTTTCTTTACGAATTTATTATAACATCCTAAATTTAATTGAATACTAAAATTGTGGAGCTCCGCGGCCTTACAGCCGTGGCCTCTTGACTTTCAGGGCTTCGCTGTGGAGCGAAACCCCGCATCGTCCCGCTAACAGGCGGGACTGGTGCGTGGGTAAAACTATAAAAATATGGATTTATGCGCTAACAATTTTTATTAAGAAATAACTGTTTGAAGTGGTTTGACTTTTTATTTTTTACAAATTCTCCAGAATGAATTTGGATAGTTTACGCTCTTGTATAAAGGAAATGGCTGGCTGGAAAGATCAACTAACTTAAAATTACTCAACCCCCTTTTGTAATCTTCTATAGTAGTTTGGCGGATTACCCCATGCTCGCCTTTTTCTCTTGCCACTTCCTTGCCCTCCATAACTGCCTTTATGAAAACTGATTTTGCGGATTTATTAACATAGTATAAATAGTTAGCCACAACTTCCGGCTCCATTTCCTGAAAGCTGGCGGCATTCCAGAATAAATCGATAACAAGATTAGTCAAAATAGAAAATTTCCAATTCCCGAAAATATAAATCTTACCTTTACTCATTTGATTTATAAAGGCACTGAAATCCATGTCTTTCGTTTCCTTATACGAAACAACATCATTTGGGAAAATAGATTTCAAATACTGTTCGCAAACATATAGTTGAGGCGGTATATCAAACAGTAAAAAAGTAATCTGCGGGTGTAACTTCTTTATTATTTCTATCTGCTTACCAGAACCGCTTCCTAATTCAACCAATATAGAGATTTTGTTAAAATCAATAAATTTGCAGCAATAAGCATATTGCAAATAATAAGTCAGTATCGACATGGTATAGTTTTTGCCATTTATGGTGAATACATCTTCCGGATTTCCTGCCAAAGATATATTAAGTTTATCGAGTGGCTGAGATCCGGATATTGCTCCCAGTAAACAGGTGATATTGTAGGCGGTAATTCTTAACTCTTCTAAATCCATATTATACGGTAAAGTAAAAGGAAACAGTTTATTCGATAATTTATTGATGCTTGATAAGAAGGTTTTCCAAAATGGAATTTTTCTGGTAATTCTGTTTAAAAAAATCCGGTTTTTCAACAAATCTATACCAAATGGAGAAAATAAATCTGTCGCTCCAAAGCTGGTGAGAATTGAATTTTTTCTCCTTCGAAAGTTATGCAACCCCATTCTTTCCAATTCCGGAAGAAATTTTTTTTCATAAACAGACCAATAGTTGGTGGGTTTATAAATATCAGCGGCGCAACGAGCATCGTTTAACATCAAATGCAACAAACTTAAATCATCAATAACTTGTTCTTGTGTATACGTATCTTTTTTTAACTTATTCATTTTTTAGCTAGTCACCGAGGCTTATTGTCCCTTTTCTAAAATAGTACTTTATAAGGGATATATTCTGTTATGGAGCTGTTTTCTGAGGCCGAATAAATATTATTATATTTTTTTACAATCACTTGCAGGAAATTGTAATCGATATCAAAATGCATTCGCCTATATTCATCGGCATACCCATCGAACTGGCCCAAATCGTTAAGATCTATGCCGATAATATAAATTTCTTTTGCTCCGAAATAAAGCGCATATTGCAATAATCTCATTCCGGTGGACGCCCATTTATAGATAGAATTACCCTTGATTTGATTAATTTTTATTGGATTTATCAGTTTTTTTAAATAAAAATTGTCTTTATGCGAATCATATATCAGCGTCGAAAAATTATCCTTAAATACCTCTTTAGCATATTCAATGTCGTCAAAAATAAATAGATTAATTTTAGAATTTTTTACTATTTTCCTGATTCCATAATCGGGCACCATATCGTATTCTATATTCGGCAAAGAAGTTGTATACAAATCAATTATTTTATCAATCTTTTTATCTATAAGCACCTTGGGACTTCTGTTGCAGCAGAACACCAATACATCTTCCGGAATATTTTCTAATTCTCTGGCGGAGGGGCCTGAGCCAATTATTAATACCCTTCTGTTTCTTATTAACTTCCTGAGCGTTAAACAAACTCTACTACGCCATATCCAGGCATATGTATCTGAAATTCTGAAGTAGCGATAAACACGCCTCTTTAATTTACTGATACCTTTGTGGAAAAAACTTATTATAAACATAATAAATTTACAAATTCCGCTAATTGTATTATTGCCGAATTTAAAGCTAAGAATTTGGTCTTGTGGATATCAAGCATACAACAAGTGGCTTTGGATTCATGCAATAGGCTTGTTTTGTTATTAATGGCCAATGGCCTTAAAGCGCAGCCCTTCTTTTATTGACTCTGCTATACCTTGAAATTTCCAATGTCCGTAGCGGCCAATTTGGTAAATATCTTCGCTCTTAAGCATTTCTATAGCTTCCTGTCTCCATCGTGAATTCGGCCAGGACCAGGTATATGCGACATCAATCCACACAATATCAATTACATCTATTTTTCCTATGAACCCCCAGCTTTTAAGTTCGTCTTTAACGGACCTGGAATATTTTTTAATCTCATATTGAGATGGTTTTTTACCCGCCAGATATGCGCGCTCCACATAAATACTTGTGTAATTTTTTGCCTTATCTTTAGGAAGAAAATCTTCATCGACATTGCTATAAAAACCAACCCTATGAAACCCGGATTTACTGTTTGGACTATATAGCCAATCGTAATCCGGGCAATTTTCCCCTTTTTTTGCGCCTATATTTAGCACCAGAACAGACGTGTAAGGGGCGGGTTTTTCTTTGATCTTAATATTTGTCATCTTTATCATTCTATTAAGTGGCAATGTTGAAATTAACTTATCATATTTTATAGAAGTTTTATCTTTAAAATAAATTGTTCTATTTTTAACATCTATCCTTACTGCTTCTTTGTGGTAGTTTATCTTACATTTTTTTGCGATATTTTTAACCAGTATATTCAATCCCTCTTTTGGGTAAACAAATTCCACATTATAACCTACTTGCTCAACCTCCGTCTGCGCGCCTTTTAATACACTGGAAATATCTACGGGTGTTTTAAAGCAATCCTGTGGTGATATTTTTTCAAAAAGCCCTGCGGTATACAATTCATGAAAAGGAAAGAAAAAAATATTGCAAAGCGTTTTGCCAAAATTTAATTGGAGCCAATCTTTTAAGGTATTTGGTTTTACACTCGACCTGGTTAATATTTCTTCAAGTGCATGTTCTTTAATTTTTTCTGGTAAATATCGTAAATTATTTTGTAATGGATAAGGAACGTATAAATTTTCTTTACTAAGATACACGCCTGATTTACGCTTATATTTTTTCAAAGTACAGAAATTTTCTAAGAATCTTGTGACTTTTTTGTCGGCTCCAAAAATCCAGTGCCCACCGCCTATTTCGAAATGGTAGGCTTCGTCCTCGTGAGATAATGCTAACAATCGTCTCCTTGTGCCAGGCTTTATATAATAAGAAGAGCAAATTCCTCCTGGTACGTTTTCTTTCTCATATATAGGTAATCCTGATGTATAACCAGCCGTAAGCCCAGTTATGCCAGCGCCGAGTATAAATGTTTTTGTTTTCTTTAATGTATCAACTTTAATCATATTTATATTTTTGCTATAAACAAAAAATGTTTTGCCTTAGAAATCTTCTTGAACTTAACTATAGACAAACATACTAATCTCATAATAATATCATGCTATCGTAAAAGAAGAATAATAAAAATTAAATATTTTGCTCCAGTATTTGTTTAAGAAGCTGAACGGACCTTCTATACTGCCACTAGTTAACAAAACATCTATTTTAAGTTAGAATGGGCTCCATAAGAAAAGGAGGTCATTCTATGCAAAAACGTCATTGGACAAGCCAGGAGAAATTCCGGATAGTCCTTGA